>ERZ1292640.656-Hain-H43-02um-R1-656-length-28140-cov-6_pt1 | contig 28140 bp, 21 predicted proteins | sample MGYA00564404_ERZ1292640 | MGnify/ENA primary metagenome ERZ1292640 (study PRJEB36523, sample SAMEA6512636) | groundwater metagenome | collected 2019-01-08 | study: AquaDiva: Metagenomics assemblies of 32 groundwater samples | reverse complement strand
TTTATGCTTTAGGAATATCTCCTGGAGATGAAGTGATTTTGCCGCCATATACTATGTCTGCTACGGCAGGGGCGGTCCTTGCCTGTTCAGGGGTTCCGGTTTTTGTAGACGTGGATATTAATAACTTCTGCCTTGATGCCGATAAAATAGAGCCATTAATAACCCGCAAAACCAAAGCCATAATTGTAGTCCATCTTTTTGGCAATCCTGCGGAAATGAATAAGATCATGCGTATAGCCGGAAAATACAAACTTCGAGTCCTTGAAGATTGTGCTCAATCCCCTGGAGCGGCTTATCAAGGAAAGCCTGTGGGTGGATTCGGCGATATCGGCGTATTCAGTTTAAACAGGCATAAAGTCATTCAATGCGGCGAAGGCGGGGTAGCCATAACCAATGATTCTAAACTTGTTTTAAAATTACGCCTTATCAGAAATCACGCAGAGGCTGTGATTGATGAGATGGATAATCCGGATAAGATTAATCTTCTTGGTTGGAATTATAAGATGACCGAAGTTGAAGCAGCTATCAGCGCTGCGCAAATTAATAAGTTGGATGGTTTAAATGCCATAAGGATTCGAAATGCGCGATACCTGACTTCGAGGCTTAAAGGATTTGATTGGCTTATCCCATATAAACCGCTAAAAACAATTAAAACGGTCTATTATCGTTTTCCTTTTAGGTATAAAATTGAGAATTTAGGGATCAAACGTTCTACTGTAGCTAAAGCTATGGCGGCAGAGGGCTTTTTGTTAAATGAAGGTTATGTAAAGCCGATTTATCTTCAATCAATCTACAGGAATACAGATTTAGGGAAAGACCCGTATTTATCCGTAATGCATAGATCCGGCTATAAATATCAAGAAGGGTTGTGTCCGATTTCCGAGAGGCTATATAATAAAGAGCTTTTGCTTTCAGGAATTACACATACTGCGCGTAACAGAAAAGATATTGATTTATTTATTAAGGCCTTAAGGAAAATCAAGGATAATATTAAAGAGCTTATAGCTTATGAGAAAAAACCTTAAAATAATTGCTGCCTGTCAAGATGTTGGCGGATGTAACGCTATTTATCCGGTTGTTTGCAGCCTGCGCGCTAGCGGTTATAAAGTAAATCTCTATGCGTCTAGTTATAGCGCAAAGATGCTAAAAAAGAAAAATGCCGGCTTTCGTGAAATAGAAAAGAAAGATTTCGATAATGTACATGCTATCTTTGACGGGGTGAGGCCGGATATTGTCCTATTAGGCACAAGCCTGGGTTTTTCCCTTGAGGATGCCCTGGTGGAAGAGAGCCGCAAGAGGAGGATAAAAACCATAGCCGTATTTGATTCTTGGTTTAATTATTCCCTGCGTTTTACCGATACTGTAAATCGAAAAAACCTGCGCTATTTGCCAGATTATATCTGCGTTTCTGATGATTTCGTTCAGGCGCAAATGCAAAAGGAGAATATTCCTGAAGAGAGGATTGTAGTTACCGGGAATCCTTATTTTGATGATTTAGGCAGGGAGGCAAAAAAATATACGCGCCAGGATAAATCTAAATTATTGGCGCGTTACGGAGTCAGCGCGGATACGGTAGTTGTAAGCTTCTTTTCGCAGGCTATTGATAAATCGTTTGGCACAGACTCCAGAAGTAAAAGCTTCCTGGGCTACACACAATTTGAGGCATTGAAGATTTTGCTTTCTGCTTTAAAGAAATTTAATAACGAGAGTAAGATTTTGTTAATTATCCGGCCGCACCCAAAAGAGGCAATATCAGCTTATGCCGAGTTTAGCCAGGATAACGGGTATCTGCGGGTGGCGGTTTCCAACAGGGAAGAGCCCAGAAAGATTATAGCTTTGTCTGATATTGTTTGCGGAATGTTTTCTCTTATGCTTGTTGAGGCATATCTGATGAAAAGAAATATCCTGAGTATACAGCCAAATTTAAAGGTTGAAAACCCGCTGATTTTATCCCGGTTAGGGTTAATTAAATCTCTTGAAAATAGCAGGGAAGTCTTGAGAAAACTTAAGCTATTTATGAAAAATAAAAGAAGCGTTAAGATAAGGAACTTCCTAAAGACAGGCAAAAGTACGCGGAATGTTGTTGATTTAATCTCCGGGGTTATTCAAAATCAATGAAAAACAACATCGATAAAAAAAGCTTAGCCTTAGCCTTAGCATATTTAAAGAAGCATAGGGTGTTGGTGGCGGCGAACATCTTTGCTTTATTAGTAGCTTCAGCCTTAGAAGGGCTGGGCGTAGGTATGATTATTCCGCTTATGAATTCGTTGGAAAAGGGCTCATCTTCCGGTATTTTTATGAAATATGCCATGGGTTTGTGTAATTTGCTGCATGTGCAAGCCAGTTTTCAGAGTTTACTGCTTATATTCGGCGCGATTATGATCCTGGGGTTTTTAGTAATAGGATTACAGCAATATTTGACTAATCTTTTAGAGTTGAAGGTAACCTATGAATTGCGCAAAGATGTATTTCGTAACCTTATGGATGTGCCGCTAAAATATTATTATAATAAGAAAATCGGCGACCTTATCTCAACTGTACATATTTCAACATTAGATGCAGCCGCGGCTCTTTATTATGGTATTCAGTTTATTGTTAGCGTGGCCTTTTGTTTAGTGTACATATATATCAATTCGCTGTTATCTTGGGTATTGATGTTTTCTGCTTGTATTTTATCGGCATTGTCCTATTTTTTTATTGTGCCGCGTTTCAGGCTTGCCTTTTCTCATGGTAAAGAATCAAAAGAAATAGCCGACAGGTTTATATCTTTTTTGGCAGATAAATTAGGCGGTATTAAGACTATAAAATCATTTAATGCGGAAGAAATTCATCAGCGGCAGTTTGAGGCATTGTGCTTGGATTCCAACAAAATGCTTTCCAATATCCAAACCAATATCATAAAGGCAAACTTATACACGGAACCATTTTTGTTGGCCTTAACCGTTATTCTTACTCTTATTGCGGTCGGGTTTTTTCATATCAATATTGCGGGGCTGGTAGCATTCTTCTATATTTTTAGCCGTTTGATATCCAAGATAAAGGCGGCTAATAGTAATTATATGCAGTTTGTGGGGTTACTTCCTCATTTTACTAAAGCAGGGGAGCTTATCCGCCGGGAAGATAAAATATACCTGAAAGACGGGCAACTTGAGTGCAGTAGCATTACTAATGGAATAGTTTTTGAGGATGTATGGTTTAGATATAATGCGCAAGACGATTATGTGCTTAAGGGCTGTTCTTTTGGAATAGAAAAAGGCAAAACTACGGCAATTTTAGGCGGTTCGGGTGTTGGGAAAACCACCTTAATCGGGCTTTTGATGCGTTATTACGATCCGGATAAAGGGCGAATTGCAGTCGATAGCATGGATTTGCGGGATACTAGGCGCAGGGATTGGCATAAACTAATATGCATTGTTGAGCAGGATGCTTATTTATTTCATGATACAGTATATAACAATATTCTTTACGGCAAGCCCGATGCCCTGAAGGAAGAAGTTATAAAGGCAGCGCGACTCGCTTATGCCGATGAGTTTATTATGGGCCTTTCGGATAAATACGAAACCGTAGTCGGAGAACGGGGGATGAGGCTTTCCGGTGGGCAAAAACAGAGGATTGCCTTGGCGCGGGCTTTGATCCGTGATCCGCAGATACTAATTCTTGATGAAGCCACCAGCGCCCTTGACAGTGAATCCGAACAGCTTATCCAAAAGTCAATACAAGAGCTTGGAGGGCGAAAGACAATTATTGTTATTGCGCACAGGTTTTCCACGGTTAGCATTGCCGATAAATTAGTGGTTATTGAGGCGGGCAGGGTGGTTGAAGAGGGCACGCACAGGGATTTGATAGATAAAAAAGGCATATACGAAAAGTATTATCACATTCAATATCAGGACAATCTCAAGAAAGAGATATAAAAAATGAGTAAAGTGATCGCTCTTCTAATAGGCAGAGAAGGCAGTGTGGGTTTTCCTAATAAGAATATTTTTCCGGTATTAGGCAAGCCGATGATGGTTTATCCGCTTTTAGCTGCCCTTAAAGCAAAAAATATAAATGAGGTATACTTATCTACGGATTCAAAAAAGATGAAAGAGATTGCCGCGGATTACAAAGTAAAAATTATTGATCGCCCGGCTGAATTATGCACTAAAGAAGCCTTGGGCGAAGATGTCTTTGTGCACGGTTACAAACATATTAAAGATATTTTGAAGATCGATGTGGAATTAATGGTTTTATTATTCTGCAATGCGCCCACAATCCTTGCCCAGACGCTCGATAGCGGCATTGAGGCGTTGAGAAATAATCCGGATTTCGACTCCTGTGTTACGGTATCAAAATATAATATGTGGAGCCCTTTGCGGGCGCGCAGGATAGCTCAAGACGGCCTGCTTAAGCCTTTTGTCCCGTTTGAGGCCTTTGGCGACCCGGCCAGCCTTAATTGCGACAGGGATTCTCAGGGCGATGTTTGGTTCGCGGATATGAGCGCGTCTATTGTGCGGCCGCGTTGTCTGGAAAATATTTCTAACGGCCTTTTGCCGCAAAAATGGATGGGCAGGAAGATCTTTCCTTTAAAACAATGGGGAGGCTGCGATGTGGACTACGAATGGCAGGTTCCTTTGGTTGAATACTGGATAAGGAAGAATTTATGAGAAAAAAACAGCGCGTTATAGTTACCGGCGGGGCAGGCTTTATCGGTTCTCACATTGCGCGGCGCCTGTTAGCGCAAGGCTATAAAGTAGCCGTTATCGATAATTTATCTACAGGCAAAGAAGAAAATATCCCTAAGGAAGCGGAGTTTATAAAATTAGACTTGGGTAAAAACTCTTCCTATGAAGCTATTAACGGCATTTCCTGTGATGCTATTTTTCATCTTGCCGGGCAATCATCCGGCGAAGCTTCTTTTAAAGACCCGTATTATGATTTTTGCAGCCATGCCTTGAGCACTTTTCGCCTATTAGAATATGCTAAGAGAAAAAAGGTGGCGCGTTTCATGTATGCCAGTTCGATGAGCGTATACGGAGATCCCTGTTATCTCCCCGTAAATGAGGCGCATCCTTTAAATCCTAGAAGTTTTTACGCCGCGGCAAAAATCTCTGCCGAGGGGTATATTAAGCTTTATCAGTCTTTGGGCATGAATACCACAATTTTTCGGATGTTTAGCGTTTATGGCCCGGGGCAGAATTTGGAAAATAAGATGCAGGGGATGTTAAGTATTTATCTTTCCTACTTTTTAGAAAAAACTCCGGTAGTCATAAAGGGATCAGAAGAAAGATTCCGGGATTTTGTTTATATTGATGACGTAGTAGAGGCGTGGTTTAAATCTCTTGAAGAACCTATTTCTTACGGGAAAATCTACAATCTTGCAAGTGGAGAGAAGACAAAAGTTAAATATCTAATCAGCAGCCTTAAGAAGTACTTCAAAACGGCAGATTATACGGTTAAGCATGAAGAAGGTACGCCCGGAGATCAATTCGGAGTTGTCGCGGATATTTCGCTGATTAAAAAAGAATTGGCTTGGGAGCCAAAAATCGGCCTTAAGGCTGGGATCAGGAAAACAATCGATTTCCAACTGGAGAAGATCGGAAAGTAGCAAAAGATGGCAGATGCTCATTGTGTCGATGTTTTATTCGTATATACAAACGTGAATGGCTTTCACGTTGATACATATAGTTTTGGCATAGGCTATCTCTCCAGCGTCCTTAAAAGTAATGGCTTTTCCGCGAAATTAGAAGTCGTCAATACAATTAAGGATTATAGAAACGTTATAAGGGCCGTATTGAGATACCGGCCAAAGGTCGTAGCTTTTACCGCGGTATCTTCTCAATTTGTCTTCGTCTGCGACTTAGCAAAGGCGATAAGAAAGGTGTATGGCGGCCTCATTGTATGCGGAGGAGTCCACCCTACTATATTTCCTGATTGCCTTTATTCTGCTATGTATTTTGACGGCATCTTTATAGGTGAAAGCGAATTTTCATTTGCGGATTTTGTTTCAGCTGTTGTGAATAAAGGCTCTTATAAGGATACGGATAATTTCTGCTACATCTATAACGGCAAGCTTGTGCGGAATAAACTAAGGCCGAGAGTTAAAAACCTAGAGGAGCTGCCTTTTCCCGATAGGGAGATTTACCGCTATCAATCCATAATAGACGAGTGCGACGGCACTGCTACGGTGATGACCAGCCGAGGCTGCCCTTTTCTTTGCAGTTATTGCGCTAATCACGCGATTGCCCGCGTATATAATGAGGATAGAAATCTTATAAGATATAATAGTGTAGATAGGAGCATTGAAGAAATAAGCAGGTTAAAATCTTGGTATAAGTTCAGCCGGCTTTATTTTATCGATGATTTATTCATATTAAATAACCTGTGGCTGGATGAGTTTTTATCCAAGTATAAACAGAGGTTTGATATCCCGTTTATGTGCCATATAAGGCCGGATGTCTGTACGCGTGATACCCTTTTTAAATTAAAAGGTGCCGGCTGTTATAGCATTCTTTTATCGGTAGAATCTGCCAACGACCATATACGGAATGTGGTAATGCGGCGCAACATTACTAAAGAGCAGTTAACGAATGCGTTTAACTGGGCGCGTGAGGCAGGGATTGATACTCTTTCGGTGAGCATTATAGGCGTTCCCGGGGATACCGAAAACACGATTTTAGAGACTATAGATTTTAATAAAAAAATGAATCCGGCAGTCATCGGGCTTAATATCTATAGCCCTTATGAGGGGACGGAATTAGGCGATTATTGCCGTGAAAAAGGTTTCCTGCGAGCTGTGGATTCCCGCCGTTTCTTTGATAGGGCGCAATCAAGGCTTGTTTTGCCTACGATAAGTAATTCCGCGCTTATGAAATTGTATAACAATTTTCATTATTTGGTTTATAAGGATAGCGCTCCGCTTAAGTTAAAGAATATCATTTGGGGGAGGCGTTATAAGTTGTTGGAAGATAATATTTTATTCGGTTTTCTATTCAGAAAATTCCGGAAAATGAAAGCGACAAGGATAATTGGCAGAAAGATAAAGCAGGCATTGGCCAAGGTCGGAGGATAAATGGCAAAAATTTTTATTGCGGCCACTTCTTTTGGAAAAGATACTCGAAGCTTGCTAGAAAATTCAGGCAGAAACGAAGTTTTATTTAATACGTTAGGAAGAAAGCTTGCCTCTCTTGAGATAATTAAATTTGCTTCCGATTCCGCAGGCATTATTGCGGGAACCGAAGAATATAGCAGGGAGGTATTACAGAAGTTTAGCAATTTGAAGGCCATATCCCGCTGCGGAGCAGGCGTGGATAATATTGATTTAGCGGCCGCTAAAGAGATGGGGATTAAAGTATTTAATACTCCCGACGCGCCTACTTTGGCAGTGGCAGAATTGGCAGTCGGCCTTATGCTAAATTTATTACGCGGGGTAAGCTTGACAGATAGGCAAGTGCGAAACGGTATTTGGCTTAAATATACGGGCAACCTGCTTAAAGGAAAAAACATCGGGATTGTCGGATTCGGCAGGATTGGCAGGAAGGTAGCTGAATTATTATGCCCTTTTGCCGTCCATATCGCATATTACGATATCAACATTAAGGATGCAAATTCCGCTTATACCTTTAAGCCAATGTGGGATTTGCTGGCTTGGGCGGATATAATAACCCTTCATTGCCCGCCGGAGAAAGCAGGGAAAAGATTCCTAGCAGAAAAAGAGTTGGCTCGGATGAAAAGCGGGTCTTATTTAATCAATACATCCCGTGGTGGGTTAATAGATGAAAGCGCTCTTTATAATTCTATAAAAGAAGGCCATTTGTCCGCGGCAGCTCTGGATGTTTTTCAAGATGAGCCGTATAAAGGCAAGCTTGCTGAATTAAACAATGTTATCTTGACTCCTCATATTGGCTCTTATGCCCAGGAAGCCAGGATAGAAATGGAAAGGCAGGCTGTAGTGAATATTTTGAAAGGACTGGAGGGGGTTTAATGAAAACAATGGTTTTTGGCGGTTCTGGTTTCATCGGCAGCCACGTAGCCGACACATTAAGCGAGGCAGGCCATGATGTTGTTATTTATGACTTGAAGCCGTCAGATTATCTGCGAAAATCTCAAAAGATGATTGTCGGCGACATATTAGATAAAAAGCTAGTAGTGTCCAGTATAAAAGGCTGTGATTACGTGTATAATTTTGCGGGTATCTCCCGGCTTGACGACAATAAAACCAATCCTCAACATACCGTTGAAATGAATGTAATCGGCAATATGAATATTATGGATGGGGCAATAAAAGCAAAGGCCAAGCGCTTTATTTACGCGAGTTCTATTTATGTTTACAGCCAGAAAGGCGGATTTTACCGTTGCAGCAAACAGGCGGCAGAAATATATATCGAAGAATACCAGCGCCGCTTCGGCTTAGATTTTACCGTTATGCGCTACGGAACATTGTATGGCGCTAGGTCTGGCTCCGGAAACAGCATTTACCGCTATTTAAAGCAGGCCTTGGAAACAGGCAGGATAACTTGTACGGGCAGCGCGGAAGGAGTGCGGGAATATATAAATGTCAATGACGCCGCGCGCCTAAGCGTAGATATTTTATCCGGAGAGTACCGCAATCAGCATGTAATTATTACGGGCCATCATGCCATGAGGTTTAAGGAATTAGTAGCAATGGTTGAGGAAATGCTGGGTAAAAAAATTGAAATCGAAATTGCTAAAGAAAAAGACCCCGATCATTACGACTATATACCGTATTCTTTTGCCCCTAAAATCGGCAAGAAGCTTGTTAATCACTACTATTTAGATATGGGCCAGGGGTTGTTAGAATGTTTACATCAGATACATGCGGAAGCAAAAAAAAGCAATTCTAGATATGATTAAGGCATTTATTTTTGATTTTGACGGCGTGATTGTAGATTCGGTTGATATTAAAACAAAGGCTTTTGCCAGGTTGTTTGAGGATGAAGGTAAAGAAATCGTCGACAAAGTTACTAGTTACCATTTGAATAACGCAGGTATTTCTAGGTATGAAAAGTTAAAGCATATTTATAAAGAAATAATAAATAAGCCGCTCTCCCGCGAAACCTTCCGGGAATTATGCCGCCGATTTGAAAGTATGGTTGTGGAGAATGTCATAAATGCCCCTTTTATAAAAGGGGCGGATGAATTTCTTAAAGGCAACGCAACAAGGTTTAAGTTTTTCTTAGTATCAGCTACTCCGCAGGAAGAAATTCAAGTGATAACGCGGAGGAAAAATATCCGCGTTTTTTTTAAACGCATTTATGGCGCCCCAATCCAAAAAGCTGAAGCCGTAAAAGATATACTTCTAAAAGAAAAATTACGTTCTTGCGATGTTATATATGTTGGCGATGCCCTAAGCGACTATGAGGCTGCAAAGGATAATTCTTTAAGATTTATTGCAGTTACATCTTCGGCAGATTCGGTATTTGCAGGGATAGGCTGTGTAAAAATAAAGGATTTTACGCAGTTAAAACAAGTTATCAGCAGAGAAAAATGACAATTACCGCAGAGTCCAACTCAATATTGATATTCGATAACGCCGTTTTTTCTTTTAGTTGTTTTAAAAAAGGATACAAACATATTGATTTATTCCCATTGACAGCAAGCTACAAGGACGTTCTTCTTGTTAAAGAAAGCCTGGATGCGCAAGGCAGGCCGGCTAATATTTTGGATTCAGCCGGATTAATTGAACAGCAAACACTTGCCTATCGGGAAAAATTCATTGATTGGGCAGGCGCTATAGGAAATTTTAATATCGGTTCAATCCCTGTGTATAAGTGGATGCTATTATCGGATAAGGGCGTATCGGCTTGGTGGTTTGGCTTATTATCTGATAAGGATACGGCAAAAAGCCAGCCATTTTTTAAAATTGCGCGCACTGCCGCGATATTGACTCAAATTGAAGACACAAGCTGCAAAATTGTTTTTCTGGCATTAAAAGATACCGCTTTTCAAAAACAGCTTGAGGAAATTTTAAATAAACACGGCGTAAATTGTACGATTATCAGAACAAGGTTATCCGGGAAAGGACTTACAACGCGTTTTAGGAAGTTTTTAAGAAGCATAAATTCCCTAAGGATGGCCCAGACGCTATGTAAAATATTCCTAATGGTTGGTTATTTAAGGCTTATTATGCCGCCCTTAAAGAAAAGAAGGATGGCATTTAATGATGCGCTTTTGTTTTTCACCTATTTTCCTTCTTTAATTGAGCAAGAAGGGCAACCTGTCAAATTCAGAAACAAATTTGCCGGCCCGCTGCAGGGGCTTTGTGAGGCTTGCGATAAAGATATCGTTTGGGCCTTGAACTATGCCGAATTTGACAATTACACATTTAAAAAAGCAGTAAAACTCGCGAAGAAGTTTATAGAAAATAACGAACAGATGTTTTTTTGGCAGGAGTTCATCCGTCTTAAAGCTGTTTTTATTGCAGTGTTTGAGTATGCGCGTTTGATTTCGATATGGCGGTATTTAAAGAAAAGGCTGAACGAGGGAATAATTGACGGCATAACCGGCAATAATTTTGCCGGGATATTTTTTATTGAAGCTTTGGAAGAATCAATGCGCGGAAGTTATTACCTTAACGGGATACTTCAGTACGTGACTTTTAAAGATATGCTTAGCCGGATATCGGGATTTTCACGCGCCGTTTATAGCTGTGAGATGATGGGCTGGGAATATGCTTTTATTGCCGGATCCAGGGCGGCAGGCAATAATTTCCCAATTATAGGTTTTCAAGACTTTGCTTTTTCCCTCTTTCATTTGCAGATGTTTCATTCTAAAGGCGAAATTAAGCTTAAAGGTGAACTTGGAGGAATTCCCCTGCCCGAATCTATCGCGGCCTGCGGAAAAATACCGCAATCTATGCTTGAAAAATATTATGACAATACCTCTAACTTGGAAACCTTGAGGTTTTCATATATGCAAAAACAGTTATCCATAGAAGATACTGCCCGGGGCTATAAAAAAGATAAGTTTGTTTTATTAGTTTGTACCAACATAGATTTAAATGAATCAAAAGCAATATTTAATTTGGTAAGGGATGCTTATCCAAGAATTGAGGAAGGTTTGGAAATATGGCTTAAAAGCCACCATTCTTTGACAGCGGAAGATATATTCAAAGAGGCTGGCGGGTATTTTGACAAAAGCCTTTATTTGATTAAGCAGGGGCATATTTCCGATTTTTTAGCTAAAAGTGATGCGGTCTTGGTAGGAAGCAGTTCCGCAGCGATAGAGGCATTCGCCTTTAGCCCGCAGGTTTTAGTATATCTAAATCCTGAAAATTTAAACCTATCTCCGCTTACGGCTATTAACGATAATTACCGCAAAATTTATCATCCTGCTTCATTGAGGAAGGCCGTAGACGATATGCGTTATCACAAGCAGCCGGAATTTAGCAAGGAGAGGAAAGATTTTATTAGGAGTTATTGGAACTTGGAACCATCATTAAGTGAGTGGAAAAACGTATTAAATCTAAATGAATAATTTGCCAGGCGCAAGCCAGCAGGAAAAATTAAACTTTATCAAGTTTGTTTGTAAAAATATTGACGCGTCTCTGTCCGTCTTTATTTTTGTTTTTAAGAAAATCTTCAGGAAACTAAAGCAAAATTTAAAGTTTGGCTGTTATCCGGGTTATGCACTCGAGACGCTTAAGGATAAAGGCGGGGAAAGCGTCATTGTAAGGTGGCCTTTAAATTACAAAAGAACAGTACCTGGAAATAAGGGCGGCACAGATAATAATGATATTGAGCTTCTGTATTCAAATCTCGACTTCAATAATATAAATGATTATTTTTCTTTCCCTTTCGATGAGGAGGAGCTTTCTGTTTTTTGCCGCTTCAATTGGCTTTTAACAAAATTGAGCGGTTCGCCAGGTTTAAGCCAAGAGTGGGGCCTGGAAAAAGTCAGAAAATGCTTGGAATTAGAAAAGGAGTTAGCAGGCAAAAATAAATTTCATTTAAGCGCATACGATGCCAGCGAAAGAATTGTTAACTCGTTGATTTTTTTTCTGCTTGCTTCAGGTAGAGAAGAATCAGAATTACCCGATTGGCTGAAAGGCTTTATAAGTGATTCGGCCGAGCAAATAAGCAACAAACTCGAGTTTTATCCTGAAGGAAGAGTGAATAATCATATTATTAATGATGCCCGCGGACTTTATTTTGCCGGTGCTTTTCTCGGCAAGGAAAACTATTCTAACGCCGCGATTTCAATTTTTAGGAATGAGCTTTCTAAGGTTATAACGGAAGATGGTTTTTTAAGGGAGGGCTCTTCACACTATCATTTCTTGATTACAAGATGGCTGTTAGAAGTAATATTCCTGGCGGATTTGATTGATGATAGCAGTGTAAAAAGTATTATTCGCCCATTTGCCGCCAAATGCGTAAAAGTATGTTGGTTTTTTTTAGTGCGGGAAATAAAAACAGGGCGCTGGGGTATTCCGTTAATAGGAGATGTTTCTCCGGATTTTCCCCCAAAGTGGCTGTTAGGGCTGCCATGGAGTGAGCCGGCCATTTCTGTATACAGGCCGCTGGAATTACCACGCAATAATTTTTTGGAAGGCTGGGGTTCTTTATTCGGCTTTAGCAATGAGTTGCTTGATCAATCGCTTGCTAAGGAGAAATGTTTCCAGCCTTATAACAGCGGATGGTACAGGCTGGATTTTTACCGCTTTACTATTTTTTGGCATGTTGATTTAAACGGGCCGTCGCTGAACACAACACACGGCCACTCGGATACAGGCAGTTTTTGTTTCTATGTTGACGGTATGCCGGTTTTAGCAGATATCGGCAGGTACAACTATACCAACTCATCAATTGGTAAATACGGGATTTCCGCGGCCAGCCATAATGCTATAATGATCGACGGTTTAGAGCCGTTTGGCCCCGCGAACTACCCGGATTATTATATTTCTAGCTCCGCAAACGTCAATTATAAGGAAGAGGGAGAAAGATTTATATTTAAAATTTCGCACAATGGCTTTAACCGGATTTCCGGCGATAAGATAAATATTCAAAGGGAATATATCATTGAAAAAAACCTGATTCAGGTAATAGATAATTTAGACGGCAAAAAACAGCACAACATAGAGCAATCTTTTCATTTTTATCCCGGCATGGAAATAGTGAAAGAAAGTAAGCGGGATGATATATATTGCTTGAGGTTTAAAGGTATTCGCTTAAATTTTAAAGTTGATGATTTTAAGATCCGTGATGGCTTTATAAAATATGGCCTGGAGCGGTACTTTCCGGCTTACGGCAGGCAGGCCGCTTCTTCCGTAATAAGGGTATCCGGAAAACAAAAGCTTCCCTTTAGCCAAAAGTTTACATTTGAGGTGTTATAGATATGAATGGGCCATTGGTTTCTGTAGTTATCCCGGCATATAACAGCGGAAATTTTATCCAAAACAGCTTAGCATCAGTAATTCAGCAAAGCTATAAGAATTTTGAGATTATTGTCTCTGATGACGGTTCAACAGATAAAACAACAGCGATTGTAGAAAGTGTTTTACTGTTAAATAAAGGCATAAAAACAAAATTACTTAAGAATCAGCATCAGGGCCCCGGGTTTGCCAGGAACCAGGGTATTTTGAATTCTTCCGGCTCGTGGATAGCATTTCTTGATTCCGACGATTTATGGTATAAGTATAAATTGTCGCGGGTAGCTGAATATATCCAAAGAAATCCGGAAATTGAACTTTGGTGCCACAGCGAACTTGTTAAGTCAAAAAACAGTCAAGTGGCTTGCGAACATTACAAAAGATTTGACTGTAGGGCCACCCCATTTTTATCTATGTATAGAAATAACTCTTTATCAACTTCAGCGGTGACAGTAAAAAAGGACGCATTATTCAGGGCGGGATTGTTTGATGAGGAATTGCCGAACGCGCAGGATTATGATTTGTGGATCCGTTTAGCTGATACGGCAAAAATCGGCTTTATAAAGGATGTCTTAGGGGTATATGTTTCCCGGGATGACAGTATCACTTCTTATAATAAACGCAGGTTAAGATGCCTTTTGAGAATTGCGGAAAAATACCGCGCGGCCTTAAAACAAAAAACCAGGTTTTATTTTATTGAAGAGGCTAAATTTAAAGGGCGGGCCTATATAGACGCGGGATTAGGCTTGATTTCGAAAGGCAGAAAAGCGCAAGGTTTAATATTGCTGTGCCGAGGAATTATTCGCTGGCCATTTCGTAAATTCAACATAAAAAACAATGTTAAGAAAATCATTCAATAAAAATACCAGTTGTCTGGGCGGCCAATGAAACTTAAGAGATTTATTAAGGATTTGGTTTCTGATGTCCTGTTCAGCTGTAACAGAGGCAAATGGGAAAGGCTGAATAAAGGGGATTTCCGCATACTTTTGTACCATTCAGTAGAAAAGCGCGATACATCTGTTGATACGATGGGGCTGGCAATATCCCCGGAGCTATTCTACGCGCAAATGAAATATTTAAAGGAAAAAGGCGCTAATATTTTAAGCTTGCCCGATTTAATCGCCGGGATTATAAATGGATTGCCAATACCCGATAAGGCGGTAGCGATTACTTTCGATGATGGCTATAAGAGCGTTTTTACAGGCGCGTTGCCGATATTAAAAGAATTTGGCTTTACGGCTGCGGTATTTATAAACATATATTTTGTGGAAAATAAAATCGCGAATAGCCTATATTATCATGATTGGAGCGCGCTTAGCTGGAAAGAGGTGAAGCAGCTTTACGGCGCGGGGCTTTCAATCGGGTCGCATGCCCTTACCCATGGAAAACTGGCAAAACTTAGCGATCAGGAAATAAATTATGAAGTTAAGCAGTCAAAAATACTAATAGAAGATAATACAGGTATTAAAATAAATACCTTTAGCTATCCGCATGGCTCTTTTAACCGGAGAATAAAAAATATAGTCAGGGATAGCGGTTTTATTTGTTCATGTTCAAGCATAGAGGGCATAAATAATACCAAGGCTGATTTCTACGCTTTAAAAAGGACGGAAATAAGCGCTTTTGATAACAGCCTCGCCAGATTTGAAAAGAAGGTATCGGGAAGCTATGATTGGCTGGGTTATATATGAGAAGCCGGTGGATAACGGATATAGAAGAATTTAACGGCCTTGCCGGAGAATGGGACCGCCTTCTTATTAACAGCGGCGAAGATAACCCTTTTTTATTATCGAAGTTTTTATTGACATGGTGGAAATATTATTCGCCCGCTTTGGTATTACGGATTTTTACGGTATTTGATGAGAATGGCCGTTTGATCGGCGGTTTGCCTTTATGCGGGACCAAAAAAGGAAATTTAAGCTATATGGGAGGCTGGGCCGCCAATTACACGGAATTTTTATCATCAGGAAAAGACGGCTCTGTTTTATTGCTTTGGAAAGCTTTTTTTGAATCGCTTCAAGTTACGCGAGATTGGCAATCCCTGCGCCTAAAGCGGTATAGAAAAAATAAGTTAAACATAGATGCCTTGAAAATTCTGGCGTCTGAAAGGCATAATAACCTGCTATTTGATTTTCATAAGAACGGCTGGGGCTACTTAATAAAGATTCCGGAAGATTTTTCTAATTATATAGGGCATATCCCCAAGAAATTAAGATATTATGTCAAGCGCGCGGAAAAGGAGCTTTCCAAAATCGGCAGGGTCAGCTTGTCTTCTGTCGGGGATTGCGGACAAGTAAGCAGGATAGCCGATGATTATGTCAGGTTTTCTCAGGATTCATTCAGGGCCAGGGGCAAAAAAAGCGTATATGAAAATCCGCGATACCGCATGTTTCTTAAGGAGTTAATAAACAAATTCTGCTCCGCGAGATATTTAGACACGAATGTCTTAAAATTAGATGACAGGATTATCGCGATCCACTTCGGCTACTCGACGGGGAATAATTTAAACTACGTTTTTACCAGCTTTGATATGGATTTCGCTGAATTTAGCCCGGGGCATCTATTAATTTATAAGTTAATCGAGCTTGGGGCAAAGAGAAGAAACGAGTTTCTTGATTTTTATTCCGGATGGAATCTTTACAAAGATAAATGGTGTAATTTAAAGGATGAAATAATAACCATCGAGATAAGGCGCAATTCTGTTGGAAACAAAATCAAAAGATCCTTAAACTTGAGGGCGCGTAATCTGCCGTTTTTAAGCAAGGCAAAAGATGTTATTCGCTGTTCGCCGTTTTTTGCCTGGGTTCATAAGAATAACTAATACGAGGGGATTGATGAAAATTGATTTGATAAAAGAAAAACTAGCCTGTCCGGTTTGTAAAAACAAGCTGGTTATTGAGGAGAGTATCATAGTATGCGCATCCTGCGGCAGAAAATATCCGCAAGATACGCGCGGCTGCATTAATTTACTGCCTGTGGATATTTTGCGGGGTAAAAATTCAGATATCTGGCATAAAAGGCAGAAGGTATACAGGGATTGGTTTACTAACATTTGGAATGAGCGGCTGGCTTTGATAACTAAAAGCCTTTATGACGAATATTCTGAATATGTGGGCGAGGTTATGGGTTTGACTTTGGATATCGGCTGTGGCAGCGGGCACTTTAAGTCTTATTTAAAAAGAGCGGATTATATAGGGATAGAACCGCTTGAAAAATTTACGGATTTAAACTATAATATACAATTTATGGATAAATTATTCCCCCATTGTAAAGAGGAGTGTGTTTTTATCAATTCCGTCGGTGAATTTCTGCCCTTTGAGAATGGATCATTCGGCCATATATTTATCAATAATGTGTTAGACCATGTAAGTTCGCCGCGAAAAGTCTTAGATGAGGCCTGCCGGGTGCTTAAGCCTAACGGCAGGCTTTTTATGATATGCGAAAGCCAGGCGATGCTGAGAAAGATATTGGGTAGGCCATTAAAAGATATTTTTTATTCCATTGTTAATAGGATATCGACTTTACTTGTTTGCCGCAGCCTGACCGCGCCGCATTTAAAGATTAACAATAAGGAATTAATACAATGGTTGAAAGAGGGATTCGCGGTTAATTCCATGCTTTCGGCAAAAAAAACGCATATTTTTATCCGCGCTATTAAACAACATAATGCTTAAAAAAGAAAATATAATTTGTATCTCCAGTATTGACTGGGATTTTATCTGGCAGGGCCACCAAGAGATAATGTCAAGCTTTGCCGGCGCAGGCAATAAAGTTTTGTTTATAGAGAATACCGGCGCGCGCGCTCCTGGGATTAAGGATATTTCGCGAATTAAAGATAGAATAAAAAATTGGTTCAAGGGAGCAAGGGGCATAAGGCAGGTGAACGATAATCTATATGTTTTTTCTCCGTTAGTCCTGCCTTTCCCGTATTTAAAGCCCGCGGCTTGGATAAACAGCCGTTTAATTTTACGCGTGTTGGAAAAGTGGTTTAAGGTTATGAATTTTTCTAATCCCGTCGTGTGGGTATTCCTGCCTACTCCTTTATCTCTAAACCTGATTAATAATTTTAATTGCAAGGCCGTTATCTATTACTGCATAGACAATTTTAAAGTAAGCTCTGTTTCAGCGCGAAAGATTAAAAAATCAGAAATAAAATTATTAAAATCAGCGGATCTGGTGTTTGTGACCTCAAGGGAACTTTATGCTTATTGCCGCGATTACAATGATAAGGTATCTTTTTTTCCTTTCGCCGTAAATTTTAATAAATTCCAGGAAGCAAGATTAAGCGATCAGCCGCCTCCACAAGAATTAGCGGATATAAAGAAGCCGATAGTAGGTTATATAGGCGGCGTGCATAAGTGGCTAAATTTGAGCTTGATAAAAGAAATAGCCTCAAAGCTTAATAACTATTCGTTTGTTTTTGTGGGGCCTGCGCAGACAGATATATCCGTATTGTCAGGCTTGAAGAACGTTTATTTTTTAGCCAAAAAAGAACATAAGGTTATACCTTATTTTATAAAGAATTTTGATGTGTGTATTATCCCGTATTTAAATACCGACTATACTAAAAATGTCTACCCTACAAAGCTGAATGAATATCACGCGATGGGTAAGCCTGTGGTCTCAACGGATTTGCCCGAAATAGCTTATTATAACAGCGAAAATGAAAAGCTGGTTTTTGTCGGCAAAACCAGCGAAGAGTTTATCCGCTGTATTTCAGATGCCCTTTTATCGGCAGATAATAACGGGTTAATTGAACAAAGGATTGCGGCTGCCCAAAAGAATAGTTGGCCAAACAGGATTGAAGAAATGAGCTGTCTTACCGAAGAAGTAATTGATGCTAAATCCAGGGTTACTTTTAACTGGAAGAGCTCTTTTTTGAGATTGTACGCAATAACCCGCGGCAGGTTTTTAAAGACCCTAATAGCCATCTTAAGCCTGTGTTTTTTGATATTCTATACGCCTTTAGTGTGGTTTTTAGCCAGTCCTTTAAAAATCTCACAGCCGCCTCATAAAGCAGACTGTATCGTTGTTTTTGCCGGGGGTGCGGGGGAGTCCGGCATGGCTGGCCAAGGATACGAGGAAAGGGTGGAATATGCCGTGGAATTATATAAGCAAGGATATGCCAAGCATATTATTTTTTCCTCGGGATACATGTATGTTTTCAAAGAGCCTTTATTAATGAAGGTTTTGGCAGTATCATTAGGCGTGCCTGCGGATGCGATAATTTTGGAAGATAAAGCTTCCGGTACTTGTCAAAATGTAAAATTTACTGATGAGATTTTAAAGGCTAACGGCTGGAATGAAATTTTGTTAGTCAGTTCGCCTTATCATATGAGAAGAGTGGCGTTAGTTTTTGACCAAATTGATAAACTCATGAAAGTAACGTATGCGCCTATCAATAATAGCATATTTTATGCCCATCCTCAGAGAGATGAAAACGGGAGAATAATCTGGAAGCGGATAACTCTGAGGCAGATTGAAGGGATACTTCATGAATACGCGGGGATTTTATATTATTGGGCAAAAGGCTGCAAATAGCCTTTTCTATGAGGTTTAAAAATGTTAGAAAGCGGTAGTTTGAGAAAGAGAGAGGACAGTATATGGCAGTCATAGATGAAAAAGGAAGGTTGTTTGGCAAGATTAATTTAATTGATTTATCGGTAGTTATATTTGTCCTGTTAATTATGCCGATGTTTTATTTTGGGTATAAGCTATATGTTAAGGGTTCTATCGCTAACCCGGTAGAGGGGGAAATTGAAGAATTTATAGATATAGAAATTCCGTGTAATATAGTAAAAGTTAATTCAGATATTTTAAAGCTGATAAAAATCGGCGATAAGGAATTAGACAAAAATGGCAATATAATAGGCGAGATATTGTGGTTGGGAGATTATAGGCCTTATCAGTACTCTTTGGATTTAAACCCAAGTCAAACATATAAGAAAGACAGCCCCCTGTTTACGAATATTCCCGCGTTAATTAGAATTAAAACATCCGTTAAAGATGATAAACTATATTATAAAGGAAAGTTAATCGCGATAGAATCGTTTTTTAATTTTGTCACGGATAAATATTCGGTGTTCGTGACACCGAGTAAGTATCCAACGGGCGCGGAAAAGGAAGAAATGAAATTAGACCTATTCATTACTTTTAAGAATTTAACAGAAGATATTGCAAAACAGATTTCTCCCGGGGACCGCGAATTGGATAGTAAAGGCAACGTAATCGCTCAGGTTTTGGATGTGGGCAAAATTGAAGATAATATTCAGCAGATTAATTTGGGTAACGGCTATTTTGTTTTTGGGAAAGATACCTCCAGGAAACAAATAAATACCAAAATGAGGCTGAAGGTGGTATTAAAAGATAATGAGCAGCTATATTTTAAGGAGCGGACAGTCGATAGCAATTCGTTTGTTGATTTTAATACAAGCAGATATAAAATAAAGGGAAGATTATCCCCGTTTTTATCTAAAGAAGTGCCCGTGAGCGTAATGGTGAAGTTCACAAGCACTATTCCCGAATTAGTTAAGTTGATAAAAAAAGATGATACAGTAAAAGACACAAGCGGCAGGGTAATAGGCAGGATAAAATCAATTTTGAGCGATACGCCTTCGGAAGTTCAAATGCTTGCTCTTCAGGAAAATAAGTTCATAAGCGTGCCTAATCCGACGTCAAGGGATATGATTGTATCCATAGATTTGTTGTGCGAGGAAAAAGACGGCAGCCTATTTTTTAAGGATTATCCGGTAAAAGTCGCGAATATGTTAACTTTCACAACAAGCGTTTATAGTGTCACGGGGACAGTAATAGGCTTTGAAAATAAATGACTTACGATACTTTGATCGAGACAAGCAACCTGGTTTTAATCGCTAAAAAGATATGCCAGCCATGCAGTTTTATTGGAAAATTTTTCTTTGAGGTGCAAGCTGATAGCCGGATTTACAAATGTGTTTATGGATTTCGCAAAATCAGCCAAAACATTTCAAGATATAGCATTATAAGGCAAACTGTAGAAAGAATAGGGAAAAATTCCGAAACTATTTTTGAAGACAGTATCTTCTTGAGTCGCTTGTGGGCTGCAGTAAAAGTCTTTGAGCATAAACTGTACATATCTTTCAGCAATAGCTTTTTGAAAAGTTTTTATATCGCACCGGTTCAGGCAATAAGTTTTGGTGTAATAATCGCTTGTTTAACGAATTTATCGCTTTCTTTAATAGCTAAGAATGAAATTGGATTTTTAGGATGGGTTATCACAATGCTGATTCTTTTTGCGGGTTTAATTGGTTTGTATGCAAGGGTTAACTGGGATGAGTTAAAAGAAACCAGCTGTTTGTTGAGATGGCTTAAATGGTAAGGGCTAAAGAATAAAGGAAAAATAAAATGAATGCATTAATTACTGGCGGAGCAGGGTTTATAGGTTCTTTTTTAGCAGAAACATTATTGAGTTGTAATCATTCGGTGACAGTTTTGGATGACCTTTCAACAGGAAGGCTTGAAAATGTCAGGCATCTTGAAGGCAGGCCCGGTTTCGAATTAGTTATCGGGACTATACTTAATGAGCACCTTGTTGATAAGTTGGTCGAAAGGTGCGATATTATTTTTCACTTGGCCGCAGCAGTCGGGGTAGAGTTGATAGTTAAAAAACCCGTGGAATCTTTGACTACTAATATAAAGGGCAGTGAAATTGTTTTAGATATGGCGTACCGTTACCGCAAGAAAATCCTTATAACTTCAACATCTGAAATTTACGGAAAGAATGTTAACGGGCCGTTAAAAGAAGATAATGACAGGATTTTAGGCTCACCTTTAAAAACCAGATGGAGTTATTCAACCGCGAAAGCTGTGGATGAGATGCTGGCGTATGTCTATTGGAAAGAAAAAGGCGTGCCTTCGGTTATTGTGCGCCTTTTTAATACCGTAGGCCCAAGGCAGACCGGCGCATATGGGATGGTTATGCCGCGTTTTATATCACAGGCAATAGATAATAAGCCGATTACTGTTTACGGCTCTGGCAAACAATCGCGTTGTTTTATTCATGTAAAAGATGTGGTTGATACATTAATAAGGCTTGTTGACGAGCCGAAAGCAGTAGGAGAAGTTTTTAATATCGGCAGCCAGGAGGAAATTACTATCGAACAGCTGGCAAAAGAAATTATTAAAATTACCAAAAGCAGCTCAAAGATAGAATATATACCATATCATACCGCATATGAAGAAGGTTTCGAGGATATGCAAAGAAGAGTTCCGGATACAACCAAGATAAACAAGCTAATAGGTTTTAAGGCGAAATATACCTTAGCTGAAATAATCAAAGACATTATAAATTATACAAAAAGCGAAAAATAAATACAGCGCTCTGTATAAAAATAACTGATATTTGCTTTAAGGGAGGGGACGAACATATGTTCGTCCCCTGTATGTTTAGATGAAAAAAATAAAAATTGTCCGAATTATTGCCAGGCTTAATATCGGAGGCCCGGCAATCCATGCGGTTCTGCTTACTGAAGGATTGGATAAAAATAAATTCGAATCCCTGCTTGTTTGCGGCTGCATAGATAAAAAAGAGGGTGATATGTCGTATTATGCCGTTAATAAGGACGTGATTCCTATTTATGTCAGGCAACTGCGGCGGGAAGTCAATGTTTTTAATGATTTCGCCGCTTTTTTGAAGATATGCGCGATTATAAACAAGGAAAAGCCGGATATCATTCATACGCATACCGCAAAAGCCGGGGCGATTGGCCGGCTGGCAGTGATTGCCTGTAATCTTTTTAATCCGTATTTCTGGAAAAAAAGCATTAAACTGGCGCATACTTTTCATGGGCATGTATTCAGCGGATATTTTAACAAGATAGAGACAGCTTTTTTTCTCGTGATAGAAAAAATTTTGGCTGTTTTTACTGCCAGGATTATAACAGTCAGCGAATCAGTGAAAAGCGAGCTGGTTTATTTTGGCATAGCGAACACAAAAAAGATTGAAGTTATTTACCTGGGTTTTGAGTTAGATAAATTTCTTGCTGTCACACCGCGTAATTCGAATGTTATTAATATAGGAATTATCGGAAGGCTAGTTCCGATTAAAAACCATCGTTTATTTTTAGAGGCAGCGGCAGAGGCCTTGCGGCGTGTAGATACGCATGGTATAAGGTTTAAAATAATAGGTGATGGCGAGCTGGCCGGAGAATTGAAAGAATATTCCGAAAAGCTGAATATAGCGCCTTATGTGGATTTCTTAGGCTGGAAAAAAGATATAGCCGATGTTTATTCTGAGCTTGATATAGTTGCTCTGACTTCCCTAAACGAGGGAACACCAGTATCGTTAATCGAAGCTATGGCTAGCGCCAGAGTAGTTATCGCTACTAATGTCGGAGGAGTAAGGGATTTGATGGGTGATGTTTTTGTTCCGCGGGCAGATGATTCTACGAAAAATTTTAAGGTTTTAGAGAGAGGGATTTTAGTTGAAAGTGGGCATTCGGACAGCTTTGCGGCGGCTTTAATTTTCGCTTTGAAAAATCCCGAGATAATGCTCCGGATGGCTAATAGGAGCAGGGATTATGTCAGCCATAGATTTACGAAAGTCAGGTTAGTCTCGGATATCGAAATATTATACGATAGCATATTGGCAAATAAGTAGCTTTAGAGTAACTGGTCAGTTAACGGGGGTAATCAGTAGGATGTGTCATTGCGAGCCCCGTTAGAAACTACGTTTCTAACGGGGCGAGGAGCGTAGCGACGAAGCAATCCCGACGAGATTGCTTCGCTCACTTCGTTCGCTCGCAATGACACGCTCGGGATTTCCCCTGCTGACTAACGCATTACGCTTTAGATAGAAATTGGCTTGAAGGTAGATGGAAAAGTAGTATAATATATGGTCATGCAGTATATAATTTATTTTATCGTTCCGTTTGTTTTAAGCTTGATATTGACGCCTGTTGTGCGTTATTTTGCGCTTCGAAACGGCTTGGTCGCCTTTCCGCGCCCTGACCGCTGGCACCGCGAACCTACGGCTATCTTAGGCGGCATAGGCATATACTTCGCTTTTATCGCTACGGTTGTTTTTATCTTTCCAGGGCATTTTCAAAATAAAATAGGCTTCTTTTGCGGCGCTACATTTTTATTTCTGGTAGGGCTGGCCGATGATAAGTTTCATTTTAAGCCCTACACAAAGTTGTTTACCCAGATTTTAGCCGGGTGCATTGCTATTTATTTCGGGATTATCCTGAAATTGCCCTTTGATAATTTTATTCTTATCCCGCTGACATTGTTGTGGATAGTAGGCGTGACTAATTCTTTCAACCTTCTTGATAATATAGACGGCCTTGCCGCCGGCATAGCCGGTATATCCAGCCTTATGTTATTTTTTTCTTCGCAGCTTTTTTCTAATAACCCTTTAGGCTTATTCGCTCTTGCGCTCTCCGGAGCAGCTTTTGGATTCCTGCCTTATAATTTTAATCCTGCCAAGATTTTTATGGGCGACTCCGGCAGTATGTTTTTGGGGTTTTCTCTGGCGGTGATTTCCATAAGCGGGACACCCCGGCATCTTTCAAACTTACTCACAGCGATTTTTGTGCCGGTGTTGATTTTGTGCGTCCCGATTTTTGATACGTTGTTCGTGATGATTTTAAGGACTATAAACGGAAAGAAAATCTATGAAGGCGGTAAAGACCATACTTCTCATCATCTGGTAACTTTAGGATTAACTCCCAGAAAGACCGTGTTTTTATTGTATGCCATCAGTATTTCTTTCAGTTTAATAGCTATTTCTTATTCAAGGCTTAATATGTTTATTATTTCCATAATCGCGTTTCTGGCTATCGTAATATTGTTATTTCTCGGGATTTTTCTATCAGATTCCGCTTCCGCCTCAAGTAAGAATAAATACGACAAAAATTTCCATAATTTTAATAATACATTATTAAACGCTGTGATTTTGCATAAACGCAGGGCTGTGGAAGTATTGCTGGATTTAGGGCTTATTTGTATTTCTTATTCCTCGGCTTATTTTTTGCGTTTTGACGGCACTTCGCTGGCGGTAAACCTGTCTTTGACCAGAGAGTCGCTGGTTTGGATAATTATTATAAAAATGTCTGTTTTTTTCGCGTTCGGCCTTTACCGCGGGGTATGGAGGTATATTAGTATATCCGATTTGTTTACGATTTTTAAGGTGGTAAGCCTGGCGTCAGTAGCGTCGGTGCTTTTTCTTACTTTCGCGTTTCGTTTCGCGGATTATTCAAGGGCAGTGTTTTTCTTGGACTGGATATTGCTTCTTTTTCTTGTTTGCGCTTCGCGTATTTCTTTTAGGGCGTTGGGAGAGTTTTTTAGCCGCGCAAGAGTTAAAGGGATGAACGTATTGATTTATGGGGCAGGGGATACAGGGGAAATGGTTATACGGGAGATAAAGAGAAATAAGGCTTTGAATTATAACCCTGTGGGTTTTATCGATGATGACCCTGTTAAATCCGGTAACCGGATTCAAGGGATAACAGTTTTAGGTTCACGCGAAGAAATGAAATTCTTAGTATCCGCAAACGATGTGAAAGAACTGCTTGTGGCAGTGCCTTCAATGGATGTCGCGTCTTTTTCGGAAATAGTCAAACTTTGCAGAGAATGCGGCATATCTTATAGAAGAGTTAAGGGGATACTTGATTATGATGTTGATGAGAAGTTCGCCCAGGGATAAAATAGCCGATATATGCGATAAGGTATCGCTTTCATGCATATGTTTGACTGCCTTTTTTCTCCCCATATCAAAGGGCATAATTGAAAGCCTTAGTATCTTAGCTATAGTTTCTTATGTTATAAGAAAAATAGCCCAAAAATCTTGGCCGCTTAAATCTTTTTTAAACCCGCCGATTGTCATATACATATTAATCTGCGTATTTTCTATTTTTACCAGCAGTAACATAAGAATAAGTTTTCGCACATTCATCGGAAAGACAATGCAGTATGTTGCTTTTTTCTGGGTCGTTGCGGAGACAATGTCGTCAAAGAGCAGGGTAAAGGCTTTCCTTTATATATTATTTACGTCTTCGCTGGTATTAGGGATTGACGGCTTATATCAGTATTTTACCCGCCACGATTTTATCCGCAACCGGCCGATAATATTCACTGACCGCATTTACGCTTCTTTCCCGACGCCAAACTCTTTCGGCTGTTATCTGGCGGCGGTCATACCGTTTTTGCTTTCCTTTTTCTTCATGAAAATGCGTTTTAGGCTTTCCAAAATAATTTATATGTCTTTATTTTTGTTGTTGTTTACCTGCCTTTTGTTGACAATCTCAAGAGGAGCATGGCTGGCTTTTTTATCATCAGCGTTATTTATGAGCCTCTGGGTTAATCCATTGGGGATTTTTTTGCTGATATTGAGTATTTTCATCATTGCCACAGGGCCTTTTTATAATCCTTTTTTAAAGGAGCGTTTAAGCAATTTCTTTAATGTTTTTAGCGGCGTAAGCGATGTCGATAGGAGGTATATTTGGCAGGCCGGTTGGAGGATGTTTGCTTCCCGTCCTTTGATAGGAGTGGGGATCGGGACTTTTATGTTTAATTTTAAGAATTTTGTCAATCAGGATTACCGCTATAGCGCTGCCTATGCCCATAATTGTTACCTGCAAACCGCTTCGGAAATCGGGATTATAGGCCTGATTTCATTTTTGTCTATTCTGGTTTTATTTTTTTATTACGGCATTAAGGCTTTAAATACACAGGTGAGAGATTTTTACTGGCATGTCCTGCTTGCCTGTCTGGCCACGATGCTGGGATATTGCGTGCAAATGGGCGTAGATACTACGCTGTATGGCTTGGATTTGGGGTTATTATTCTGGCTGATGCTGGGTCTGGGAGTGGCATCAATCAAAAATATTACCGCGCAGAAAATCCGCATTTAAAAATCTTTCAAATTATATCTCCGAGCAGTATTATTTCTTAAAAAAATATGGAAACATACGCGAAAATAGCTTTGGGCTTGCCTATAGATGAATTATTTGATTATATCGTGCCTGGACGGCTTGTTGCCTCTTGCAAAGCGGGCAGCCGGGTGTGGGTGCCTTTTGGAGGGCGTAATTTGTTGGGGTATGTAGCCGGTTTGAGTAATAAAACAAAGATTAAGAAACTAAAAGAAATAAGCAGCGTTGTCGATGTGAATCCGATATTAAATAACAGGTTTCTTCAGCTAACTAAAGATGTTTCGGACTATTACTGCAGTTCATGGGGACAGGCGATAGAATCAGCTTTACCTGTTGGAATAAGAAAAGGAGTGGCTGTCCGGGCGGCTTGCGAAGATGCTAAATCAGAAGAAAGCATGCTTCCGGAGGTAACTTTAGCCCGGCATGATGATTACGGGGAATCGTTAAAGTTTTGTTTGGAAGAAATTGATAAAACAATAAAACAAAATAAGCAGGTGATTGTTGCTGCCGCGGAGATGGAGGCAGCTTTAAATATATTTGATTTGTTGAGCGCGAAATATCCCGATAAATCCCGTTTAACAAGCCGAAAGCAGAATCCTAAGGAAGAATTAAAGATCTGGGAAGAGGCATTGCTTGGCAGTATCGATATTATTGTCGGCACCAGGGCCGCTGTATTCGCGCCATTTCAGAAGTTAGGCCTGGTTATAATCGCGCAGGAAGAGTCCTATGGCCATAAAGAAGAACAGGCGCCGTATTATGATTGCCGGCAGGTTGCTATAATGCGCGGCTCCATAGAAGGCGCTCGGGTTATCTTGACGGCAAAAACGCCTTCGTTAGAGTCTTATTATCAGGTAAAACAGCAAAAATACGCTTTTGTGGATTTGAGGGCCAAACAGCGCAGAATGCCGGCGGTCAAATTAGTTGATATGAAGCAGTATGGAAATTTTAAGCAGAAAAAAACCAGGGTTTTTTCCGTTGTTCTTGAAGACAGGATTAATAAGGCGCTGGCAAATAATAAGAGAGTGCTTATTTTCATCAATAGAAAAGGATTTGCCCGCTATGCTTATTGCCAGAAATGCGGTTATAGTTTTAATTGCGAAAGATGCAGTTCGAAGCTTGTGTTTTATCGCGACGAAAAAAAACTTGTATGCCCCGCGTGCGCGGCTAAAATCATTGCTCCCGGCAGCTGTCCTGCTTGCAATTCTCAATACATAATATACGCGGGAATGGGGATAGAAAAAGCGGCATCGCACCTGCATCTGTTTTTTCCTCAGGCAGAAATATGCAGGCTGGATAAGGAGCATATAACCGTTTCAGAGAATGCCGGTATAATTGTGGCTACGGAAAAGGCCTTTCACCAAGCCGTAAGTATCCGCGCCTGGACCGTAGCGGTGCTTGATTCCGACGGGATCTTGAATACATTGAATTTCAGGAGCAATGAGAAAGTCTTTTCCTTGCTTTATAAATTAAGCCTTTTGGCGGAAGATGAGCTTATAATCCAAACCAGCATACCTGAATATTACAGTGAACGGCGTTTAAATAAATTTGATTCGGATGATTTTTATGACTTTGAACTAGAGGAAAGAAAGGCTATGAAGCTCGCGCCTTTTGTAACTTTGGCATATCTGAATTTAAGAGGAAAATCTGAAAATAAGCTTAAGAGCAAGGCGGATTATTTATATGAATTGCTTAAGGAGGCTGATAAGAAGGTTACTGTTTTTCCTCCGGTTGAGGGGATGCCATATAAAATGCGTGGAACATATACTCAATCGCTCGCCTATTATTACGCGATAATGCGCATTTTTACAAAACCAAAATATAAAAAATATCATAGCTTTTTATATTCTAAACTCAAAAGTTATCCTG
>ERZ1292640.653-Hain-H43-02um-R1-653-length-28200-cov-4_pt1 | contig 28200 bp, 29 predicted proteins | sample MGYA00564404_ERZ1292640 | MGnify/ENA primary metagenome ERZ1292640 (study PRJEB36523, sample SAMEA6512636) | groundwater metagenome | collected 2019-01-08 | study: AquaDiva: Metagenomics assemblies of 32 groundwater samples | reverse complement strand
GGGCCTTCGCGGCCCCGCCGACGTTTTCTATTTCCGCCGGGGAGCGCGGGCTTCGCCCTCCGGCGGCTCGGATTTCCAGATGGGCACGACCCGCTTGACCTCGTCCATCGCCCAGGCGCAGGCCTCGAAGGCCTCGCGTCGGTGGGCCGCGGCGCAAGCGATCGCCACGGAGTCCCCGCCGACGGACACGCGGCCGAGGCGGTGGACGATGGACATCTCCAGGATCCCGAACTTCGACCGCGCGCGGTCGACGAGCTCCGCGAGGACCTTGCGGGCCATGGGCAGGTAGACCTCGTAGTCCAAGGAGGCCACGCCGGGATCCGCGCGGACGGTGCCGAGGAACAGGACGACCGCACCGGCGTCGTCGCGGCGCACCGAGTCGAGGACCGCGCCCACGTCGATCCGCTTCCGCGTGATCTCGATCATGCCGCGCCTCCGCTCACCGGGGGCATGAGGGCGATCTCGTCCCCGTCATGGAGGACCTCGTCGGGCGGCGCGAAGGAGTGGTTCACCGCAAGGAGCATCGTCTCCCTGTGGCCCGCGAGGCGCGGATACTTCTGGAAGAGAGCGTCGAGGAAATCGCCCAGCCGTTCGCCTTACTTCGCGGTCCACGCGAACTCCTTGGACCCGGCGATCTCGCCATAGGTGGCGAAGAGCTTCACGCGCAGGCGCATCCGGGGAGACCAACCCGCGGGCACGATATGGGCTTTGTGGCCTCACGGGAGCATCGCGCGGGCGAGGATCTCCGAGCGCCTGTGCCGGAGCTCCACGCTCACCCGGTCGAAGTAGGCGCCGATCGCCTCGGCGAGGCGCTGCCGGACGGCCTCGGACCGCGCGGAGCCCATGTACTGATACACCTGGGCCCGCCGGCCGCCGCGCTCCTCGTAGTGCCAGAAGTAGAGGTAGGGCCTGCCTCGGATCGCCTTCGTGGTGACGCCACAGCCGACCTGCACGCCATCGGCATCCCGTTAACCTTACTTAAGGTTAACGCGTGGGTGGGCGGACCCGGCCGGACCCCCACCCCTCCACTTCCACTGGAATCCTTTATGGGGTGGTGGGGCCTTAGACGAGGCGTTGGACGTCCTCCTGGTCTCCCTGTCCGAGGATGTGAAGGAGATCACCGCCCTCCTCGAGTCCGCCGGGCACCGCATCGTCGATCGGATGATCCAGAGGCGGGACCGCCCGGAACCGCGGCTCTTCGTCGGGCGCGGGAAGCTCGACGAGATCCGGGAGCGCGTCGAGCGGGGTGACGTGGACGTGGTCGTGTTCAACGGCGGGCTGCGGCCCACGATGCACCACCATCTCGAACGGGAGCTCGGAGTGGAGTGCTACGATCGGCTGCGCGTGCTGCTCGAGCTCTTCGCGCAGCGGGCCACGACGCGGGACGCGAAGCTACAGGTCGAGCTCGCCCTGTTGCAATACGAGATCCCGCTCCTCCGGGAATGGATTCACGAGGCGGACCTCGGCGAGCGGCCGGGTTTCATGGCCGGCGGCGAGCAGCGCGTCGACGCGTACTACGAGACCGTGAAGCGGAGGCTCAAGAAGATCCGCGACGACCTCGACACGATCCGGAGGGAGAGGGATGTCCGGCGGCAGCTGCGGAAGGAGCGGGGCTACCACCTCGTCGCCCTCGCGGGCTATGCGAACGCGGGCAAATCCTCCCTCCTCAACGTCCTCGCGGGCGAACACGTCCTCGTGGACGAACGCATGTTCTCCACCCTCTCCACCACCACCCGCAACCTCCTCGGGACGCGGAAGCGGATCCTACTCACGGACACGATCGGGTTCGTCGACGCGGTGCCCTTCTGGATGATCGAGGCGTTCCACGCGACCCTCGAGGAGATCTTAGAGGCGGACCTGGTCGTCCTCCTCGTCGAGGCCTCCGACCCCGAGGAGGAGATCCGCCGGAAGGTGCGCCTCGCCGCCCGGACTCTCCTGCCGAAAGTCTCCGTGGACAACGTCCTCCCCGTCCTCACGAAGGCCGACCTCCTCTCCGAGGAGGAGCTCGAGTCCAAGGGTCAGGTCCTCGCGGAATCCGAATTCCATCGGAGGCCCATGGCCCTCTCCGTGACGACCCGTCGTGGCCTCGACGCCCTGCGCGACGCGATCCTCGCGACCTTCGCCTATCCCCTCGAGGTCCACCTGATCCTCCCGCAGGGACCGGAGAGCGAGGCGAGGCTCCACTGGCTCCACGAGCATGCGGACGTCCTATCCGTCGTCCATGGCCCCGAACGCATCGAGGCCGTGGTCCGATGCCGCGTCCAAGATCGCGCGACCGTGGAGGCCCTCGGTTCCGTAGCGCTGCTGAGAAACCTTGGGTGAGGGGGCGGGCCTCAGCCCTTGATGTGGAATTCCTTCTTCTTCGTGTGGTACCGCTTCTCGTAGGCGGAGGGCAGGTGGTAGTAGGCGAGCTCCTCGATCCGCCTCTGGTTCTTCACGAAGACCTCCTTGGAGTTCGTGGACACGAGGCGGTCGAACTCCCGTTCCTTGCGGATCGTGTCGATGAAGTAGTACCCACCGCCGATCAGGGCGAGGAACCCGAGGAAGGTCACCCATATCATCCAGTTCCCGATCGCGCGGTTCACGGACATGAGCCACTCCGGGGTCTGGGAAGGGAGAAGGTAGTTGGTGATGGCGAGGACCATGCTCAGGATGCCCAGGCCGAAGACGAGTGTGCTGAGCTCATAGCGCAAATCGCGGAAGAGGCCCATGCTCGGCCGGCTATCCTCGCGTGCGTCATAAGCTTTGCCCGGCGAGCAAGGATTCAATGCCCTCCGCTCCTTGTTCCCGCTGCCCATGGCCCTTCACACGCCCCTCTACGACTGGCACGTGGCCGCCGGCGCGCGGCTCATCGAGTTCGGCGGGTGGGAGATGCCCCTGCAGTACTCCGGAATCGTCGAGGAGCACCTCACCGTGCGCAAGGCCGTCGGCCTGTTCGACGTGAGCCACATGGGCAAGCTCCTCGTCGACGGTCCGTCGTCCCACGACTTCCTCGATCGGCTGAGCGTGAACGACGTCTCGACGCAACCGGGAAGGGCACGGTACACGCAGCTCCTGCGCGAGGATGCGACGATCATCGACGACGTGATCGTCACGTGCCTCTCGCCTTCGCGGTACTTCGTGGTCTGCAACGCAGGTCCCCGGCCCGCGGTCCTCGCCTGGCTCGAGGCCCACCGGCCGGCCGGCGTTCGGATCCAGGACCTGACACGGACCCACCTCTGTCTGGCCCTGCAGGGTCCGCGGGCCCCCGAGCTTCTCCAACGCTTCACCCCCTTGGACCTCGCAGTCCTCAAGCCGTTCTGGGGTGCCCGCGTCGATTTCTACTCGCCGCCGAGGGGTGCCCCCGGGACGGGCGTTCCAGTGGAAGTGGAGGGGTGGGGGTCGAGTCTCCAGGATTCCTTGATGGCGGCCGCAGCGGAGGTACCCGGGACCGCCGTTTCCGATGGACCGGGTTTCTTTATCACCCGGACGGGTTACACCGGCGAACAAGGCTTCGAGCTCTTTCCACCCGAAGGACCGGGACGTCGCGTGTGGGCGGCTTTGCTGGCGGAAGGGGCCGACCTCGGAATCCGTCCCATCGGCCTCGGGGCCCGGGACACGCTTCGCCTGGAGAAGGGCTACCTCCTGTCGGGCCAGGACTTCGACGGGCGGCAGACCCCCCTCGAGGTGAACTCGGCCTGGGTCGTGAAGTGGGGCCGTCCGTTCCTCGGACACGAGGCCCTCGAGGCGCAGCGAGGCCGCGACGACTACCCGCGGCTCGTCGGGCTGCGGATGGCGGACAAAGGGATCCCCCGTCACGGTTGCCGCGTCCTCACGGAAGGCGCGGTTGTGGGCACGGTCACGAGCGGGACGATGTCCCCCTCCCTCCGCGTGGGGATCGCGCTCGCCTCGGTGGACCGCGCGCACACGTCGCCGGATGCGCGCCTTGATGTGGACATCCGCGGCACGCCTCATCCTGCGAGAATCGTGCGTCCACCCTTCCTCTGACCGCGTTTCTATGGAGGGAACCGAACGTTTCGGATGTCCTGAATTTGAGCCGGGACCGAGTATTTTATAGCCGACCCGTGATGTGGTAACAGATATGGTAACCAATGCCGTCCCACGCGGTAACAAAGGTGATTCAAAAAGAACTATACCCCCGCCCTCCGTTCGCCGCGCTCACCCCCAGGGATGGTCGTCCACGACTTGGTTGTGCAGCATCCAAGCCCCTGTGGAGAGGGTCTTTCCATGGAACACATGAACGTCGAGTCCAAGGGCATCGACATTCTCGCGCGTGAGCCCGATCCCCAGCTATCCGAGAACGCCCTCCGCGTGCTCGAGAAGCGCTACCTCAAGCGGAACGACAAGAACAAGGTCATCGAGACGCCCAAGGAGCTCTTCACCCGCGTGGCCTGGAACCTGGCCCAGGCCGAGCGCTCCTACGGCGGGGACGAAGCCCGCGTCGAGGAGGCCGCGAAGCGGTTCTACCGCCTCATGTCCAACCTGGATTTCCTGCCGAACAGTCCCACGCTGATGAACGCGGGCCTCGACCTGCAGCAGCTCTCAGCTTGTTTTGTCCTCCCGGTGGACGATAGCCTCGTCGGGATCTTCGACGCGCTGAAGCAGCAGGCCCTGATCCATCAAAGTGGCGGAGGAACTGGTTTTAGCTTCTCCCGCCTCCGCCCGAAGGGCGACTTCGTCAAGTCGACGATGGGCGTGGCCTCCGGGCCCGTCTCCTTCATGAAGATTTTCGACGCGTCCACGCAGACTGTGAAACAAGGCGGCAGGAGGCGGGGTGCTAACATGGGGATCCTGCGAATCGATCACCCGGACATCCTCGAGTTCATCACCTGCAAGGACCGGACCTCCGAGATCACGAACTTCAACATCTCCGTCGCGGTGACGGACAAGTTCATGGAGGCCGTCAAGGCGGGGACCTCCTACGACCTCGTGAATCCCCGCAATCATCAGGTCGTCAAGCAGCTCGACGCCCGCGACGTCTTCGACAAGATCGCCTACCAGGCGTGGAAGAACGGCGAGCCGGGCCTCTTCTTCATCGATGAGACGAACCGCCGGCAGCCGACGCCCCACGTGGGACTCATGGAGGCCACGAACCCATGCGTGACCGGGGATACGCTCGTGGCGACGGCCGAAGGGCTCGTCCCGATTCGGGAACTCGCGAATCGAGGCCCGGCCGATCTCGTTTCTGACGTGCGGTCGGTGGGAAATGGCCGAAGCTTGCTAACCCTCGGTGTTCTCCAGACGAAGGCCGTGCGGGCGTGGAAGACTGGGGTCAAGCCCGTGTGCCGACTCGTCACCCACTCAGGTTACTCCGTGCGGGCGACCGCGGACCACCGCTTCCTGACTCCGGAGGGGTGGCGCCGACTGGACTCCTTGGAGGTCGGCGATCGAGTGTTGATTCAGTCCGGAGCCTGCGATTTCTCCGCGAATGACATGCTTCCGTTTCGCATGAAGGACGCGGTCCGCGGCGCCAACGGGCGTTTGTATCAGTTCGGTTTCCCAATCCGTTGGTCCGAGGACCTCGGTTTCGCCCTCGGTTGGCTCCTTGGCGATGGGTGGCTTCGCGCCGGGGACCGAAACTGCCGCGTCGGTTTCACCTTCGCGCCTTCCGAAAGGGCTGCGATGGAGAGGGTCGAGCGCTTCATGGCCGCCATCGTGGGCCGACGGATTCGCCCGGTGCGTCGGGAGAACGGGGTCTACCACCTGTCGTTCCACTCTAAGTACGTCGTGGAGTTCTTCCAGCGCTTGGGCGTCGATGCTTGGCAAGGCCACGACAAGCGCGTGCCCCAGTCCGTTCTCCGCGCGCCGCTTCCCGCGGTGGTTGGATTCCTCCAGGGGCTCTTCGGCTCCGACGGTACGGAGAACTTCGTCCGCGGATCGAATGCTTATGTGCGGCTGACGTCGACCTCGAGGGGCTTGCTCGACGATGTGCAGAAGCTCCTGGGAGCCCTTGGAGTGCGATCCACCATTTACCTTCGTACGAAGGCATCTCCGCGGGTGTTCTACTACGTTACCGTCAAGGGAGAGCCTCGTGAGTATCGGTCGCAGCGAGAACTGTTCGAGTTGAATGTGTCCCGGGACAACGTGCTCCGCTTGCTCGAATTCCTCGGGGACGTCGTCGCGCCCGAAATGCAGGAAAAGCTGCGCGGGCATTCCTACTACCGCGAGACATTCGAGGATTCGGTCGCCGCGATTGAACCCGCGGCCATGGAGGACGTGTACGATCTCGAAGAGCCCGTAACCCACTCCTATGTCGGTAATTGTCTAGTAATGCACAATTGTGGCGAACAGCCGCTTTTGCCCTACGAGTCCTGCAACCTCGGCTCGATCAACCTCGAGCGGCACATGGTCCGTACCAAGGCGGGCAAGTACGACGTGGACTGGAATAAGCTCGAGTCCTCGATCCGCAGCTGCGTCCACATACTGGACAACGTCATCGACATGAATGCCTACCCGGTCAAGGAGATCGAGGAGATGACAAAGGCCACGCGGAAGATCGGCCTCGGCGTCATGGGCTTCGCCCGCATGCTCTTCATGCTCGAGGTCCCCTACGACAGCCCGGAGGGCGTGGAGGCGGGCCGCAAGGTGATGAAGTTCATCCACGACATCGGCTACGACGAGAGCCAGAAGCTCGCGGTCACACGGGGCGTGTACCCCGCATGGGAGGGCAGCCGGCACTGGGAGGCGGGGCTCAAGATGCGCAACTCCTACGTGACCACGGTCGCGCCGACGGGTACGCTGTCGATGATCGCGGACACGTCCGGCGGCTGCGAGCCCGAGTTCAGCCTGATCTGGTACAAGCGCGTCATGGACGGCGAGGAGCTCCCCTACTTCCTCGAGTTCTTCGAGGAGGTCGCCCGGCGGGAGGGCTTCTGGCGGGAGGACCTCGTCCAGAGGATCCTCGAGAACCACGGGTCCCCGCGCGGCCTGCCGGAGGTCCCGGAGAAGTGGCAGAAGGTCTTCGCCACGGCCCACGACATCGGCTCGGAGTGGCACGTGCGCATGCAGGCCGCCTTCCAGGACCACACGGACAGCGCCGTCTCGAAGACGATCAACCTGCCGCGCGAGGCCACCGTGGAGGATGTGAAGAAGGCGTACTTCCTCGCCCACGAGCTGCACTGCAAGGGCATCACCGTGTACCGCGACGGCTCCCGCGAGGACCAGGTCATGAACATCGGCGTGTCGGATCAGGAGAAGCCCAAGCAGGTCACCGTCCAGGTTCCCCTGGAACCGGTCGCCGTGCGCCCCCGGGCCCGCCCGGACGTGATTACGGGCCGCACGCAGAAGATTCTCACGGGCTACGGCGCGCTCTACGTGACGATCAACGAGGACGACAGGGGCCTGTTCGAGGTCTTCGCCCAGATCGGCCGCGGCGGCGGGTACACCGCGTCCTTCACGGAGGGCATCGCCCGCCTCGTCTCCCTGTGCCTCCGGTCCGGCGTGCCCGTGGACGAGATCATCGACCAGCTCGAGGGGATCCGCAGCCCGCGCATCGCCGTGGACCATGGCGAGCGCGTCTACTCGATCCCCGACGCGGTCGCGAAGGCGGTCAAGCGGCACATCGGGATGCAGAAGTCCGGCGTCGTCCCGCCCGTGGAGACCTTCGACGAGCTCGGCGGTGCCGTGGAGACGGACGTGGAGCTGGAGAAGGAGTCCCGGTCCGCGGAAGAGATGCTCAAGAAGGGCCTTAACCCCGAGTGCCCCGAGTGCGGCAAGCACCTGATTTACGAAGAGGGCTGCGTGAAGTGCCACTCCTGCGGGTACTCCGAGTGCTGAGCCTCCCGCCCGAGGGGGTCGAAAGACCCAAGCCCTCCGCCGCCTAGGGGGACGGCCATGGCCACGGTCCTGTTCAGCTGCCCCATGGACGTGGAGCGCCGCGCCGTGCTCGTGTCCCGGGCGAAGGGTGCGTTCGACGCGGTGATCCTGGAGGATCGGCCCGAGGACCACCGGGACGAGGCCTGGTCCCAGGCCGATGTCCTCGTGTGTTCGGGGTTCGGCGCGGAGATCCCGGAGGATGTGGCCGCGAAGGCGCCGAGGCTCAAGATGATCCAGGCCCTCGTGGCCGGTGTGGACCATCTTCCCTACGACCGCATCCCGCCCTCCGTCCTCGTGTGCGGTAACGCGGGGGCCTACAACACGAGCGTCGCGGAGCACGCGATGGCCCTCCTCCTCGCGGGCACGAAGGACGTGCCCCGCCGGACGGACGAGATCCGGCGCGGGACCTTCGACCAGGAGGTCATGAACAAGGCCCTCGCCGGCTCGACCGTCGTCGTGGCGGGCATGGGCGGAGTCGGCTCCGAGGTCGCGCGCCTCTGCAAGGCCTTCCGCGCGAAGGTCATCGGCCTCACCCGGTCCGGCATGGTCGTCCCGCCCGCGGACGAGGGGGCCACCTTGGACGATCTCCTGCGGGTCGCGCCGCGCGCCGACGCCCTCGTGATCGCCCTGCCCCTGACGGCGGAGACGGAGGGTCTCGTCGACCGCACGATCCTCGGCGCGATGAAGGAAGATGCGGTCCTGGTGAACATCGCCCGCGGGAGAATCGTCGTCGAGGACGACCTATATGACCACCTCAAGGCCCACCCGAACTTCCGCGCGGCCCTGGACGTATGGTGGTCCTATCCGCGGGGCAGGATCGGGCGGCCGTTTCACAGGCCCTTCCACGAGCTGCCCAACGTGGTCATGACGCCGCACATCGCCTTCGCGATCCCGGAGCAGAAGGCGCATTCCATGGAGGCGGCCCTGGACAACGTGATGCGGTTCCTCCAGGGCGTGACCCCGAGGCACGTGGTGGATGCGACAGAATACCAAGGCCCGCCACGCGACGGCCCCGGAATATGAAGGTGTCGGACCCCCTGACATTACACACTTGCACAAAGGGTTTAAAAGCGAAGGCACCTACTCGCGCCCGCTCCCGATATCGAGGTTCGATACTCGGAGGTGTGTCTATGCCGAAACCGAAGGAATCTTTGAACCCTTTTGTGGTGGCCCGAGAGCAGATCGACCGGGCCGGGAAGAAGCTGAATCTGGACCCAGGGCTCCTGGGGCTCCTCAAGCACCCGAAGCGCGAACTCACGGTGAACTTCCCCGTCAAGATGGATGACGGGAGCGTCAAGGTGTTCACCGGATACCGCGTGCAGTACAACGATGCCCGAGGCCCCTTCAAAGGCGGCATCCGCTACCACTGGAACGTATCCATCGACGAGGTCCGGGCCCTCGCCTGCTGGATGACCTGGAAGTGCGCCGTTATGGACATCCCTTACGGCGGGGCCAAGGGCGGCGTCATCTGCAACCCCAAGGAGATGTCGAAGGGCGAGCTCGAGCGCATGACCCGCCGGTACGCCTCCGAGATCTCGATTATCATCGGGCCCGAGAAGGACATCCCCGCACCGGACGTCTACACGGACAGCCAGACGATGGCCTGGATCATGGACACGATCTCCATGCACAAAGGCTTCGCCGTCCCTGGCGTCGTCACGGGCAAGCCGGTCCCGATCGGCGGTTCCCTCGGCCGCGACGAGGCAACCTCCCGCGGGCTCATGTACGCGACCCGCGAGGCCTGCAAGCGGATCAGGCTCAACGTGAAGGGTGCGACCGTGGCCGTCCAGGGCTTCGGGAACGTAGGGCACCACTACGCCCGCCTGATGCAGGACGAGCTCGGCGCCAAGATCGTCGCCGTCTCGGACAGCAAGGGCGGTATCTACAGCGAGAAGGGCTTCGACCCCAAGGAGGTCCTCGCCTACAAGGAGAAGACCGGGTCCGTCGTCGGCTTCCCCGGCACCAAGAAGATCACCAACGAGGAGCTCCTCGAACTCCAGGTCGACATCCTCGGGCCCTGTGCCCTCGAGGGCGCCATCACGTCGGAGAACGCGCCCCGCATCAAGGCCAAGGTCAGCGCGGAGGGCGCGAACGGCCCGACGACCCCCGAGGCGGACGACATCCTCTACAAGAAGGGCGTCTTCGTGATCCCGGACATCCTCGCCAACGGCGGCGGCGTGACCGTGTCGTACTTCGAGTGGGTCCAGGACCTTGCGAACTTCTTCTGGACGAAGTCCGATGTCGACGCCAAGCTCGAGGGCGTCATGGTCCGGGCCTTCGACGCGGTCTGGAAGATGCACGAGGAGAAGAAGATCGACATGCGCCAGGCGGCCTACATGGTCGCGATCAACCGCGTCGCGGAAGCGTACAAGTGGCGCGGCATCTACCCGTAGGACCTTGAGCCCGGGGCCCGCGGGCCCCTTTCCTTCCTTTTCGCGGTCGAAGGCCCACGCGGGTATCCGGCCGAGACGACGCAACCATTATAGGCGCCTTTTCCCGTACGTGCGACCATGGAGGAGAAGCGAAGTACATGGGTCGTTCGGTTCATGGGGGTGACGTTCATCCTCGGCGGCATCGCGTGGTTGATCATCACGCTCCTCGTCCTGGGGAACGTCCTCGCGGGTCTTGAGCCGCCGAACTACGCCCTCGGCCCGGCGTCTTCGCGCATCGTCGCCGGCGGCGGTGCAGGGATGTGGTTCGTCATGGGCATCCTGTCGTACCTCATCGTCGGAATCGCGGGCCTCGGGTTGAGCGCCCTGTTTTTCCAACATCTCGAGGCGAGCCTAGGGGCGCCCCTGAGCGGATGGCGAAACGCGGCCGCGTGGATCCACCTGCTCCTAGGCGGCATCGGAGCCGCCGCGGCGTCCCTCCTGATGACCTACGGCGGCTACCAAGCAGGCATCGCGGCGTTGGACCCGAAGTACGGGGGCGGCGGCCAGACCGGTCTCTGGATTCATACGAACGTCCTGGGGCCCCTCGTCGTCCCGATTGCGGCTTTGATGGGCGTCGCCCTCGTCGGCTACTTAATCGGCGGCCTGGGAATCGTTACCGCCTGGTGGACCGCGCGGAAGGCGTGATGGATAGCGGCGGCGGCCGCGAGTCCTTACGCGCGCGACACGATTAAATAGAGTCCTCCCGTACGCACGCCCGCCATGGCGCTCAACATCGTCGTCTGCCTGAAGCAGATCCCCAACCCCGACCTTCAATTCCAGGTCGCGCCGGACGGCCTCGACATCAAGCGGGACGGGCTCAACTACAAGATCAACGGCTCCGACGAGTACGCCCTCGAGGAGGCCGTGCGCCTCAAGGAGAAGAACGGGGGGCGGGTCGTCGCGATCACCATCGGCGCGAAGCGCGCGGAGTCCATGCTGCGGGAAGCCCTCGCGAAAGGCGCCGACGAGGCGGTGCGCGTGGCCTACGACGACCCCGCGGCCTTCGACGTGGGCAAGGTCGCGCGGATTCTCGCGGCCGCGGTCAAGACGATCCCCCACGACCTCGTGCTCACGGGCGTGCAGTCGGACGACTACAGCAACTCTGCGACGGGCGGTCTCGTCGCGGGCCTGCTCGGCCTGCCCCATGTGAGCGTCGTCACGAAGGTCCAGGTCCAGGGCGCCACCCTCGAGGCCTGGAGCGAGCTCGAGGGCGGGCTCCAGCGCAAGTACTCCGTGGGTCTGCCGGCCCTCCTCTCCATCCAGTTCGGCGCGAACATCCCGCGGTACGCGCCGCTCCCGGCGATCATGAGGGCGGCCCGCGTGCCCATCAAGGAGATCGCGCCCGCGGCCCTCGGCTTCGCGTCGTGGGAAGCCGTCGCCCTGCCGTACACGTTCGCGGTGCGCGGCCTGGCCCCGCCCGGGGCGCAGGACCACGCGGAGATGATCTCAGGTTCCCTCGAGGAGCAGGCGAAGACGCTCGCCCGGTTGCTGCGCGAGAAAGGCTTCGTGAGGAGGTGATGCCGTGGGCCACGACATCCTCATCCTGGCGGAGCACCTCGAGGGGAAACTGGCCCCGTCCACGTTCGAGCTCGTCGCGAAAGGTCGGGAGCTGGCCGCGCAGTCGGGGGGTGTCCTCAAGGCCGCGCTCCTGGGCCACAACGCCGGCAGCTTGGCCCAGGGTTTGGCGGGGTACGGCCTCGAGGTCCTCCTTGTGGACGACCCCGCCCTCGCGGAGTACACGGACGGCGGGTACGAGCAGACGGCAGTCGCCCTCCTGGAGGGCCACGCACCGCGCGTCCTCCTTGTGGCCCACACAGCCCAAGGCTACGACGTGGCCCCCGGGATTGCGGGTCTCGCGAACCTCCCCCTCGTCACGAACGCGGTGGACATCCGCCTCGAAGGCGACAAGCTCGTCGCGACGCGCCGCCTCCTCAACGAGAAGATCCAGGGTGAATTCGATATCGCCTCGGACAAGACCTTCGTGGTCACCCTGCGGCCGGGGACCGTGAAGCCCGCCGAGCCCGCTCCGGGGGGCGCGGTCAACCGCGTCCCCGCGTCCGTCGACGCGTCGAAGGTGCGCACGAAATGCCTCGGCCTCGAGCGCCCCCAGGTCTCCGACATCGACCTCGCCTCCGCGGACGTGATCGTGTCCGCAGGACGCGGCATCCAGAAGAAGGAGAACCTCCCGCTCATCGAGGAGCTTGCGAAGCTCCTCGGCGGCGTCGTCGGCGCGTCCCGGCCCCTCACGGACATGGAGTGGCTGCCCAAGACGCGGCAGGTCGGCCAGAGCGGGAAGACCGTGCGGCCGAAGCTTTACGTGGCCTGCGGGATCAGCGGCGCGATGCAACACGTGGCGGGCATGAAGGACTCCGGTCTCATCGTGGCGATCAACACGGACTCGACCGCGCCCATCTTCGAGGTCGCCCACATTGGCGTGGTGGCCAACGTGCTGCAGCTCCTGCCCGCAGTGATCAAGGAGCTCAAGGCCTGAAGCCGTCCTGACCGCGTAATCCGACTCGACCAGAGACCCCGTAGCTTTCATCTAGGCGCGCGTCCCATGCCGGCCCGTGGCCCAGCCTCCCCCTTTCAATCCGCCCCCTCCCTATCGACCCTACGGCCCCGCCTACGGGTGGGGCCCCCAGTCCCCGCCCCTGGCCCTCCTCGGCTTCGGCGTCTTCATGGTCATGTTCGTCCTCGTGATGATCTTCATCTTCACGGGCATGGCAGGCATGGGCTTCGGGACGCCCTTCGATCTCTTCCCCTTCTGCGGCATCTTCGTCTTCGTGGTCATCCTCATTGCGGTCCTCGCCGTGGCCGGCATAGGCGGCTACCGGTCCACGATCCCGCCGCCCCCACCGATCCAGCAGCCCATGGTCCCCGCGGGCGTGCAGGGCCCCGTCGCCCTGAACTGCCCGAACTGCGGCGCGCCGCCCCAGGGCGTGGACCGCTTCGGCGTGGCCACGTGTTCCTACTGCAACACGCGGTACCTCGTGCGGTGACGTCCATGGCCTCAGGCGGGTGAGAGCGCGCCTCGGTCGATCTCGGTCGAACTGCCGCGCAACGTCTACTACACCGGTGAGGTCGTCGAGGGCATTGTGGTCGTCGAGACGACGAAGGAGGTGCCGAGCCGCGGCCTCTACCTGGACTTCCTCGGGCAGGAGGAGACCGTGATCACGCGCGGATCCGGGAAGAACCAGCAGACGTACCGCTCCACCTGGGACTTCGCGGTGTGGCGGCTCCCACTCCAGGGCGAGACGACCGTTCCCGCGGGCATCCATCGATTCCCCTTCCGGTTCCAGATCCCGCCGAACGGCCTGCCGAGCTACACCGGCCGCCATGCGTGGGTGCGATACACGCTCACGGCGCGCCTCGACGTGCCCCTCTGGCTCGACACCGTGTGGAAGGGCGAGCTCTTCGTCTTCTACGATCGAGCGAGCGTGCGCACCTTCTCCCAGCCCGTGCGCTTCCGCTCCGGAGGCGACGGTCCCGAGGTCTACGTCGAGCTGGACGGAGACCGCTTCTTCGCCCGCGAGCTCATTGGCTGCCGGATTACGCTGCTCCGGCTCGGGGATTTCCGTGTGCGCCGCGTGTACGCCCGCCTCGTGGGCGGGGAATGGGCGCAGGCCCAGGGCGTGCAGGAGACGATCATGACCTTCCAGACGCAGGTCGACGTGCCCATGGAGCGCATCCAGGTCGGCGTCCCCTTCGCCTTCGAGATCCCGATTCCCGCGGACGTGCAGTCCGCCTATCGCGGGATGCACTCCTATTACAGCTACGTCCTCCATGTGGGGCTGGACATCGCCTGGGCCACGGACCTCGTCGCGCAGACGCCGATTGTGATCGTTCGATGATGCGGAAGAGACCGTTCTGGTCTCTTGCAATCCACGTTAACCTTGTTTAAGGTTAACGCGCGCAGGCTTTTGCCCCGAAGGGCCTTCTCACCGCGCGGGACCATGGCCCGCCGCAAGCTCCTGAGTGAAGAGGAAATCCGCGCCCGCCTCGGCGAAATCCCGAAATGGACGCGCAAAGGCCGCGCGATCACGCGCACGTGGACGTTCGACGGATTTCCATCCGCGCTCGCGTTCATCAACCGGGTCGGTGCACTCGCCGAAGAGATGAACCACCATCCGGACATCGCCAATTCGTGGGCCACCGTGAGCCTGAGCCTCACGACCCACGACGTCGGCGGGCTCACGGAACGCGACTTCGTCCTCGCGAAGAAAATCGACGCCCTCGGCTGACACGTGAAGCGAGCGGCCTCCGCGCTTCTGCCTCGGTGAGGGCTAGAGGGACTTCTCGAGGATCTCCGCGATATCCTCGCGGGCGATGTCCTCCCGGTTCTTCGTCTTCGCCGCGTCGTCCATCATGATCAAGCAGTACGGGCACGCGGAGGCCACGGCCTTCGCCCCCGTCTCCGCGACGTGGTCGAGGCGGCGGTGGTTGACCTTCTCGCCGACCTTCTCCTCCATCCACATGCGCGCGCCGCCGGCCCCGCAGCAGAACCCCTTCTCCCGGCACTGCTTCATCTCCACCGTGCGGACGCCCGGGATGCGCAGGAGCACATCCCGCGGCTCGTCGTACACCTTGTTGTACCGCCCGAGGTAGCAGGCGTCATGGTACGTCAGGAACGACTCGACCTCCTTCGTCGGCTTGAGCTTCCCCTGCTTGAGCAGCCCGTCCAGGAAGACGGAATGATGGATGACCTCGTAGCTCCCGCCGAAGTCCGGATACTCGTGCTTCAGCGTGTTGAAGCAGTGGGGGCACGCGGTGACGATTGTTTTGACTGCATACCGGTTCAGCGTCTCCACGTTCGCCTTGATCATCCTCTGCGCGAGGTACTCGTTCCCGAGGCGCCTCGCCGGGTCGCCTGTGCATTTCTCCTCCGGCCCGAGGATTGCGAAGCGCACGCCGGCCCTCTGCAGGAGCCGCGCGAAGCTCTGGGCGACCTTCTTGTTCCGGTCGTCGAAGGAGGCGGCGCAGCCGACCCAGTACAGCACGTCGACGGCCTCGCCCGCGGCCACGGCCTCGGAGAGCGTGCGGACGCCCATCCCCGCGGCCCAGTTCCCCCGCTGGTCCCATCCGATGCCCCAGGGGTTGTAGTTCGTCTCGATGTTCCGCAGCATGCCCTGGGATTCCTCAGGGATTCTCCCGAGCTCCATGGCGAAGTTGCGGCGCAGCTCGACGATGAAGGGGACATGGCGGATCGACACCGGGCACTCCTGCATGCACGCCCCGCACGTGGTGCAGGCGAAGAGCTCCTCGTACCCGACGAAGTCCGGGAGCGGCTCCCCCAGGGTCACGCCCTTCGCCTCCTTCGTCATCGCCTCCCGCAGGTCGAGGATTACGCGCATGGGATCCAGAGGCTTCCCCGTGGTCCACGCGGGGCAAACGGACGTGCAGCGGCCGCAGATCGTGCACGCGTCGAGCTGGAGGCGGTCGAACCAGGAGAAGGCCTTCGTCGTCGCGGCGCCCATCATGGGCTGCGCGGCCCCCTCCTGCATCATCGCATCGATGTCGAAGACCGTCGGCAGCTTGCCATACGGGAGCGCGCGCTCGAAGAACGTGTTCGCCGGGCTGAAGAGGAAGTGGCTCGCCTTCGTCCACGGTAGCGTCGCGAGCATGGCGGACCACGTGCCCGCGTGGAACCACCACAGGATTCCGTAGCCCCAGGCCAGGGCCGGCACGGGCGTGATCGTGACGACAGACCCGCCGCCGCTCACCGCGACGGTGGCTAGGGTCTCATCGATCCCGAGGCCCCGCAGCCCGAGGGACAGGAAGTACCCGAAGAAGGACCACTCCTCCCACTTCGGCTGGAGGACCGCGAGGCGAATCGCCTCGAGCAGGTAGCCCTGGAGCATGAGGAGCAGGAGGATGCCCGGGAGGAACAGGTCCGGCCGCTCGTTCCGCAGGTACTTGGGGCGGGCCGCGAGCCGTCGGTAGAACACCATCCCCAGGCCGACGATGAACGCGAGGCCCATGAACTCCAGGGCGGCTTCGAACAGGAGGTAGGGATTGCCTCGGAGGATGTCCAGGTCCACCTGGGCCGTGATGTCCATGTTGACGAACACGATCGTGGTGCCGATCCCGAGAGCGATGAAGCCCGTGTACATCAGGACGTGCATCACGCCCGCGTAGCGGCGCTGCGCGACCTTCTTTTGCAGTATCCCGACGACGAGGAGCTGCTGCAGGTGCAGCCAGAAGGATGCGCCCGTGGAGCCTGCGGGGCCCTGCTTCCACACCTTCCACCGCGTCAATAGCCCGTAGGCCGTGAAGGCGACGGCCACGGCGGTGACGGCCCACAGGGCGAGGAGCGTCCAATCCGGCAGTAAGCTGAGGTTCGTGCGGCACGGCACGGTCCCCGTGGGGTCGCACGCCGGCAGCGGCACTCCTCACACCTCCTCGTGGGCCCACGGATGGTCGGGCAGCATCGTCGTTGGCCCGCGCCTCCAAGGTCTCGACGCTATTTAATCCCGTGCGGCAGGCCGCGCGACGAGCACGAGCTTGCGGCGTTCCGCGCTCACCGCCTCGCGCCCCCATCCGCCGTAGGCGGCCTCGACCTCCCACCCCGCCGCCTCGAGGAGGGTCCATGCCTCGTGGGGCGGAACCATGCGCCCGCCATCCTCGTGCTCATCGCCCTCGGCCTGGTTGTGCCTGCTCTCGTCGCCGGTGGACGCTCCCCGAGCGCCGCGCCCACACGCACCTCGATGCGTTGGGCCGCGGCCACGGCGGCGGTCATCCTGCTCCTCGCCTCCTTGGGCATTGTGGCCTCGGCTCCGGTCGCCGTGCCCGCTCCATCCTCCGGCATGATTCGCGTGATGACGTACAACGTGCACCAAGGCTTCAGTGCGGGCGGGCGCCTCAACGTGGACCGCATCGTCGAGATGGTGCGCTTGGCGAATCCAGACATCCTGGCCCTCGAGGAGAGCGACTCCGTGCGGGTGACGAGCGGCGGCGTCAACCTGGTCGGCTACCTCGCGTCGACGCTCGGCTATCACGTGGCCTACGGCCCGCCAACACGGGTCCAGACCTACGGTGTGTCGATCCTCAGCCGCTACCCGATTGAATCCTGGAACTACGAGCTCCTCCCCAGTCGGGGGGACCAGCGGGTCCTCGTCCATGCATTCCTTCGACTGCCGAGCACGGACCTCCAGGTCTTCGCCGTCCATCTCGGTCTGGACGGCGCGGAGCGAGATGCACAGGTCGCCGAAGTGCTTCGTGTCACCGCCCTGGTCACGGGTCTCAAGGTCCTCCTGGGGGATTTCAACGCCTGCCCCCCCGGCCTCTGCCCGGAGACGGGCGCCACGCCGGACCACGTGTACGCAGACATCAATGCCACTTGGTCCGACGCTTGGACCGAGGCGAACGGTCCTTCGCCCGTTCCGTCGAGTTACACCTATGATTCCCTCTATCCTTACGAGCGGATTGACTACGTCTTCGTATCGCCGGGCATTGAGGTGAACGCATGCACGGTCTTGGGCAACATCCCGCCGAACCAATCGATGTTCCTGCCGCTTCCCCGCGACGCCTCGGACCACTTCCCCGTCGTAGCCGACGTCTCCCTCGGGTGAGGCCCCTATTGCGGCTTGACGAAGGGACGGATTATCCCGTTCGGATCCTGATCGCGGATCCGCCGAACCACACGCCCGATGTCCGTGGCCGCGTAGACCTCGTCGTAGATTTCGGGAGGCAGCTCCCTGAGTGCCTCCGGCGGAGCGATGAGGATGAGCACGATTTCCGGCGAATGCTGCTCGAGGAAGTTGTTCAGGAACTCCCTCTGCCTCGGAATTTCTTGGGCGTTTTCGAGGTGGATGAGGAGGAAGAGGATGGGTCCACGCCGCGCGACGATGTCCGGCTCGTACTCGGCCACGTCGCCGCTCGGCAGCCGCACCCGGAAGTGAAGCGAGCGGTGCTCATGGACCACTCCCTGGCGGCCCATCTCCTCGCAGACCTTGAGCTCCAGGTCGGACTCCGTGCCGTGGGCTGCGCGGGCCTTGGCCAACGTCAGGCCGCCTGCAGCCGCTCGATGATTGCGTTCGCGAAGGCGGTCGTGCCGACCTCTTTGGAGCCCGGCATCTGTCGCGCGAGGTCGTAGGTGACGACCTTGGAGGCGATCGTCACCTTCACCGCCTCGCGCAGGCGCGCGGCCGCCTCCTTCCATCCGAGGTACTCGAGCATCATCACGCCCGCGAGGATCTCCGCGGTCGGGTTGACCTTGTCCATCCCCGCGTATTTCGGCGCGCTCCCGTGGACGGGCTCGAAGAGGGCGTGGGCGTCCCCGATGTTCGCGCCCGGGGCCACGCCGAGACCGCCCACCTGCGCCGCCGCCGCGTCGCTCAGGTAGTCCCCGTTCAGGTTCGTCGTCGCGAGGACGTCGTACTCGTCCGGCCGGAGGAGGAGCTGCTGGAACATGTTGTCCGCGATGACGTCCTTGATCACGACCTTGCCCTCCGGCGCCTTGCCGTCGTGCTTCTCCAGGACCTCGTCCCAGGTGATCGTCCGGTCCTGGAACTCCTCCCGCGCGAGCTCGTAGCCCCACTCGCGGAACGCGCCCTCCGTGTACTTCATGATGTTCCCCTTGTGGACGAGGGTCACGGATCTGCGGTTGTTCTCGATCGCGAAGCGGATCGCCTTGCGCACGAGGCGCTTGGACTCCCACTCGCTGATCGGCTTCACGCCGATCCCGCTGTCGTCCCGCACGCGGACGTTGAACTGCTCCTTGAGCAGGGAGATCATCCGCTTGGCCTCCGCGGAGCCCTCCGCCCATTCGATCCCCGCGTAGACGTCCTCCTCGGCCTCCCGGAAGATCACGATGTCGAGCCGCTCTGGGTGCGTGACGGGGCTGGGCACCCCCGGCATCCAGTAGATCGGCCTGACGTTGGCGTACAGGTCGAGGGTCTGGCGCAGGGTGACGTTCAGGGAGCGGAAGCCGCCGCCCACCGGCGTGGTCAGGGGACCCTTGAGCGCGACCACGTACTCCCTGATCGCGCCCAGGGTCGCCGGCGGCAGCATGTCCCCGTAGCGGAACATCGCCGTCTCGCCGGCGGGCACGTCGTACCAGACGATTCGCCGCTTCCCATGGAAGGTCGTCTCGACGGCCGCGTCGATGACCGATCGCGCGGCGCGCGTCACGTCCGGTCCGATCCCATCGCCCTCGATGATCGGGACGATGGGGTCGTCGGGGACGAGGATCCCTTTCTCGGTGATCAGGATCTTGTGGCCGCTGGAAGGGGGTTTGAGCCGGAGCTGCTCGGTGGGCACAGAGACACCGCCGCGTCAACAGAGGTTTTCGGACTTAAGGCTGGTGTACGTACGCATGCGCCTCAGGGCCTCTGGTCCAGCGGCACGTACACCGCGTCCGTCGGGCCGACGTAGTAGTCCAGCGGCCGCACGAGTCGGTTGTCTTCCCAGTATTCGATGACGTGCGCAGTCCAGCCTGCGATACGGGAGACCGCGAAGGTCGGGGTGAAGAGGTCCGTGGGCAGGCCCAGGAGATGGTACACGAGGCCGGAGTAGAAGTCCACGTTCGGGTAGATGTGCTTGGACTGCAGCTCCCGCACGACCGTGTCCTGGACGACCTCGGAGATGTGGAACAGCTCCTGCTGGCCCTTAAGCTCGCTGAGCTGCTTCGCGTACTCCCGCAGGATGAGGGCCCGCGGGTCCCAGGTCTTGTAGACGCGGTGGCCGAAGCCGAAGACCTTGCCGTGGTTCTTCAACGTGTCCAGGACGTAGGCCTCCGCATTTTCCGGCTTGCCGATCACGAGCATCGTCTTCAGAGCGGCCTCGTTCGCGCCGCCGTGGAGCGGGCCTTTCAGCGCCGCGATTGCCGCGACGATCGTGCTGTAGAGATCCGCGAGGGTGGACGCGGCCACGGTGGCTGCGAAGGCGGATGCGTTCATGCTGTGGTCCGCGTGCAGGATGAGGGCGACGTCGAGGACCCGCGCGGAGAGCGGGTCGGGCTTCTTTCCCGTGAGCATGCGGAGGAAGTCCTCCGCATGGGCCAAGGTGGGGTCGGGCGGGACCACTTTCATCCCCTGGCGGATGCGGTGGTGGGCGGCCACCAGGGTGGGGAACTTGGCGATGAGCCGCTGGGCCTTGCGCATGTTCGCGGCCCGCGTGGGGTCGTCCCGCTCCGGGTCGTAGTTGCTGACGTAGGACACCGCCGTCCGCAGCACGTCGATGGGCGGCGCGTCCGGAGGCATGCACCGCAGGAGCTTCACGACTTCCGGCGAGATCGCACGGTTCTCCGCGAGGGTCGTCTTCACCTGGGTGAGCTCCTCGCGGTTCGGGAGTTTGCCGTGGATGAGGATGAAAACGGTCTCCTCGAAGGTCGAGTACTGCGCGAGGTCGCGGATGTCGTAGCCGTGGTACAGGAGACGTCCGCGCTGTCCGTCGACGAAGCAGATGGACGTCTCCTTCACGTAGATGTCGTCCAGCCCTTTGTCGATCCGGGGAGGGGTCTCCAGGGTCGGCTTCGCACTCGTCCCCATGTCACAGGCCTCCCCAAGTCGCGACGGGGACCATGGGCTCACGTCCCGGCGATGACGAGGTCGCCGTGGTTCTTGACGTAGTCCACGAGCCCGCCCTCCTCGAGGATGCGGGCCATCACGGCGGGCAGCGGCGGGAACGTCAGCTCGATCCCCTTCGTCCGGTCGTGCACGACGCCTTTCTCCAAGTCGATGTCCAGGTCGTCCCCCTCGTCGATCTTGTCCGTGTCCACGACGATTGCGGGAAGACCGATGTTGATGCAGTTGCGGTAGAAGATGCGCGCGAAGGACTTGGCGAGCACGGCCCGTGTGCCCGCGAGCTTGATGATCACCGGCGCATGCTCGCGGGATGAGCCCTTGCCGAAGTTTCGTCCGCCCACGACGAAGTCCCCTTGCTTGACCTGGGACGCGAACTCCGGGCGGGCGTCCTCGAGGACGTGCTTCGCGAGCTCGGGCAGGTTCGAGCGCAGGTGGTAGTACCGTCCGGCGGCGATGAGGTCCGTGGAGATGTTGTCCCCGAACTTCCAGGCGCGCCCCATCACTTCACCTCCCGTGGGTCCGTGATTATGCCATAGATGGCCGTGGCCGCCGCGGTGGCGGGCGAGGCCAAGTAGGTGAAGGCCGCGGGGTTGCCCATGCGCCCGACGTAGTTGCGGTTCGTGGTGGACAGGACGTTCTCCCCGTCCCCGGGGATCCCCTGGTGTACGCCCGGGCAGGCGCCGCAGCCGGGCGGGTTGATCGTCGCCCCCGCGTCGAGGAGGATCTCGAAGAGGCCGTTCTTCAGGGACTTCTCGTAGGACTCCTTGGAGGCCGGCACGACGATGAGGCGTGTGCCCTTCGCGACCTTCTCGCCCTTCATGTAGTCGCAGAAGACCTGGATGTCCTCGTACCGCGCGTTCGTGCAGGAGCCCAGGTACACCTGGTGGATCTTGAGCCCCTTCACGCTCGGATCGGTCACGGGCACGACGTTGTCCTCTTGAGGCGGGCGGGCCACCATGGGCTCCAGCTCGCCGACGTCGTAGTGGGCCACGCTCTCGTACGCGGCGTCTGAATCGGGCTCGATTTCTTTCCAGTCCGTCTCCCGCCCATGCTCCTTCAGGTACCGCTTCGTCTCCCGGTCCGAGGGCTGCGGCCCGCACTTGCCGCCCGCCTCGATGGCCATGTTCGAGAGGACCATGCGTTCGGTCATGGGCATGGACGACCACGCGGGCCCGCCCCATTCCATGGCCTTGTACGTCGCGCCGTCCGTCTTGATGTCCCCGATGATCCTGAGGATGAGATCCTTCGAGTAGACGCCCTTGGGGAACTTGCCGCCAACGTCGAATTTCATCGTCTCGGGCACGCGGAGCCAGGTCTTCCCGAGGGCTAGGGCCACCGCCACGTCGGTCGATCCCATGCCCGTGGCGAAGGCGCCCATGGCCCCGCCCATCACGGAATGGCTATCGGCGCCGATGACCACATCGCCCGGGCGGACGAACTTCTCGAAGGCCACCTGGTGGCACACCCCCTGCCCGACGTCGGAGAGGACCATTCCGGTCTTCGCGGCGAACTCCCGCAGGTACACGTGGTCCGTCGCAAGCTCCCTCCGAGGCGGCGGGCTCGAGTGGTCGATGAACACGACGGACCGCGAGGGGTTCGCGGCCTTGACGAGGTTCATCTTCTCCATCATGCGGAACGTGAGGGGCCCGGTCCCATCCTGCACATACGCCAGGTCGACCTTGGCGATCGTGATGTCGCCCGCGAGAACGGGACGACCAGAGGCGCGGGATAGAATCTTCTCTACAATCGTTTGCCCCGGCATGCCTTCCACCGTCTTGTGGTAGGTCGGACTAAGCTCTGGCTCTATTAAAAGTCAAGGGTGCAGCTCTCCGCGTCGATAGCGCGGCGCCGGACATTTCTCAAAGGGAGAAGGTCAGGGGCAGGAGGGCGTCCGCCATCATCGCCACGAGGAGGATCGCCAGATAGATTCCGGAGAACTTGTAGCCCGTCCACGCCCGCTCCGGCGTCGGGCTCCGCACAAAGCCGGCGGCGAGATACAGGAGGATCGCGCCCGCGATGAGTGACACGACGAGATAGCCGTCGTGGAAGGCATCCGTGAAGGCGAAGGCGATGCTCGACAGGGCGACGATCGCCGTGGAGATGCCGATGGCCCATGCGGAGGTCCGCTCGTCTTGGACCGCGGGGAGCATCGGGAGTCCCGCTCGGCGGTAGTCCTCGCGGTTGCGGTAGGCGAGGGCCCAGAAGTGGCCCGGGGTCCAGAGGAACACGAGGAGGGCGATCAGGGCCGCGGGCAGGCTGATCGCGTTCGCCGCGGCGGCCGATCCGGCGAGGGCGGGGCAGGATCCCGCGAAGCCGCCAATCACGATGTTGCTCACGTGGTTCCGCTTGAGCCCGAGGGTGTAGACGCCCACGTAGACCGCATAGCCGAGGCCGATCATCGCGGCCGTGAGCGGGTTGATCCAAAGGTACGCGACTCCGAGGCTGATTGCCGTGAGGCCGATGCCGAACCCGAGGGCCCGCGTCGCGGGCTCGATGCGGTGCATCGGCAGGGGCCTTCCGGACGTGCGCCGCATGATCGCATCCACGTCCCGGTCCAGGTAGTGGTTCGTCGCGCTCGCGCCGCTGGCTGCGAGCAGGCCCGTCACCATGAGGAGTCCGAAGGACACGGGATCGATGCGGGGTCCGCTCGTGGCCACGTACCCCGCCGCGGCGACGAGGAGCAGGAGCGCGTCGATGCGCAACTTCATCAGTTGAACGTAATCATCAAGGACCAAGGACGCTCGCACCTCGCGCCTAGTCCCTAGCGGTTCTTAACCTTTTGTCGCGCACGCTTCCCGTTTCCTGATTTGATTCCACGGGAGCGTCCACGCGTCCGATGCCTCCGGTACCAATCGCAGTCCCGTGTGACCGGGCACACCTCGCAGCGCGGAGTTCCCGCCTTGCAGACCGCGCGGCCGTGGGCGATAATCGCAAGGTGCCATGTCTTCCGCTTCCCCGGCGGGGTCCATCGCTCCAGGGCGGTCCGGGTCGCCTCGTAGCCTCCGCGACCCACGAGGTCCCAGCGACGTGCGATGCGAGCGATGTGCGTGTCCACCGGGAAAACGGGTCGGTCCGCCGCCATCGCGAGGACCACGTCCGCAGTCTTGGGTCCTACCCCGGGTAGAGCCATCAGGGCTTCGCGGGCCTCCGGCGTGGGGAGTCGCAGGACGCGGCCCAGGTCCCCGTCCCAGCGCGCGAGGACCTCCTCCGCCGTCGCGCGGATGCGCGGGGCCTTCTGTCCCGCGAGTCCCGAGTGCCAGATGGCCCGCGCGATGTCTTCCTCCTCGGCCACCGCGAGCCGGTCCGGCGAAATCCGCCCGAATGCGGTGTGCAGTCCTTCGAGGCCCCGGCGCTCGTTCGCCACGGTCGTACTCTGGGAGAGGATTGTCGACACGAGGACATCGAAGGGCGTCATGGACCGTGTCCAATCCTCCGTGGGATAGTGGGCCTCGAGGATCCTCATCGTCCGGAGGAAGGTGCGGCGATCCACGGATGGCGCAGGTCGCGCCTCGGGAAAAGGATTTGGCGCCCGTAGGCCGCGGCGGCCGAGGGTGCGTGTTGGTGGAGCGCGGCCTTCATTTCCTTCGGCACGGATTCGGGCCCGGAAGAATCCCCTTGGTCCGATCCGTCTCGAGTGGATAGACTCGCCGTGCGAAGGCCCTCCTATTCATCCTCGTGCTCGTCCTTGCGGAGTTCCCTCTCGCGCTCTCCGTGACGGGGATGCTGCCCGGAGTGCCGGCGATTTGGTTCGACCCGGTCGGAATGGCGGTGGCCCTCATCCTACTCGTCGTCTGCGACATCCTGGCCGTGTTCATGCCCTTCTACCTGAAGGTCACTCGTCCGCCGCCGCAACTCATCCGCCGACGAAGGATCGGACCATCGTGACGATGTTGCGGGGTCGCTCGCGCAGGCGGCGGCTGAAGTAGGGGAGCCAGGTCGGACCGTAGGGGATGTACTCCGTGACCAGGTGGCCCTGGCCCACGAGCTCCGCCTTGAGGGGATCGCGGACGCCTTGGAGCATCGCGAACTCGAAGGGCACGCCCGCATGCGTCTTCGCGAACTCGAGGGTGCGCTCGATCATCTTCCCGTCGTGGCTCGCGACCGCGAAGTCCTTTCCCTCCTTGAAAAGGGTCTCGAGATGCCGCACGTATTCTCGGTCGATCTCGGCGCGGCTCGCGTACGCGACCTCGGGCGTTTCCTTGTACGCGCCCTTCACGAGGCGGATGCGCGCACCGTTTGCAAGGAGCCGCCGCAGGTCTCCCTCCGTCCGCCGGAGGTTCGCCTGGATGCAGAGCCCGACCCGTTCATACCGCGTGTGTAGGTTCTCGTAGATCCAGATCGTATCCTCGACGGTCGACGCCGCCTCCATGTCCACCCACAGGATGCGGCCCCAGGCCTTCGTTGCGTCGAGGACCGGGAGGATATGGGAGAAGGCATATCCCTTGTCGATGAGGAGGCCGAGCTGGGTCGGCTTCACGCTCACGTCGCCGTCGACGCCGGCGGCCCTGAGCTGCGAGACGAGCCGCAGGTATTCCTGGACCGTCGCCTCGACCTGCCCCTTCTCACGGTAGTGCTCCCCGAGGTGGTTCACGATGGCGTGGATCCCGCGGGCGTTCGCCGCCAGGGCCACGCGCACGGCGTCCTCGATCGTCTCGCCCGCGACCCACTGGCGAGCGAGGCGAATGAGGAGCTCCATGGTCTGGCGATTCCGCGCTTCCGTTCAAATAAGTTCCGATTAGAGGATGCGGGTCGAACTCACACGGCCTGCCCGCAGGAGAGGCAGAACTTGGCTTCCTCGGGGTTGAGTCGGCCGCACACGCGGCAGCGAACCCGCACGTCGGGCCCACGCATCGCTTCGCGCTCCCGCACGGTGTTGCCCGTGCTCCCGGCGCCGGTCACGACCCCGACGAGGAGGAAGAGCCACCAGAGACGGACGAGCCAGCCGCCGACGCCTGCGAGGACGCCGCCGACGACGAAGAGGATCATCGACCCCACGAAGGACTGGAAGAACGTCGTCACGCTGAAGGAGGAGCTCGTGGCCGCGCCCACTGTTCCCGAGATGAAATCGAAGAACCCCAGGAGAATGATCACGATACCGATGATGAGGAGGGCCGCTCCCACGAGGAGGACCGTCACGGCTCCCCAGCCGAGGGGGAGGGACGGCGGGGCTCTTCGGTTGCGGGTGGTGGCGTAGGCGAGCGGTATGGCCACGGGGAACACGGTCCTGACGGGTCCCGAGGGGACGTCGAGTCTGTTGCGTCGACTTGCCCCCTGATAAATCTTTCAACGGTGTTCCCACCGCTGGTATTCACGATCGCCCGCCTCACCGCAGGTCCGCGCTCGCCACCACCGTCTCCGTCGAGAGAACGCCTTTCACGGTTCGTATGCGGTCCGCGAGCTCCGCGATGCGCTTCGCCTCGCCCTCGACGATGAGGACCTCGAGGCACGTCTCCTCGTTCAGGTGCGTGTGGGCCGTCGCACGAATCGTGCCGAGGAAGTCGTGCTGGCGATGCAGGATGCGATGGGTGACCATGCCAACGTCGTGACGGTAGACGAAGGTGATCGTGCCCACGACCTTCCCTCCCGAATCCCAACGGCGGCGGACGAGGCCCTGCCGGATCAGATCCCTCAAGGCCTCCGAGCGACTGGCGTATCCCCGCTCGCGGACCAGACGGTCGAAGTCTTCCAGGAGGGGTCCCTCGAGGGACACTCCGATGCGTTCGACGGGCATGTGTTACTCCTCGCCGGGCGAAGTGCTACGGGGGTCTTGAACACGAGGGTGAAACTTTAAGGCGTGTTACCACCATAGACAGAGTATTACGCCGACGTCCCTCGGGCCGTCGCAGGCGCGTCGTTTCCCATGGAATTCCTGTTCTTCATCGCCTTGGCCCTCGCTCTCGGATTCAAGCACAGCTACGACGCGGACCATCTCGTCGCGGTGTCGAACCTCCTGACGCGGAGTCACAGCCTCCGGAAGACCACCCTGATGGGCGTGAGCTGGGCGGCGGGGCACATGGTGACCGCGACGTTCATCATGATCCTCCTGTACGAGTTTCGCCAGACCATCCTCCGCGACTTCCTCGGCAACTTCGAACTCGTCGTCGCGGTCATGCTCGTCGTCATCGGGGTGGTGGGGCTGCTCATCGAGTTCGACCTCCTCCATCGCCATCCGCATGAGCACGAGCTGGCAGACCACCGTGTGGAGAGCCACAGCCACACCCACGTCCACGTGCGACGGATGAACGAGCACAGGACGATGTTCGGGATCGGGATCGTGCACGGCCTGGCGAGCAACGACGAGATCCTCATCCTGTTCGTCGCTTCCTTCGGCGTGACGTCCCTCGCAGGCCTCCTGGGTGGCGTGGGCGTCTTCAGCATCGGGGTCGTCGCGGGAATGATCCTCTTCGGCATCGGCGTGAGCTACCCGATGCTGCGCTGGGGCCGCGCTCGCGTACGCCGCGTCGTCAACGTCGGCGCGGCCCTCCTGAGCATCGCCTACGCAATCTATCTGTTCCTCGGGTACGAGGGGTTGAACCTCCTGCCCATCCTCCGCGTGTGAAGCCCCCTCGTGCAATCTCTTAAGTCCGACCGTCGTCGTGCAAGCTGTCGATGGACTTCCCGAGGAAGCTGGACCAGGCGAGGAACCTCGTCGACGTCTTCGAGCTCGTGAAGCGCGGTGTCGACGCCGTCCTGGGCCGGAACCGTGCGGGTCTCATGCTCGCGCTCGCAGACCTGGGCAACCACCCGCAGGGATTCCTCGGCGCCTTCTATCCGATCGCGACGAACGTGATCGTAATGAACAAGGTCCCACTGCTCCGGATTCAGGAGACGAACCCGGAGCTCTACAAGCCCTACGCCTTCTACGTCCTGCTCCACGAGTACCTCCACAGTCTGGGCTTCGTGGACGAGCTCGTCTGCCGGGACCGCGCGCACGCGATCGCGGAGACCCTCTTCGGGCCCGAGCACCTGGTGACGCAGATCTCCCAGGACTTCTCCAGGTTCTTCCCGAACCTGGTCTTCCCGGACGCGGCATGGCAGCCCCAGGAGCTGCGCCTCGAGTTCGTTCCGGGATTCGACCGCGGATCTGCCTCCTACTTCGCCTGAAGTAAAATATATGCCCCTCTGAATAAAGATATGGAAAGCGGTCACCCAGACGAGGAACCAGAACCTGCTCCTATCGTCCCGGCCCATGGCTTCGCGATCGGGGTCATGGTCTCCGCGAGAGGCGGCCCGATAGGACCGGGTCGGAGTCTCACGCCTTCGTCGTTTCGACCTCTCTTGCGATTCGGGGGATCTCCTTCTCGATACCGAGTCCGCGCGCGACGCCGCGGCCATAGTTGGGGTCGGCCCGGTAGAAGTGACCGATCTGGCGAAGCTGGATCTCGCGAGGTACGTTCTTCATCGCACGGACGAGGTTTCCGATAAGGCGC
>ERZ1292640.651-Hain-H43-02um-R1-651-length-28223-cov-7_pt1 | contig 28223 bp, 24 predicted proteins | sample MGYA00564404_ERZ1292640 | MGnify/ENA primary metagenome ERZ1292640 (study PRJEB36523, sample SAMEA6512636) | groundwater metagenome | collected 2019-01-08 | study: AquaDiva: Metagenomics assemblies of 32 groundwater samples | reverse complement strand
GCTTAAGATTTTTTCTTGAAGAGGTAGGCCGCATCCACGAGCCGGCTGTCCTTCTCGCCGGTGTTGACGGCGAAGCGCGCGCCGCTCCAGATGGAGGCGCCCCCAAACTCGCCGCGCTTGTTCAGGGCGTAAAACGTCACGTCGAATTTCGGGCGGCCGGCCTCATCCAGGAGGCGTTTCATTTTGGTTTGCGCCGCAATGCGCCGGCAGGCCTGCAGGCACGCTCCTTCGGGGCTTTTGCCCTGGCGCATGTACTCGACGACCATCACGCTGCTGCACGAGAGCAGATTCGCTTCGCCTCGTCCCGTCGAACCCGCCGCGCCTACTTCATTATCCACATAAAGCCCGGCCCCGAGAATGGGTGAATCCCCCACCCTTCCGGGAATTTTGAACGCCAGGCCGCTGGTCGTTGTGCAGCCCGAAAGCTGGCCCTGCAAATCGAGCCCATTACAATTGATCGTGCCGTGATTTCGCAGGGCAGACTTGATGCCCATGCTGATATTCCTGCTCTCGAGGTCATGCGGCGGAAGCCAATCATCGATGTTGCTGAGGTTTTCCTTCCATTTCAGCCACGCCTCGCGCGACGCATCCGTCAAAAGGTCTTCCTCTTTGAATCCGTGCGCCTTGGCAAACCGGAGCGCGCCTTCGCCTACCAGCAAAACGTGATCGGTACGTTCCAAGACCTTTTGCGCCACCCGGGACGGATTCCTGATATTGCGCAAAGCGGCCACGGCGCCGCCCCGTCCGGTCGGCCCGTGCATGACGGACGCATCCAGTTCGACGATGCCGTCTTCGTTGGGCAACCCGCCGAGGCCGACGCTGTTATCATTGGGATCGTCTTCAACCAGGCTAACCCCGGTGACAACGGCCTCGAGTGCGTCCGCGCCTTGCTGGATGAGTTCCATCGCTTTGGCGGTGGCTTGCAGGCCGTTGGCACTGGAGATGACAACGGGTTTGGGCTGGCCGGCCCCTCCGGTCTGAGCGGCGCTTAAATTCGACCGGGGATGTTCGACCATCGCGCCTGCGCCGATCAGGGCGGCTGACCTCAAAAACGTTCTTCGCGTCGTGACTGTTGGCATAATGATTTTCTTCCGGTTTGCGCCGACATGCGTTTGCCAGGATCAAAGGTGAAGGCCCATCGCGGTTCAAGGTTTATCTTGCCTTCTCCCACAGGAAGCTGGCCAGAAAGAGCGCCGCAATGCCATAGAGCCAGGGAGACACTTCGCGCGCTTTTCCTCCAAAACACTGAGCCAAAACGTAAGCGATAAAACCGATGCCGATGCCGAAGGAAATGCTCTGCGTGAGCGGAATCAAGATGATGATCAGAAACGCCGGCAACCCTTCTTCGACCGAGCTGAACTCCATGCAAAGACCGAAAAATCCGGCCAGGCCATCCAGCGATCCGGGAGTTTCACCAAAGCGTTTGCGGCCGGTTGAAAGACATCGGAAAACAACGCCAACCCGGTCGTTCCCAAGATGCCCACCAGAATCGCTCCGTGCATCCGATAGGCCAGCAGAATCATCATGAGCAGAACCCCCGCCGGAGGCGACCAATGTGGAGCGGGCCGCCAAAGGCCCATGGGACAGGAAAGCGCCGCCTGTTCCCCTTGTGACCCAACCCATTTGCTGCAAGCCAAGGAACGCGATGAAAAGCCCAATGCTGACGCCGATGGCGCGCTTCAGATTGAGGGGGATGGCCATCATGACCCGCTCCCGAACGCGGGTTAAAACCAGGACCGTGACCAAGGCTCCTTCCACGACGACGACGCCCATCATGGTCTGCCAGCTCATCCCTGGCTGGGCGGCTTGGACAGCCAAGGCGGCGTTCAGTCCCATGCCGCTGGCCAAAGCAAACGGATAGTTGGCCCAGCAACCCATCAACAAAGTCGGCACCGCCGCGCCCAGGCAGGTCGCGGCCACCACGGCCGCCGGCGGCATTCCGGCGGAGGAAAGAATGGCGGGATTCACGAAAATGATGTAGGCCATCGTCATGAAGGTGGCCAAACCCACCACGATCTCCTGTTTCACAGTCGTGGAGAATCGACTCAGGCCAAACCAGTCTTCGACGATCTTGCGCATATTTCCTCGAGATAAAACCGTTTTGCGCGCCGTTGTTCAAGCACGAGCCGCCGGCCGGCCTTGTTCCTGCCACCGGCGACGCCGCATGCTGCGGCCAGGCTGAGCCGCATCCATGCAGTAGGAGCGCGGGCATCCATGCCTGCGCGTTGGTGAAAGAACTGTCGTTGCGGCCCGCCCGAGTTCGTTTCCAATCGGCGAAACGACTCGCAATAAGGTGCAGGACGCCTCAAGCGGGAGACCTTCGCAAAACCCTGCTGCTGCCAATCGCTTGCGGCACGCGCAGGCAAGGATGCCCGCGCTCCCGTTGAGGGCAAAAAAAGCATGCTTTTTGGAAAAAAATAAGGAGCAGCCGGTCACAAGTCTAATAGGGTTGCAATCGCGTGACACGTTCACGCTATGACCAGTGGGGAGAAATCCACTGCGACAGACAGACCAAGGCGACCCGCAAGGGTCGCCTTTTTCCAGGCATGCTTGGCAGCGCGGAGGAGCCACAACCAAAAGGGTGGTAGGCGAGACTCCTTCGAGCCGTAACTTGCCGGAGTGAAATCCAGGGTTCGACGGAGTCTCGCTTTACCGCGAAAGAAGAGAATTGGGGCCTTGCTGAATCGGCCCAGTGCTGAGCTCAGAACTCCTGCAACGTCGGCAGGATGCTCCGCCATCTTAAAGGCCCAACGGCCAAACTTGCCGTCCGCGTTGACGGCGTGCGCCCAACGCTCGGCCGCAGCCTTCTTCACCTCTTTGAGCGGATCGCAGCCTTTGGTTTCGAGAATCAGGTGCCGCTCTTCGTTCGTGTTAAGCCGGATCAGAAAATCCGGCATGTAGTCATGCATCTGTCCGTTGTGCAAATACGGAATCGCGAAACCGAGGCCGGAATTCTTGACGAACGACTTGACCGCTATATGCGTGTCGATGAAATAGGCCGCTGACTGCTCCCAGTGTTTCGTGTCAGCCACGACGTAATTCAAATGGCTGCGATTGACTTCACGAACGTCCCGGCTGGTCCAGAAGTCCACATCTGCCGTTGAACCAGGGCCGCGCGTGCTCTCATACCTCGGCACTTCGGGCGATTCGCCTTGCGACACGTCGCCGTGAATGTTCTCAACCAACCGTTCGACAACCCAGCCGTAGTAAGGCGCAAGAAACAAGTCCTTAACGTCAGCCGGGCGTTGCACGCGCACTTTTTCCTGCAAATAGCGTTGGACGATATCCGCAAGCTGTGGGAACAGCACGTGCGACGGGACTGAGCAGTGCGGCTGCGCCTTGTAATCGCGCGTCAGCGTGCGTGCGAGATCAAACGTGAGTTCTTGCAGACGCCGTTTCGCCCGGAAGTCCTCCAAGCCGACCTGGTCAAGCTTCCCCGGCCCGCTCAACGAGGGACGCCCGCGATTATTCACGTTCAAGCTCTTGACTTCGACCTCTGGTGGAATCTTTCCCGGCTCAAGAGTGAGCGTGGGAATTCTGCTCCATTCGGCGGTGACCCGATTGCGAATCGCCTGGGTATAGCCTTCGACGCGCGGGAACTTAATTTCCAAGCGGGCGCGATTCGGCAAAGCGCAAACATGAAACCGCTTCACGGGCGGTGGAGGAGCGGCCTGCTTGTTCGCTTTGAACGGAATCACCTCGAACGGAACGCCGAACACCTTTGCGACTTCCTCGCGCAAACGGCCTTGCTCGTCGAAGTCGTTGTAGTCTGCTCGGCGCAACCCGCGCCCGACGACCTGCTCGCAGAGCAACTGGGACATGAACGGGCGCAGGCCGATGATATGCGTCACCGTGCTGCAATCCCACCCCTCGGTCAGCATCCCACGCTTACGATGCACCGCACGTCCCGCCCCAGCGGATGGAGAGGCTTGTCGAGTTTCTTCGCCAGTTCCTCGAAACCCTCGGGATAGATTGGCCGGCCCACGGTGTCCGTTGGCCAGGTAGTTTTGCCCACCGTGTCCAGAGTGAACCGCATCCAGCGGGTTTGGTCGCCTTGCGCGTGGCCGGCGTCCGTCTCATGCACGACTTTCGAGTGAACAATAATTGTGTTTATCTGGCCGTTGTTGTGGAAGCCTTCAATCTTCACCGGTGGGATGCCGCTCGGCGTTTCGTTATTCGCGAGCCAGCCGTACACCACGTTCGCAAGCTGTGTGTTTTTGCAAACCAGGATAAAAACCGGCGGACGCGGATCAGTCCCGCGCTTCGTCCATTCTTCGCGCGTCGCGTCCCACAACGCGCCCAGCATGGCCATGGGATGATGCGCGTATTTCAATATTGCGTCCGGTTTTGGATTCGCGCGTTTGCCCCCGCGCTCTGCCGGTGTCAACTGCGGAAGAATCCGATGCCAGATGTTGAAGTAGCCGGGGATCGCCGCGCCCGTCGTATCGCGCACCGCAAGTTGCGGAATTTTCACCAAGCCGGATTCAATCGCATCAATCAAGCCGAAGTCGCTGACAACCCACGGGAAAGGACGGTTGGTCGCCTGGCCTACTCGTCCGAGAAAGTATGGTGTGGCCGAAAGGTCAACGCAGAAGTTGATTCCACGCAGTTTCTGGATTCTGTCCAGACCTTCGATCCAGACCGTGGCTTCCTTGAAAAACTCCTCCGCCTCCTCTTCCTCGCCGAAAATTTCTTCCTCCTCTTCCTCTGTGGCTTCGCGTTTGATGCGGTAGGCGTGATGGGCCTCGTCATTCATCACCAGGATGTTTTGTTTGCCGCCGACCTCGCGACCCAGAACACGATTGATTAAAGAGGTGTCACTCTCGACGTAACGCACAGACTCGACCAAGACCTTTTCCAGATTTCCCTGCTTGTCTCGCTTCTCCTCAATCACCGTCAGCAACCCGGCGGCGATCTGCTTTTCAAAATCCTCTGGTGTCAGATAACGCGTGCCGCGCGCCGTCGTTGTTTTCGGTCCGATGCTGATGGTTTCTTTTGTCCGCACGACAACACCAGCCTTGGTGACTTTGGAACTGACACCGCCCGTTTGCACCGCGTGCGGCTCGAATACATGCCAGTTTGTCACGAGCACGCGGCCCTGTGTGAGCAAAGACATCAGATGCCCTGGAACCAGATCGCGCGTGCGATACAAACTTGCCTCGCCGCGTTCCGGGTCAAGTTCCTGTAGGCGATCCCGAATCGTGACGTTTGGGCAGACAATCAGCACCACGTCCGAGAAGCGGCCATCGCTCCGGTTATTCACCTTGTTCAAGATGCTCCACGCCGCCAACATTCCCATCACCGTCGTCTTGCCTGAACCGGTCGCCATCTTGCAACTGTAGCGGAGGAAGCCGGTGTAGCCCTCTGCCTTTCTATCATCGCTTGGATCATCGCGAGGGATTTCGACCCCTTGTCGGAAGTCCGGTCGCGCTTCAGTTAAGAAAACAATCGACTCGACCGCTTCCACCTGGGCGAAGAACAGCCGCTGCTCCCGCCCGTCGCGCCGCCACCAGTGCAGCAACTCATGCGTGGTGCGCGTCACGCCGGGATAACCTTGCGTACGCCATGCCGCGACGCGTTCACGAATGCGATTCACCAGCTTCAGTTCAATGGCGATGCCGGCGTTGCCTCCCTCATTGCGTTCCGGCTTGGCCTTTGGATCGCGATAGAAATACATCGCGGGCCGCCGGCCGGGCCGCAGTTCCGGGTCTTTGCCTTCCTCGATGTGCCAATGCTGTTGCGGCTCGTCGAACGGCGAGTTGATGATGGGCTCTGGAACTTCGTAGCTGCTCATTGTCAGACCGGCACGGCCGAGCGTTTTCGCCGGGTGGCTGCGCGGACTTTGCGCAACGGAGTCAGCCACACCGGATCGGGTTTTCGGGGTTTGAAGGCGACGACCCGTCCGGGGTAGTCAGCTTCCAAGCCGCGCAAGTAGTTTACCGTCCGACGCAGGTTGTACCCGTTCTTTCGCGCAATGCGCTGCCGGGCGGCCCAGATTTCTTCAAGCATTTCGTTCTTCATAAGGTGATTCTCCCAGCAAACCGTGCGGAGTGCAAATGACTGGCGGCTCGTATCCCGCCACCCGACAGGCCATGCGGACGTGCTCCGAGATCGTCGCATTGGCTAAATGCCGGCAATTCCATGTCAGCAGAAAATCAATGCCATGGCGGGCCGCGGCCGCGACATGCAGCGCGTCATTGTAAGCGCGTACGGGAATCAGCCGTGTTCGCATGATCGCTTCGCCAAGTTGCGCGACCGCCTCATCCATCGTCAGAATCTGGCAGTCCGACAGGGCGGCCAATCTCGCAGCGGCGGCAGCCGAGTCTCCTTTCTTGATCTCGTCGAGCACCAACGTTGAAACCACCAAGTCATACTTGCTTCGCTGCTTCTCCCACCACGTCCGCGTCACCTGCTGGTCAGCGGCCAGAACGAGGTCACGGCTCGGCCACGCCGTCAGCAGACTTGGAATCGTCGTCTCCAGATAGACCTTTGGCTTCACTTTCCTGCCTCCTTCAAACTCTTCACCACCAGCAATTCATTCCCCCGCTGGTCAATGACCTTCACTGCAATCTGCCCGTGCTTACCGGCGGCGAATGGGGCGCTCACTGTTCCGGCCAAGTGATCCCAAACGGATTCCTCGTAATCGCCTTTGAGCGTCTCGATGATGGCCTTGGTGGAGAGCCGTTCGTGAATGAACAACGGCAGCGTGGGCACGTCGAAGGAGAGCCGCTCGGCCTTGCCGGACCAGTTGAGGAACGGTTTCGAGAGGGATTTGAGGGTGCGCAGAGCTTCTTCGGCTTTGTCAAGCGGGTCAGTGGTCAGTTGTCCGTGGTCAGTGGCAGAGAGTTTTTCACGCGCGTTGGCAATCTGGCTGCGAACCACTGACAACTGACTACTGACAACGGACAACTGACTCTCCCCGAGTTCCCGCGCCGGATTCTGCCCGTCCAATTCCAGTTGCGGCGACAGTGACGAGTCGTAGCGATAGGTTTGAGGGACCTTTTTCTTTTTGAACTGCGCCTGTGTGCCAACTTCCGGGCGCATCAGAAGGTCCGCTTCCGGGTGCTGATACGTTTCCGTCGTTTTAGGCTTAATCGCTTTTCTTACGGGTGGCATGGCCAGCAGGTGTTTAACACCTTGGAATTGGGGTGTCACACATTTTGTTGCTGCTTCTTGCTGCGTGACCAAGGCTACTGACAAACTCGTAGCGCAGGTTTCCTAACCTGCTGTGTCGCAGTGCCTCCAGCCTGCGGACGCCACGAATTCAATCACGCGCTCGGACATCGGGCGCGCTGCCGATTGGAAATCGGCGATACAGCAGGTTAGGAAACCTGCGCTACGCCGGAACGGGCATCGGCGCCGGGACTTGGACCGACTTTGTCAATGGCCGTGGCTGCGTGACCCGCGCGAAAGCTGCCCGACAACCGAATCCGCATTCGCGCGAAAAAACTCTTGCTTCAATCGAAGTCCTTTGTCGAAATCCTGGAGGAATCCGTCCGAAAGGGTCAAAACCGGGCGACTCGGGAAGGTCGAATGTCGAAGTGAACGCCGGGCCAAGGCAAATGAAGCCGACGCAGGCGGGCCGCGTCTATAGCAATTATGCGCATGCGAGACGATTGCCGGCAAGTTGATGCCCCTGCCTTTGTGATTTCAAACGTTTTCTGGGCCACCCTGCTGTTCCTGGGTGCGGTTTGTGGCAGAGCGCGGGCGGATGATCTCTTTGTGGCGCTCAACGGAAATAACGCCTGGACCGGCACCGTTCCCGCGCCCAACGGCCAAAAGACGGACGGTCCCTTTACCACGCTGGAACGAGCCCGGCAGGAGATTCGGGAGCTTAAGCGCGCCGGGAAACTGGAGAAGGGCATTACCGTCCACTTGCGCGGCGGCCTCTACGAACTGACCGCCGCCTTTACCTTGGGGCCGGACGATTCGGGTTCCGATGGCGCGCCCGTCGTTTACCGCCCTTACCGGGATGAAAAAGTTGTTTTGTCCGGAGGCAAGGTGCTGGGTGATTTTCGATTGGTGAACGAACCGGCCGTGCTCTCCAGGCTCCCGGAGCCAGCGCGAGACAAGGTTTGGCAGACGGACTTGAAAGCCGCGGGCGTGACGGATTTCGGTGACGTGACCGCTGCCGGCCAGCGGGCGGAGCTGTTTTTTCAAGAGAAGCCGATGACCTTGGCGCGCTGGCCGAACAGCGGTTTTGTGCAGATTGCGGACGTGAGTGGCGGCCAGCCGTTTGCCAGCCACGGCATCAAGGGCGATCAGATCGGCAAGTTCACGTACGCGGGCGATCAACCCGGCCGCTGGGGCCAGGAACCGGAGATTTGGCTGCACGGTTATTGGTTCTGGGATTGGTCCGATGCGTTCCAGAAAGTGAAGTCGATCGACCCAACCCAACGCGTCATCGAGCTGGACCAACCTTATCACGGCTATGGTTATCGGCCTGGCCAACGCTTTTACGCGCTCAACCTGCTGGCCGAATTGGATGCGCCCGGCGAATGGTATCTGGACCGGGCACGAGGCCTCATTTATTTCTGGCCGCCCGATGATTTGGCCAAGGGAAAAGCCGTTCTCTCGGTGTTGCCCACTCTTCTCGCGCTGCGAGAAACCTCGTGGCTTGCTTTCCAAGGGATGACTCTGGAAGCGACGCGCGGCACGGCGGTGGTGATGACAGGCGGCACGCAAAATCGCCTCGCCGGTTGCGTGGTGCGAAATACGGGCAGTTGGGGTGTCACCATCTCCGGCGGCAGCAAGAATGGCGTGATCGGCTGTGACATTTACCAAACAGGCGAAGGGGGCGTGTCGCTCAGCGGTGGGGAACGCAAAACCCTGACCGCCGCCGGCCATTACGCGGATAATAATCACCTCTACCAATTCGGCCGGGTTCATCGAACCTATCGTCCGGCAGTCGGCATCAACGGCGTGGGAAACCGCATGGCGCACAACCTCATTCACGATGGCCCGCACAACGCCATCCAGCTCGGCGGCAATGATCACCTCATCGAGTTCAACGAAATCTATGATGTTTGCTATGAGACGGGCGACGTGGGCGCTTTTTACATGGGCCGCGATTGGACAGCCCGCGGCACCGTCATTCAGCACAACTATTTCCATGACATCAGCGGTCCCGGCCTGCACGGGGCCATGGCCGTGTACCTGGATGACGCCGCCAGCGGGATTCATGTCCTTGGCAACCTTTTCTACCGCGCCGGACGCGCCGCCTTCATTGGCGGCGGCCGGGACAATGTCATCGAGAACAACATCTTCGTCGAATGCAACCCGTCCGTGCATGTGGATGCGCGCGGTTTGAACTGGATGCGTGACCAAGTGGAAGGGGATGGCACCCTGCCGAAACGGCTCGCGGAAACGCCCTACCAGCAACCCCCCTGGAGCACCCGTTACCCGAAGCTGGTCAATATCCTGGCGGATGAACCGGGCGCTCCGAGAGGGAATCTGGTCGCTCGCAATGTCAGTGTGGGCGGCAAATGGTTGAACCTCGAGAAAGCCGCCGAGCCGCTGGTCACATTCACGAACAATCTGGTGGAGAAAGAACTGAAGTTCGTCGATGCCGCCAACGGCAACTTTCAATTGCCGGACGACTCTCCGGCTTACGGCCTCGGCTTCAAGAAGCTGCCTTTGGAGAAAATCGGGCTTTACCAGCACGAGTGGCGCGCTTCGTGGCCGGTCAGCAAGAGCCGGCGCGCCGGCCATCCGTAGTATTTCACATTCATTGTTCCGCGGCTTGATGAGTCTGCGCCTAGCCAGTCCAAAACCGTAACCATGCAGTTGAATCCGGGGAGAGCGCGCGTCTCGCGCGCACTGGCTGGCGTCCCGCCAGCCAGAGGGCCGTCCGGCTTGACTCGCCGTTCCGTTGGGTTTTCGCGCCGAAAAAGCCATCGGCGGGACGCCGATGGCAGCGACCGAGACGGTCGCGCTCCCCCAGTCTTTACAGCATGGTTCCGGGAAAGCGCGGCGGCGGTGCTTTGACAAAGGCAGTTTCCCTGAGATAAATCGGTTCCAACCTGTCTCCCGCTACAAAATCAGCGCGGTCCATTGCCAGTTGCGCAAGCATCGCGGCATTGGGAAAGAGCGCCCGGCCAGCGGCCAACCAGCGCGTGGCTTCCGGACCCACGACAGCGGCCGCGGACGCAGCCTTGGCGCGGACTTCCTCAAGAGTGGCCAGGCGCAAGCCTTCCAACTCCTGCCGCCGGACGACGCTGATCTCGAAACTGGCCAGGTAAAACTCGTTCCGCTGCGCCTCAATGATGATTTCGATGCGCCCGTGCCATCCCAGGGCTTGCGCTTGCGCGGCCAGACAATCGACCGAACTGATTCCCAGCAGCTTGATGGGCCTGGCCAATTGCCAGCCTTGGGCTACCGCAATGGCGGCGCGGATTCCGGTGTAAGAACCGGGGCCAAGCCCGATGGCCAGGCCTTCGATTTGTTCGCGCTCCCATTGCGCTTCACGCAGGGCGGCGTCGATCAGGCCGAGCGCTTTCCTGCCATGCGGGCCGGTCTGACTGGCATAGCCAAGAGGAGGAATCGTCACCGCCAGTTCTCTGGCCCGCTCTGCGAGATTCGAGTTCGCCGCCGCTGCGGCTGCCGCCTCCTGTCCGCTTTCCAGCGCTGCCGCGCTGCGTTGCTCGGAGGAAAATTCAAGCGCCAAAATCTTCATAGGTAATGCGGCGTTCCTGGCCGCTCAACATCTCAATGTGGACGCAACGAAAGGGCGCCGGCCATGCTGCGCCGCTGGACTCACGACTTGGGATCTGACCGAGCCAGCGTTCCACCCATTCAATCACAGCCACACCGGGCGGATGGAAGAAATATTCCTCCAAGCCGGCGCCGATGATTTGGCCGCGCGTTTCCAGGCGATACAGGTCCAGGTGAAAAAGCGGCACGCGCCCGCTGACGTATTGGTTGAGCAAAGTAAACGTTGGAGAATGAACCCGCTCGGACACGCCCAGTCCGCGGGCCAGGCCCTTGACCAGTTGCGTTTTCCCGGCGCCCAGGTCGCCCGTCAAACCGATGATCCAGCCCAAGTGAGCCGTTCGCCCCCACTCTTCGCCGAGAGCAATGGTTTCGTCAGGACTCTTGGAAATGCACGTAACCATGAACGGTGAGCGGGTGCAGGCCTTTCTTGCCCTGGATTTTCAGGCCCGGCTTTTGCGTGATCTTGCCGATGCAACTTAATTGCAGATCCGGGAAGGCCTTCTTCCAGGCATCCAGAAGCGGCACAGCTTTTTTGCCGGCCAAAGTGAACAGCAACTCGAAATCCTCTCCGTCGGTGAGTGCGGCCTGCAAGGGCGTTTTGGCCGGCGCTGCCGCCCGCGCCAGCCAGCGCGCCGCGCGGCTGATCGGCACAGCCTCGGAAAGCAATTCCGCCCCAACTTGGCTGGACTGCAGAATTTGACGGAGGTCACTGGCCAGGCCGTCGCTCAGGTCGATCATAGAGTGAATGGGAAAGTGCTCCGCCAACCAGCGTGCTTCGGCCAGGCGCGGCTCGAATTCAAGATGTTTTCCGGCCAGTGACCCACCCAGTTGCCCCGTCACGAAAATGGCATCGCCGGCCAGCGCGCCGGAACGCCGGATGCACTTTTGCTTAGGCACAAGACCAAGCAACGAAACAGAAATCAGGACTCGATCAGGATTGGCAACGGTCTCGCCGCCGACCATAGCCACGCCGTGCCGGACCGCCAGTTTCTTCATCCCGTCATAAATCGCCTCCACAAATCCGGGATCAAAGCGCCGGGGCAGGCCGAGCGTGACCAGAGCGCAGGAAGGCGTGCCGGCCATGGCGGCCACGTCGCTCAAGCAGCGGGCCAGGGCTTTGTGCCCGATTTGCTCCGGGGCAGCCTTCTGGTCAAAATGAACGCCTTCCACCACCGCATCGGTCTTGAAGAGAAGCCAGCGGTCCGGCAGGCCAAAATCGAGCACTGCGCAATCATCCCCGGCCCCAACGATGACCGATTCATTGGCCGGCAGCGATCGGGTCAACCGGGCAATCAATTCCAGTTCATTCATAGTTGCGGACGGCAGTTAACCGACGGGCAAGCCGCTGACCAGCCAGAAAAAGTTCGCCGCGTTAAACAGGCTGTGGGCCAGGACGGGCGCCAGGATATTATCCGTCGTTTCGTATAACAGGGTCAGGATGAGCGCGAGGAAGGTCAAGGGCACGAACGTCATGAGATTGGCGTGGATGGCGGCAAAGAAAAGAGAGGTGCTCCACAAGGCAAATCGTTTGTAGCCGCGTTGCTTGATGGTCGGATAAAGAATGCCGCGAAAAAGAAGCTCCTCGACTGCGGGCGCGACGCAGATGGCCACGATGCCGAAATAGAGTTTCTGGCTGAGCGAGACGGTCGTTTGCAGCGTTTGCACGGCTTGTTGCAGTTCCGCCTTGATCTCGAGCCAATGGAGCACTTGCATCGACAAGTGGTTGAGCGAGGCCGCAATGGGCAGGACGGCGAAGCCGACAATGGCCGCCAGCAGCAAGGCCCGCCCCAGGCGCGGCGCGTTGAAGCCAAAGGCGGCGGCCCAGCCGATTTCGTGTTCGCGCAAGAAAATGTTGATCAAAACAAACGACATGCCATGAAAGCTCAGCGTGCCGACAATAAACGTCAGCCATTTCGAGCTCTCGCCGCCCAATCCAATCTCATCGGACTCCAAACCGTGGACAATGATGATCCCCAGCGAGATGCTCGCAAACATTCCGAGCAACAGCCGAAGCACCAAGTCTGGCTTCCACGGTTTGGCGGACAACATGGGCCAAACGATATGATAAGGTCCGGCGGCGTGACGATGGAAAAGTGAGGCGCCGCTTGCTCAAAGCGGCAGAGCGGTTATGGTAGCGCGTGTCATTTCTAACGAAAGCCCGCTTGGGCTTGGTGCTCAATTTCTTAATAGCGATATCGTTTGCCGCGAGCCATCCGGCTGCGTCAGCCGTTGACACGCGGCCGCCCCTCAGTCCAGTGAACCAATCCAAACCCGCCATGATCACGAATAATGCCGCGCCCGCGCACACCAATCGTCTAGCCCGCGAGCAATCGCCCTATTTGCGCCAGCACCAGCATAATCCAGTCGATTGGCATGCCTGGGGCGAGGAGGCTTTTGCCAAAGCGCGCCTGGAAAACAAACCCATTTTCCTCAGCATCGGTTACTCGACCTGCCATTGGTGCCACGTCATGGAACGGGAATCTTTTGAAAACACGGCGGTGGCCGATTTCCTGAACCGGTATTTCGTCAGCATCAAGGTGGATCGCGAGGAGCGGCCCGACGTGGACAAAATCTACATGACCGCCATGCAAGTCATGGGCCAGGGAGGCGGCTGGCCGCTCAACGTTTTCCTGGCTCCGGACCTGAAGCCCTTCTATGGAGGCACGTATTTCCCGCCTGAAAGCAAGTATGGCCGGCCGGGTTTCCTGCAATTGTTGCAGCAGATTCAACACCTCTGGCAGACGCGGCAGAGTGAGCTCAAGGACTCCGCCGTTCAGTTGCACCAGCGTTTGGGCAGTGTGATGGAAGCGGAACCGGGCCGCGGCTTGGTCCTGACGCCGGCTCTCTTGCATCACGCGGCCAGACAATTCAAGGACGAGTATGATCCGCGCCATGGCGGTTTCGGGAGCGCCCCCAAATTCCCCCGGCCCAGCCAGCCCTTGTTTTTGTTGCGTTACGGCGTTCGCTTCCATGACCAGGAAGCCGTGCGCATGGTGCTGCACACCTGCGAACGCATGGCGGCCGGGGGAATGTGCGATCAATTGGGCGGCGGCTTCTCACGCTATTCCGTCGATGCCGAATGGCTGGTGCCGCACTTCGAGAAGATGCTGTATGACAATGCCCAGTTGGTTCATCTGTACCTGGATGCTTACCGAGTGAGCGGTGAGCAACGTCAAGCCGATGCGGCCCGGGACATCTTGCGCTACGTGCTGCGCGACATGACCCATCCGGAAGGAGGCTTTTATTCGGCCGAGGATGCCGACAGCGAAGGCAAAGAAGGCAAGTTCTATTGCTGGACGCGGGCGGAACTGGCTCAGCTCTTGACGCCGGAGGAATTCAAAGTGGCTGCGCGCTATTTCGGCGTCACGGAAAAGGGGAACTTCGTGGACCACAGCGATCCGAATCCCCTGCCCAACCAAAACGTCCTGAGCATCGTCGATCCCAAGCTGGCCGACGAGGAAAGGTCTTGGCTGGCCGCAGTGAAAGAAAAAATGTTCCGCAAACGCGCCCAACGGGTCCGCCCACACCTGGATGACAAAGTCCTCGCCTCGTGGAATGGGATGATGCTGGAAGCCGTGGCCCGGGCTTATGCGGTGCTCGGGGACGACGCCTATCGGACGGCCGCAGAAAAGAACCTGGCTTTTCTGCAAGCCAGGCTTTGGGATGCCAGCACCAAGACGCTTTATCACCGCTGGCGAGACGGGGAACGCGACAGCGTCCAACTGCTCGATGCTTATGCCAAACTGCTGGCCGGGGTCATCGAGTTGTATGAAGCCACCCTCGACGCCAAACACCTCGAATTCGCCCTGGCCCTGGCCGAGAGCATGATGGCACGGTTTTATGACGCGGAAAAAGGCGGCTTTTGGCAAAGCGCCGCCCAGGCCCCAGACCTCATTTTGCGGTTCAAGGAAGATTACGACGGCGCAGAGCCTTCGGGCAATTCGGTGGCGATCCTGGCTTTGCTCAAGTTAAGCGCCATCACGGACCGCGCCGACATGAAGAAGGCAGCCGAGCAAAGCCTGCGTCTGTTTGCCCAACGTTTGCAGACGTTGCCGCAAGCCGTTCCCCAGCTTTTGCTGGCCTTGGACTTTTGGCTGGAAGAACCGAAGCGAGTCGTTCTGGCGGGGGATGCGGCGGTGGCGGCGGGCCGGCAGTTGCTGCGAGCGGCTCATTCGGTCTATCAGCCGAACAAAGTAGTGCTTGGGAATACGGGTCCGGTGGAGGCCTTTGCCAAAACGTTGCCTCTGGATAAGGGCAGTCCTGTTGTTTATCTCTGCACGGGCATAGCCTGTCAGCCACCCACACGCGAACCCGAGAAGGTGAAGCAATTGCTGCAAGGAAACTGAGAACGGCCGGCCTTCACGCCGCTTTGGACGAACCGCGACGGGTAGGGCAGTGCCTCCGGCCTGCCACGTCTCCATTGGCGTCCGGCGTCCACCTCCCTGCTGACCTTATGCACCACGGACGTCACGGATGGGCACTGATAAAAACATTTCTTAGCCGTGCTATTCAACCTAAATCCGGCAGTTGAGAAACCACGGATGACACGGATCACACGGATGATAACCCCTTTCGCGAAGGGCGGGAGCCTCCTCCGTGCTCACCCGCCGGGTGAAAGCTCGCTCCAACACAACAGCTTCTTCATCCGTGTCATCCGTGTCATCCGTGAAATCCGTGGTTCCAACTGCTTTTTCTAAGTTCAATGGTCTGGTGAGCGCAATCGCCTCCTCCAGACGGACACGCGCAGCAAGACGTTCAAGGAAGGCTCACGGCGCTGCACATTTCTTTTGTCAGTCTTGGGCTGGATGAAATTGCTCGGGAGAATGGTGGAAACGTCCCTCCCGGGTACGTTCTCGCAGGGCGAAAAGAAATGGAAAAGTGCTGGACCTTGCGCTGGACTCCTTTTCGGAAGCTCACTCCGGAAACAAGGCGGCTGCAAACTGGGCGGCATCAAACGGCTGCAGATCATCCGGCTGTTCGCCCACGCCAATGAATTTGATGGGCAAGCCCAGTTCCTTTTGGATGGCGACGACCATGCCGCCTTTGCTGGTGCCATCGAGTTTGGTGATGACCAAGCCGGTCAGCGTGACCGCTTTATGGAATTCGCGCGCCTGGTTCAGGGAATTCATGCCGGTGACCGCATCCAAAACCAGCAGCTTCTCCTGCGGCGCTCCCGGCAGTTGCTTGCCCATGACCCGATGCAGCTTCTGCAATTCCTGCATGAGATTGTGCTTGGTGTGCAGACGCCCCGCCGTATCGACCAGCAGATAATCGATTTTCCGCGACAAGCCTGCCGTGACCGCGTCATGGGCCACGGCGGCCGGATCCGTGCCGTAGGCTCCGGCAACGACCTGGACGTGCAGGCGCTGGCCCCACAGTTTGATTTGTTCGATGGCGGCGGCGCGAAACGTATCGCAAGCCGCCAGCAGGACGGTTTCGTGACGGTTTTGAATCCAGTGCGCCAGTTTCGCCGCGGTGGTCGTTTTGCCGGTGCCATTCACGCCGACGACCGACACCACCGTGAGACGGCCCGTTTCCTTGTGCAGAGGAGAAGGGCTGGAAGAGAGCTCACGAGACAGCTCGCGCCGGGCCACGGCGAAGATATCCAAGCCGGCGCTGCCCTGGGTTTCATAGGCTTTTTTGACGGCGGCGACAATCTGCGCCGTCATGCCCGTGCCAAAGTCCGCCCCGAGGAGCGCGCCTTCCAATTCCTCCAAAGTGGCGTCGGTGACTTTGGGCGAGCCAGAGACAATGCGTTTAATTTCGTGAGCCAGCTTGCTTTGGGTTTTTTGCAGGCCGGCTTTTAGTTTCTCAAAGAAGCCCATGAGATTTACGGCGGGGTGCGAGGCGCGGAAAGCGCGGAGGGGGAACGAGCCTGTGGAGTGGCGGTTGTGGCGGGCAGTTCGCTCAGGCTGGCCTTGAGTTGGCGCACATAGTCATACGGGAGTTTGATCGAACCGATGAGCGGCTTGCCTTTATTCAGGCCATGGCAATCGGAACCGCCCGTCACCAGGAGATCATGATGCTCAGCCAACCGCAGATAATGATCGGAGGTGGAGGACGAATGTTTCGAATGAAAACATTCCAAACCATCCAAGCCGGCGCTGACCAGTTCCGGAATCACATCGTCGGTGCGGTTCAAGCCGGGGTGAGCCATCACCGCCAAGCCGCCCGCCTGATGAATCAACTCAATGGCTTCCATGGCTGAGATTTTGAATTTGGGGACCCAAGCCGGCCGATTCTTCTTCAGGAACCGGTCGAATGCTTCGTCAAGATTGACGCAGAGGCCAGCCTGGACGAGCGCTCGCCCCACGTGCGGCCGGCCCGGAGACCGGCAATTGGCAATGGCAAAGACGGCCTCGGCTTCCAATGGAACGTTGAGTTGGTTCAGGCGGGCCACCATTTCCCGGATTCGATCTTGGCGCACCGCCTGGAACTTGCCAATCTCCTTCAGCAACCTTGGGTTATGAATATCGACAAAATAGCCAAGCAGATGCAATTCATGACCGTTCAGTTCCGCAGTCAGCTCCGCCGCCGGAATGAATTCGATCCCGGCCTGTTCACAAGCCACAGCCATGCGAGGGCAACCCTCGACCGAATCATGATCCGTCAAGGCAACAGCGCTGAAGCCGAAACGCTTGGCTTCAGCCGTCAATTGCTCCGGCGTGTAGGTGCCGTCCGAGAAATTGGTATGTAAATGCAGGTCAGCGAACATCATTCAAATGCGGAGTGCGGATTCATAGCCTACTTTACGACTCGGGCCGGCCGCATCAAATCGCGTTTTATGCGGTCGAGGAGGCCGTTGACGAATTTGCCGCTCTCTTCCGTGGAGAATTTCTTGGCAATATCGACGGCTTCATTGATGCTGACCACGGGCGGAATGTCGTCACGATGCAGCATTTCATAGATGGCCAGCCGCAGGATATTGCGGTCCACCACCGCCATGCGATGCAAATCCCAATTGAGGGCGTATTTCTTGATTTCCGCGTCCAACTGGCCGCGATGTTCCAATGTGCCCCGGATCAAAGGCTCGGCAAAGAGCCTTAAGGCCGTTTCCTCTGCGGTGACCGGAAGGGTTTCGGCCTTTTGCCCCCAGGAGGCGTTGCCCTTGTCCTCAGCGATCGCCGCCGTCCGCTGCGACTCCCAAAAATGGTTCAACGCCGCCTCCAGGTCCTCGGGCGGATTCAAATCATGCTGAAACAGAAATTGGACCGCGCGCTCCCGCGCCTCACGTCTCATACCCATGACAACAAGATGCAGAAGAAGGGGTAAAAGGGGAAATAAAAAATAAAAAGTTTTCGTCAATTGGAAGGCCAGACGCGCAACTGACAGAGAGAAGAAGCTAAATAGTCGATATGAAGAAGCGCATTTGCTTCCAGAATCTTTGCTCGCAGCCCGTGTCGCCTTCTATTCGCTTTTTGAAGGCTCTTTTGAATCCGGAACTGAAAGCGACTTCAGTCATGATTCAGTTAACGCTTTCTTCAGTTGGGCAATATTCGACGAGAACTTTAATTTAGCCTTTTTCATCTCGTCGTGGCTCTCACGGTAACTCTTCAGCACCTGCTCGCGGTGCTCCTCAATGAGAGATCGCTCCAAAATGAATTTCAGTTCTTCCTTTTCTTCGGTTGAAAAAGCTCGAATTCTATCCACCAGACTCTCAAAAGTTGAGTTCATGTCTCTTCAATATTTCGGCACGCTGGGATCGATATCATCGGCCCAGGCGTTGATGCCGCCTTTGACGCTTTTCACGTATTTGTAGCCGCGTTCCTGGAGGAATTTGACGGCTTTCATGGAGCGCAGGCCGCTCTTGCAGTGCAGGTAAATCTGCTGGTTGGGATCGAGTTCCGTAAACCGGTTCGGCAAGGTTCCGAGGGGGATCAATTTCACGCCGTTGACGTGGGCGATCTGGTATTCGTCCGGATCGCGCACATCGACCACCTGGATGGCCAGTTTGGGGTCCTCCAACGCGCGCTTCATGTCCTGCACGGTGACTTCGTCCGGATGGGCGGCGGGGGTGGCCGGCTCAGCCGGGATGCCGCAAAACTGTTCATAATCAATCAGTTTGGTAATGGTCGGATTCTCGCCGCAGAGCGGGCATTGCGGATCGCGGCGCAGCTTCAGCTCCCGGAACTTCATCTCGAGCGCATTGAAGAGGAGCAAGCGGCCAATCAACGAACTGCCTTTGCCCAGGGCCAGCTTGAGAATCTCGGTCGCCTGGATGCAGCCAATGATGCCCGGCAGCACGCCCAGCACGCCGCCTTCCGCACAGCTCGGGACCATGCCCGGAGGAGGAGGTTCCGGATAAAGACAACGATAGCAGGGGCCGCCCAGGTGCGGCGCAAAAACGCTGGCCTGCCCATCAAAGCGAAAGATGGAGCCGTACACGTTCGGCTTCTTCAGCAGGACACAAGCGTCATTGGTCAGGTAACGCGTGGGAAAATTATCGGTGCCATCGACGACGATGTCGTATTGGTTGATGATCTCGAGGGCGTTTTCGCTGGTGATGCGCGTCTGATGCAGGACCACCTCGGTATTGGGATTGATCCCATTAATGGTCTCGCGGGCGGACTCGGTTTTGGGCCGGCCCACGTCCGGGGTGCTGTGGATGATCTGCCTCTGCAGATTGGAAAAATCCACGGCATCGAAATCCAGCACACCCAGCTTGCCGATTCCGGCCGCGGCCAGGTACATCGCGATGGGCGAACCGAGGCCGCCGGCGCCAATGCAAAGGACGCCGGTGGAACAGATTTTCTTTTGACCAGCCAAGCCCACTTCCGGCAGGATCAGGTGTCGCGAGTAGCGGCGAATTTCGTCATTGTTTAATTGCATAAATCAGATGAACTCCCGGAAACGTAGAGTAGCTTCAGGATAAATCAAGCCGGCACCCGAACCGAGCCGCATCCTCTCATGCTCCATCCACGTCGAACCGCCGTGCAAACCGAAGCTGCGCAGGATGGACTCCTGCGCTCCTAGCACCCATGCCCCATCCCCATCGAACTGCGGTGCAAATGCTGAAATACTCGCCGCTGCGCCCGACCTTGGCCCTGGTTTTAGGAAGCGGATTTCAATGCGCCATCGATCAGATTGACATTGAGGCGGCGGTTTCGTACGCCAGGCTGCCGGGCTTTCCTCCCGCGCGCATGCCTGGCCACACTGGAAAACTGGTCTGGGGTTATCTGGGCGGCGTTCCGGTTTTGGCCCTGTGCGGGCGGGCTCACTATTACGAAGGTTACAGCCTGGAGAGCATCACCTTTCCCGTGCGCGTTTTAGCCGAGTTTGGCATTCGCTCTCTCTTGCTGACCAACGCCGCCGGCGGCATCCACCCCAAGTTGCAGCCTGGTGATTTCATGTTGATCAAGGATCACATCAATTTCATGGGCATCAATCCACTGCGAGGCGCCGCCATTCCTGGAAAGACGCGCTTTGTTGACCTGACGCAAACGTACGATTCCCGCTTGCGCCACGCGCTCCAGCGGGCGGCGCGACGGGCGAGAATTCTTTTGCATTCGGGAGTGTATCTGGCGGCGGCAGGCCCGTCCTACGAGACGCCGACGGAAATTCGCGCTTTTGCCCGGCTGGGAGCCGACGCGGTGGGGATGAGCACCGTGCCTGAAGCCATTGTCGCCCGGCAATGTGGATTGGCGGTGGCGGCGCTATCCTGCATTACCAACCGGGCGGCCGGCTTGAGCGGGCGGCAGCTCTCGCATACGGATGTTTTGGCGCAAGCCGAACGCGTGAGCAAGAAAGCGGGGCGGCTCCTGATTTGCTTCGCACAAGAATATGCCAAGATTCAATAGACGCAAACTCGTCGCAGCGGCGCTGGCGGCGCGGCAACGGGCCTGCGCGCCTTATTCGCGTTTTCAGGTGGGCGCAGCTTTGCTCACTAAAGACGGGGCGATCGTGACGGGCGCCAACGTGGAGAGCGCCAGCTACGGACTCACCTGTTGCGCGGAACGAGTGGCCTTATTCAAAGCCTTGACTGAAGGCCGGACTCATTTCGTGGCCATCGCCATCGTTGCGGCTTGGCCAGGAGGCCCGATGCCCTGCGGAGCGTGCCGCCAGCTTTTGCTCGAGTATGCCCCCCAGGCAATTGTTCTGACAGCCGACAGCGCCAACCCGCGCCAGGTCACGGAGATGGCGATGGCGGAACTTCTGCCCCGGCCTTTCGTGTTGTTGCCTCCGAAAAATTGTAGTTGAGAACGGAGCACAACCAATTAAGGTTTAACGTGGTTCAGGTATCATATCCATGAAGTCAGACTTAATCTTTGGATTGGAGAACGCTGGCTGGCCGGCCCTCCTGGTGGATCACTCGGCAACGATCCGGCGCGCAAGCCAGGCAGCCAAATCCGTTTTCGGGTCCAGCATGGAGGGGGAACCTACCCTGGCGGCTTCTATATGGTCTGCGGAGAATGAAACCACCCCCGAGCAGTTTTTGTTTCGCGTGGAGCGTTCCGGTTTGGCAACTCTGCCTTTGAAATTGCGCGTCAAAGAAGGAGCGACGGCCTCCTTCCAGTGTTACGTCTGCACCCTGCAGCGGGACGGGCAGAATTATTTTGTCCTGCAACTGTTCCGGGAAATGAGCCTGCCCTCTGCCGAGAGCAAAGGCCCGGCTTCTTTCGGCGCCAGGATTGCCGCGCCGACGCCTGTCTCAGTCCAGAGAACTGCGTCCGAAGCAGCCGGGACGGGACCGGACAACCCTTCCGTCGAGTTGAGCGTGGCACACAAACAAAAACTGGATTGCGCCCTGCAGTTGAGTCGGACGGTGGCTTTAGATTTCAACAACGCGCTCACGAGCATTCTCGGTCATACTTCATTGATTCTCAGCAAGATGGAACCTAACCATCCCTGGAGAAGTTCGCTGGTTGAAGTGGAAAAATCCGCCGAAAAAGCCGCTGAAACTGCGCATGACCTGGCTGCCTTTAGCCGTCAGGACAAAGATGCTTGCGGCCAGGTGGCGGGAAACCTGAACGATCTGCTGCGACGCACGGTGGAGTTGTTCCGCACCTCCGGCGCTGTCAATTTTGCCTGGAGACTGCATTTGGAAAGCCGTCTCTACACGGTGAATTTTGACGAGGCCAAAATGCAGCAGGCGTTCGTAAAAATCCTCGATAACGCCACCCAGGCTGTGGGGCCGACCGGGCAAATCATCGTCCAAACACGCAATCAGGATTACGGCGAGGAGCATGAGGACGGCACCGTGCGATTGGCACCGGGCAGTTATGTTTGTGTTGAATTCATCGATAACGGCTGCGGCATTGCGCCCGAGATTCTGCCCCGCATTTTCGAGCCGTTTTTTACCACGAAAAGCGGTTTGACCCACCGCGGTCTCGGCTTGACTTGGGTCTATGGAATCGTGACCAATCACGGTGGCAGCGTGGCGGTGTCGAGCCAGTTGGGGCAAGGAACCTCGGTGCGGGTTTACCTGCCTGCGATCAAGAAATTCGTCAAAGACAGAACGCTGAAGAACGATGATCTAACCGGAAGCCAGACTATCTTGATGGTTGATGATGAGGATCTTATGTTGACCATGGGCCAGATGGTGCTTTCTTCATTTGGGTATCGGGTCTTGACGGCCAACAGCGGTCAAAAGGCGCTGCAGATTTTTTCGCAAGCACCGTCCGAGATCGACCTGGTCATCACGGACCTGGTCATGCCCCAGATGAGCGGGCGGGAATTGATGGAGCACCTGCGCCGTATTTCCAGCGAGGTGAAGATCCTTTGCGCCAGCGGTTTCGTGCGCCCCGCCAACACCGAAGAAGAGGAGACTTACCTGCAAAAGCCGTTCACCAGCCAGGATTTGCTCCGCAAGGTCAAACAAGTGCTGGCAAATTCCGATACAACATAAGTTGACTCCATGGACATTTTAGTTTTTAATTTACCTTATGCAAATTGAAAGCTTGAAAGTTTTTTGTGATTTGTCGGAAACGGAAAGCTTCACCAAAGCCGCCCAAATCAACCAGATAACCCAATCCGCGGTCAGCCAGCAAATCAGCTCGCTGGAGCGGCAATTCAAATCGTTGCTGATCGAACGGAGCAAGAAGAAATTCCGCCTCACGCGCGAAGGCCAGGTTCTGTACGACTACAGCAAGCAGATCATCCAGACGTGGGATTCGCTGCACAACAAGCTGCAGGAAATCAAGGACATCATTTCGGGCACCATCCGCGTGGCCACCATTTACAGCGTTGGCCTGCACGACCTGCCCCCTTACATCAAGAAGTTTCTCAAGAGCTATCCCACCGTCAATGTCCACGTGGAGTACCGCCGCTCCAACCAAGTCTATGAAGACGTCCTGGGCAATGTGGTGGACCTCGGCCTGGTGGCCTATCCGATCCGGGACGCCAAATTGGAGATCGTAGCGCTGCGCAAGGACAAATTGGTCCTGATCTGCCATCCTCAGCATCCTCTGGCCAAATCAAAGAGCATCAAACTGAAGGAGATCAACGGCCAGAAATTCATTGGCTTCGAGCCCGACATTCCGACCCGCAAAGCCATTGACAAGATTCTGAAGGACCACAGCGTCCAGGTCCAAACCATGATGGAGTTTGACAATGTCGAGACCGTCAAACGCGCCGTCGAGATTGATGCCGGCATCTCCATCGTTCCGCTGAGCACCGTCCTTCAGGAAGTGGCCAAACAGACGCTCGCCCAAATCGAATTGGACGATTCGGATTTCTATCGGCCGCTGGCGGCTATCTTTAAGAAAAACAAGGTGCTCTCGCCGGCCATGAAACAATTCCTGGTCATCCTCAAAGGGGACCTGCCCAAATAATTCGCCCATGCGGAGCGTGGCCGCCGCGACCTTTCCGGCGGCGCTCTTTCGACCGGCTCGGCCGCGCACGGGCGCAGCGGGATGGTTGCGGCTGCATCGGGCGCAGTTGCCATCGGCACACACAACTATCCGGGTAACGACAGGTTTTTGATCCAAGAACTATAGAGCCTGTGGTGCAGAAACAGCATATAATTGGCGCAGGGCTTGGGGCGGCGTTGGCCACGATAGTCGGCTTGGCCGCATGCTGGTTCCGCCTGGGTGAGGGCTTGGTCCACGCCAGTTACGACCTGCTGTTTCCGTTTCGAGCGGAACTGAAGCTGGAGGAGATCGTCATCGTCTCGCTGGACGACGCTTCGCACCGCGTGCTGAAGCAACCCGAAAACCAGGCCTGGGACCGCTCGCTTCACGCCCGGTTGTTGGAGCGATTGACCCAGGAGAAGGCCAAGCTCGTGGTCTTCGACATTCTGTTCGAGGATGCCGGCGAGGGGCTGGCGGATGAGGCCTTGGCGCGGGCGATCAAGGCCAACGGCCGCGTGGTTTTGGCGGCTAATTTCACCCAAGGTCCAACGCATACAAGCTTGGACACCGCCCAAGTTGTTTTGCCGGCGGAGAGGTTTCGCGAGGCGGCAGCAGGCTACGGAGTGGACGCATTGGCGTTGGATGCGGATTTTGCCGTGCGGCAGATGCATCCGGGCGAGAGCCGGATTCACAGCCTGGCCTGGGTGGCGGCTGAGCTGGCGGGCGCCTTGGCGACCAAGGAGGCCGGAGACCGGTTCAGCTCGCGCTGGCTGAATCATTACGCACGTCCCGGTGGTCTCCCGCGGATCAGCTATTATCAGGCGCTGTCCAAGGATGTGGTGGAGCCTGGCTTTTTTAGGGACAAGTACGTGTTCGTGGGAGCGCAGCTTGCGGCTGGTTTCACCGGCGCGAGCAAGGAGTCCTTTGCCACGCCGTACACCTTCTGGACGGGGCGATTCGCGCCGGGTGTCGAAGTGCAGGCAACAATGTTCCTAAACTTGGTGCGCGGGGATTGGCTGGTCCGATGGCCGTGGTGGGCGGAGAGCCTGCTGCTGGCCGCGATCGGGGCCGCGGCAGGCGCGGGCTTGGCTTGGTTGCGGCCGTTGGCGGCGAGCGGCGTGGCTCTGGCGGGCGCCATGGCGGTTTCGGTCACGGCGTTGTGGGTGGCCTGGAGGTGGCACACCTGGTTCAGTTGGGTGATTGCAGTGGCCGTGCAGGTGCCGGCCGCTTGGGCGTGGGCGGTGACCTTCCACTCGATGGTGAGCTTCCACGAAAGACGGTTGCTGGAGCGATTGTTATCCTTCCATGTCTCTCTGCCCCGTGCCCGTCAGTTGCTGCGGCAGCCCGACCTGCTCAAACCCGGGGCGGAGGAGATCAAAATCAGCGTTCTGTTCAGCGATATTGCGAATTTCACGAGCATAGTGGAGCGAATGCAGCCCAAGGAGTTGGCCAGACTGCTGAACGACTATTTTGAAGTTTCCATTCAATGCGTGCACCGTGAGGAAGGGACGGTCGTGAAACTGATTGGCGATGCCGTGTTCGCGATATGGAATGCGCCGGTGGCCCAGCCGAACCACCAGGAGCGGGTCTGCCGTGCCGCGTTGCGGCTGCGGGAGGCGCTGGCGGAGTTTGACAAAAAGCTCAAAAGCCTGCCGTTGCACACACGCATTGGGCTGCACACCGGACCGGCCCATGTCGGGAATTTCGGAAGCACGCAGCGGTTTGACTACACGGCCATAGGCGACAGCATCAACCTGGCCTCGCGCTTGGAGGGGCTGAACAAGCATTTGGGCACGGAGATTCTGGCGTCGCGCGATGCGTTGTCGGAAGTTGAGCCACTGTTTGTGAGCCGCCTGATGGGGCATTTTCGGTTAAAAGGGTTTGGCCGGGTGGTCGAGGTGCATGAGTTGGTCGGGACACGGGACAAGGAAGAAGAATCCCGGAGCTGGCGCACCGCATTTGAGGAGGCGCTGCGGCTGTATCAACGCAGAGAGTTCGATGGAGCCGAGGCGGGTCTCAAACGCACGCTGGAGCTGAAATCGGAGGATGGCCCGGCACTCTTCTACCTGAAGCTGATTGGCGCACATCGGAAGAACCCGCCGGGAGCCAACTGGGTGGGTGAAGTCGATCTGCAGGAAGTATGAAGCGATTGTGCCGCATCATCTTGGTGGCCGGTTTGGTGGCCGTGGCTGTGTGGTGGGTCTGGCCGAGCCGGTCGCGCAGGGCCACCGAGGAGCAGGCACAGCCAACGGGTCGCAGCAATGGGCTGGCGTCGGCGGCCGCAGGCGCGGCGGACGTCGTGGAGAGTTTGGCCCGCACGGGCACGGTGGACGGCGCCAAAAAAATCCGGCAGGCGGGCCCTGGTTCAGTCGAACGCATCCACGCTGTGCTGGAGGCGTTGCGTCGGGCCGGGGGAGCCGAGGAGTCCCAGAGGATTCTGGATGAACTGCGGTTTTTCCTGGGGACCATGACACCCAGCGAGGCGTCAAAGACGGTTCGTGGATTCCTGGACACCTTTCTGGATACACCCACTCAACTTGGGTTTGGCGTTGGTCCGGACGGCGTGTTGAAGGAGGCCCCCTCGCTGCGGGTTTTCCTGCTCGATTACCTCGCCACGGTCGATGGAGCGGGGGCGGCGGACTATGCCCAACAGGTGTTGTCGAGTCCGAGTTCCGCCGACGAATGGGCGGTGGCGATGCGCAATTACGCGTGGGGCAAACGCACCGCGGAGAGCCGGTCTTACCTCGAGGCCAAATTCACTGAGATGGTCCAGAATGAATCATGGAGGGAACGGCCGAGTGCCGGGTTTCTGGAGGCGTTCGATGTGGCGGTCTATGTGGGGGCGCCCGGCCTGGTGGCGCCGCTGATGGAATTGATCGGCCAAACGAACAACCCAGCGGCTGGGCACGCGGCGTTTCTGGCCTTGGACCGGATGACGCTGAAGGACTCGGCCGGGATGCTCGGGGAGATGCTGCGGCAACCCGAAGCGATGAAAGGCCATGAGGGAACACGGGCGAACTACTTCGCGCGAGCCAATGTGCAAGATGAGCAGCAGAGGCGCGTCCTGGAGGGATACCTGTTGAGTCCGTGGCTGTCGCCTGGCGAGTTGGAAGCGTTTGCCGGGGTTTATCCGAACGGGAACTTCATGATTTCCCACAATTTGTTGACCAAGACCCTGACACTGGACCGGGCGACTTTGGCGCGACGCGATCGCAGGGCGTTGGAGGTAGTGAACGACTGGCTGGCCGATGTCCGCTTCGAGAAAGTCAAACCGCACTTGGAGAGTGTCAGGCGGAGGCTGGAAGTTTTCGTGGAGCAAACGAAGGACGTGCCGTGATCGTGCGGGGCGCCGCACAGCGCGGCAGAACCACAACTACTCCGTTAGAAATTCCATTTGAGGCGGGCGTAGAGAACGCGTTCGCGGGGCATCTCCCAGTAGTAATTCAAGGGGTAAAGCCGATAGTCCTCCCCGGTGAGATTGAGGAGACCGACAGCAATCTCACCCCGGTGCAGGGGGAATTGGTAACCAATCCACAGATTCACCTGCGGGAAGCTGTCACCGGGGCGGACCGCTGCGTTGCTCTGATTGTCTTGGAAGTACCACGTGGATTCCGCTCGGGAGAAAATGCCGGAGGGAGGACTGAAGAGGAGGGACACCTTGACTTCGTCCAAGTCGGACTGCTCGGCAACGATCCGATCATACGCCGGCGGAATGGTCGTGAGGGCCTGTCGGCGATCCAGCGTGGATCGCGTGTATTTGTATTGGGTCTCGAAGAACCAGTTGCGCTGCAGGACCTGATTCAGCGTGAGTTTGAGCGACTGTTCGCGGTAGGCCAGGTTTTCGGCAAACGAAGCCAGCTTGGTGACAACAGGCTTGACAAACTGATCGAGGTAAATCGCGCCGCTGAGTTGGTCCACCTCTTGGCGCAACGTCAGGCCTTCGAGGGTCACATAGGTTCGGGAACTCAACTTCAAGTCGAGACCCATGCCCCAGAGTTCGTAAGCCGGAGCTTCAACTCCGCCGGCCAACGATTCGGAGATCAACGAACGGTAGGATTGGCTGAAGCCGGCGAGTTGGGTGGGCTCCAGGCGCACACTTTCATCGTAACTCACCCCGCCCAGGGCGCGCGCGTAGGCCGCGCGCACCGTGATTTCGGGGCGAAGGGTCCAGGTGAGCGCGGCTTTGGGCGACCATTGTTCCTCCGCATGCTCTCCAGGGGTCAAGGGCGCGCGACGGAAGTTCAACGGGGAGACCACGCGATCGAAGGCGCCACCGAGGGTGACAAGCAGATTCTCGCGGATGGCCCACGTGTGGTACAGGTAAGCCGACAAACGCTCGAAATCGCCATCGCCGCGAGAGACCAAGGGTTGCGGCCAGAACAGGGGACCCGGGGCTGGAGGGTTGCTGAGCACGCCGCGGGCGTCAAAGCCGCCGGTTTGAAAGCGCAAGCCCACGACATCCGTATGCCGCTCGCCCTGGAAAATCTGGTTTAACTCAGTGGTATAACCGACGAACTCCTTCTCGTAAGCCAAGTCGAAGGGGATTTGGACCGGAGCCAACTTGGGTTGCAGCAGGATTTGATTGGCGGCGGCGTTGCGGGCGCGCACTTCGTCGCTGAGACGGCCGGCGAGGAAAAGAGTGTGGATGCCGGAGCGCCATTCATGATGGTAACCGGCCAGCAAAAGGGGCGCTTGCAGGACCGAGAAGCGGTAGTCCGGGTC
>ERZ1292640.170-Hain-H43-02um-R1-170-length-52991-cov-12_pt1 | contig 28283 bp, 32 predicted proteins | sample MGYA00564404_ERZ1292640 | MGnify/ENA primary metagenome ERZ1292640 (study PRJEB36523, sample SAMEA6512636) | groundwater metagenome | collected 2019-01-08 | study: AquaDiva: Metagenomics assemblies of 32 groundwater samples | reverse complement strand
ACAAAATTTATCCTGAGGCTGAGACTTTGCTTTATATGGCTGCCCGCGCCCAGGTGGTCCAAGAAATTATTAAGCCTGCGCTGCGTGCCGGGAAAACAGTGGTTTGCGACCGGTTTATGGATTCAACGATTGCCTATCAGGGTTACGGGTTAGGTATAGATATTAAACAGATTAAATGTATTGGTAATTTTGCTACGCAAGGCATAAGCCCGGACTTAACTATTTTTTTAGATTTACCGGTGGCTAGCGGACTTAAGCATCGGCATAATTGCCAGGATCGTATCGAGCAACGCTCAGTTAATTACCATGAAAAAGTAAGAAAAGGATATCTGGCGCTGGCTAAAAACCAACCGCGGAGGATTAAAATAGTGAAAGTAGAAGAATATAAATTTAAGACTCAGGCTAGAGTCAGGGAGATCGTTAATGCGCTTTGCTGATATTCTAGGCCATGAAAAACCCTTAAGTATAATTAACTCTTATATCCAGGGTTCCGCTTTTTCCGGAGGTTTTATTTTTAGCGGCCCGGAAGGCATTGGTAAACGGATGGTTGCTCAAATGGCCGCTCAGAGATTAAATTGCACGGCACCAGATAAACCCTGCGGGCTATGTGACGCTTGCCTTAAGACCGAGAAGCTGGCGCATCCCGATCTGCATATTATTCAAAATGGCCAGATGCAAATAAAAATTGATGATATCCGCGGTATTCTGCGGGAGGCGAATTTCCGCCCGTATGAAGGAGCAACGAAGATTTTTATTATCGATAACGCGCATAAGCTTAATGCGGATGCAGCGAATTCTCTGCTTAAAACTTTAGAGGAGCCGCCTAAGAATTCTTTGATTATTCTAGTCACGCATAAGCCTCAAAGCATTATTAAGACCGTGCTTAGCCGCTGCAAGCAGATAAAATTTTATCCTTTGGCCAGGGGAAAGCTTGAAGCTGTTTTGGCTAAAGATTATTTATTAGATAGGCTCACTGCTCACTTTCTTGGCTTTTACGCCGAGGGAAGATTGGGGCTGGCCTTAAAACTGAAAGACTCTTTGCAGTTAGCCCAGAAAAATAAAATATTTGATTCTTTCCTGCTTTCGGTAAAACCTCTGGAGCGTAATTTTATGGAACAAAGCAAGGACCAGCTGCGCGCTTTTTTGAATATCCTGGCTTCCTGGTTTAGGGATATCTATCTGCTTAAAGCCGGTTTGGCAGATAATGAGATTATACATTTAGACCGCAAGGAGGATTTGCTAAAATTAATTCCGAAGTTCTCTTTTAAACAACTGGATGATATTCTGGCGGCTATTTCAGAAAGCGCGCTGTATTTGGAGGCTAATATTAATAATAAGATGCTTTTACACAACTTAGGAGCTCTATGTCGAGTGATATGATTCTAGTTCAACTTAGAAATTCCGGCCTGGTTGCGCTTTATCAGGCGGGTTCTTTAGTTTTAAAAGCCGGGGATTGCGTGATTGTCGAGCATGACCGGGGCCTAGATTACGGAAGCGTGGTTTTGCCCGGGCATGCCCGTTGCTGCGCCACTGCCGAGGGGCCGAAAGAGCCTCCGAAAAGAATAATCCGTATGGCCAAAGAAAGCGACTTAAAACAGATCGAAGACAACCTGGTAAAAGCCAGGGAGGCTTATAATGTTTGCGAGAAAAAAATCCTGGAGCATAAATTGGATATGAAGCTGGTAAAAGCGGAGTATTCTTTTGACCACTCAAAAATTTTGTTTTATTTTACTTCCGACGGGCGGGTGGATTTTCGTAATTTGGTTAAAGATTTAGCTAAGATGTTTAAAGCGCGTATTGAATTAAGGCAGATCGGGGTAAGAGATGAGGCCAGGCTTTTTGGCGGATACGGCTCATGCGGCCGGGAACTTTGCTGTAAAAAATTCCTCAAAGATTTTGAGCCGGTAACGATTAAGATGGCCAAAGAAGAGGGCTTGCCGTTAAATCCGCCGAAAATTTCCGGATTGTGCGGCAGGTTAATGTGCTGTTTATCTTATGAATATGAAACCTATAAAATACTTTCTAAAGGCCTGCCGCGCGAAGGCGAACATATTAACACTCCGCAAGGCAAAGGCAAGGTTATCAGTTCCAATGTTTTTAAACGCTTAGTTAACGTAGAACTTGAAGAGGGCGGCTATTTAGAGGTAAGTTATAAAGACAAAGAACATGGCAAATAAATTCTATATTACTACTCCGATTTATTACGTGAATGCTTCTCCGCATATCGGCCATTCCTATACCAATATCGCCGCCGATACCCTAGCCCGCTATAACCGCAGTGTCCTGGGAAAAGAAAATGTCTGGTTCTTGACCGGAACCGATGAACACGGCCAAAAAATAAAAAAAGCAGCCGATGAGGCAGGGCTCGCTCCGCTGGAGTTCGTCGATAAAGTCGTGACGCAATTTAAAGATTTGTGGAAGACTCTTGAGATATCCCATGACGATTTTATTCGCACGACCCAAGACAGGCATATTAAGTTTGTGCAGCAGGCTTTACAAATTGCTTATGCTAAGGGCGATATTTACCAAGGTCAATATGAGGGTTGGTATTGCACTCCCTGTGAAACCTTTTGGCCGCTTTCTCAGATTACGGATAATTTATGCCCGGATTGCCATCGGGCATTGGAAAAAATAGTTGAGACTAATTTTTTCTTTAAATTATCGAAGTATCAGGATTGGCTGATTAAATATATTAAGGATACTCAGAATAACCCCGAGCGTATGCATTATATCCAGCCGGCTTCCCGAAGAAATGAAGTCCTGGGTTTTCTAGAGAATAATAAACTGGAGGATCTTTGTATCTCTCGTCCTGTAGAGCGGCTGAGTTGGGGAATTGGCCTGCCATTTAGCTCCAAGCATGTTACCTATGTCTGGTTTGACGCTTTAATTAATTATATCAGTGCCGTTGGCCAGTTTGATGCTCAGAACATCTATCGCTCTGCTTGGTGGGATAAAGACGTTAAGGTTGTGCAGTTAGTAGGAAAAGATATTTTAAGGCACCATGCGGTTTATTGGCCGATTATGTTAGAGGCTTTAGGTATCCGGCAGCCGGATACGATATTTGCCCATGGCTGGTGGATGTTTGATAAAGACAAGATGTCTAAATCGCGCGGCAATGTGGTAAATCCGGTTGAGATGGTCGATAAATTCGGCATCGATGTCTACCGGTATTTTCTCCTGCGCGATGTTCCTTTCGGCTTAGACGGTAATTTTTCAGAAGAAGCAATAATTAAAAGATTTAACGGTGATCTGGCCAATGATTTAGGCAATCTCATTTACCGCACGCTGACGATGATTGAGAAATATTATTTTGGTGAGATCCCGGACCTGGATATTTCTAAAACTAGTTATGATCATAGCGGCCAGATGATTAAGAATAAATTGGAGGCTTTACCTAAAGAAGTAAATCTTGCGCTGGATGATAAAAATGATTTTAGCTTGGCGCTGGAAAAAATTTGGGAGGTTATCGGCTTAACCAATAAATATGTGGAGGAGACTAAGCCCTGGAATCTAGTAAAAGAAGATAAAGTTGAACAGCTCAAAGCTTTTATCGGTTTATTAGTTGCGGCAATTAGAAAAATTGGTATTGAAATCGCTCCTTTTATGCCTAAAACCGCAGAGTCGATTATTTCGCAATTAGGTGGTAGTGAGATTAAAAAAGATGCTCCTTTATTCCCGCGTATCGAGACCAAAAAGAAATAAATTTTGTTTCTATGTTAATTGATACGCATTGCCATCTTGATTTTCCCCCATTTGAGCCGGATCGTGACGCGGTTATTCAGCGGGCGATTGAGGCGGGAATAACTAATTTTATTAATATCGGTTCTACTCTGGAATCCTCAATTGCCTCCTGTGAATTAGCGCAAAAATATGCGCAAATTTATGCCAGCGTGGGGGTGCATCCGCATGATGCGGATAGTTTCGATATCAACTCCGAGAATAAATTAAGGGAGTTGGCGCAAAAAAATAAAGTTGTGGCTATCGGGGAGACCGGCATAGATTATTATCGCAATCTATCCAGCCCGGATAATCAGAAGCAGGCATTTATCAAGCAGATTGCTTTAGCCAAAGAATTAAAGTTGCCGCTAGTAATTCATAGCCGTCAGGCTGAGGTTGAGGTTATGCGGATTTTAAAAGCTGCTTTGCCTTTGCGTGCCGTAGTGCATTGTTTCTCCGGTGATAAAAATTTTCTTCAAGAATGCCTGGATTGCGGATTTTTTATTTCTTTTACCTGCAATATTACTTATTTAAAAGCTCAAAATTTAAGAGATATGGTTAGCTTAACGCCCTTGGACAGGTTAATGCTGGAAACAGATGCTCCGTATTTATCCCCGGAAGGATTTAGAGGCAAGCGCAATGAGCCGTTGCAAATCAGATTATTAGCCGAGGTGGTCAGCCGGATAAAGGGCGTTAGTTTTGATGAGATAGCGGATAGGACAACTCAAAATGCCAAGAATTTTTTTAAATTAAAATAAAGGGGACGGTTCTTAAAAAAAAGAGAACCGTCCCCTTTATTCAATCTATTATGAGCGCGAGAGTTTCAATAGTGAAGTGTGATAGTTATGAGCCTGGGGCTGTCGGGCAGGCAGTCAGAGATTTGCTCGGCTTCATAGGCGGAATTACGGCTTTTGTCAAGCCGGGATCCTCCGTATTGGTTAAGCCGAACCTTTTGATGTCCAAGGGGCCGGAGTATGCAATTACCACTCATCCGGAGGTTGTTAGGGCGGTAATTCAGATATTAAAGGAAATCAACTGTAAAATTGTCGTCGGAGACGGTCCGGCTGCTTGGGCCAAATATGCCGAGAATGTGGATGAGGTTTATAGTTTAACCGGTATCAAGGATGTTTGTCAGGAGGAAGGGGTTCAGCTAGTCACTTTTGATAAGCGCCGGATGCGCGATAAGTTTCCGCTGACAACCTGGCTGGATGAATGCGACTATTTAATCAGCTTGCCTAAATTTAAAACGCATGAGCTTACTTTGCTTACCGGCTCAATTAAGAATCTTTTCGGCCTGGTCTCCGGAACCTACAAAATGGAATTGCATAAAAATTATTTTGAAGCTCAGGAATTTGCCGGAATCCTGGTGGATATTTACCAAGAGGTTAAGCCAGCTCTAACGATTATTGATGGAATATTAGCCATGGAGGCAGAGGGACCGGGGACCAGCGGTAAACCCCGGCAACTTAATCTTCTCCTCGGCGGTTCTGACTGCGTGGCGCTGGATACGGTTATGGCTAAAATAATGGGAATTACTAATCAGGAAGTTTTATCGACCAAGGAAGCGGCGCGGCGTGGTTTAGGGGAGAATCAGTTAAGTAGAATTAAAATAGAGGGAGAAGACATCGCCAAATTAAATATACCTGCGTTTATTTTACCGATAACCTATAAGGGGGTAGGTAAACTGCCGTTACCTATTAAAAAATTGCTCAAGTCTTTAATCAGGCATTATCCATATTGTTTAAAGTTAAAATGTATCCGTTGCGGCCAATGTGAAAAAATTTGCCCGCGTCAATGTATCAAGCTTAAGAAGAGTGGCTTAAGTTTTGATTATAAAAAATGTATCGCTTGTTTCTGCTGTCAGGAGACTTGTCCGGAAGCAGCGATCAAAGTAAAAAAGAGTATTTTAGCCAAGCTCATGGGATTATAATGAACATCAGAACTATTGATTGGAAAAATAATAAAATCAGATTAATTGACCAGACTAAGTTACCCGGTAAATTTGTTTATATCGATATGGTTAGCCTTAAAAGTTTATGGCAGGCAATTAAAGAATTAAAAGTGCGTGGGGCTCCGGCATTGGGCGCGGCTGCCGGTTTAGGAATGTATCTGGGAATAAAAGATTATCCGGGTTCGGATTGGGCAGGATTTAGCTCTAAATTAAATTCTGTAGTAAGATATATTGCTAGTTCCCGCCCGACAGCCAGGAATTTATTCTGGGGTATTGAGAGGATCTCCAGGGTTGCTTTAGAAAATAAAAATAAGTCGATCGCCAAGATTAAACAGATTATTTTGGCTGAAGGCAAAAAGATTATGCAGGAGGATAGGGCCTCTTGCCGTAAAATCGGAGAGTATGGGGCCAGGCTGTTAAAAGATAAGGCTAAAGTTTTGACAATTTGCAATGCCGGGATCCTGGCGACTATCGATTATGGCACGGCTTTAGGAGTGATTTATTCGGCGCAAAAACAGGGTAAAGAAATAAAAGTTTTCTCCTGCGAAACTCGCCCGCTTTTGCAAGGGGCGCGCCTGTCTACTTGGGAACTGTATAAACAGGGTGTAGATGTAACGATGATTGCCGATAATACCGCGGCATTTCTGATGAATAACGGGGAAATTGATGCGGTAATTGCCGGAGCAGACCGGATAGCCGCAAATGGCGATTCGGCCAATAAAATCGGCACTTTTAATTTGGCAATTCTAGCTCAATACCATAGAATTCCTTTTTATATCGCCGCGCCTGAAAGCACCTTTGATTTAAGAATAAAAAACGGCTTGGAGATTAAAATTGAAATGCGCCGCAAAGAGGAAGTAGTTAAGCTTTTATTAAAAAAAGATATTGCTCCTGCCGGAGCTAAAGTATTAAATCCTGCTTTTGACATTACCCCGCAGCAGTTAATTAGCGGTATTATCACTGATTACGGGATAATCCGGCAGCCATATTCTAAAAATATTCGAAAAATTTTAAAGGAAAGCTAGATGCGCTTGAGTGAGATTGGTGAATTCGGTTTAATTAAAAGATTTCAGAATAAAATTAAGATCGATTCTTCTGTAATTAAAGGCAGTGGAGATGATTGCGCGGTTTTAGAATTAGATAAGAAGTATTATCAGCTATTTACTACGGATATGATTGTTGAAGGAGTGGATTTTAAGAAAAATGAAAATCTTGCCCTGGTAGGCAGAAAGTCTTTGGCGATATCGATTAGCGACATTGCTGCCTGTGGCGGGATCCCTCTTCATGCAGTAGTTGCTCTTGGCCTGCCAGGAACTATGCAAGTCAAGCAGGTTGACCGATTGGCCAAAGGCATATTTGATCTGGCCAAAGAATTCCGGATTAATATTGTCGGAGGGGATATCAGCGCTGCGGATAAATTGATGATCAATGTGAGCTTGTTGGGTAGAGTTGAAAAAAATAAACTTTGCCTGCGCCAAGGCGCAAAAATAGGCGATTTGATTATGGTTACCGGTGAGTTCGGGGGATCTCTCCAAGGAAAGCATCTAAAGTTTACTCCTCGCCTTAGAGAATCACGATTTTTAGTTGATAATTTTAAGATCAATGCGATGATTGATGTCTCTGACGGATTGCTTGCGGATTTAGGGCATATTCTAGAGCAAAGTTCGACAGGGGCGGTAATATATGAGAGTCTTATTCCTTTAAGTAAAGCAGCAAAGAGTCCGGAGGATGCGCTTTGTTCGGGTGAGGAGTTTGAACTGCTTTTCACCGCTAGCCGTACCCAGGCGAATAAAATTATCCAAAGTTCCAAATATCGTTTTAAGGTTATCGGTGAGATTATGCCGGAGTCATTCGGCCTAAGGTTGATTAATCTTAAAAATAATTATTCTAAACTAAATTCTCTTAAGGGGTTTAAGCATTTTTAATATGGAAAAATTATCTAACTCCGTTAATCAGACATTAAAGATAGGAAAACTTATCGCGCGTAACCTTTGCGGAGGAGAAATTGTTCTTTTGTCCGGCTCTCTGGGTTCAGGCAAGACAGTTTTAGCCAAAGGGATCGCTCAGGGTTTAGGGATCAATAAGAATAAGGTGATCAGTCCGACCTTTGTTTTATTGCGCTTGCATCAGGGCAAGCACCTCCTACAGCATTTTGACCTCTATCGCTTGAAAACCGTCGAGGATATTTTTGCTTTAGGATACGAGGAGTATTTTTACTCGCAGGCTGTCACGCTCATCGAATGGCCCGAGCGGCTAAAATTCCTCAAGCCACGTGAGTTTTTAAAGATTAAGCTGTTGAATAAAGGAAAAAATAAGAGGGTTTTGGAGTTTATCGCTAAAGGCAAGAAGCACAAGGAGCTATTAAATAAAGTCCATGAAGATACTCGGCATTGATACGACAACTAAGATTCTCTGCCTGGGATTGTACGTAGACGGTAAACTTTACGAATACAATCTTGGGGTGGGAAGAGCCCTTTCGGAATTATTAGTTCCGACGATTCAGAGGGTGGTCTCGGCGCTAGGTTTAAAAATTGCCGATATTGATTATTTTGCCTGTGGCCTGGGTCCGGGATCTTTTACCGGGATGCGTATCGGAGTGGCGACGGTCAAAGGATTAAGTATCGTCAGGAATAAACCGGTTATCGGAGTGTCTTCACTGGATATTTTAGCTAAGAATGTCGACCTAACCGGGCGCCTGATTGTTACTGCCCTTGATGCCAGGCGAAATCTTATTTACTGCAGCGCTTATAAATATGAAAAAGGCCTCTTAAAACGCAGGAGTGAATATTTGCTTCTGAGCCTGGAAGAATTTTTGAAAAAATTTAACGCTGCCAGTCCGATAGTTTTGGGAGATGCCATCGCTTTATATGGGGATAAAATAAGCGCCGCAATTAAAGGCGCAACTTTGTTAGATAAAGATTATTGGCCGCTTAAGGCGCATAATCTTATGGAGCTGGCTTGTTTAAAGATTAAGTTTAAACAATTTACTTCGGCACAAAATATAAAACCGATTTATTTATACCCTCGAGAATGCCAAATAAAAATAAAATAGGTTACCGGCCCACTTGGGCTCAGATTAACCTAAAAAATTTAGAGCACAATTTTAACCAGGTTAAATCTTTACTAGAGCCGCAGGTAAAAATTCTGGTTACCGTAAAAGCCGATGCTTACGGCCATGGCTTAATTGCGGTATCAAAAAGATTGTCTGCCGTCGGGGTGGATTATTTGGGGGTTGCCTCAATCGATGAGGGGATACTCTTAAGAAAAGCAGGAATAAAAATTCCGATTTTGCTTCTGGGTTTGATTCTTAAGCAAGATATTCCGGCGCTTTTTACTTATCAGCTTATTCCGACGGTTTGCGATAAGGAAATGGCTGTTGCCCTTAACGCTAAGGCGGTTGCGTTAAATAAATCTCTGCGTCTACATATTAAAGTGGATACCGGAATGGGCAGGATCGGAGTTTTGCCTAATGAAGCGCTTAGCCTGGTCAAGGATATACATAAACTTAAGAATATTATAATTGAAGGCATCTTTACGCATTTTGCTTTTGCGGACCTTAACCGCAAATTTACTAATTATCAGATCGATTTATTTAATAAGTTGATCAGTAATCTCAAGAAAGACGGTATCGTTATTCCTCTGGTGCATGCCGCTAATAGCATCGGGTTAATTGATTATAAACCTAGTCATTTTACGATGGTCAGGCCGGGACTGGTAATTTATGGGTTGCACCCCAAGAATCAGTTAAGTATAAAATTAAAGCCGGTTTTAAGTCTAAAGACGCGCATTGTTTTTATTAAGCGGGTCAGTGCAGGGACGGCTATAAGTTATGGCTGCACTTATATAACCAAGCGGCCAGGAAATGTTGTTACTTTACCTATTGGTTATGGGGATGGTTATCCGCGCAATCTTTCTAACCTAGCTCTCCTTTTGATCGGCGGTAGGCAGTTTCGTATCGCCGGACGAGTTTGTATGGATCAGATTATGGTTGATGTCGGTAATTTTAAACCAAAAGTCGGTGATGAAGTTGTTTTAATCGGCAGCCAGGGTAAACAAAAGGTTACTGCTGAAGAACTTGCGGAGCTCTCTGGTACTATCTCCTATGAGATTGTCTGTGGTTTAGGCAGCCGCATTCCCCGAATCTATAAATAAAAAACTAGGGGACGGTTCTCTTGTTCTTAAGAGAACCGTCCCCTTTATTTTAAGGTAGTTTGGAGATAAGATAGAGGCTTGTGGATAAAACGATGATGTGGCTTAATGATGCCGCCAGAGAAGGAAAAAGCAGCCCGGATTTTCCGATGGCCAGGCAAATGGCATCTAAAACATAGTAAAGGAATCCGACACTAATTGAGACTCCGATTGCCGCCATTCCTGTGGCGCGTTTACGCATTAAAAGCGAAAAAGGAATCCCCAGTAGTATGATTATGATGCTGGTAAACGGGGAAGTAAAACGCTGATAAAGATCCACCTTTAAATTCCGGATTATCCCCGTCGCTCCGCTTTTAGAAAGCCTCCAAATATAATTTTGCATCTGGCGGATGTCCATCTGTTCCGGTTTTTGCCTTAAAGATGCCAGGTCCCCGGGGGTTTCGGTGATATTCATAATTTCTTCTTCCATATAAAGCGGCTCATCGATAATTTGTCCGTTTTGGTCATAACTGTAGGTAGTTGTTTGATAGAATTTCCACAGTCCATCCTCGTAGATTCCTTTAACGGCGTTAATTTTTCTGGTGAGGTTTTGATGCTGATCGTGCTCTAGGATCGTAATCCCTTCCATAGTTTTTGTAGCCGGCGAATATCGATTGATAAAGAATAATCTATTTCTTAATCCGTACATGGAAAGGTTGATAATTTCATCGGGTTTTTTTAGCTTGCCTTTTTCCGAATCTCCTTCGATTTGAGCTTTAATCTTCTGATTTTCCACCGATGCCGAAGGGACGAATTTATCACTTACCCAGAATACGGTTAAGCTGATAAGTAGGCCGAAAATGAGAGCGTTTCTGGCGATATCGAAGATGCTTAATCCGCTTGAACGCATGGCAATTATTTCATTATTGTGATTAAGCTTTCCGAAGGTATAAACTGTGCTTAAGAGGCAGGCAAAAGGAGAGACCTGCACAAACATGATCGGTAAATATGATAGGTAATAACGGATTAAAAGCGCTAAACTTGCCTGGTGCTTTAAAATTTCATCCAGATTTGTTAAGAGGTCGATAACGATGTAAAGAAATAGGAAGACAAAAATGCAGGAAATAAATATAGAGATAATTGATTTTAAGGTGTAGCGGTCTAAGATGCGCATAATTTATAGGTTAAGAATCCGGCGATAGCCGTAAATATGATATTGGGAGTCCAGCAGGCCAGGGCTGCGGGTATTACTCCTTCCATTGCCAGGGCCACCAGGCCGATATACATCGGATAATAGCAGACGATAATCAAGACGGCGATCCCGATGTTAATGGATTTCTCCCGCCGGCGGGTAATAATTCCCAAAGAAGATCCCAGCAGCATAAAGACAAAGCAGGAAAATGCTAGCGCCAGTTTCTCATGGATTTTAGTGATTAGCGGAGCCGGGCTGATACCTTCGCTTTGAAGTTTCTTGGCCTCGACTTTTAACTCTTTAATCGTCATCTCTTTGTATTTTTTTTCCACAACTTTATCTTGCATCTGGGCTATATCCAGATTCATAAAGTATGTGCGGAAATTCAGTTTATAAAAGTTTGTCGGGTTTTCCGGGTCGGGTTCATCGCTGGTGCCGTCGATAAGTTTTAATTTTACGATATTTTTTCCGGGAACACTGATAAATTCTCCGGCTTTGGCAACAATAGTGCGGGTAGGCCTGTCTTCGCCTTGGGGCTCATAAATGCGGATGTTGTTGAGGCGATTTTTTTTCTGGTCTACATGATAGATAAAAAGGATATACTTTTTAAAGGAATCGATGAATACGCCCTCTTCAAAAGCCGCGGTAGGATTCTTTATTCCCATTTCCTGTAAAACTTTACGGTAAGCAAAATGCGAGTATGAGGCAGCCTGGTCATTGAAGGCAGCTAGCCCTAAGCTTAGAGCCAAGCTGATGGTTAATAAAGGCAGGATTAATTTAAATAAATTTATGCCGCTTGAGCGAATGGCAACTACTTCGTTATCTCCGGATAACCTGCCTAAAGCAAGTAAAATTGCCACAAGTATGGAAATGGGCAAAGTATAGGTGACCAGGTAGGGGACAAGGTAGATAAAAATCTGGATGACGCTGAATAAATCCACGCCTTTGTTGATGACTAAGTCGGCAATGCGTTTGAGGTTGCCGATTAAAACCATCACAAACGTCAATACTCCCAGGCATAAGAAAAACGGCCCGGCAAATTCTCTTAAAATATAATTACGCAGTATTTTCATTTTAATTGGCTAAGGTCATCAGGATAACTGTTTTTGCGCCCGCGTCTTTTAAGCTCCTGGCAGCCGCGCTGGATGTGGCCCCGGTAGTTAAGACATCGTCGATTAACAATAAATTCGTATCTTTGATTAAATCCGGCTTAGTTACCGTAAAGCTGCCTTCGACATTTCGGCGGCGTTCTGGGAGCGTTAATTCTGTTTGAGTTTTAACCGCTTTATTACGAATAAGCAGATCACTTAAAAGGTTTTTATTAAATTCATTAGCTATTCTTTGGCTTAAAAGTTGAGCCTGATTGAACTCTCTTTCTCTCTGCCGGCTTTTATGCAATGGAACAGGGATGATGAAATCAAGATGTTCGATAGGCAGGCAATATTGCCGGATGAATGTATTCATCAGAGCTGTAAAAGGAGTAATCAGGTAATCTTTACCGTTATATTTGAACTCATGGATAAGTTTTTTTATTATTCCTGTGTAGACGCAGGGGCTAAAAGCCCGGTCAAAATGAAATTTTTCGTTTAAACAGTGCGGGCAGCTATTTTTTCGGATTGCTTCTATGTCCAGATGCCTGCCGCAGGTTGCGCAAAAAGGAGGCCGATTATTCTCGATTTTTCCCCAACAACCAGCGCAGATGTGCTCCTGCCCCGGAGTAGTTTTGATTAAATCTCCGCAGGCTAGGCATAAATTCGGATAAATTAAATTCTTTAAGCCTTTAAGTAAACCACTTAACATAAAACTATAATAACAATGAAAACTAGCTTTGTCAAAGTAATTGACAGTCAGCTTTGTCGATAGTAGAATAATCTTATGGAAAATTTGAATCTCGAGCAATTAAAAGTGAAATTATTCGCGTTATTGAATCAAGAAGCCTTAAAAAGAGGTAAATTTGTGCTTTCTTCGGGCAAAGAAAGCAATTATTATCTGGATGGCCGGGTGATTACTCTGACTCCGGAAGGAGCGTATCTGGTTGCCGGCATAATATTGGACTTGATCAAAGATGAAGCTTGGGATGCCATCGGCGGGCCGACTTTGGGAGCGGATCCGATTGCCGGGGCTTTGGCTTTGTTAAGTTATATTAATGGGCAGCCGATCAAAACATTCATTGTGCGCAAACAGGTCAAAGAACATGGAACACAGCGGCAGGTGGAAGGGCCGGAATTAAAGCCAGGTGACCGGGTGCTTCTTATAGATGACGTAGCTACCAGCGGTAAAGCTATTCTGGAAGCTAAGCAGGCGTTGGATAAAATCGGAGTAATCGCCAATAAGGCAATCGTAATTGTCGATCGCAACCAGGGAGCTGCTGAAAATTTAGCCAAAGCAGGCCTGAAGTTAGAGTCAATTTTTAAGATTGCGGATTTTGGTTTATAAAATGGTAAATTAAGGGGACGGTTCTCTTGGGAAGAGAACCGTCCCCCTGATTCTTAAATGAAAAAAATAAAAATCGTAGTAGTCGGCGCGGGGCCAGCGGGGATGATGGCAGCAATCCAGGCGGCAGCGGGCGGCCAGGAGGTAACTCTTCTGGAAAGAAAAGACTCTTTAGGCAGCAAGCTCCTTTTGAGCGGCAAAGGCCGCTGTAATCTTACCAATACTGAAGACCTTCAATATTTCCTCAAACGTTTTTCTAACGGAGATTTCTTAAGAGACGCTTTTAAGAAATTTTTCAGCCCGGAGTTGATCTCTTTTTTCGAGGAGCGCGGATTAAAATTAAAAGTTGAGCGCCAAATGCGCGTATTCCCTCAAAGTGACCGCGCATCGAGTATCTTGGATGTATTAAAAAAAGAATTAGAAAAACTTAAGGTTGAAATTATTTATGAATGTAATGTAGTTGATTTATTGGTTGCCAATGGCCTAGTCAGAGGAGTGCGCTTAGAAGACGGAACGGATATCCTGGCGCAGCGGATAATCTTAGCCGGTGGAGGGGCAAGTTATAGTTTTACCGGCTCGGATGCCGCGTTAATTAATATCGCCAAGAGATTCAGGCATCTTAGCACGCCTTTAAGGGCGGGGCTGGTGCCTTTGGATATAAAACAAACCTATATTAAAAAATTAGAAGGCCTGACCTTGCGCAATATCAGCTTAAAGTTCACCGACGGCAAAACGCAAATTATTTCCGAGATAGGAGAATTAATTTTTACTTCCACCGGTATATCCGGCCCGCTGGTAATTTCTTTAAGCGCAAAAGTAGGCGATTTATTGGGGCCGGGGAAAAAAGTTTATGTGGATATAGATCTAAAGCCGGCATTATCTATCGAGCAGTTGGATGGGCGCCTGCTTAGAGAGTTTAAATTAAATTCTAAGAAAATTATCCAGAATATGCTTAAAGAATTATTGCCCTTGCGTTTAATTAAAGTTTTTACGTCTGTCACCGGGATTGATCCGCTTAAGAAATGCAGCCAGATTACGCAAAATGAAAGACAGAAAATTATTTCTTTGCTCAAAGGTTTCCGGATGGAGGTTTCCGCGACCCGGCCGATTGAAGAAGGAATGGTTACCCGCGGCGGAGTAAGTTTAAAAGAAATAAATCCCCGTACCATGGAATCACGCCGGATCAAGGGCTTGTATTTTTGCGGAGAGATGATCGATATCGACGCCGATACCGGCGGGTTTAATCTCCAAGCGGCATTCTCAACAGGCTACTTAGCCGGCGCAAGCGCGGCATTAAGTTAGGTTCGGCAGGATCCGTAAATAATAAACTAATGAAAATTTATCTAGCCTCAAAATCTAAGGCCAGAAAGAAGTTGCTGGAGAAATTTGGGCTGAAGTTTAAAGTTCTTGTTTCGAATGTTAAGGAAAAGTCTAAGCGCGGAGATTTATCTTATGCGCGGTTAGTCAAGTATAATGCGCGCAATAAAGCTCAAGGTGTTGCTGAAAAAGTAAAAGAAGGCCTGATTATTGCCGCGGATACTATTTGCGTGCAGAAGGGCAGAATATTCGGTAAGCCTAAAAATATCCAAGATGCCCGTCGGATGCTGAAGAGATTATCCAGCGCGCCGCAGTGGCTTTATACCGGCCTAGCCGTGACTAAAAAAGAAAAAGGCAAAGTAAAAACAGTGATTGATTATGAGAAAACAAAAGTTTATATGGATCGCTTAAGCGGCCCGGAGATCAGTAATTATTTTAAGCAAGTTTCTCCTTTGGATAAGGCGGGGAGTTTTGATATTCAGGGTAAGGGGGCATTTTTTATTAAAAAAATAGATGGTTGTTTTTATAATGTCGTTGGCTTGCCTTTGCGAAAACTTTATCTTAGCTTTAAAAAGCTTGGGCTATTTTCAATAATCTGTTTGGTTTTGGCGCTTTCCGGCTGTTCTACCGAATATAATCTGGTGACCAAACAGGAGGAGAAATACTACTACAGCAGCGATAAAGAAGTAGTTATGGGCCAGTCGATTAACCGCCAGGTAGAAAAAGAATTAAAATTTTCCAATGACCCTTTACAGAAAAAGCGCGTGGAAGATATCGGTAAAAAAATAGCCGCGGTAAGTGATAGGAAAGAGATCGATTATTATTTCCAGGTTTTAGAAGATGATACGGTAAATGCTGTTTCTTTGCCGGGAGGTTATGTTTATGTTAACACCGGATTACTGGATAAGGTTGCTAACGATGATGAACTGGCTTGTATTCTGGCGCATGAAGTCGGGCATATTGTCGCCCGGCATAGCATCAAAAAACTTCAGGCTATGCAAAGTTTTTCCATATTAAGGTTATTAGTGGCGGTAGCCCCTGCCCCCGGTACAGGAGAAGTAGGGACTGCTGCCGACGCTGCTTTTACTCAATTTCTTCTGGGTTATAGCCGGGAGGATGAACTATTGGCGGATCAGTTAGGGGCTCGTTATGCGAAGTTGGCAGGATATGACCCGCACGCGATGATTACTTTCTTACTTAAACTGCAGGATATCAACCGCCGGATGCCGCTCCAGGGGAGGTCATATTATAAAACTCACCCTTATGTCCCCGATAGAGTAAGAGTAGTTAAGCAGGAATTAGGGGAGCAGATTGAATTTGGCGATTATATTAATATTGAGCAAGAAACGCATGGCCGAAGTAAATAATTTTCGCTTAATTTTTTAATGAAATTAGTGGTATAATTAAGAAAAGGAGGATTCTCTTGAAGCATAAAATAATGATTATTGATGATGAAGAGAGTTTTGCCTTATTACTTAAAATGCGCCTGGAGGCTTCGGCTGATTACGAAGTTATGGCTGTCAGCGAAGCAAAAGATTTAATCAACCGTATCCATGTTTTTAAGCCGGATGTTATTCTGCTGGATCTTTTGATGCCCGGTATCGGCGGGTTGGATGCTTGCGATATGTTGAATAATGACGCTGTCGGATCAACTATCCCGATAATTGTGGTTTCCGGGTTGAATAAGAGTGAAGATAAGATTAAAGCTTTTAGATTCGGGATTACGGATTATTTTGTCAAGCCTGTCGACGATGCCAAGCTTATCGAGGCGATAGAAAAAGCGATAAAATCCAAATCGGAGTAACTTTAAGTTTTGTTCAATTCTTGAATTATATTGCGGAGGAAGAGACTTGAACTCTTATGGGTTGCCCCACACGCTTCTGAGACGTGCGCGTCTGCCATTCCGCCACCCCCGCGAAATTTGCTTTAAGTATATCTTAGCCTCTTTATCCTGTCAACCATAACTACTCTAAAGCAGGGACGTCCTGTTAGGGGACATCCTTTCTCAAGGCTGTCCCCTTTTGGGATGTCCCCCTTATTTTTCGCTCACAAATGAATTGCGGCGGCGTTTTTTTGCTGTTATAATAATAAATTCAACGAAAGGTAAAACTATGTTTTTAGAACATTTTAGGATCACTTCTCTGGCCATGGGCCAGATATTTATTCTGGGGGCTCTGGGCTATATTTTGGTGAAGAAGAATATACTTTCCGGAGCCGGCCTGGACGCTTTAAGCCGCCTGGTTATCCAGATTATTTTTCCGGCTTTAATTTTCACTCAATTGCTGAAGAATTTCAGCTTCAGCCTTTATCCGAACTGGTGGATTTTCCCTTTGATCAGTTTTGTGATTACTATTGGCGGATTAATCGTAGGTTTTTTGTTGCTTAAACTTATAAGACTGAAAACTCATAAGTTACAATTCTTAAGCCTAGTAGGTTTTCAAAACTCCGGGTATTTACCTTTGGCGATGGTCGCGGCGATATTTTCCGGCCAGGAGCTGAATAATATTTTTATTTATATATTCATGTTTTTACTGGGTTTTGATTTAGTGGCTTGGTCCTTGGGAATATATATGCTCACTTATGAAAAAAAGGCCAAGTTTAAACTGGGGCATATCTTTAGCCCGCCGGTAATCGCGAATTTAGCAACTCTGGCTCTGATTGCTTTAGGTTTAAATAAATTTATCCCGCAGAGCCTATTTAAACCTATTCAAATGGTGGCGAATTGTACTTTACCTTTAGCTTTGCTTGTCGTGGGCGGGAACGTGGCTTTAGTGCAGCTGAAGAATATTGATTATAAGGCTATGTCATTTTTTATCCTGGGTAAGCTGATTATTTTACCGGCATTGGGTATTTGGCTAGTGCTTAAGCTGGGCTTGCCCCAATTATTCGGTTTTTTAATTGTTATGCAATTGGCGATGCCTTCGGCAACCTCTTTATCAGTGATTATCCGCCGTTACAGGCGGCAAGACGCATTAGTCAGTCAGGGAGTATTTTTCAGCCATATTATCGGGTTAGTTACTATACCTCTATTTTTAGGTTTATATTTATCGCTGGTTATGCTAAAATGAGTAAAATTATTATAACCAACCGCAAGGCTTACCGGGATTATGAGGTTTTGGAGTCTATCGAGAGTGGTATCGAACTTAAGGGCTCGGAAGTAAAATCCTTGCGCGAGGCAAAAATTAATTTAGACGATAGCTTCGCGCGCTTTGAAGAAGAAGAATTATTTTTATACAACGCCCATATCAGCCATTATACGCAGGCTAGTTATTTAAATGTTGATCCGGACCGGCCCCGCAAGCTGCTTTTGCATAAAGGGCAAATTCAGAGGATCATCGGCAAGCTTACCCAAAAAGGCCTAACTTTAATTCCGTTAAAGATTTATTTTAATGACCGGGGTTTTGTAAAGATAGAGTTAGCGCTGGGTAAAGGTAAGAAACTTTACGATAAACGCGAAAGTATTAAGCGCAGGGAAACCGATAAACTGCTGCATCGAGTAATCAAGAACAGAAGAGGGTGAAAAGCTTTTAGAATATTGTTATTTGAAAATTTGGGGGTGAAAGGGTTCGACTTAAGATATGTCGAATAAGAGCAGCATGCCGCGGACGCATGGTTAGCCGCGTTAATAACCCGTGCACAATTCAAACGCAAACACAACAGTGTTCAACCGTTTAGCACCCATGACAGCAATGTCATTAATGCCAGCGGGCGTACCAGCCTTAGCGTTTAATTAAACGCTAAGCCTCTAACCGTCTTGCCTACGGGATGGATTAGGGACTTAGTAGGATAGCCTCGGCGGTTAGCCTTCCAAGCCGGGGCAAAATCGAAAAGGCTGCGCTTTGCAAATCCTGCCTGGTAGAAGTTGCAAAGCTAAGACAAATTTCCAGGCTAAGCATGTAGCGGCTTCTATTTGATTACTTAAGGACGGCGGTCCAATTCCGCCCACCTCCACCAAATTTTATGATTAAAAAATTAAATATTTTATTTTTTCTAAGTGCACTTTTAATTTCCGGCTGCGCGACTATTCCCACCGGTGAGAGTATCGCTACTTATTCTATCGGCGGGCAAACTTATTATCCTTTAGTCAGTTTATGCGATTTGCGCGGCGTGGCGATGCAATACGAGCCGCTGTTGCGTACTGCTTACCTGAGCAAGGATACTAAGTCTGTAAACCTAAGAGCCGGGGATACTTTAATTTTAGTTAATGATAAGATAATACATTTAAATTTTCCTATAGATATTTATCAGGGAACCATTGTGGTCCCCCGGCAGTTTAAGGAGCAGGTTTTCGACGTTTTATTTTATCCCACGGCTACGGTATATCGCCACGCCGGCGTGGCTAAGATTAAATTATTTAAAGTGATTATCGATGCCGGCCACGGAGGAAATGATCCCGGAGCAATTGGCCGAAGCGGTTTAAGAGAGAAGGATGTAAATTTAGATATTGCTAAAAGATTAAGCAATCTCTTAAAGGAAGAAGGAGTCCAGACGGTGCTTACCCGGACAACGGATAAATTTATTCCTTTATCCAGCCGGGTAAATATTGCCAATAGATCCGCCGCGGATTTATTTATCAGCGTTCATTCCAACGCCGCCCGTTCCCGTTCTTTGAACGGATTCGAAGTTTATTATGTGGCTCCCAGCGTCAGTGATTCCAAGCGCGCCGCTTTTACGGCCAGGAACGCCCCGTTAAATTTAAAAGACGCTGTTTTCGCCGGTAGCTCCCAGGATCTTAAAGCGATTGTCTGGGATATGATTTATACTAATGGCCGGGCGGAGTCGATCGAGCTTTCCCGTTCTGTTTGTAAGATTATGGATTCCTGTATCGATGCGAATATTCTAGGGGTAAAAAACGCCCGTTTCCAGGTATTAAAAGGAATTATGATGCCGGGTATATTGATTGAAGTTGGTTTTGTTTCGAATTTAAATGAAGAAAGATTATTAAAGACCGGCGCGTACCGTCAAAAATTAGCCCAAGGCATTGTGGAAGGCCTGCGGGATTATTCACAAGATATGGCCTTAGTGGAGTTATCCAGATGAGTTCAATCGGTATTTTTGATTCAGGAGTAGGCGGATTAACGGTAGCCAAGGAGATCATCCGTCAGCTGCCCAATGAAAACATCGTTTACTTCGGCGATACAGCCCGTGTCCCTTACGGGATAAAATCGCGCCAGACGGTTATTCGTTTTTCCATTGAGAATATTTTATTTTTATTAAAACAGGATGTTAAATTAATTTGCGTTGCCTGCAATACCGCGTCCAGCTTTGCGCTTCCGGTGATTAAAAATCATTTTCGCGCTCCGATTATCGGGGTGATCACTCCCGGAGTAAGAGAGGCGGTTTATGCCTCGCGGAATAAACGTATCGGAGTAATCGGAACCAAGGGGACAATTCAGAGCCGCACTTATGAAACCGAGATTAAGCAGCTTGATCCTAAAGTAAAAGTTACTGCCGTAGCTTGTCCTTTGTTTGTGCCTTTTGTCGAGGAGGGATGGCTTAATGGTGAGGTTGTCGAAAGCGTGGTTAGAACTTATTTAAAACCGTTTAGCGCTGCCGGAGTGGATACGGTAATCCTAGGCTGCACGCATTATCCTTTGCTTAAGCCGGTAATCCAGGAAGTTTTAGGTAAAAATGTTACTTTGATTGATTCAGCCAAGCAGGTGGCTTTTGAGGTAAAGAAGATTTTGGCCAGTGAAGATATGCTTAATCGCGGCAAGGGCGGCAAACATAAGTTTTATGTCAGTGATAATCCCGAATGGTTCAGTTCTCTGGCCCAGAGATTTATGGGTAGAAAATTAATGAATGTTAAGAAGGTGGACAATGTATAGCTTAAAGGTCGAGGCAAATTTTAGCAGCGCGCATAATTTAAGAGGCTATAAAGGAAAGTGCGAGGATCTGCACGGCCATAATTGGCGCATTGAAGTTGTGGTTAAATCAGGAAAGTTAAATAATATCGGTATCGTTGTGGATTTTAAGGAGATTAAGAAAAAATTAAATGCTGTTTTAGAAGAGATGGATCATAAATATTTAAACAAGCTGGCCTATTTTAAAAAAGTAAATCCGACTAGCGAGAATATCGCCAAATATATCTACCAAAAGCTCATCAAAAAGATTCCTTTACTTGATTCAGTAACGGTTTGGGAAAACGCTACCTGCTGCGCTACTTATGAAGAATAAAGCTGGCCTGCCTGCCGGTAGGCCCGCCTGCCGGACGGGCAGGCAGGCGGTAGTGCTATTATCCGGGGGCCTGGACTCGGCAACTGCCTTGTATTTTGCTAAAGCTAAAGGTTACATTTGTCACTGCCTGATTTTTGATTACGGCCAGTTGCATAAAAAAGAAATTAATTGTGCCGTGAATATTGCCAAGGCCGGCGGATGCTCCTATAAAATTTTAAAAATAGATTTTCCCTGGAAGGGCTCCGCGCTCTTAGACAAGAAGATCAAGGTTTCCTCTAAAATTACTCAGAAGATTCCGGCGACCTATGTGCCGGGGCGTAATATTATATTTTTAAGCTTTGCTTTATCCTTTGCGGAAACAATTAAGGCTAAAGCTATTATTATCGGAGCGCATGCTCAGGATTATTCCGGTTACCCGGATTGCCGGCCGGATTTTTTTAAGAGTTTTATTAAAATGGCCAGAATCGGGACGGTGAGGGGCAAAGAAATTAAAATCCTGGCTCCGTTATTAAATAAGAATAAAGCCCAGATTATAAAATTAGGGATAGGATTGTCTGTTCCTTTTAAGTTAACCTGGTCCTGTTATCGGGGGCAAAAGCGGCTTTGCGGAAGATGCGACAGCTGTTATTATCGCGCTAAAGGATTTAAAGAGGCGGGTTTAGTTGACCCGTTAATTAATTGAAGGCTAAAATTGCCGAAATATTTGAAAGCGTGCAGGGAGAAGGTTTATATTTGGGCGAAAAACAGATCTTTGTGCGTTTTTTCAATTGTAATTTAAGCTGCACTTACTGTGATACTAAGCTTGACCGGTTTATGGAATATGAGCCGCGCGAGCTTTTTGAAGAGATTAAGCTCTACCGCGATAAGTATCATTCGGTTTCATTTACCGGCGGGGAGCCGCTTTTGCATAAAGATTTTTTAAAAGAAATCTTGGAGCTTACTTTTGGGCACGGCCACAAACATTATCTAGAGACCAACGGCACGTTATCTTTTGAGCTGGAGGAGATAATTGACCGGATTGATATTGTGGCGATGGATTTAAAGTTTCCCAGTTCCAGCGGGATGGGGAATCTTTGGAATATGCACCGGAAGTTTCTTAAGGTTGCCATTAAAAAAGAAGTATTTCTTAAAGCGATTATCTGCCAGGCGACGCTTCAGGAAGATTTGATGGAAGCTATTAGCTTGATTAAAGAGGTCAGCCCGTCGAGCGTTTTGGTTTTACAGCCTAACAGCTACGAGAATCAATCGGTATTAAAAGAGAAAATGTTTCGTTTTAAAGAGATAGCTCATCAAAATAAAGTTACGACTTGCGTGATACCGCAGATTCATAAAATAATGGGGTTAAAATAAATGAAAAAATCAGATTATGAAGGTTTACAGAAAAATATTCGCAAATTTAGGACGCCTGCGATTGAAACCTGGCTTAATCAATACGCGGATAAAGTTTATACGATCAACCTGGATATTCCGGAATTTACTTGTATTTGCCCCAAGACCGGATTGCCGGATTTTGCGACTATTCGCCTAGAATATTGCCCGGCTAAATATTGTGTCGAGTTAAAATCTTTTAAGATGTACACCATATCTTTTCGTAATGTGGGGATTTTTCATGAGCATTTAATTAATAAGATGCTGGAGGATTTTGTGGCGGCCGTTAAACCGCGCGGGCTTAAGATCACCGGAGTTTTTAATCCCCGCGGAGGCATCACGACCACCGTTTCACGGGAGTATAAAGCTAAATGAGGGAAATTAAAGCGAGTCAAATAACTGATGCCATTATTGAATTAGCCCGGCGGGCTAATTTTGTTTTACGTCGTGATGTTGTAGCGGCTTTGCGCAGTGCTTACGCTAAGGAGAAAAATAAACGGGCTAAGATAATTCTTAAGGCGATACTGGATAATGCCGCTTATGCTAAGAAAAATAATTTGGCTATTTGTCAGGATACCGGCATGCCGGTTGTCTTTGTCGAGGCGGGCCAGGATCTAAAGATAAGCGGAGATTTAAAAAAAGCCATAAATAAAGGTGTGGATGCCGGGTATAAAAAATACGCTTTGAGAGATTCTGTAGTTGGTGATCCGCTCTTAAGGGGTAAGCCTAAATTCTCTCCGTGTATAATCCATGCGGATATAGTCAGAGGAAGTAAGCTAAAATTGACGCTTTTGCCTAAGGGTTTTGGTTGTGAAAATAAATCACAACTTAGAATGTTTAAGCCCACAGCCGGGCTGGATGAGATTAAAAAATTTATTATTGAGACGGTAAAAAGCGCCGGCCCGGATGCTTGTCCGCCGTATGTTGTCGGCGTGGGAATCGGCGGGAGCGCGGATTACGCGGGTATCCTGGCCAAAAAAGCATTATTGATTAAAATACAAACCAAGAGTTCTGTTTTAGAAAAAGATTTGTTAAGGCAGATCAATAAAACCGGAATTGGGCCGATGGGTTTAGGCGGAAAGATCACGGCATTAGCCGTAAAAATTAAAAAATATCCCACGCATATCGCCGGACTTCCGGTAAGCGTAAACATTAGTTGCCATGCTTTAAGAAGCGCTGCAGTAATTTTATGAAAAAATTAAATTCACTTAAAGCCGGTCAACAAATTCTATTTAGCGGAATAATTTATACCGCTCGCGACCAGGCGCATAAGCGCATAGTTGCGGCGATTAAAATGGGTAAGCGCCTGCCTTTTGCATTGCGCGGGGCAATTATCTATTATTGCGGGCCTACACGAACCCCGCAAGGAAAAATTATCGGTTCCTGCGGCCCGACGACGAGCGCGCGGATGGATGAATTTACTCCGTTTTTGTTGGCCCAAGGATTAAGTGCTATGATTGGCAAGGGGAACCGTTCTAAAGAAGTAAAAGATGCGATTAAGAAATATAAGAGAGTTTATTTTTTAACTTACGCTGGTTGCGGGGCGCTTTTATCCAAATATGTTTTGCAGGCTAAAACAATTGCTTATCGGGATTTAGGCCCGGAGGCTATCGTAAAATTAAAAGTAAAAGATTTTCCTTTGATTGTGGCAATTGATGCTAAGGGGAGGAATATTTATGATGCGCATTGACGGACGCGGTAATGATAAGCTGAGAAAAGTTAATATCACTAGAAATTATATTAAGTTTCCGGAAGGATCATGCTTAATTGAATTAGGAAATACCAAAGTAATCTGCACTGCTTCTGTTGAAGAGACTGTTCCGCCTTTTTTAAGGGGCTCAGGCACCGGCTGGGTTACTGCGGAATATGGAATGCTTCCGCGTTCCTGTGGAACGCGTATTCCGCGCGGTAAGGATTCCGGGCGCACTTACGAAATTCAGCGTTTAATCGGAAGAAGCCTGCGGGCGATTACGAATATGAAATACTTGGGTGAGCGTACTATTTGGATTGACTGCGATGTTATTCAGGGAGATGGCGGCACGCGTACCGCATCAATTACCGGTAGTTTTATTGCCCTGGTTGATGCCTTGGCGAAACTTAAAAAAGACGGCAAGATCAGTAAGATTCCGATTCAGGATTACGTTGCCGCTACTAGCGTCGGTATATTAAATGGTGATTTGTTACTGGATCTGTGTTATGAAGAGGATTCTAAAGCTGAGGTAGATATGAACGTGATTATGACCGGAGCCGGTGAATTTATCGAGGTCCAGGGCAACGCTGAACGCAAACCTTTTTCTAAAGAGAAAATGGATACGATGTTGGATCTGGCTAAGAAAGGTATTGAGGAACTTTTTAGCCTGCAAAGAAAATTAGTCGGGGATATTTTAGCCTGATGAAATTAGTTGTGGCCACGCGGAATCGAAAAAAGCTGCTGGAAATAAAAGAGATTTTAAAGGGAGCGGATTTAACTCTATTATCTCTTGATGCTTATAAAGATTCTCCGAAAGTGGTTGAGAATGGAAAAACTTTTAAGGAGAATGCGATAAAGAAAGCGGTAAAATTAGCGCGTTTTACCGGTGAGCTTTGCTTGGGTGAAGATTCCGGTTTGTGCGTTGATGCCTTAGATGGCGCTCCGGGAATTTATTCGGCGCGTTTTTCCGGAGGCGACAAAAGCGATATTAAAAATAATCTTAAGTTACTTAAATTGCTCAAAGATTTACCCCTATCAAAAAGAAAAGCCCATTATGTTTGCGCTGTAGCTTTAGCCGATAAGAATGGGATAGTCGGAGTAGTTGAAGGCAGATGTAACGGCTTGATTGCTTTTGAACCAAAAGGCAGTGCCGGATTCGGGTATGATCCGGTATTTTATATTCCAAAATTTAAAAAAACTTTTGCCCAGCTTGGTGAAAAGATCAAACATAAGATGAGCCACCGCTACCATGCTCTAAAGCAGGCTAAGCGGATAATTCAGAAATACATTGTGCAGCAAGAAGCAAGTTGATATAATCTAAACTTAAGTTTGTAACGGGGCGTGGCTCAGTTTGGCTAGAGCGCCTGCTTTGGGAGCAGGAGGTCACAGGTTCAAGTCCTGTCGCCCCGACTTTGAAAATTTTAATGCGCCTGTAGCTCAATTGGATAGAGCACCTGCCTTCAGCATTTGGAGCCTTCATAGGGAAGTGAACTTATGAAGTGCATGCTGCTAATTCGGTGAACGCCCGAGAGGGTAATACCGAGCTATCTGCAGAAGTTACAGAGAGTGTAGAGACTTTACACAGCAGGGCTGAAATGCCCAAGATAAAGTCCAGACCGCAACATTGTTTTGGCCGGAGTAATCCGGTGCGGTAAGCTAAGCCGGTTGTTGGCCGTTCGATTCGGCCCAGGCGCATTTAAATAACGTATAAAAATTATGAAAAACTGGAAGAAAATATTCACAATTATCGCAATCGTCGTTATTATTTTTAGCTTGGCCTACGCATTTTTTCTGATGGAGGCTAAAAATATAATCGCCAGAAATATCGAAGCTGCCAGCGGCCATAGGACTACTATTGGCAAGTTGGATATTAAACCTCCGCTGAATCTAGAGATCAGGGATTTAGAGATTGTTGGCCTGTTGAAAGCCGGTTATATTTATGTGTCGCCGAGTATTCCTAATCTTTTATTCGGCAGAATTGCTTTGAATAAAGTTAAAATAGTCGGCCCGCAACTTACTTATCAGCGTATACCTGAGCTGGTTGCGGATAATAGTCCGGCGAGCGTAGAAACCGGGCCGATTGTTGCCACAGCGCCTGTTACCGCGCCGGCTACGGAAGCTATGGCGCAAAATAAAAATTTTTCTATAATTATAAAAAGCCTAAAAATCTATTCCGGCAAGCTAGATTTTCTTGATTCAACAGCGGCCAGCGGAACCATAAAATTTACGGTTAAAGATATTTATTTTTACGCCACTAATTTATCTACCGTCAGCGCGGACGTGGTAACTAATTTTAGTTTAAAAGGCAATATCTCCTGGAATACCGGTGAGTCCGACGGTAAGCTTCTGGCGCAGGGCTGGGCAAATTTTCACAAAAAGGATGTATTGGCTACTTTGAAAATTGAAAATATTGATGCGATTGTTTTCTATCCTTATTTTTCAACCTGGGTGGATTTAGGTAAGGCGCGGATTGAAAAAGCCAAGCTTAATTTTAACAGCGATATTAAAGGCACTAATAACAATATTGACGCGGTTTGTCATTTAGAGCTAGCCGATATCGTGCGCAAGGTACGGCCTCCTGAGGAGCCGCAGCAGAAGGCAGAGCGCCTGACCGATGCGGTACTGGATATGTTTAAATCCATGAATCAGGGCAAAGTAATTTTAGATTTTACATTGCATACTAAAATGGATCAGCCGGTTTTCGGTTTTGCCAATATTAAATCGGCATTTGAAGGCAAGCTTATGCAGGGCAGAACCAAGGCTGGATTACGGCCCCAGGATATGCTATTATTACCGGCGAAGATGGTCCAGAGCGGAATTAAAAGCGGCACGAATATTTCTAACGCTATAGTTGACGGAGTCTTTGCTTTAGGAAACGGGATCAAGAAATTTCTTGAAGATATGATCAATCAGCCGGCTCCGGAGGCAAATTAGTTTTTTTTAAATGTTTTGGCGGCTTAGCCTAATTGCCTGTCTGCTGTTGGCATGGTTAGAACAACAGACTGTGGACTGTTTCATCATCTTGACAAGTTTTTTGTTCTTTGATATAATAGCACCATGCCAGAAAAAAAATGTAAGATTTGCGGTAAAGAATTTTATACCAAGCCTTTTCATGCGGAAAAAGGTTGGGGTAAATATTGTTCTATAAAATGTCGTTCTAAAGCTCAGCGAAACGGGAAATGGGTTAAATGTGTAAAATGTGGTAAAAAGATTTATAGAACTCCACGCGATTATAGAAAATCAGCCAGTAAAAGATTTTTTTGTTCGGTAAGTTGTCATTGTTCATGGGAGAATGAAAATATTCGTTGTGGTGTTAATTCTCCGAATTGGATAGCAGGGGAAGCCGCTTATCGTGATTTAATGCGTAGATATAAAATACCATTTAAATGTAATAAATGCGGTATCTCTGATAAGCGTGTACTTATAGTTCATCATAAGGATGGGAATCGGAAGAGTAATAGTATTGAAAATTTAGAACGTCTTTGTTGTAATTGTCATGCCATTGCGCATGTGTAATAGATATGGTGGCTGTAGCTCAATTGGTTAGAGCGTCTGATTGTGGTTCAGAAGGTTTGCGGGATCGTTCCCCGTCAGCCACCCATCATTGATGTATCTCGTTGTAGCACAATGAGTTACATCTATACACCGGCGGGGCAACCTGTCGGTGTTTTTTTATCTAGCGATGTCCCTAGGGCTTAGGGCGTTATTTCCGTTGGAGATTTACACAATATTTTACAACATGATCTCCGTCGGGTAAGAGGGGAAATTTTAGAAAGAATTTTAAAGAAATTGGCCAATTCCTCTCGTAGTTTATGGGCGCTAGTTTATGCTATATTCGCGCAATAATGCGTTTATTTATGCTTTGAATTTTGCCATAAACTAGAGGTGAGGAATAATCTGGATAAGAGAGGTTTTAAGAAGTTTTTTGGGTGAGTTTTTGCCACATCGCGTACTGCTTGTCCAGTCGAGCTCGTCGGTAATATTCCGCAGTTTATACTCCGGGATTTCAAATAAGCATGGGTCATTTTGAAGAACGATCGCTTCCTGAATGCGAGGCGAGAGGAAGAGGATGCTCATGATTTGGTTCACGAGATTGTTTAAAAACAGTGAGCTTAGAAACCGTTTTTTAAATGTTAAAAATGCAGATGATGTTTATTCGTTATTAAATGCATGAAGCCCTCTAAATCATAATCTTAAACATTGGTAACTAAATACCTGTATACAAAAGGTCTTTCTGCCGCGCCGTATTTCTGGACGTCCTTAGCGGATTCACCCTATTGATTTATTGAATTTTTCTTTGATTGTGGTAT
>ERZ1292640.646-Hain-H43-02um-R1-646-length-28372-cov-7_pt1 | contig 28372 bp, 31 predicted proteins | sample MGYA00564404_ERZ1292640 | MGnify/ENA primary metagenome ERZ1292640 (study PRJEB36523, sample SAMEA6512636) | groundwater metagenome | collected 2019-01-08 | study: AquaDiva: Metagenomics assemblies of 32 groundwater samples | reverse complement strand
CGGACGATGTCCTTGCGGAGCATCGTGTAGAAGCTAGTCCAAAGTTGGTAGGGACTCATATCAGGCTTTTTCTTCTAATGTCAATAACTCGTCAAGTATTGAATTCGCCTCAGCTTGTTTTTCGGGTTCGAGCTTCGCTATGTTCGTACGAATCGTATCTGGATCGAAATTCCGGTAATGTTCATTCGTTACGGCCCACCATGGCGGTTTGAAATCAACGTTGCGTATTTTATTTTCAGCGAGAGTCCAGTTGTGAGGGTGTGAGTCAAGCGGTAGTCCGGTTTCTCGGACTGCTGCCGCGACCGCACCGAGTTTTCCTTGTTGTTCTCCGGCTTTGCGCGTGTAGTATTTAATCTCATGCTCATTATTTTCCTCCGTGATAGCCGCCCGTTCCCCCGGATACATGTTTCGCTCCGCCTGCGCTTTTAGATGCAATACATCGAGCGGTACCCGCTCGATGTCCATGTAATAGTTCCCGTCGGTATTCTTTCCGAACTGGAGGGGTTTTGGCACGAGGGTTGGAAAAAACATGTAAGTAAGCTTGGCCAGCAGATACGTGCCGTACGCCTTCTCGTATAGGGGGTCATGAAATGTTGCACGAACGGCGTTGGGGTTGTCTTTTAAGCCCTCAACCTTCTTTTGGTTGCCTTTTGCTACTATGTCTTCGAGTCGCGCCATATTATTTTTCCGAAGTTAATTTCAAAAATACTTCCTCCAAGCGGCTGCCTCGGTAGCCCGGCTTGCCCGCTTCCGCATCGTGGTGTTTGGCGATGACCTCTTCCATCTTGCCCTGTTCCACTATCTCACCTTTGTTGATGATGGCGACGTGTTTGCAAAGCTGCTCGGCCTCTTCGAGGTAGTGCGTGGTGAGGAGAATCGTCAGACCGCTTTTGCTCAGGCCCGTGAGGTACTCCCACATACCGCGGCGCAGCTCGACGTCAACACCTGCGGTCGGCTCATCGAGAATGAGGAATTTCGGCTCGTTGACGAGCGCGCGGGCTATCATGAGGCGGCGCTTCATGCCGCCCGAGAGTGTCATCGCGTTCTGGTCCATCTTTTCTCCGAGCCCCAAGTCGGTAAGGAGTTTCTTGGCGCGGGGAATGGCTACGGAGCGGGGAATACCGTAATAGCCCGCCTGATTGACGACAATGTTGATGGTCTTCTCGAACGGATTGAAATTGACCTCCTGCCCGACAAGCCCTATCTGCATTTTGGCGAGCTCGGTCTCTTTATCAATATTGTGGCCGAATACCTCCACGGTGCCTCCCGTTTTGTTCACAAGCCCCGTGGTGATGCCGATTATCGTCGTCTTGCCAGCGCCGTTGGGCCCGAGAAGCGCGAAAAAGTCGCCTTCGGGTATTTCAAGCGACACTCCTTTGAGCGCCACGGTGCCCGTGGCGTACGTCTTCGTGAGATTTGTAATTTTCAGTGCAGGAGCTGACATGGGTGTCTATTGTAGCAAATTGGCCTTTACGAAATCGAAAGTCTCGTCGGGGTCCTTCACGGCGTGCGTCGGGATAACGCCGATGACGGTCTCGTCGTTGCCGCCCGGAAAAAGCGCGTCGCCCACGTAGACGCAATCCTCCTTTTTCCAACCCTCCCGCTCGATAAGGCGGGTGATGTTGAAGCCCTTATCTTTGCCTGCGATAGTGAAATCAAAAGTGGTCGTACCGCCTGGGCGCACGTCTGCGCCGGCCGCGCGAAGCTTCTCCACCTCGTCTTTGTGCTTCGCAAGGATAGCCAGGCGCTTTTTTGCCCCAGGGTCGAAGGCTTCTTTCTTGGCGGTGTCTTCGTGGTGTCCGAGCAGGCTGTACGAAATTTGACTGCCGCGGTCTTCCACAAGGTCACTCTCATCTTTGACGGAGAGTTTCATCTCGTCGTGGATTACCTTCACCAACGCGAGAATCGCCGTTTTCTGATTGGACATAAACTCTTCGCTCCAAAGCACAGTGCCGTCTTTTGCGACGGCGTGGTTGCCCGATTGAGAGAGCGCGAAGTATTCGCCGTCGACCGACGAAGGGATTTGCTTTTTAATCTGCGATACTTGCCCGCCGGTAACTACGATTACATCTTTCGCACCGCAGAGCTGCTTAAAAATCTGATCATGGGCGGACGGCATGAGGGTGCGGCTCCGCGTGAGCGTGTTGTCGAGGTCGAAAAATACGTGTTTGGGCATGTCGGTTATTTGAGCGGCAGCGCGCCGATGTAGTCGTTTTTGCCGATGGGGACGCCGTTTTTGCGGAGGATGGCGTAGGCGGTCACGACGTGGAAATAAAAATTGGGCATCAGGTACTCGGTCGCGTATTCGAAGCCGCTAAGGGATTTGCCGTCCCAGTAGGGAAGGGAGACCTTGATGCCCTCTTTGCCGACTACCTGTTCGGGCTTCACGCTGCGGACGAAGGCGAGCGTCTTTGCTATGCGCGCCTGTAGTTCGGCGATGGTTTTCTCATTGTCTTCAAATGAGGGGATTTCCACTTCCGCGAGGCGCGCTGCGCCGCCTTTGGCGTTGTCGCAGGCGATGCGTACTTGGGCGGCGAGGGGGAATTGGTCGAAAATGAGTCGGTCGTTCAAAAGTGCCTCCTCGAATGTCCGCTTAACGGTCTTCTTGGATTCCGCGTAGGCGGCGGCCTTGTCGAGGATTTTCGAGAGCGCTTCAAGCGCCTTAACGATAGGCGCGATGGTGATGCTGTATAGATTGGTTTGCTGCTCCATACACTTTACAAAGTAAAGTTGATTATAAGAGACGGAGAGTATATCACAGACACATCACAAACAAATCACGCAGCGCGGTTTTCCCAGTACGAAGCGGAGGCGGCGACGTAATCGGCCACGCGCCGCTCGGCGGCGGCGGCGAGGTGAGTGACAAATGCTTCACGCTCGCTTTCGGGCGAACCCGCCTTTATCCACGCTTCGAGCATGTCTATCTGTTCAGGGCTTGAGAGCGCGAGCCGGCGGCCCTTGGCCGCGGCGCGCAGGAGCGTGGGGCCTCCGATGTCCGTTTTCTCTATCACGTCTTCCTGTGTCGATTTCGGGTCGGCGGCGACGGCTTCGAGCGGATAGAGCGTTACGTACACGAGGTCAATCGGCGCTATGCCGAGCTGGCGGATTTCTTTGGCATCTTCGGGCGTGGCGGCAAGAAGGCCCGCATAGACCTCGCGGGCGAGCGTGACCACGCGGTGCCCCAATATCGGTGGCCCGACGATTCCTGCTACATCGCGGCAGGGGATTGTATTGTCCATCAAGTATTTCGCCGTCCCCGCCGAGCCGAGCAGAGTCCAGCCGTTCTCTATCAAAAGCCGACCGAGCCGCGTCAGAGCCTCGTCTTTCTCATAGCTGGCCAAAAGTGCCGTTTTCATGAGCGGATTGTATCATGTTCAGTTCGCGCCCGCCCACGACCAGAACAGCATCAAAACAAGTTTTCACAATGAAAGTAGCTTCGAAGTCAACTCTGTGGTAATATCCGAAGCAATGATGGGATTTTTTGCCACGTACGGCAATCAGGCTATCCTACTGGTACTGTTTCTTACCTTTGGATGGTTCGGTCACATTTTCTTTGAGTGGCTTAAGGAAACTAATCGTTGGAAACGGTTTAGATTCCGGCTCTCCACCTCTGAGCAATATTGGAGAATCAGCGCATTTTTTGTACTGATGACTGTAGCATCAAGCGTCGTTATACTTTGGCTTTCCCCTAGCTATGAAACGAAGTCAAGCAATTTTGGACTTCTAGTTCAAGTCGCGACCTTGGTGTTCGGTCTCTATACAGGGTATTTTGCTTTCCGGCAGGTGAACCTCGGTCGTTTTAATGAAATCGCGACTACTGCGAACAAGCTTTTCTTGGAAGGTAAATACAAAAAAGCAATAAAAGAGTATGAGGCTGCGACGGAGATTAAATTTGATTTTATAAACGCATGTGAACAGGCGGAGTGTTACGTTTGTATGGAAGATTGGGAGGGATATGAAAGGATTATCGAGCTACTACCGAATGCTCAGGTTGATGATCGCGACACACTTCTGTTCTTCTACGTGCAGTCTCTCGGTTATTTTATCGACGAGGATCTCAAAGAAGTAAAGGGCATAATAAAAAAGGCAATTGAAGCAAAAAAATCCATGAAACAAGGCGTAAGAATGTCATGGAGTACGGTTGATATCGAGAAATCGGATTGTTATAAAGCCACCGAAGAGTCAATTAAGAAATTATTTAAAGACTTCTCCTCATATCTGAATAACGAGGGAGAGATCGCCTCTAAAGAGGCATTTGAAAACGCGTACGGCGGTAAAACTAAAAAGAAAAAAGATGAGCAATAGATTTTTTCACTAAATAAGGTCGAGTTCCAGTTGTTGATATTTTTCATGTGATAGCATGGGGCGTATGAAAAAACTCCTTTATATAGTTATCGGGCTCGTGGTTATCGCGGGTGGATGGTATTGGTATGCCAATCAGCAGGGGAGCGGCGGCGCGGTTTTGCCGGGCGCGGCGCTCAATGCGGATGTGTATCCGCTCTATTCGGGTGCCACTTGGGGAGAAGCATACGCGACTTCGTCGCCCAATGGCCCCGTTACTGTGGTGCTATCGGTGCCCGTCGCCAACACGACCAACATTGCTGCGGTATCGATGCCGTTTACGAAATATTACGACGACAAGCTCAAAGCCGCGGGTTGGACGCAGGACATGGCGGAAGAGGCGAGCGGGTCGGGCGGGAACATCTCGTTTTATAGAAAGGGCGGCGAATATATCGTCGTCGCATTTCACTCCGTATTCAACGTTAAGTATCGCGACGCGCCGTCGGAATGTCCGTGCGATGTGACGCTCTCGCTCATGAGCGGCATCCGTTAACCAACACGGCAAGGTAAGACCTTGCCGTGAGGAATAAACCATTTTCCTCTGTTCTCTAATTCGCGCGAATAAGCGATTAGAGGTTTTCAGCGGCTTGAAGATATGATTCAGGCGGCGTCACGTTGGTGACGCCGCCTCCTATACACTCACGACCCGGTCGCGTTCGTTACTAAAACGCACCCGTATTCTGGATCTTGTAGGCATATTGGCCGAGGATCTGATTGATCCACTTAACCTGCTCTTCGGTAAGCAGGCCTTTACGAGATAGCAGGTCGCTTAGGTAGTGCTGGACGGTGTAGAGCTTGTTGCTGCCGGCAAAATCTTCCATGCTGATTGCGTACTTGTGTCTCATGAAAGCCATAGACACACCGCCGCAACCCTTTTGCTCCACGGCATCGGCAAAGAGAGCGACCCCTTCCCACCCAAGCTTTTCGAACTGAAGGTGCAGAGCGGTGATATCCATTGGACTTCTCCTTAATCACGGCTTACCAGAGTTATAGGTTAGCTAGGGGGAATACGCAAGACAACATTCCCGGGATTTTAGCGGCTGGAGAAATCCACCTATATTCAACACGCCAAGGCAATGCCTTGCCGTGGGGAATAAACCATTTTCCTCTGTTCTCTAATTCGCGCGAATAAGCGAATAGAGGCTTTCAGCGGCTTGAAGATATGATTCAGGCGGCATCGTTTTGCGATGCCGCCATCAAGTTCCCACTCATCACTGCTATGCAGGCTGCGGCTTGGAAGGGCGTGCCTGCTTGATAAACACTGTCGCCGTTTCGACGCTCACGAATCCGTGGAACATGTGCGCGTTGAGGCGGAAGGACGAACCCGGCGCATATGAGAGCCTTTTACCGTCACGCACAAATACTCCGCTGCCCTCGACAACGATGACCAGGCAAGAATACGGGTGCTTTTCTGGCTCGTAAGAGCGCCCCGCTTCGAGACCGCACATGACGTTGACCCCCCTTGGCGTCATGCTACCCAGAGGCCGGTAGGGAATATCGCCCGCCGGACTCGGCAGGGTGTCGTCAAACACAAATGTGCCGAAACCGGTATTGATGGTGGTGCCCATGCTTGCTCTCCTTGTGAAAGCGGTTATGACAAAGCCGACCTCCATTCAACATGTCGTAGGATTCCCTGTCAACGAGCAACATGCAAAGGACGGTCCTCTGCATTTCGAAACCGAATTTAGCGGCTGGAAAAGTCCACCGAGATTTCGTTGGGGACATTGGTCGCCTTGCTTGCTTCTTCGCCCACTTTGCCTCTACCCGCGACGCCCGGGAAAAGCACGGCGACGGTCGTGCCGCGGCCGACCGAGCTCCTGATGGTCACCTTGCCGCGGTGGAGCTTGATGAGCTCGGAGACGATAGCGAGTCCGAGGCCCGAACCGCCCGCCCCTCGCGTGCGCGAAGGGTCGCCGCGGTAGAACGGCTCGAAGATGCGGTAGAGGTCTTTGCGGGCGATGCCGACACCCGAATCCTGCACGATGAGCTCGACGTGATTGTTGGGCGAGGGCTCGACCGAGACGCGGATGTGGCCGCCGCGTGGCGTATAGGTGATGGCATTTTTGAGAAGGTTGCTCACGATTTGTGTAAGCGCCGTCGCGTTGCCCCATACAGTCGTGCCGGGGCCCTTGCGTACCGTCACCTGGTGTTCGCCGCGTTTCGCAAGCGCGCCGAATTTTTCCACGACGTCGGTGACGACGGTCGATAGGTCTACGGAGGCGAATTCCACGCGCTCGGGGCGCACGAGTGCCGAAAGGGAGAGAAGGTTGTTGATTATTTCCGAAATGCGGTCGAGCTCCTCGACATTGCTCTCCATCGTCGCTTTCATGTCGGCAGGGATGTTGTCTTCCAAAAGCGCGACTTCCGTATTTGTCTTCAATACAGAAAGGGGAGTGCGCAATTCGTGCGCGATATTGCCGATGAATTGTTTCTGGGCGGTCAAGGCGTTCCTCGTCGGGGCGAGCGTGATGCGCGCGATGACGTAGCCGAAAAGCGCGGTGGTAAGGACGATAGAGCCGATGATGATGCCAAGATTCTCGGTCTTCAGCTGCTGGAGCTCATCTACGATAGATGGTGCGACCGCGGTTGAGGCGTTGCTTGCGATGCCGGCGCGCATGCCTTCGATAATCGCCTGCGAGATGTTGTGGTAGAGCACGCTGAAGGCCGCCGCCACGATGGCGAGAATGACGAGCGCAAACGCGATTTGCAGCGAGATGACATTGACCTCGGTGCGGTAGAACGGGTCGACGCGGTATTTATTCAGCGAGGCGGTACCCCACTCCCCGGACCGTCTCCAATACATCATCACCGTCGCTACTAAGTTTCCGCCGAAGGTTTTTGACGTGGACGTCAACCACATTACTAAAGCCGACATAATTGAAATCCCATAGATGATTAAGAAGGTCTTCCCGGTTTACGACCTGATTCGGGTGTCGCATGAAGTACTCGAGGAGACCGTATTCTTTTAATGTAAGCGGCACTTCCTTACCTTCGCGCATCACTTTGCGCTGGCTCGGATTGAGCTCGATGTCGCGCACTTTGAGCGTCTCGGGCAGAGTCTCGTTGGGCCGGCGCAGAAGAGCCTGGATGCGGGCATTGAGCTCGGCGAATGAAAAGGGCTTTACGAGGTAGTCATCGGCACCCGAGAGAAGCAGCTGGACCTTGGTGTCGGTCTCGGCGCGCGCGGTCAAGATGAGGATAGGTATCGTGATGTTCATTTCGCGCACCTGCCTGCAGATTTCAAGGCCGTCCATCGAGGGAAGCATGAGGTCGAGAATCATGAGGTCGTAATCGTTGCGGTGGAGCGATATGCGCGTCAGCGCCTTCTTGCCGTCGCCTATAATGTCGGCCGTATAGCCCTCGTGGGCGAGCCCCTTGGCGAGGGCTTCGGCCAGTTTTTGTTCGTCTTCTACAAGTAATATTTTCATAAAGGTTGGTTCGGTGGCGCTGCCACGCTCACTTAAGTTGGTAAATACGCAAGCACTCGTAATTAAACGTTAAGCTCAATGAACATACCGTGAGTCTCTTAATGAAGACGCGCAGAGGGCTCTTCCATTACATTTTTATTGTGTTGTAACCGTCTCATAGCAAAGCTGCGCGAAGGTCGGGAGCATGCTATTGTGCGGCGATGAAAGACGGCAAGAAGGTGGGAATTACGGCGGGGGCATTCGACCTTTGCCATGCGGGGCACATGCTCGTCTTCAAGGAGGCCAAGACGGTGTGCGACTATCTCATCGTCGCTTTGCAGGACGACCCCTCGAAAACCCAGAGCGATTACCGCGGCAAAAAGAAAAATACGCCTATTATGACGCTCGAAGAGCGTCGTATCATCCTCGAAGGTATCCGCTACATTGATGAGGTCGTCGTTTACAGCAGCGAAAAGGACCTCTATGACCTCCTCGTCAATCTGAAGCCCGATATCCGCATCATCGGCGCGGATTGGAAGGGGAAGGAGTATACAGGGCACGACCTGCCCATTGAGATGTATTTCAATTCACGAGACCACGGTTTCTCCACATCGGCACTGCGCGAGCGGATTTACGAGGCGGAGCTCAAGAAGCGGGAGGAAGCCGTCTAGAGCATGTTTGAAAACCTGCACCGCGGGGCGAGCTCCTCCACGGTCGCTATCTGGCACTGCTGTGCCAGCGCTCAGTCTCGGCGCCGTCGCGCCTGCGAAGACCGCGGAGAAGCCCGCCCCTTGCTCCGGTTAAACACTTTCAAACATGCTCTAATGATGCAGCCGTAACGGCCGGGGAGGCCGCGTGCTCTGCACTACGGCCTCCCCGGCTTACATCATGATCACTTTGAAGAGCGAAATGTGGCGCATATCACATTTGTTAGACTCCTAATTGCACTTCTCTGGGTAAGTATGACGAGCGCGGGTGAATCAGGGATGAAGTGTGAAGAATTTTTGCATTGCACCACGAATAATTGTTCCGGCGGGTGGTTTACCACGAGCAAGCCCTCCGGCGCGTCGAGTGGATAACTAAGTAGCGCGATTCATGAAGCGCGGCATACTGTTGGTGTACTTAGAGGTCGACTTTACTAGCCAATCTCTTCTCTATATATGAAAAATTTACACATGGTTGCCTGGATACTGGTCATCGTCGGAGGCCTTAACTGGCTTTTGATAGGCCTCGGCGGATTCATGGGCGGCAACTGGAACGTTGTCGGCATGATATTCGGTTCCTGGCCGCAGGTGGAATGGCTCGTGTACATCCTCGTCGGCCTTTCAGCCGTCTACGAGCTCGTCTCACACAAGGCCAACTGCAGAAACTGCAACGCTGGTGGATCGATGTAGTCTTTTCCGACGCATTTGTCAGCAATGGCCGCCCAAAGGGCGGTCATTTGCGTTGTTCGACTAAGGGGCTAGCGTATACCTAGGCAAGGGCTATAATCTCTCCATACAAGTAACTAAGCACCGCCATTATGGTAAGAACAGCGAATCCTGCATTATTAAAGCCTCTCAACCTTACTCCTGAGCTGGAGGCGGTTGTAGGCAAGGGCCCGATGTCCCGCGGACAAGTCGTGAAGCAGATTTGGGTCTACATTAAGGCCAACAACCTTCAGAATCCTGCCAACAAGCGCAATATCTTGGCGGACGATAAGCTCAAGCCGCTCTTTGGCGGTAAGGGAGAGGTCACCATGTTCGAGATGACGAAACTCGTCTCGGCACACATGAAGTAAGGGTTTCCAGGGTGTTTTCCAGCCACGGCGCCCCTCTGGGGCGCCGTGGCTTTTGGCAGTCTTTCCAGTTCTACACATCCATTGACACACATTCTAGTTGTATGCAGAATCTACTGCAGTCCAGGAAACTGGTGTCCCAAGATGTCGGGCTGTCCGACGAATATCAACAGGGGAATAGAATGAACGAAAAACCAAACAAGCCGATCATCAGCGTTGTGATCGCTGACCATGTTACGGTCCGCGACATGGATAAGCCGTACTTCCTCGACGCTATGTCCTTCGCCAACCAGCTTTACCTCTCGTGCCTTGAGGACCAGCCCACCACATCTTTTCGCTGGGGTCTGGCCGTCAATACCCTCGCTGAAAGTCGCGAGGATACCTGGGAGGCGGCCAAGAAAGCCTTCGCCCAGTCAGGCCGCGTGGTCAGCTTGGTGTCCGATGGGTCCGTCCAGATTTATTTCTATCGTCAAGGTGACGGGAGGAACCACTTCTACGAAATGAATCTGGGTTTCCATCTCGACGATGGCCGTCTGGGCGCGAGTCTTTGTCGTAAACCGCGAAGGAAGAAAAAGCCGAGAACAAAGACAAAGAAGGCGAGACGAACTGCCAAGAAGTAGAGACGGCACCTATTCCGAGAAATCAAAACCCCGGCCGTCGCGCCGGGGTTTTTGTATGCTCAGAGGGTTTTCCACCACTTATCCCCAGGTTATTAGAATAGTTATGGGGACTTTTATACTAATTCTGCATATATTTAAGATAATTATCAGCAATTTAATACTAATGTGTGCGCATGAATACAAATTTAAAAGATTTCTTGGAGATTCCGTACGACAAGCTCGAGGAGATGAACCTGAAGGCGAAAGACGATGCGGAGAAACTTTCCTCGAAAGCCCTTGAAGCCAAGTATGTCGCGTGGCTCAAAAAAGAGAAACGCGTGAAAGCGGTGACGCTGTGCTTCTCGGATATTGAGGGCCGGCTCCACATGCTCGACTACGACAAGAAGTTCTTACTCGACTCGCTCTCGAACCTCACCTTCGACGGCTCATCCATCCGCGGATTCACGCCGCAACACGAGTCGGACCTTCGTCTCGAAGTGGATTGGTCTTCCGTCCGCTTTATGCCGTCCGATATCTTCGGTCCTGGCAAGGTCATCTTTTTCGCTACCGTCCTCAATCGGGACCGGACTCCCTACATTTCCGACTTCCGCGGGCGACTCAAAGAGTATGCCGCGCAATTGAAGAAGGAAGAGGGCTACACCGCCTTCGCGGCGCCCGAGATAGAGGGATTCGTTGTCGACGGCGAGAACGCGGAGCAACACTTCGACAAGATGGACGGTTTTAAGCTTATATCAAGCGGCGGTTACTTCCACTCACTCCCGCTCGACCGCCTGCGTATGTTCATCGACCGTTCGGCCGAAGCGCAGCGGGCGATGGCCTTCAAGAACGAGAAAGACCACCCCGAAGTCGCGCCCTCGCAGTTCGAGATGAACTTCTCGTATGCCGAGGTCGTGCGCGCAGCCGACAACATACAACTCTACAAACTCGTCTGCCGGCAGGTCGCGCGCACGATGGGGATGACGGCGACCTTCCTGCCGAAGCCCGTCATGGGGATTAACGGCAGCGGCATGCATACGAATTTCTCGCTCGGCAAGGGCGGTAAGAACATCTTCTATGACCCGAAGGGTGAGGAAGGGCTCTCGAAGATAGCGTGGGACTTCATCTGGAAGTTGCTCAATCATGCGCCTGAGATATGTCTCATCCTGAACTCATCGGTCAACGCGTACCGCCGCCTCGACCCGCACTTCGAGGCACCGAATCAGATAAAGGTCTCCGCGATAGACCGCGGCTCGATGATACGTATCCCCGTGGGCAACGAAAAGAGCGCGCGCATTGAGGTGCGCTCCGTGGCACCCGACTCCAATCCGTACCTGCTCCTCTTCACGATGCTGAAGGTCGGTTTCGAGGGCAAGAAGCTCGCCAAAGACGAGACCAAGCGCGAACGGCTGCGCTTCCTGCCCGACAATATTTACGACGCCATCGCGCACTTCAAGTCGAGCAAGTTTATCAGCGACGTCTTGGGGGAGGAGAGCAAGGAGAAATTCATCAAATATAAGCAACTTGCGGCGGACCGCTCGCCGAAAGCGCTCGGAACGCTCGTCAAGCGCTCCGAGGTCGTTAATCATCATGAGGTAACAAATCAACTTCTATGGAACAACTTCTAAACATAAAGAACAGGATGGGCTTTATGTGGTGGGCGACCATCCTGCTCATCCTCGGTTGCGCGGTCGGGTATATGTCGATGTCTTTTGGAGCGGCTTCAGCGGGTGAGTACGATGCATCCCTTATCAATGCGGGGGACACCGCGTGGGTACTTCTCGCTACCGCGCTCGTTATGCTCATGACGCCTGCGGTGGGATTCTTCTACGGCGGCATGGTCGCTTCGAAAAATGTAATCTCTGTCATCAAACAATCGTTGGTAATTCTGTCTCTTGTTTCGGTGCAATGGGTGGTCCTCGGCTACACACTCGCTTTTGGTCCCGACGTGGGCGGAGTCATCGGCAATCTTGATTTCTTTGGATTGAAGGGCGTTGGCTTTGCGCCGAATGCGGATTATGCGGCAACAATCCCGCATCTTGCCTTTATGGCCTTCCAAGCGATGTTTGCCATCGTCACGCCCGCGCTCATCATCGGCGCGTTCGTCGGGCGTATCCGTTTCAAGACACTCGTCATCTTCACGCTTCTGTGGACGACGCTCGTCTACGACCCGATTGCGCACTCTGTCTGGGCGGTCGGTGGGTGGATTCGCGACATGGGCGCTTTGGACTTTGCGGGAGGTACCGTAGTTCACATGAGCGCGGGCTTCTCCGCGCTCGCCGCCGCCATTTTGGTCGGAAGGCGGCTCGACCAATCGGAGCCTTCCGTAAGTGCCAACAACGTTCCTTTCGTCATTCTCGGAGCGGCACTCCTGTGGTTCGGTTGGTTCGGATTCAACGCAGGTTCAGCCCTCGCGGCGGGAGCCTTAGCTGCGAGCGCTTTCGTAGTCACAAACACTGCAGCCGCAGCGGCTGCGCTCACGTGGGTAGCGCTTTCGTGGGCACAGAACGGTAAGCCGTCCGCACTCGCAGCGGCGATTGGCGCCGTCTGCGGACTTGTGGCGATTACTCCTGCTTCCGGGTACGTCGGCCCTATCGCCTCCATTGCGATAGGTATCATCGCCGGAGTCGTGACGTACACGGCCGTCTATGTGCGAAGCCGCAAGACAAGAGTAGACGACACGCTCGACGTGTGGGCGGCTCACGGAGTAGGCGGCTTGGCGGGAGCGGTACTCACCGGCTTCTTCGCCGAAAAGGCTATCAACGCCGCAGGTAACAACGGACTTCTCTTCGGCAATCCGCAGCAAGTCATAATTCAGATACTTGCGGTCGCCGCGACGGCTCTCTACGCGTTCGTCGCGACATACGTGCTGCTCAAAGTCATTTCTTACTTTTCTCCTCTGCGTGTGGAATCGCACGAAGAGGAAGAAGGTCTCGACATGGCGACGCACGGCGAGTCGGCGTATAGGCTCTAAGGGGCGCTCGGCCGGTAGAAAATGGCAAGGCGACGCCTTGCCATTTTTATGTTCCCATCCGCCGCTCGCGTGTTGCGTACTCGGCAAGTACCGCTTCCAGATCCTCCTTGGTGAATGCTGGCCAGTGCTTCTTAATGAAAAACAGCTCGCTGTAGGCGCCTTGCCACAAAAGGAAATTGGAGAGCCGCTGTTCGCCGCCTGTCCGTATGATGAGGTCGGGGTCGGGCATGCCGCTTGTCCACAAATGCTTCGCAAGCGATTCTTCGGTTACTTCTCCGTCCGTTTCCTGTGCCGCCTGTGCGGCCTGTGTTATCTCCGCGCGGCTCCCGTATGAGATGCATACCCACACCGTGTGACGGGGTTCTGCAGGGTTTCGTGCCTCGACGTCGCGCATCGCGTCTTGGAGCGACGGGGAGAAACGTTCCAACTGACCGACAAAGCGCACGGCGACGTGTTCTTCAGCGAATTTCGATAAGCGCTCCCGTATCGTGGATTCGAATATTTCCATGAGATAGGACACCTCTTCTTTGCTACGACTCCAGTTTTCCGTGGAAAACGCGTACACGGCCATGTGCCGGATACCGAGGTCACGCGCCGCATAGGCGATGGATTCTACGTTGTTCATTCCGCGGCGGTGGCCTTCGAAGGCGGGGAGCCCGTTCTCCTTTGCCCACCTGCGGTTGCCGTCGAGGATGATGCCGATACACGCGGGGACTTTCAACGTTGCGGCCATAGGTATCTCCAATACTAGCAGGGAAGTACCGCCCCGCGAAAGATTCGTGTAGAGTGAAAGATATATGACAAGCCGCACCTCCTTCGCGCCGGGAAAAATAATACTGTCGGGTGAATACGCGGTGCTTTTCGGATATTCCGGCATCGCGGTACCTCCGTCGTTGGGAGTGAATGCCGTCTTTGAGGAAGACGCTACCCCCGGAAGAGTCGCCGTGCGGTGGGAAGGTGGTGAGCAGTGGCAGCCGTACGTGGAAAAAATTGTCGAAGCGTGCCGCAGGAAAAATGCGGAACTCTCCGGGACATTGAACATTCACGCGAGTCTTCCTATCGGAAAGGGGATGGGGTCGTCGACCGCGCTTATAATCGCGGTCACCCGCGCGCTTCTCGGCGAAGATTCACGCGAGGCAGCCGCGAAAATTGAAGATACTTTGAACCCGGGACATAGCGGCTTTGACTTTGCGGCGATTTGGGAAAATGCGCCAATCCTATTCAGCACATCTGCGGGACCACGCCGCACAGACCTCTCCCCGGAATTATTGCGGCGCGCAATCCTTATTGATACGGGGCTTCCCGGTGAATCCACGACGCAACTCGTCGCATGGATGCGGGGGCGCACAGCCGGGATACAAGAGCCGCTTGAAATTATCGAGGGATGTACATATCGTCTTCTCCAGGGCGAGCCCCTCGACGCGGTACTGCGCGAGCACCACAAAGCGCAGGTCGCCCTTGGCGTCGTACCTGCGGGCGTTCAACACCTCATTGCGGCTATTGAGGAAGCGGGGGGTGCCGGCAAAGTCATCGGGGCGGGCAGTCGCACGGGCGGCGCGGGTATTGTGCTCGCCGCCGGAGATAGAGAGGAAATAGGGAAGATTGCGAGCCAAAGGAGTATGCCTATAATGACGCTCTGACACTATGGAAAAAATAACGGTCTCGGCTCCGGGGAAACTCATGCTTTTGGGTGAGCATGCGGTGGTGTACGACCGTCCGTGCATAGTGACGGCAGTCGGGCAACGCATGTTTGTAACTCTAGAGAGCCTTCCTGACCCGCTACTCGAGCTTGAGGCTGCTGATGTCAAAGTCACAGGCTACAAAAGATCTTTTGCAGAACTGGGAGTAGGCGAAATTCCAAGAGGAGCAAAGTTTGTTGAGCTTGCGGTAAAAAATTTTATAGAAAAGCACCCCCTGAAAAACGGCGTCCGAATTACGACCCGGTCAGAGTTTTCCTCACTGTTTGGTTTCGGTTCGTCGTCTGCTTCTACAGTCTGCGTCATCAAAGGCCTGGCGGAACTTACAGGTACAAAATTAAGCAACAAAGAGCTATTTGGGCTCGCATATAAAACGGTCCTTGATGTACAGGGAAAAGGTTCCGGCTTTGACGTCGCCGCGGCCATATACGGTGGAACACTCTATTTTGTCACCGGCGGAAAAGTAATCGAACCTATTGCGTTGGACGAGCTCCCCCTTGTCGTCGGGTACACGGGCGTAAAGGCGGACACCGTCACCCTGATCAATGCGGTCGCCGAAAAAGCCGCCCGGCACCCTGAACTGATTGACGGCATCTACACGCAAATAGGGAACACGGTCGATGCCGCACATGCCGCCCTCAAAACAAAGTCATGGCCGCTTGCCGGAGAGCTCATGAATTTTGACCAAGGCATGCTCGAGGATCTCGGCGTCAGTACCGGGAAACTTTCCGCAATGATACATGCCGCGCGTGATGCGGGCGCGTGGGGTGCAAAACTCTCGGGAGCAGGCGGGGGAGACTGTATGATAGCGCTAAGCTCTCCCGGTACAAAAGAGGCTGTTTCTGAAGCGATAACCAAGGTAGGCGGGCAAGTCATCGATGTGGCAACAAACGTAGAAGGCGTTAGAATCGAACCATGAAAGCAACCGCAACAGCACCGTCAAATATAGCTTTTATAAAATATTGGGGACGCAAAGACGAGGCACTGCGTCTTCCCGAGAACGGGAGTTTGTCCATGAACTTGAGCGGTCTGCAAACCACCACCACGGTTGAATTCTCAGCGGACTATACGGAGGATTATGTCGAGATAAACGGAACGAGAGAAGCGAATGAAAGTAGCAGAGCCATCAAGCACTTGGACCGTGTACGGGCACTAGCGGGGATTTCCGATTTTGCGAGAGTGGTGAGTAAAAATAATTTTCCCTCCGGCACGGGGCTTTCTTCATCCGCCTCCGGATTTGCAACGTTAACGCTTGCTGCCGCGAAAGCGGCAGGACTCGACCTTTCGGAGAAAGATCTATCGATCTTGGCCCGGCAAGGTTCAGGGTCCGCTTGCCGTTCGATACCTGACGGCTTTGTAGAGTGGCTTGACGGCGATACGTCCGACACCTCGTATGCAACATCTCTATATGCGCCGGACTATTGGGATGTAGTCGACGTCGTCGCGGTCGTAAGCGAAGGAAGAAAAGATGTTTCTACGACCGAAGGACAAAAAATAGTAAGTTCGAGTCCGTTTTTTTCTGTACGGAAAGCGCACATACAAGAACGACTGGAAGAGGCGAAAAAGTTACTGGCGGCCAGGGACTTTTCCGGGTTTGGCGAACTGATCGAAGCTGAAGCGCTCGAACTTCACGCGATTATGCTTACGTCCAAGCCTTCGCTCATCTATTGGACTCCGGGAACGCTTACAATCATGAAATTGACCAAGAAATGGAGAGCGGAGGGTCTGCCCGTTTATTTTACGATCAACACCGGTCAGGATATCCATCTTATCTGTGAACGTGAGAACGTGGAGCGCGTGAAAAGCAAGTTGGCGGATGTCGAAGGAGTAAAAGAAGTTATTGTAAATTATCCCGCAGTTGGAGCGAGAATATCCGACGGGCACTTGTTCTAAAGTATGGATTTGCGTACTCTTCCGGAAGACCTTGATGCCGAGGGGCGTATCGAAAAACGCCGCTTGCTCATCGAAAAAGAGTTGCAGGTGGAGCTTTCCGCGCTGCAGATCGCTGCGCCGCAGATTGGCGGTGCGGATGAACGGAATTGTGAGCAGATGTTCGGGGCGGTCCCCGTACCCGTCGGACTCGCGGGCCCGCTTCGCATCACCTTCAGTTCGGGCGAAACGCACGACGGCATCTACCTCCCGCTCGCGACGACCGAGGCGGCGCTCGTCGCGAGCGTCAATCGCGGATGCAAAGCGCTCTCGCAAGCAGGCGGAGTCCGGACGACATCCGAATACGTCGGCATGACAAGGTCAATCGCGTTTGAAGTAGAAGACGCCGAAGCGACTTCAGAAAAAATCCGTGAGCTCGAATCCGGATGGAAAAGAGTGGGGAAGGCGACGAGCGGACACTTGAAGATACTTTCGTACGACATTGATGCAAAAGATGGCGTACTTTTCCTCACCATCGCGGCGGATACGGGCGAGGCGATGGGTATGAACATGCTTACCATCGCGGCGCAGGCGGTCGGGGAATTTCTTTCGAAAGAGTTGCACATCGGTATGCTCACGGTCGCCGGCAATGTGGATAGCGACAAAAAACCGAGTATACGGACAAAAACAAAAGGCCGCGGGTATCGCGTGAGCGTCGAGGCCACACTGCCCGAGAAAGTCATCCGGGAGGTCCTCCGATCGAGCACGGACGCGCTCCTCAAAACCGCGCGGGCAAAGTTGGAAATAGGTTCAGTTGTTGCGGGAGCCTTAGGCAATAATCTGCACGCGGCAAATATCGTCGCCGCTCTCTACCTGGCGACGGGGCAAGACGCGGCGCATGTGGTGGAAGGCTCGCTCGCGGATACGACGGTAAGCAAGCACGCCGCCGGCATCCATATCAAGGTCGAGCTTCCGGCGCTGCTTGTCGGCGTGCGGGGCGGCGGCACCAATCTGCCCGCACAGAAACAGTGTTTGGATTTGGTGCTCCGCACGCACACGAAGCTCCGCCCGCCCGCGCAACTTGCGGAGACCATTGCGGGAGCAGTCCTTGCGGGAGAATTGTCACTGCTCGCGGCCCAATCGACGAACACGCTTGCGCGGGCGCACCGTGCGCTTGCGCGCAAAGGACGCTGACGTTCCAGACCTCCCGGGAATTTGCTATACTCATTTTTTATGCAGCATTCGGCAATTCTCGGCTTTGGCGTCTACCTGCCCAGGTACCGCATCCGCACCTCCGACATCGCCCGCCACTGGCAGCAGGACGCGGATGCGCTCGTCGCAAGCCTCGGCGTACACCAAAAGTCCGTTGCCGGACCCGACGAAGACACCTTTACTATGGCGTTCGAAGCCGCCCGCCTCGCGCTCGACACGTCGGGCGTCCCCTCCTCTCACGTGTCGGCGGTCTTCGTCGGGTCCGAATCCCATCCGTATGCGGTGAAGCCCACGAGCGGCATGCTGGTCGCGGCGCTTTCACTCGATTCGCTCTCGCATGCCGCTGACCTCGAATTTGCATGTAAAGCGGGTACGGCGGGCCTTCAGATGGTGGACAGTTTCGTGCGAAGCGGTCAGGTCCGTTATGGCCTCGCTATCGGGACGGACACCGCGCAAGGCAAACCCGGCGACGCGCTCGAGTACACGGCGGCAGCGGGTGCGGCGGCCTTTGTGCTGGGTTCCGTGACACACAAAAACGCGCTCTGCCGTATCGAAAAGACGCTGTCATTCACTACCGATACACCCGATTTTTGGCGCGCAAAAGGTGAGCAGTATCCGCGGCACGCGGGACGCTTCACGGGCGAGCCGGGATACTTTGAGCACGTGCGCGAGACCATCCGTGCCGCCGTCGCGGCATGGAAGCTCGACCTTGCGGGGCTCGACCACGTCGTATTCCACATGCCCAACGCGAAATTTCCCATGCGCATGGCCAAGGAGTTCGGTATTACGAAGGAGCAGATGAGCGCTGGCTTCGTGGTGCCGCAGATAGGTAACACGTACAGCGCGTGCTCGCTCATCGGGCTCGTCTCGGTGCTCGAGAAAGTCAAAGAAGGCCAACGTATCCTGGTCGTTTCGTACGGGTCCGGTTCGGGATGCGACGCCATCTTGATGACGGCCCTCAAAGACGGGAAGCCCCTCCCGGCCGACCTGCGTGAACCCACGTATTTGGATTACAGTCAGTACCTCGAACACACAGGAGCACTTTCAGTATAAATATGCAGCAAGACATTTTTTTGGTCGGGTCCGGGCTCACACGATTTGGCGAGTGGTGGGACAAAAGTCTCCGTGACCTCATGCGCGAAGCAATTGAAGCGGCGCTTGCATCGTCGGGACTCCAAGCGCAAGACGTCGACCTCGTCATCGTCGCGAACATGCTTGCCGAGGTTACGAACAACCAGGCCCATATGGCCTCGCTTGCTTCGTCGCTCCTTCCGCACCATCCGCCCGCACTGCGCGTCGAGGCGGCGTGCGGCTCGGGCGCGCTTGCGGTCAATACCGCGTGTGCATTTTTGGAGAGCAACCGCGCCAAGACCGTACTCGTCGTCGGAGTCGAGAAGATGACCGATGCTTCGAGCGACGCCATTTCGCAGGCTTTGATGGGGGCGGCGGACAGCGAGCTCGACGCTCCGTCGGGGCTCACCTTTCCGGGGATTTTCGGCCTCATTGCGAAGAGGTACATGTACGAATTCGGTCTCACGCGCGAGCAGTTAAGTATTGTGAGCTCGGTACACCACAAGCACGCGACGGAAAACGCCTTTGCGCAATTCAGGTATGAGCTTTCACCCGAAGCGGTAAGCGCGAGCCCGCTCGTGTCCGACCCGTTGCGCCTCCTTGATTGTTCGCCCATTTCCGACGGGGCGGCCGCGTGCATTCTTTCGACCGTACACAGAAGCGGTACGCGGCTCGCTGCAAGCCAGATTGCGAGCGATACGCTCAGCATCACCGAGCGCCCGACCATCGTGAGCTTCCCCGCGACGCGTGCGGCGATGGAGCAAGCACTACGCGAAGCGGACATTACACGGAAAGACATTCACGCGCTCGAAACACACGATTGTTTCTCTATCGCCGCCGTTATCAATATGGAGGATCTCGGGTTCACGAAGGAGGGCGAAGGGATACGTATCTATGAGGACCTCCACGCGGGGCGCACGCCGCTCTGGGTCAATATGGGCGGAGGTCTGAAGGCATGCGGCCACCCCGTCGCGGCGACCGGCATCAAGCAGTTGATAGACGTGAGCAAAAGCCTCACGCGCGGGAGGGCGCGATACGGTCTCGCTCACAATTTCGGCGGCGCGGGCGCGACCTGCGGCATTCATATTCTTGAAAATACGCACGTATGAACAACTCCGCTCCCATAGTGCAGCGCGCGCAGAAGCGCGAACGGGACAAATTCCTCCCCGGCACGGTCGTCTCGTTCACGACGCTCTCGCATCCGCCCGCACGTTTCGGGCCGAGACCCCGCGTAGTCGGCCTCATTGAACTTGAGAACGGGCGACGCGTGCTCGCGCCGCTTGTCGCTGATGCGCCGTATATCGGACAAACGGTACGCCCGCGCATGCGCCTTTCGCATGTGACCCATGAAGGCCTCCGCGTATACGAAGTCGCGTACGATGAGGCGCCCCAGGTCGCCATTACGGAGGCGTTTTCCCGCTACCTGCTCGCTTTTACGGGCCCTTCCGGGGTCGGTAAATCGACGATAACGAAAATGCTCGCGCATGCGTGCTCCGATTACGCCGCGAAAGTACCCATCCTTACGACCCGTGCGCCGAAGGCGGGCGATGACGGGGAATACCTGTACACGACCTCCGCCGAATTCGACCGCCTGAAGAACATGGGGGAAATCGTCGCGATGACGGACATACCGTCTTCGAGCGAGGACCGAATGTACGGGTACCGCGCCGCCGACATCGAGGCGATTTGGGATGCGGGTAAAATACCCGTCGTCGTGACGGAAATGGAATTGCTCCAGGGGCTCGCTCATCACTATGGCCGTCGTGCCGTCCTTTCGTTCGGACTCCTTCCGCCCGGCAAAAGCAAGCGGGCGCGACTCAGCCAACTGCTCCACAGGCTCCGCTCGCGTGGGCGTGAATCCGAGGCGCATATCCGCGACAGGCTCAAGAACGCGGAGAAGGACCTCGCATTCTTCGGAGAGCGCAAAGACCTTTTTGACCATATGGTGGTGAACGAAGACCTGTCCGACCTCGTCGCCTCTCTGAAAGAAAAAGTGCCCGGACTTTCGGGCGCTTGAGCCTAATCGAGCTTTCCTATGGCACCTCTTTCCGCGGAAGAAGAAGTAGTACTCGTGGATGAAGAGAACAACGTGCTCGGCACGGCGCTGAAGTCTTCTGTGCATACGACTGCGACTCCGCTTCATCGCGGATTCTCCCTGTTTCTTTTCGACCGTGACGGGCGACTTTTGCTCCAACGGAGAAGTCATACAAAAAAGACATGGCCACTCGTCTGGTCGAATACCATCTGCGGCCACCCCGCATTGCATGAGACGAATGTAGACGCAGCGAAGCGGCGGCTCGCCTACGAGCTCGGCATGCGGGCGGCACACATCGAAGAAGTCGCGCCCTATCGCTACAACTTTGTGCGCGACGGCGTGATGGAAAATGAGATATGTCCGATACTTGTAGGATTTTCAAACGATGAGTCGAAGCCGAATCCCGAGGAAGTCGAGGCGGTGCGCCGCGTCGCCTGGCCGGAATTCTTGCAGGAGCTCGATGTCCAAGAGGGCAGCTATTCCGAATGGTGCGTGGAAGAGGCACGGGTTCTCGAATCAGCGCCTCGTTTCCACGAACTGCTCGAGCATCGTGAGGACCATTTTCATGCCTAAACAACCAAATAGTTTTCCACAGGTGGAAGCCGCGGCGGAGGTTATACTCACGGGGTGAAAAGAGCCAACCGCTCACACAAGACGGACGCTCAAAAAAAGCTGGTTATTCGGATGGAAGAGGCGGGGATGGATGATGTCGCCCTGGTCGGCGGTAAAAACGCGTCGCTCGGTGAAATGCTCCGGGAACTTTCGCAAAACGGTATCCGCGTGCCGACCGGCTTCGTGGTCACCGCGGAGGCCTATCGTTACTTTATCCGCGAGGCAAATCTCGAGAATTTCATCAGAGAATCTCTAGACGGCATACTGCACGGCGACCTGCGCCAGCTGGAGAGCGTGAGTCTCGAAATACGCTCGCGCATCAGAAGCGCCGAATTGCCGGCGCAGCTGGAAGCCGAGATACGGGCCGGCTACCGTGCCATGGAAGAGAAGTACGGCAGGAGCATCGACGTTGCCGTGCGCTCCAGCGCGACCGCGGAAGATTTACCCGACGCCTCGTTTGCGGGCGAGCACGACACCTATCTCGGCATCCGCGAAGAGCTGCATCTTCTGCGTGCCATCAAAGCGTGTTTCGCTTCGCTTTTCACTGCGCGCGCCATCAACTACCGGATAGACAAAGGGTTCGACCATCTCTCGGTTGCGCTTTCCATCGGTATCCAAAAAATGGTGCGTACCGATACGGGCGCTTCGGGTGTCGCATTTACCATCGATACGGAGACGGGTTTCCGTGATGTGATCATGATAAACGGCGCGTGGGGTCTCGGTGAGACAGTAGTGCAGGGGCGCGTTGTGCCCGACGAATTTTTGGTGGCCAAACGCATGATAGGCAAAGCGCCGAACCCCATCATTGCCAAGCGGCTCGGCGGGAAACACGAGAAGATGGTCTATGCAAAAAAGGGGAGCGTAAAACCGACGGAAATCGTGCGTACAAGTACAAAGGAGCGCAACAGTTTTGTACTTTCGGACAAGCAGGTCATGCAGCTCGCCACGTGGGCGAAGACCATCGAAGAGCATTACGCGAAAAAGCGGGGGACGGATTCTCCCATGGATATCGAATGGGGGCTCGACGGGAAGACCCGTGAACTTTTCATACTGCAGGCGCGACCCGAGACGGTGCAGGTATCGAAGGACCGCTCGAAGGTAAAGTCATACATCCGCCGCGAGGAAGGCGTCGTCCTCGCCAAAGGTCTGTCCGTCGGCAACAAGATAGTGAGCGGCGTCGCGCGCGTCATCGCGAATACGGAAGACATGGAGGAGCTCAAGCCCGGCGAGATACTCGTGACGGAGATGACCGACCCCGATTGGGAGCCCATTATGAAAAAGGCGGGGGCCATCGTGACCGATAAAGGAGGCCGCACCTCGCACGCGGCCATCGTTTCGCGCGAGCTCGGCCTCACTGCAGTGGTGGGCGCGGAGACGGTCACGAAAAGCATCAAAACCGGCCAGATAGTGACGGTAGACACCACCTCGGCGGAAGGGTATGTCTTTAAGGGCGCTTTACGCTTCGACGTACAGGAACACACCATCGCAAAGGTCCCCAAGACGAAAACGAAAATGACGATGAACCTCGCGACGCCTGATACCGCTTTCGAAAAATCCTTCCTGCCCAACGACGGCGTCGGGCTCGCCCGCGAGGAATTCATCATCGCCGCGAGCGTAGGCGTACACCCGCTCGCGCTTTTGCACTACGAAGAGCTTGAACCCCGCATGCAGCGGAAAATCGACGAGAAAACGCGCGGGTGGAGCGATAGGAAAGCCTACTACATCGACAATCTGGCATTCGGCATCGCGAAAATCGCGGCGGCGTTCTACCCGAAGCCCGTCATCGTGCGCTTCTCCGATTTTAAGAGCAACGAGTACCGCTCGCTTCTCGGCGGCGACGCCTTCGAGCCGCACGAGGAAAATCCTATGCTCGGCTGGCGCGGTGCCTCGCGCTACTACGACCCGAAATTCCGTCAGGCATTCGCGCTCGAGTGCTATGCCATGACGAAAGTGCGCACGGAGATGGGGCTCGACAACGTGATACCGATGGTGCCGTTTTGCCGCACACTCGAAGAGGGGAATCGCGTACTCGCGGCGATGGCTGAATCGGGGCTCCAGCCGCGTCTCACTGCACGGTCGGCCGCCGAGAAGAAACGTGCGACGAAAGTCATTGTCATGTGTGAAATCCCGTCGAATGCAATTCTCGCCGATGAATTCCTCGACATATTCGACGGCATGTCCATCGGGTCCAACGACCTCACCCAACTGACGCTCGGTCTTGACCGCGATTCGGGCATCGTCAACCGCGTCGCCGACGAGAATGACCCCGCGGTAAAGAAGCTCATCGCGTTGGTCATCGGGGTGTGCACGCGCCGCAAAAAATACGTCGGTATCTGCGGCCAGGGTCCGTCGGACCATCCCGCGTTCGCGAAATTCCTCGTGGAGGAGGGGATAGAGAGCATGTCGCTCAATCCCGACTCAATCATCAAAACGACTTTTGCGGTTGCTAAGGTGGAAAAAAGATTGAGGCGATAAAAACAGCAGCCGGTTCGCGAGGGTACGCAAACCGGCTCAGAAGACAGCGAATAGACGCCTAGCGCATATTGTCGAAATATTTTTGCGCTGAATTGCGGTACATAAGGTTAAGTGTCATACGGGTACGCCAGTGCATAGAACGAAGCAGCGGCGTCTCCATGTTTTTGGCATGTTCGGCTAGAAGGCGCCGTCCACGCCGCCCTTCGTTCCGACACCACTCGACTACGCCCCTCGATTCGCACCATGCCGCGATTTCTTCCGGCGCAGTGCTCTCGAGCGGTTTGATGCCGAAAAGACGCATCGCATCCGCAGGGATATTGCAGAAGCCGGCGAGTGCGTCCTCTTTGAGATCGCGCAAGTTGTAGTAGATGCGCGATGCCTCGCCGAGCGGACGTAGATGTGCTACCGTAACGCCTTTTTTGTCTTCGCCCGCGAGCTTGAGGCACGCGGATATCGTCCCCCGAATGTCGAGGGTGTGGAAGTGCAACTGCAACAAGCGATGTGAAAGGACGTGCGGTTTGCGCGTGTCCCTCCTCTCCGCATCGAATCGAAGGGAATTAAGGATGTCGACCACTTCTTCGCGAAGGTCAATATCCGCCTGCACAGCAAGTGCGAATGCGTAGGCGAACAGACCTTCGACGTCGTCCGTCGGTATGCCGCCGGATTGAACGAAGCGAGTATATCGGCCGACGTAGTCAAGGGTCGAGATGAACTGCTGCGGGAGCGGCGCATCGCCGTCGACCACGTCGTCGATGATACGCATCGCTGCGTAAATCGAAAGCATGATCTCGACGCGGTCTCTCTCGCCGAGAAAAAGCTTCGTGCCAAGTTTCATGCCCCAAATCCACCAGTAGTACTTACTGGCGCGGGTCTGGAGCATCTGCTTAAACACGCGTTCGCGAATTTCCTTTGCCTGACGCCTGCCGATCCGGCAACCGTCGAGTCGGCGATTGAGCGGAATCGTCATGTGTCACCCGTTTCTTTTGCCTTGTGAATGTCCAGTAGCGACCAACACTAAAGCACGAACACTGGGCGATGACAATTAGTCCGCCAAAGTCGAAGCCCGCCTGGGAAGGCGGGCCTCGAAGTGAGCCTGAATGTGCGGTCTTATTGAGTAGCTCCGCCCGTACCACCTGTCGGGGTCGGGATAGTCACGTTGATGTTCGTATCCGGCTGCGTGTTGTTATTGTTGAATGTCCCATTGCGGAACAAAACGACACCGCCGACGACTACGGCGAGCAGGATAACGAACGCGATGACCATACCGACTGCTCCGCTGTCGTTACCCGGTGAGTTGGTGACTATGGTGTCTGCCATATAAGAAGTGATGAATTAACCGTTAATATCCCAAGCCTACGTGGTGCAAGATGAAGGTGGGGTGAATGCGGCGCAGCTCACGTATGGGGCGAGATTTTGCGAAGAACCGCCTCGACGTCCTTCAGTCCCACCGGTTTTGTGAGGTGGAATTGGAATCCCGCATTCCGCGCCTTTTCCTTGTCGCTTTCCTGCCCGTACCCCGTGAGTGCGATAATGGCGCCGCCGAATTTCTTCTTGCGGAGCCTGCGCGCCACCTCGTAGCCGTCCAAATCGGGGAGCCCGATATCGAGGATAACAACGTGCGGGTCCAATTCGATGCTCCTCTCTATCGCTTCCTGCGCCGAATATGCCGTCTGCACGTCTTGCCCGCGAAGTGTGAGGAGTTTGCTAAGCGCGTCCGCGGCGGCCCTGTTGTCGTCCACGACGAGGATGCGAAGCGAATTCTTCACCTGTTTTCCGTTCTTGTTTTTGGGGACCGGTGCCGCGGGACGCGCCCGTGTTGCCGAGGCGGAGGGGAGCCGCACGGTAAATTCGGAGCCGAGCCCTTCGCCCGGGCTCTGCGCCTCGATGGTGCCGCCGTGCATTTCGACGAGCTGGCGCGTCAGTGCGAGCCCGATGCCGAGCCCTTCGTTGGTCGCTTTGCCCTGCTCCAGCTGGAAGAACGGCTCGAAAATGCGTGTGAGCATATTGTTTGGAATGCCGACACCCGTGTCGCGCACGCGGATAACGGCCATCGCCCCGTCTTGTGCCGCAATTACCTCTATCTGGCCGTGCGGGTCCGTATACTTTGCGGCGTTGTTGAGGAGATTGACCACCACCTGCTCGAGCCGCATCGGGTCCGCCTCGACGAACATCTCATCCGCTTCCCGGGTCACGGTAAGGGTGTGGCCGAGGCTCTGCATCAGCCGCTGCGCGGAGTGCGCCGAGCGCTCGATAATCGGGCCGAGCGGGATGACTTCCTTACGGAGCTTGAATTTCTTTTTTGATATACGTGAAATGTCGAGCAGGTCGTCCAGAAGTCCCGCCATTGCATGCACGTGTTCGCCGATGGCCTTGAGGTGGACCGGCGCTTCCTTCGTAGCGACACCTTCGAGCTTCAGGAGCTCGACGGAGCTCAGCACCGCCGCAAGCGGATTGCGCAGCTCGTGGGCGAGAACCGCAAGGAATTCTTTTTTTGCCTCGTCCTCCGAGCTTATTCTCCGGAGCGCATGTTCGAGCTCGTTGATGTGGACCTCCGATTTGCGCAGGGTATACGAACGCTCCTCCACGATAGCCGAGAAGGTGAGATAGAGGACTGCGATGGTGCCGACGAATATTTGTAGATTGAAGAGCCCGTGAGTGGCGAAGGGCCCAAAGCCGGCGATGGTGCCGCCTATCGCGATGACCGTCCCGAGGAAAATGGCGAGCGTCATTCCCCGAGGACCCGTGCGCAGCGCCGCCCACGTGAGCGGTATGAAGAGGTAGTAGGCGAATTGCGAGTTTGGCGTCCAGAAGATGAAGAATGAGATAGCCGCAACCGACAGGATGGCCGCCCATAGTTCCAGATGCTCAAGACGCGTCCGCTCGCGCAGCGGCCAGTAGAGCCATTTGAAAAGGAGCGGAGCGAAGACGAGAATTCCCAACGCGTCACCGAACCACCAGGTGGCCCATGTCACCCCCGTCATCGCAGAGGTGATGCTGCCCCCGAGCCATAAGCTGCCGACACCGACGGTTGCCGTGATGACCGATATGAGAAAAGCAACGAGTATGAGTCCCGTATTGTCCCTGAGGCGCAGTCGCGGAGGCTTGAAGTCCACATACTTCCTCAGTACGTAAGCGCCGAAAAGGGGCGCGGCGGTATTGCCGATGGCTATGAATATCGCGGTCAGGGGACCGGCGCCGAGGTAGAGATTTACCGTGAATGCGGCGAGCGCGATGGGCGGCGCGAAGCGATACCCATACATCGTGAGCACGACGAGCGCGATGCCGATAGGCGCCCAGAGCATCGCCGCGAAGGTATTGGTCGCGTGGATGTTGAGGCATATGCTCGCAGCCGTGACGTAGACGAGGTAAATGCCCACGTAGAGCGCGAGCGCGTTCGCAGCGCTCACGAGAGTCTCGCGGGAGAAGAGGGGATGTTCGAGACGGAAAGCGCTCTTCATATCAGGTGATGAGCCGATAGCCGACGCCGCGTATCGTCTCGAAGCGCGCCGAATCTTGCGTTGATTCAAGTTTCTTGCGCAGATTTTTCATATGGACGTCGAGGACGTTGCTCCAGGTCAGTGTATTGAAATCCCACACCTGATTAAAAAGTTCCTCGCGGGAGAGGACCTCGCCTGGTCGCCGCAGGAAACACTCGAAGAGCGCATACTCCTTGAGGGTAAGCGGAACCTCGCGTTCACCGATGTTCACCCTGCGCGCGGCGGTGTCCACCGTAAGATCGCCCAGTTTGTGCACGACGGGCTGCGATTTGACCGGCCGCCGCAGCACCGATGAGATACGGGCGATGAGCTCATCGCTTGAGAACGGTTTGACCACGTAGTCGTCCGCGCCGCTGTTGAGGAGCTCTATTTTATTTTTCGTATCGCTGTTGCCCGTGACGATGATGATAGGTGTCGTGATGCCTTCCGCGCGCAAGCCTTTGGTAAACGTCGCTCCGTCCATGCCGGGGAGCGCGAGGTCGAGGATTATCATGTCGTACTCGTTGCGGTAGAGGAGTACCCGGGTGCGGGCTTTTTCGGCGCTCACGAGCCAGTCAACGCCGAATCCCTTAAGTTCCAGTATCTTTTTGAGGTTCCGGGCAAGCACTTCTTCATCCTCGACGATGAGTATATGCATAGGATTTCCCTACTATATACCCGATCCATGAACAATTCATGAAGATGATGCCATGGTGCCCTTGAACGACTCGAAAAACCTCACTATGGCGCCGAACGCCTTGTTTGCGCGCTCATTCACCGCTTCGTCGAGCAGTCTGTAGAAGCGTTCCGTGCGCAACGGCTGCCCGGCC
>ERZ1292640.644-Hain-H43-02um-R1-644-length-28391-cov-7_pt1 | contig 28391 bp, 25 predicted proteins | sample MGYA00564404_ERZ1292640 | MGnify/ENA primary metagenome ERZ1292640 (study PRJEB36523, sample SAMEA6512636) | groundwater metagenome | collected 2019-01-08 | study: AquaDiva: Metagenomics assemblies of 32 groundwater samples | reverse complement strand
GAGCGGCGCGAAGCGGCGGACTATCCCGAGTCCTCTTTCCCGGAGCCGCTGTCCTGGCTGGTGGATGAAGAACGCCGGGCGGCTTTCGAAGAGGCTGGTAGTCACTTCGAGAGTCGCTACCACCTGTCCCTGCTGTATCTGCCGCCCGAGGAGTCCCAGGCGCGTGCCGCCAAACTGCTGTACGAGAACACCAAGGTTGAAGGCGTGGATTGGCGCGAGCGGCTGGAAGGCTTCGTGTCGGAGACCGAACGCTTCTTTGGCCTGCTCGAAGGGGTGATGCCTGAGATTGCCTGGCTGAACGACGGCCAGACCTTGACCTACCTGCATGGCTGCGTGTCCGCGCGCCGGCATCCGGTGGCAGTACCCGAGGTGCCTATGCACCTGGATGCGCTGTTGGCGGACGAACCACTGACGGGCGGGCTGGCACCCATGCTGGGGAATCAGCACCTGCGTGTGCTGTCGGTGCGCGGCTTCCCGACCTCGACCTGGCCGGGGCTGCTGGATGACTTGAACCGATTGGGTTTTGCCTACCGCTGGAGCACGCGTTTCCTGTGCCTGGATAAGGCTGAAGCTGAGCGTGAGTTGGTGCGCCTGCGTCGCCAGTGGTTTTCCAAGCGCAAGAACATCGTCGCACTACTGCGCGAGACCCTCTTCCAGCACGAAAGCCCATTGGTTGATTCCGATGCCTCGAACAAGGCGAGCGATGCCGATGCTGCCCTGCAGGAACTGGGGAGCGACCAGGTGTCGTTCGGCTATGTGACTGCGACCGTGACGGTACTGGATGCGGATGCCACGGCCGCTGACGAGAAGTTGCGTGCCGTGGAGCGAACCATTCAGAGCCGGGGCTTCGTGACGATCCCCGAGACCTTGAATGCGGTGGATGCCTGGCTGTCGTCGATTCCGGGACATGCGTATGCCAACGTGCGCCAGCCCATTGTTTCGAGTTTGAACCTGGCCCACATGATGCCGGTGTCTGCGGTCTGGGCCGGGCAGGAGCGCAATGCGCACCTGGATGGGCCACCCCTGATCGTGACCCGCACCGATGGTGCAACCCCGTTCCGATTGGTCACGCACATTGGCGATGTGGGCAATACGCTGGTGGTGGGTCCCATCGGTATGGGCAAGTCGGTCTTGCTGGCTACCCTGGCTATGCAATTCCGTCGTTATGCAGGTTCGCGCATTCTGGCCTTTGACATGGGGCGCTCCATACGGGCCACCATTCTCGGGGTGGGCGGCGAGCACTATGACCTGGGTTTTGATGGAGAAGCGGACAACACCATCGCCTTTCAGCCGCTGGCGCGCATCGACCAGGATGGTTACCGCGCCTGGGCTGCCGAATGGATAGCGGGGCGCTTGATTCACGAAGGCGTAGCCGTCGGTCCGGCCGAGAAGGATGCGGTCTGGTCGGCCCTGAACAGCCTGGCCAGCGCGCCGGTCAACCAACGCACCATGACGGGCTTGTCGGTGCTGCTGCAGTCCAACGTCTTGCGCCAGGCCCTGCAGCCCTATGTGCTGGGTGGCGCGCACGGCAAGCTGCTGGATGCGGATGCAGACCGATTGGGTTCCGCCGACGTGCAGGGTTTCGAGATGGAGGAACTGATGCACAGCAAGGCGGCAATGCTGGCCGTGCTGGGCTACCTGTTCGCGCGCTTCGAGGAACGCTTCGACGGGGCGCCGACGCTCTTGATTCTGGACGAAGCCTGGTTGTTTCTGGACGATCCGGTGTTTGCTTCGCGCATCCGCCAGTGGTTGAAGACCTTGCGCAAGAAGAATGTGTCGGTGATCTTTGCCACGCAGTCGCTGGCGGACATCAAGGAGTCGGCCATTGCCCCGGCCATTATTGAGAGCTGCGCCAGTCGCATTTTCTTGCCAAATCCTCAGGCGACTGAACCGCAGATTCGCGTCATCTACGAAGGCTTTGGCCTCAACAGCCGACAGATTGACATCGTCGCCCAGTCGCAGCCCAAACGGGATTACTACTACCAGTCGCGCCTGGGCAACCGGGTCTTTGACTTGGGACTCGGGCCGGTGGCGCTGGCGTTTGCCGCTGCTGCCAAGCCCGAGGACCAGCGCGCCATGGATGCGGTGTCGGCATCCGTCCCGCCCGCGGACTTTGCAGCTGCCTGGCTGCGCCATCGCGGCCTGGACTGGGCTGCGGACCTGATTCCGTCGTTTCCGTCCCCTTCCTCAACCACGCAGGAGAAATCGCCATGAACCGCCAATCTTTCCTCAAGCCCCGCATGGCTGCCCTGGCCGTCGCCAGCGCGCTCGCCCTTGGTATCGCGCCGCCGGCGCACGCGCTTTTTGGCGTCGGCGACATCGTGTTCGATCCAACGAACCTAGTGCAGAACATCATGACGGCCGCCCATACGCTGGAGCAGATCAACAACCAGATCCGGCAGTTGCAGAACGAGGCGCTGATGCTGATGAACCAAGCCAAGAACCTGACGGGTTTGAACTTCAGCGCGCTGGCCCAACTGCGTGCGGCGTTGGCCGCGACGAACCAGTTGATCCAGCAGGCGCAGGGCCTGGCCTTCAACGTGTCGCAGATGGAAGCGGAATTCACCCGTCTGTACCCGAATGCCTATTCCGCATCCACGTCCGGCAGTCAGATGGCGCTGGATGCGCGCCAGCGCTGGCGCAACTCGCTGGAGGCGCTGCGTACTGCAACCAAGGTGCAGTCGCAGGCGGTGCAGAACTTTGCATCCGACGAACAAACCTTGACGGACCTGGTGAACCGCAGCCAGTCCGCTGTCGGTGCCTTGCAGGCCATGCAGGCAACCAACCAGTTGCTGGCCCTGCAGTCGCGCCAAACCATCCAGGCGCAGCAGCTACAGATCACGCAGGACCGGGCCACCGCGCTGGAGCAGGCGCGGCAGGTGGCGGTGCAGGAACGCGCGCGCGAGGTGCGGCGGCGGTTTCAGGGGGAGGGTACGCCCTACACCCCGTACACGGTCAACTTCTACAGCAACTGAGGGGGTCGCCATGAAACAGCTTTTGGTCATTGCGCTTGCGGTGTCAATATCGTTGATCGCGGCTTGCGGCAAGTCGGTGCCGACCGACACGGTCGAATCACTGGTTGCGAATCTCGAGCGTCTGAAGGAACTGAGAGCCCAGTGCAAGGCTGACCATGTCAAGGTGGGGGATGCTGTCTGCGCTGCGGTGTCCGAGGCCACGCGGCGTCGCTTTATGGGTGGCGGCAAGTCGCCGTATGCGAACGATCCCGTGCCGACGCCGACACCACCGGCCAGAGCTAAGAGTGAACCGTCATGAACGACCTGTCGGTCATCGACCGCTTCCTGGATGTGTTTTCGCGCTACATCGATTCGGGCTTTGGCTTGCTGCATGGCGAGGTGGCCTTCCTGACCGCCACACTGGTCGGGATCGACATGACGCTGGCGGGCCTGTTCTGGGCCATGGGCCATGCCAGTGGGGGTGGCGACGACGTGATCGCCAAGCTGGTCAAGAAGGTGCTGTACGTCGGGGCCTTTGCCTTCATCATCGGCAACTTCAACAACCTGGCGGGCATCGTGTTCCGCTCCTTTGCGGGACTCGGACTGGTGGCGTCCGGTTCCAGCATGACCCAGGCGCAGTTGTTGCAGCCGGGGCGGCTGGCGCAAGCCGGTGTGGATGCGGGTCGGCCCATCATGGCGCAGATCAGCGACCTGACGGGCTTTCCGGAGGTGTTCGCCAATCTGGACGTCATCAGCGTGCTGTTCCTGGCCTGGCTGGTGGTGATCGTGAGTTTCTTCGTGCTGGCGGTTCAGCTCTTTGTGACGCTGATCGAATTCAAGCTAACGACGCTGGCGGGCTTTGTGCTGGTGCCCTTTGCCTTGTGGAACAAGACGGCGTTCCTGGCCGAGCGGGTGCTGGGCAACGTGGTGTCGTCCGGGATCAAGGTGCTGGTATTGGCCGTGATTGTCGGTATTGGTTCGGGTTTGTTTGCGGAGTTCCAGATGCCACCGGGGACCGAGCCCTCCATTGACCATGCGCTGGTCATCATGCTGGCATCGCTCACGCTGCTGGGGTTGGGGATTTTTGGCCCCGGTATTGCGACTGGTCTGGTATCGGGGGCGCCGCAGTTGGGTGCGGGTGCGGCAGCAGGAACCGCGCTCGGTGCCGCAGGTCTTGCCGTGGCGGGTGGTGCGGCGATTGCCTCAGGCGGTGCGGCCGTAGCCGCAGGTGCGCGCATGGTGCCGGGTGCGGCACGCGCGGCCGTTGGCGGAGGTGCCAGCGCTGTCCGTTCGGCGAGCGCGATGGCCGGTGGAGCGAAGTCAGCCTACCAGGCCGGTGCCGCCGCATCCGGCGGTGGCGGTGTGCGCGCTGCGGGTGCGGGCCTTGCCAACGTGGCGAAGAGCGGTGCGAGCGCGGTTGGCCAGCGTGTTGCGGCAGGGGCCAAGGCCGTCAAGGATCGTGTCGCATCGGCGGCTGCCGGGGAGGCTGAGCCGGTTTTAGCCGCAGGCGCCGGCACTGCCGCGAATGCAACGACGTCCGACACACCACCCCCTGCACCCGCCTGGGCGAAACGCCTGCAACGCAACCAGCGTTTGTCGCATGGCATTTCTACTGCTGCGCACACCCTGCGCTCCGGTGACCACGGCGGGGGCGGAGCCAGTCCGAGCCTGCGCGACGACTCCAACCATTGAGGAAATCTACATGCTGTTCAAACGACCCCAGGTGCGCTACTCGGACACGCCCGAACCCGTCACCCCGTACCAGGCTGCAGCGCAGGTCTGGGACAACCGCATTGGCAATGCCCGCGTACAGGCCAAGAATTGGCGGCTGATGGCCTTTGGCTGCTTGTCCCTGGCTTTGCTGATGGCGGGTGGATTGGTCTGGCGATCCGCACAGTCCATCGTGACACCCTATGTCGTCGAGGTGGACAGCGCGGGTCAGGTGCGGGCAGTTGGTGAAGCTGCCACGCCGTACAAACCAAATGATGCGCAGATTGCCTACCACCTGGCGCGCTTTCTGACCGACGTGCGCTCGCTGTCGATCGATCCCATCGTGGTACGGCAGAACTGGCTGGAAGCTTATGAATACACCACGGACAAGGGTGCGGCCACGCTGAACGATTACGCGCGTGCCAATGATCCGTTTGCCCGCATCGGGCAGAACTCTGTTTCGGTGGAAGTCACCAGTGTGGTCCGGGCCAGCGATTCGTCGTTCCAGATGCGCTGGATAGAGCGCAGCTATGCGAACGGTGCGCCTTCGGGCACCGAGCGCTGGACGGCGGTGGTGTCGGTGGTGCTGCAACCGCCACGCACGGAAGAGCGCTTGCGCCGTAATCCACTGGGCATTTATGTCAACGGCCTGTCCTGGAGCCGTGAACTCGAAGCGACACAAGGAGTAAAACCATGAAGACACGAATCCGTAGTTACGCGTTTCCGGTTGTGATCGTCGCCACCCTGGCGACCATCCCTGGCTGCGCCACACACGGCAAGCCGCCGCCCACGATCACATTGGATGAGCCCGTTGCCGCGCAACTGCTGCCGGACGCACCCAAGCCTATCGAAGTGGTGACGCTGTCTGAGCCGTTGCCACTACCGGCGCAATTGAAGCCTCTATCGACCGAGGCGGAGACAATGGGCGCGCCGGAATCCATCGACGAAAAGGTCCGCGTTGCACGCGCCAATCTGGAGGCACGCGTGGCACCGAGCCGGGAAGGCTACGTCAATGCCATCCAGGTCTGGCCGTATGCCGATGGCGCGCTGTACCAGGTCTACACGAGTCCGGGCCGGGTGACTGTCGTCGCGCTGCAAGAGGGCGAAGAACTGGTGACGGTCTCGGCGGGAGATACCGTGCGCTGGGTTGTTGGCGACACGGCCAGTGGCTCAGGTGCCAGCTTGCGCGTGACCGTTCTCGTGAAACCCACACGTACCGGCCTGAAGACTAATCTGGTCATCACCACGAACCGGCGCATGTATTTGCTGGAGCTGTCCTCCACGCCGCAGGCCTGGATGGCTTCGGTGTCCTGGGACTACCCGAAGGACCGGATGCTGGCCTTGCAGAAGCAGGCACAGCAGGCTCAAGCTGCGGCGCCGGTGGATTCTGGCTTGTCGCTGGAGCAGATCAAATTCCGTTATGCGATCACGGGTGATAACCCACCCTGGAAGCCGCTGCGTGCCTTTGACGACGGGCAGCGGGTGTACATCCAGTTTCCTGGGGGCATCGCGCAGGGCGAGCTGCCGCCGCTGTTCGTGATTGGGTCGCAGGGGGATGGGCAGTTGGTGAACTACCGTTTTCGTTCACCGTATTACGTGGTGGACCGGCTGTTCGGTGCCGCCGAGCTGCGACTCGGGGCAGACAAGGCCCAGGTGGTGCGCATCGAGCGTATCGACGGGGTTGTCAGCACCGCGCGGAGGAACTGAGCATGAGTACGCCCGCTACACCGCAGGTTGACACGCCATTGCCTCCGAAGGTTGATCCGGACAGCATGACTTTGCGTGCTCCGCCGCGTCCGGTGGTGAGGCTGAACCGGCGCATGCTGGCGTTCGGTGCAGGCACGCTGGCCGCTGCCGTATTCGGGGGCGCCTTGTGGTCGCTGCAGTCGCAGAAACGCGAGCGAAACCCAGCCACGGAGTTGGTCAACGTGGATAGGGTCTCGCGGGCCGAGAGTTTGGACCAGTTGCCCAAGGATTACTCGAAGATACCGTCTCCGGCCAAATCCGCTATACCGGTTTTAGGTGAACCGCTACCGGGTGATCTGGGGCCTGCCATCGTCAGTGCGGAACGCCAGCGCCAAGCCAATGTATCGGCGGCATACAACGATCCAGCGCATGCAGATCGTTTGACACAGCTGCGTGATGCGGAGGAGGCGGCACGCTCTGCGGTGTTCTTCCGCAGCAGTGGCAATGGCACCAAGTCGGCAGCCACTGTGAGCACGGCTGCTGCTGGCAGTCCATCCGTATCAGTGTCTGGCAATCAGCCATTCAATCCGATGGGGCCGGTTACTGCCACTGGGCAGTCCGCCGACCCGACCGCTGCGCAGAACCGGCAGGATCAAAAGACAGCCTTTGTTGCGAATGCGGGCGACACGGCTACGCGTAATCTTGCCAGCCTGCAGATGACCATCTCGCCTTATCAAGTGATGGCGGGGACTGTCATTGCGGCAGCGCTGGTGACAGGCATCAACTCAGACTTGCCGGGGCAGGTTATCGCCAATGTGACGGAGGCGGTGTACGACACGGTGACGGGGCGCTATCTGTTGATTCCGCAAGGCTCGCGCTTGATTGGGCGTTATGACAGCCAGGTGGCTTTCGGTCAGCGCCGGGTGCTGCTGGTGTGGACACGGCTGATCCTGCCCGATACCTCGTCAATTGCGCTGGACCGCTTGCCTGGAATTGATCCGGCGGGCTATGCCGGGCTGGAGGATGGTGTTGATTGGCATTGGGATCGGATTCTTGCCGGTGCGGCGCTGTCCACGCTGTTGGGTGTTGGGGCTGAGCTGGCGGCGCCGGACCGTACCGGTACTGATGGCAAGGTGATCATTGCAGTGCGCCAGGGTGCGCAGGATACCTTCAACCAGGTGGGGCAGGAGATCACCAAGCGGAATGTGAGTATTCAACCGACGCTGACGATTCGGCCTGGGTTTCCGATGCGGGTGATGGTGAGTAAGGATTTGATTTTGCGGCCATACCAGCCGCTGTTTTTTGTGAGAGGGGTGCCGCAATGAGCACGAACGTTGGCAAACTGCGGCTGGGGCCGTTGCCCAACACCGAAACTGTGAAGCTGACCATTGCCGTGACTGCTGCGCTTAAGGTTAATCTGGAGCGCTATGCCGCGTTGCACGCGCAGACTTACGGTGAGCCGGTGGATGCTGTCACGCTGATTCCGCATATGCTGGAATCGTTCATGAAGAGGGATCGGGGATTCAAGACAATGAACGCAAAGGTGTTGGGATCGCGTACGGGAGACACCGGTTAACCAACACAGAACTTAAGCAGATCGGAAATCGCATAGTCGAATGAATGGAACCGTATGGCTCCCACCCCGTATCATAGAGTTAAGAGCAAGCGCAGTACGCAGGACGCAGACGTGGGAGATCGATGCCGCATGGCCGCGATTCGACTGGAAGCGCTGGCGAAAAGCGCGAGCCCGGAGGCAGGGCGCCGAAAGCAGTGCCCAGTCAATTGAGAAACCCGGGTGCCAATACTGTTGTCCATAACACCCATACGTTTGTTATTAGGCATACAAACAAGCTAGAATGCTAGGCTGATATGGCTGATGCTTTTTCCTACACTTTCCCGGCGATCAGAGGGGTGCAGGCGGGACGGGAATTCTATGTCTCGATGTGCCCTCTGCGTTTGTTGCGCAAGCTCTTTGTCTTTGATGATGAAGAGCTTGTGCCGGAGTTGCGTGCTCAACGAACACTCAACAAGGCTCGTGTTCCAGAGATCGCGCGTTACATCGTAGACAACCAAGACAGCTATACCTTCTCCGCCATCACGGTTTCAGTTGATGGCGACCTGAAGTTCGAGTCCGTGGGCGGTGATGGGTCAGCGAGCTATCGCATGGGTAGCTTAACAGTGTCCATGACTTCGAAATTCGTCGTCAATGATGGGCAACACCGACGGGCCGCTATCGTTCAAGCTCTGGATAATGCGCCAGAGCTTGGCGACGAAACCATTGCGGTCGTGTTCTTTATGGACCGAGGGTTGAAGCGGTGCCAGCAGATGTTCGCCGACCTCAATCGGCATGCCGTCAAGCCTTCTGCTTCACTGGGTGTGCTCTATGACCATCGCAGTGCGACGGCCAATGTGGCGCGTCATCTGTCGTTGACTTCCAAAGTCTTCAAAGGGCTCATTGAGTCTGAACGGTCTTCCCTGTCTCCCAGATCCCGCAGCCTCTTCACGCTGAGCGCTCTTCACTTCGCCACAACCGAGCTACTGACGGAGAGTGAACTGGAAGACTTTCACGCGGCCTCTGTCAAGTGTTTGGCGTTCTGGGAGATGATCGGAGAGCAGATTCCCGAGTGGACTTATGTTCGCGAGTCACGCATCACCTCTGGTGATGTCCGCCGTGACTTCATTCATTCCCATGCCATCGTGCTCCAGGCGTTGGGACGCGCCGGTCGATCACTGCAGCAACTGCCAGCGGCGGAGCGCGCTCAACGTGTGAAGCGGCTGCGAACCGTGGATTGGTTGCGGAGCAATGCGGCCACCTGGGAAGGGCGCGCCATGGTCGGTGGCAGCATGGCAAAGTCAGGGCAAAACATTACCCTGACCTGCAATGAAATCAAAAGAGTGCTTGGCCTGGATTTGACGCCGGAAGAAACTGTGGCGGAAGAGGCTTGGGCTGCGGCGCGTGCGCCGAAGCGCGCTCGTACAAAGAGAACAGCATGACCATGACAGCAGATCAGATTGTGGCGGAGATTCAGACCCTGTTCCGTTCTGACTCTATGCCGTGGATTGTGGGCTACAGCGGCGGTAAGGACTCGACCGCTAGCCTGCAATTGGTGTGGACGGCGTTAGCGGGTTTGCCGCCGGAAGAGCGCACCAAGATGGTCTATGTGATCAGCACCGATACTTTGGTTGAGAACCCAGTCATTGCGGCGTGGGTGCAAACATCTCTGTTGCGTATCGACGTGGCAGCTAAGCAGCAAGGTCTGAATATCAAGGCAGAACGATTGACCCCTGCCGTGGGTAACCGTTTCTGGGTGAATCTAATCGGAAAGGGCTATCCGGCACCTCGGCCCAAATTTCGCTGGTGCACTGATCGGCTAAAAATCAGCACCTCGACGGAGTTCATTCAGAAGCTATCAGAGTCACAAGGGGAAGCGATCCTTGTATTGGGACAGCGACGTGGTGAGAGCCAGGCCCGTGACAAGGTCATGGATCAGTACAAGGGCAGCACAAGAGATCGTTTGAGCAAGAACAAGGACCCTAAGCTGTCGAGAGTCTGGGTCTATCCCCCCATTGAGAGTTGGACCAGTGATGATGTTTGGGAGTACCTAATCACTACGCCCAACCCCTGGGGCCTCGACAACCAGGAGCTTTTCGGCATTTATCGAGGCGCGACACCTGATGCGGAATGCCCCATCGTGGTGGACACCTCGACATCGAGCTGCGGTGATAGTCGATTCGGCTGCTACGTCTGTACGATGGTCACGCAGGACAAGTCCATGCAAGCCATGATTCAGAACGATGATCAGAAGCAATGGATGCAGCCCATCCTTGACTTCCGCAACAAGAACCTTGCGGTTGAGGACCGCGATGAGCGTGATTTTCGGCGTCTGAACGGGCGTCTGACCTTGTTCCGGGACCAGTTGGTGCATGGGCCCTATACACAGCAGCGTCGCGAATTTTTGCTCAAGGAGCTCTTGCAGACGCAGAAGTTGGTGCAGGAATCTGACCACAAGCAGGGTACCCAACTGATTGAGCTGATCTCTGTTGCAGAGTTGGAAGAAATTCGCCGCATTTGGGTTGAAGAGAAGGGCGAGATTGAGGACCTGGTTCCTAAGGTATACGCTGATGTGCTGGGAGTCGCTTATCCCGGGCGAGACATGGAGCAAGTCCCGCTTGATCGGGGTGACCTGACAATCCTGCGGCAGGTTTCCACTGAAGTTGAATCGGAAACGGAAGCTGCGCAGGAGTTGTACAAACTCACTCGCAGTCTGCTTGCGTTGCAGTTTCAGTCCATTGAATCTCATAAGCGGTCCAAGCATTTGGATAAGCTCGAAGGTGTATTGCGCCAATACGCCTTCCGCAATGAACAAGAAGCCCTGGAGTTTGCAAAGTCCAGCGCGTCAAGTGAATCGGAACCGGATGGCGATGCCTCCGATGGCACGACCATGATTGCATGATGTATGGCAGGAATAACAATCAAAGCTCTGTCCGTTGAAAACCTAGGACCTTTTCGAGAACGCCAAACCATCGATTTGTCAGTCAAGACAGGGAAGCCTGTTGTCCTGATCAAGGCGCTCAACGGTAGCGGAAAAACAACCCTGCTCACCGCACTGCAGGTGGGTTTGTATGGTCAGAAGGCACTTGCCGACCTCAAGCGATCAGAGTACGAGCAACTGATTCTCGGGTTGAAGCGGCGCGATACCCTCGGCAACTCGATTGTGGAGATCGCCGTTGAGGTGGAGATCGGCGCTGCTCGTCGGCAACTGCTTGTGCGCCGCGAGTGGTCGGTGCGTGGCGAGACCTTGAATGAGCAGATTTCGGTTTCGGAGGATGGCAGCATAGACCTTGATTTTTCGCAAGGTTGGGACGAGTTCATCGGCTCTATCCTTCCAGCGGAGCTGGTTCAGCTATTCCTCTTCGATGGCGAAAAGATCGAAGCTCTGGCCAATCCGGATCGACTGCCAGAGCTGCTGAAGCGTGCCACTGAAGTCTTTCTTGGCATCGGCGGTATCGACGCACTGTCAAACGACCTGAAGGCCCTTGAGCGCCGAGCGGTCCTCAAGAACAAAGGAAGCTCTGAGGCGTTCGATGCGGCCCGCGCCAACCTGTTGAATTGGCAGGCACAGCTTGAAGAGTTGGAGCGCAAGGTAGAAACCCTGACACAAGAGAAGGCCTCAGCTCAGAACTTGGCTGATCAAGCCGACATCGCCTTGAACCGCTTCAATGCTGAGGCGCAGCGCAAGGGCTTGGTCGCGTACGAGCAAGCTGCGGAGATCCGCAGCACTGTGGTTCACGCCCGCAAAGCCGTTGAGACCTCGCGCGCTGATCTGATCGATGCGATGTCAGACCCCGTGCTTCCGATCGCCTGGGCCGCTTCACTGTGGTCGCAGTACAAGCAGGCCTGGGAGCAAGACCAAAAGGTCAAGCACTCCAAGCTCTTGGGGCAAGAGTTCAAGAAGCGCGATCAGCGCATCTTGGCCGCCCTGGAAAAGGGCCTTCCCAAGGGCAGTACGGTTGCTCTGCGACAGGCTCTCGATGCGGATCTGAAATCCTACACAGCCACTCGTGGCCCGAGTGCGCCCCGCATGCTTGATGCTGATCCGCGTGATACCGAACGCCAGCTTGAGCTCGCCCGTTCACGGGTGGGACGGCAACTGGAGCAGATCCAGGACTCGCAAACCCAGGTGGACAGGGCCGAGCAGCGCATCGGCCAGATTCCCGCTGAGGAGCAGGTCTCGGGCATCTTGGTTCAGCTTCAGGAGCGGAGCAAGACCGCGTCATTGGCCGCAGTTCGCCTGTCCCAGGTTGTTCAGCAACTGGAGGACGTCCAGAGCAATATAACGCACGTAAGTATGCGTTTGAAGGCCGCTCAAGATCGCCTCGGTGCCGAGTTCCGTGATCGATCGATGGAGGCTAAGAGCCTTGATGCCTCCGCAAGAGCTCGTAAGGCACTGGTGCTGTTCAAAGATCGTTTGCTGGCTTCAAAGGCGCAGTGGTTGTCCAGCATGATTACCACCGAGTTTCAGAAGCTGCTTCGCAAGCGCAACCTCATGACCTCTGTTGTGGTGGATCCTCAAACTTATCGGGTCAGCATTCTCGACAGCAAGCAGCAGGAACTACCGATGGATCGCCTGTCCGCTGGTGAGCGGCAACTGCTTGCAACGTCCGTGCTCAGTGCCTTGATCAAGGAGAGGAAGGGACGATTCCCTGTGGTGGTGGACACTCCGTTGGCTCGCTTGGATCAGCAGCATCGGTCTGCATTGATCAAAGGCTTTTTCGCCACGGTCTCACACCAGGTGGTGGTGCTTTCTACCGACCAAGAGGTTGAAGGGCCGGCGTACACAGCCCTTCAACCTTTCAATAGCCAAGAATACGAACTCAGCTACGACGACAGCACCGGATGCACGACCGCTCGCCGGGTGCACGGCGCAGGGATGCACTGATGGAACGAATCAAGCTCAGCGCCTCCGCGCGCAATCAACTGGCCACACTGAAGCGCCGTACGGGCATCGAGCACAACAATGCGATCTGCCGCCATGCCCTCTGCATGTCACTGGCCAACCCTTCAGTGCCTCCAGAGGAAAATTTTTCCTTCGCGGGAGGCTTGGAGATTGACTGGCGCACCTTCACGGGGGGGCAAGAAGCTCTTTACACAAACCTGCTGGTCGTTCGGCTGCAGTCTGAGGGCAAACGGGTTTCTGAAGAGGCGATCAGGCAAACCTTCCTCTTGCATGTGCATCGAGGCCTTTCATACCTAGTTAGCAGAAGAGAGGATGACCTGTTAATCGAGCTAAGTCTTTCCGTGTCTATGCAAAAGGCATTGGCCTAAAATGCCTCAATCTCAGAGAAGCCGGGAAAGTATCGATAGTTCTGCCAGAGAGATTCCGCATCTTTGGGTGTAAATATTTTTTCGTTTAGCTTGGATTGATCGGGTCTAATTTCCATCAAATGCCGTATCTCTTTTATTGTTAGATTGGGCATAGTGATGTCAAAAGGCTCGTCACCATTTCTTGAAAAATACAAGTCATCCAATCTACAGTTGCCAATGTATTTTTCATCCCCTTCATTGAAGAACAAGAAAGCTACCGTAGCCATCGGGGCGCCATCTGCATAGGTAAAGAATAGTCTTTGCTCGAACTTCATCTTTAATGCACTGTTTTCTTCACTTAGATTTCTATCCTTCAGAATTGCACCGATTTCGTCTCTAATGCAATTTTTAAGAAAAATGGCATTATTTCGGCTGGATTTCCACCCTCTGAGATCGAGGTTTGCAGGGATATTCTTTTTGTTTACCTGCTTAATCAAGGCATCTTTAAGGCCATCTATGTCGCCATCCACGAATTCAGGAGGCTGACAATTAAATGAAACAGAAAATACGCTGCCCGAGGAAATTCCTTCGGCAACAATAGCTGCATCTTGCAGCATAAACGGTTCAAACGCACCGTCATAGTCGAGCCAATAGATTGTTTTCTTGGCTGATTGAGCTAACTTTGGCAGAACCTCGGAAGAGTGCCCCCACTCCATGCGAATATTTGAGTAGGGCTTATTAAATTCATATCTGGCTCTGTTATTTGTGTCTGCCTCGATGCTTATCATTTCTGATATATTTAGGTGTCGATGGAAGATAATAAAATCAGAAAAATACTTCGATCCAAAACCTATATATCGATAGTCCTCTATTCGACCGAAATGTGAGAGTCTCAAAAAGAAGTCTCTCATCATTTTTCGTTCAACATTTTTAGCGGGCCGAACGGAGTAGTTGATTTTTCTACCAGAGTTACTCATCTTTGCACTCATACGTATAGAAATAATCGAAGGTCTGTTCTCCAACCTCTTTCATTGTGTTTGCCGACAGTGCTGCTCTTGCTAATTCGTAACGTTCAAGTGGCACGCGGTATTGGATATGGGCTACTTTTGCTTCATCGGCGGGAATCAATTTCTCCGGCCTCATAAAGACATCCATGGTTGCAGATTCAAGAATCCGAACTGACTTAGCGGAAGTAAGCGATGCTGCTAGAGGCATCTCTTTCAGAGTGCCTTCATTGAATGCTGTAGTTTCTTGTGCAAGCTCTCTCAAAAAGGTCAGAACAGGCTTCATGGCGACGCTCATGTGATATAGCGCCGCCTTGTAAATTTTTTGATCTTCATCGACGCCGGTTTTTGTGGTTGTCCAAGGAAGCTTGCTTGAGTCCTCGGAGGAGAACTCTACAAGCCCTCTAAAGTACGCAAAGTCAGCATGATATTTTGGAATGGTGCTTACCCCCCAACCCGTTGTGGTGCTTTGATCGGCCTGAGCAACCAGCCTGTCGTTGCACACGACATACCATCCCCCGTCATTCCACTCTCGATCACTTACTCCACAGTAGATTGTCACCTTGACGCCGTCCAGATCGAGTTGCTTCTTGATACAGCTTAGCTGTTCAGAGATTTTGATCGTAAGTTCGTCGCTCTTTATCTGAGCGCCATTTATTACTATCTTCAATCCACCATGAAGTTTTTTGAAATATGCTGCTGAGACTTCCTGCGATAGAGTGTTTATAAAGGTAGAGTCTCCCAATAGATCTTTCGACTCATCTCTTATTCTCGTTATTGTTATCCTGGTTTCTCCTTCTTTTACTGTGGGAGTCTTTAGCAGGCTGTACTGGAAATCCCAGTTGTTTTCGTCGGCTAACCATTGGTCTACATCGACATGAACTTGGTAAGCTATACCACCTTTCATTGATTCGACTATAAATTCTTGTCCAATCTTAAAAAGGGTTCGTTTCATGCCGACACCAAACTGCCCCACGGAGTTCGGTGTCAGAGGATTTTTTGAAGATCTTCCGAATCGGAATGCATACTCTTTCGCAATCTCCAGATCCAATCCTCCGGCATCATCCGATATGGAGAACGTATTGCTATTGATTGTCAAATTAATGGTGGCGTTGACTTTGCCACTCTGGGTCGCAGCATCAATGCTATTGTCGATTAAGTCCAGAATTGCACGATCTGTTGATATATCTCTTGTAAGCATGCTGATGAAGAATTCCTTCGTTGGCGATGCTTTGATGCTGTTGCCACTTTCGTTGTCGACATTCATATTTGGCCTGCAATTTACGTGTGTGAAATTATTGGTTTAAAGTGCGAATGTTGGAATTTCCATTAGCGTGGATTCCACTCGGATTTTTTTTTGAATCATCAGATCAACAATTGCCAACCCATCGAGTAGCACTATTGGAATAGCCCCTGGCTTGATCGAGGCATCAATTGCACCTTTCGAGAAAGTGCTGGTCGTGAAAAATATACCTTGCTCGTAGGATCCCTGTGCAGCTCCGCGAAATCGATCAATTTCTGGGCGTTGTATCGTTGTATTTTTCCAGCGCTTGCATTGAAATGCCACATTCAAGAATGCGAGTCCAACTTTAAGCCGTCCGAATCCGTCGATGCCACCATCCTTTGAAATGGAAGTTACCAGGGTGTTCTCGAAGCCGTAGCCATCAAGTATCTCTCGACCAAATGCTTCGAACGCCACCGGCGTCATTTTTTTGAGTTCTTGAAGCATTTTTTGCTTGAAGGTGCCCAAGTATCTTTTGTGGTTCTCCCATAGATCTCTTTCGATTGAAGACAAACGGCTGAAATCCGACTTTCCGACTGATCTTTGTGAGGGCGATTTTTTCCGAGAGTTACGCTGCCTGCTTTGTGATCTGCCTGCAGTCTGTATATCTGGCTGATCTAGCGGATAGTATGTGTTGTCGCCTTGTAACCTGAAGTGCTTGGTTGGCGATGCAGTAGGAAAGTCGACCCCCGCGCAATGCCGCCTGATTTGCATCAAGACAACATGGTGCGGATCCTTTGCCTGAAATTGGTAGAGCCCTTGCGCAACTATCTCGTCGTATGCTTCGCGCGAACTGAGCGCTCGTCCTGCTCCGCGCATAACCTCTTTGAGGGCTTCAACAATGGTCATGGATTCTCCTTCCGCCTATCTTGGATAGATCAGGCCGTTATTGCTTTCATCATTTTTTGGTACTGGGACACTTGCTGGGCAATTTTGACGAGCATCGGCTCCAGATGCTCCTGCTGAGACACCAGCGTATCCACCTTCAGTTCTTGTAGAGCCTTCAGCAAAGAGGTTAACGTATCGATCGGGGTGCGCTGTGTCTTGTGTTGCAAGAACTCCGCCTCAATTAGGCGAATGGGGCGCGCTTCCTCAGGTGCGTTCACGTCCAGTTGTTTGGAAAAATTGGTGCTGGCCTTCCCGTCATAGGTGGCCATCTGGTTCCAGAGGCGCACGCTTTCGGCCTTGTAGAAGACGTTTTCGTTGTCCTCTTCCTTGCCCGCGCGTGGTTTCGAAAACGCCCATTGGAAGAGCGCCTCTTCTGACTCCTTGGGTAGCCTCATGCTTTCCCGGGTAACGCCAAACTGCTCCTTCGGGTAAGGGTTCTGCAGGATTAGCTCAAAGAAGTAGTGATCTTCATCCGAGAGTTTCTCGCCCTCGGGTAGGCGATCCTCGTAGTCGCGTTTGAAATGCGTGAATGCAGAAGCTGCTTGAATGTTCCGACGCGCCTTGGTTGCTCCAAGCGAGACCATCTCCGCCACCGCGTTAACCAAATCGTCTTCCAGGCGCAGTGCACCTTTGGCGCCGTGCCGCTCCCGAAACAGGCGCTCGTACAGCGACAGGATATACAGGTTGGTGGCGTACGGCTTCCACTCCCTAGCGTGGCTGATGTGACGGACGCCGAGGAGACGAGGCAGGATGGCTTGCAGTTGCTCGACCGATTTCGCGAGCACTGGAAACACGCGCAGCTGCGAGGTCTGAGCACGAATGGTTTCCAATCGATCGACCGTTTCCTGCTGTACACGTAATTCTTCCTGGAAACGGGATGGATTTTTCTTGAGACGCTCAAGCTTCTTGACCTCAGCATCCAAACGTTCGCCTCGAAGGGTCCGCAAAGCAACTGTCCGGGTGTTGCCTTCGACGACAACATAGTGTCCGGGTCGCTTCGGGTGCTCCCAGACGATGATTGAGTCAATCGGAACCCAGCCATGCGCCATGATGGAGTCACGCAGTGTGGCTACCTCATATACATCGGAGACGCGGCGTTCAAGGTCCTGCTGCAAGCTCAGGTCGAACAACGCCGCATCATCGTGGTAGCCAGGCGGGTTCTCGGGCGCAATACGGGGATTGTTCGGATCAAGATAGATGGAGTCGAACGGAACGAGCTTGGAATCTTGCAGATCGCTGATGGGGGTAGCGTTGTCAGGCATGTGGATGCTCCTTAAATGATTGAAACGGTTGTGTCTTTGTTGAGGGTGAGCATGCGACCGTGCCGCGCAGCTGGGTCAAGCAAGAACTCAATGCGGTGATGCAGGCGGGCGGGGAGGGGTGTTGTACCGGCGCTCATCAAGTAGGCAGCGAGGGTGCCGAATTGGGCTCGCGGTTCTACTTGAGTCAGTTCCAATCGAAGTGCATCCAGCATTCCGAGCAGGGATTTGGACTCGACCTCATTCAGCAGGTGAGCTTCTGAACCGGCTAACGGCAGCGGCACCTTGATCGCCACTGCCGCATATAGAGGCGCGCGAAGGTACTGAGCCTCGATCTCTTGAGCGTTGTGGCAGTCTTTGAGAAATGCCGCCAGCGCTTGGGGAATTGCAGGTCGAAAGTGGAGGGTGATGTACTTGAGCCAGCTGGTTGCACTGTTTGTCTTGTACGGGCGTTTTCCTACAGCATCGATGGCAGAGGGACCATGAACCTCGCGCTTGGCAAAGTAAGCGGCGGTCAGCAAGTGAGACATTTCCAGCCAGCGACTGCCAGGCGTGAGGTCCTTGATCAAGCCGAACTTTGAGCCTTCACTGATTAGGAAGTCCGACGGATCAGACAGGTCCGCACCGCGCGCGCAAAACTCGTTGAAGATGCCGCGAAGTGTGTGTGACGTCTCCGGGGTCTCGGCCAAGATGCCCCATTTGGCATCCTGCTCAAAACGATCAAACTCGCCAAAGTGCGGGAGCCCATAGAGGAATAGGCGATAGGTTTCGCCTGGCACGACCGAATTGAGCCTCAACCTGATGCGGTTGGCTTGCTTGGTTTCCACGCAGTGCTTGCTCAGGATGTCTTCGACTTTGGCCAGCAATTCCGCATGACTCCCATAGTCGATATCGATCAACTGAGGCCTAAGGAAGTCGTCAATCTCTTGGTACAGCCATCGTTGATCGAAGTGATATGCCAGCCCATCGTTTCGTGCCTGGACCACATAGGCGGCTCGTTTGTCCGGGGAATAACGCACGCACCGTCCGGCTGCCTGCATGAGCCGGATCACACTGCTCGTTGGGTAGGTCAGCACGACAGCGTTGATGGCTGGGTCGTCAAACCCCTCCAACAGGAGCTGGGCCGACACCAGCACAGCGCGTGGCTTGTTGGCAAAGCGCGCTAGAAAATCTTCGTTGTCGATGGCGAGTGAGTTGCCGCTGCCGTGGACAAAACCGAGATCCTCTGCCGTCAGCGGATGGTCGTTGGGGAGTCTTGCGGCCAGGGCTGCATAGAACTCTTCGACTCGATCAACGCGTGGTGCCAGCACCAAGACCTTGGTGAAATCTGCGGCCGTGCGGTCAATGATGAAGTCCACCAGGTCGTCGAGCGAATCTGGCGACCAGTCAAAGTTGTCGACCGGAAAATCAACAAACTTTGGCGTGAGGATTGCGCGTCGCTCAGCCAGCTCCCGGTACGTGATCGTGAAGGCAATTTCGTCGATGCCGATGGGAAGGCGGTCGCCTCGATTCGGCGTGGCTGTGAGCAGCAATACCGGAGCCATCCATGGGTTTGCAAAGACTGGCTGATAGGACGGGGCGGCAGCATGATGAGCCTCGTCAACGACGATCAGGGCAGGGCGGTTGGAGGCGCCATCGAGTAGCGGGCTCAAATCACCCACCATCACAAACTTGATCCGGTTGCCCAGCTCGGAAAGGGTTTCGCCTTGGTCAGCAGATGCAGAGGCAATCAGCTTCTGCAATTCGCGATGTGCTTGCTCGCGTAGGTTGCGACGGTGAGTTACCCAGTAGACCGGTGCTTTGTGGTCTGCAGCACGATCCAGCATCGCAAGCACGATGCGCAGTGCCGTTCGTGTTTTGCCAGCGCCGGTGGGCAAGATCAGGCCGATACGCCCGCCTGGCCGCCTGTTGAGTGCATCCAAGCAGCGACTGACCGCAATGTCTTGGTAGCTCCAGTCAGGTGCGGCGCCGTCGGTTTCGAGCCGCGGCGCAAGGCTTTGGCTGGAAGTCGCCGAGGCTTCCCCAGCGCCTTGGGCGCCAACCAGTTGCTGCGCGAGAGCGGGCGGGATGCTCAGACGCTCTGCGATTTCGGTCGCTGTCAATGTCGAGAACGCTGCCAGCCTTGAAGTTTCCGCAGAGAGTTCGTGCATCGCAGCGGCGGCACGGTTGGTTGTGGTGCCATCTGCGGCCAACATCGCATCGCAAGCTTGATCAATCAAGGCAACGGAAGCCTCGTTGAGGGCCCTGGATGCATCCATGGAAAGCAGCGCATGTATACGGTTGGCGTGGAGGCGCCCGTCCAGTCCTGTGGACTGGGCTGCGTCGTTCAACGCCTTTGTCAGCGATGCAACGTTTCCACTCGCCAGCAGAAGTGGGATCACTTTGCCGGTGATGAGTGTCTGAACAGGTTCACTGTTGATGCTGAGGCGTGCCATGGATACTCCTTGGCTTAAATTCTATAACAATGGAATTAGTTATGTCAATGCCAAAATAATGGAATGCAAGGCAGAGGTGAAAACGGCCTCGCATTGACTGGGCACTCTCAAGTTGCAATATTGCCAATATTCTTTCACTTTTACCCATCAAGTGGCGTTCCATTTGCGCTGGAAGTTACTGTAGACGCGCTGACTATATAGTGCAAATATTTTGGCATTTATAAAGTCTTTGCGGCAAAATACCTGCACTATGGCTAAGAAGATTGCGCCACTCCTCCCGTCTGTTGACAAGCTGCTTCAGCAGTTCGGGGAGCGCCTGCGTCTTGCGAGGCTGAGAAGGCGTCTTCCTGCAAAGCAAGTGGCTGAGCGTGCCGGGATGTCGCCGATGACATTGCGCAGCCTTGAGCGCGGCGGCTCTGGCGTGACCATGGGCGCCTACCTCGCGGTCATGCAAGTGCTTGGGATTGAGAGAGATCTTGATTTCTTGGCCAAGGCCGATCCCGTTGGTCGAGAGCTGCAGGACTCGCGGCTACGTCCAGCAGCAAATGTGACACGGCGGATTGCTGGATCGCCGAAGGGGCGATCAACGCGCTCGTCACCGAGCGAGAGAGGTGCATCCCAACAGGATGAGCCGATTCCATTGGCTCAGACAAAACCAGATCTGTCCTCTAGGCCCAATCCAGCTGTCAGTGCAGAAGAGGAGAGCTGGATCAAGAGTGGCGACTTCGCCAGTGCCGATGTGCTGTCTAGCCTCATCGCCAAGGCAGCGACTCCTGCGAAGAAGGAGCGCTGATCCCATGCGCACGAACATTGCCGTTTATGCGGATTGGGTGGGACTCGCAGAGCCGACACGGCTTGGATGGCTGTATGCCCGACGTGGAGCGGGACGTGAGGTGTTCGAGTTCGCCTTTGAATCTTCCGCATTGGCCCACAGCGGCTTTCTGGGCATACACCTGGATCCGCGGTTGGGGCATTTTGAAGGGCGTCAGCACCCACCACAAGGGCAAGAGATTTTTGGTGTTTTCGCCGATTCGAGCCCCGATCGTTGGGGGCGGGTGTTGATGCGGCGGCGTCTTGAGAGAGCGCAGCGCGCTGGCACAGTAGACAAGTCTGTCCGTTTGTACGAATCGGACTATTTGCTGGGTGTGCATGACACCTATCGCTCAGGTGCGCTGCGCTTCAAGTTGGACGATCAGGGTGAATTTCTGGACAACCAGCACGGAACAGCCGCGCCACCGTTCGTCAAACTGCGCGAACTGGAAGCGGCCAGCTTGGCGTTGGAGCGTGACGATGACAACACATCGGTTGCTGCTGACGAGTGGCTGCGCATGTTGATTGCACCTGGTGGCTCTCTTGGTGGTGCGCGTCCAAAGGCAAGCGTTGTCGATCCGCAAGGTCAGCTGTGGATTGCGAAGTTCCCCAGCGTGCGTGATGAACATGACGTCGGGGCGTGGGAACTGGTTGTTCAGACCCTGGCGAAGAGTTGCGGCCTACGGGTTCCCACCAGCCTGGGGCGTAGGTTTGCGAGTGAGCATCACACTTTTCTGGTGAAGCGCTTTGATCGAACGTTGGAGGGGAGGCTGCACTTCGCCTCTGCGATGACGCTGACAGGACACGTCGATGGCGAAGACGCGTCGACTGGAGTGAGCTATTTGGAGATCGCGCGGGTGCTGATCGAGCATGGTTGCCAGGTGGCCGATGACTTGCGCGAGTTGTGGACCAGGATCGTGTTTAACATGATGGTGTCCAACACCGACGATCACCTGCGCAATCACGGCTTCATTCTGGTTCCGGGCAAGGGCTGGCGCCTGTCCGAGGCCTACGACATGAATCCTCTCCCGAACTCGCATGGGTTGAAGCTCAATGTGGGTCAGACGGACAACGCGCTTGATCTTGATCTGGCTAGATCGGTTGCTGGCTTCTTCCGAGTCCCCGCTAAGCTGGCGGACGAGATCATCTTGAGGTGCAAGGAAGTCGTGAGGCAATGGCCAACAATCGCCCAGAGTTTGAGAATTTCTGATCGAGAACAACAACGGATGGCCGACGCGTTCAAACTCGCAGACTGATTGGTCGCTCGGAGCTTTTTTCCCTATGAAAACCACATCTCCCAAATCGATAGAGATTTTGAAACACCGCCTTGCCAGTGACCTGGAAGAGCGCAAATGGCAGTTCAAGAAGCTCGAGCTCCAGTACCTGGAAGCGGGGCAGCATCTCAGGTCTTTAAATCAGCTCATGTGGCAGGTTCCGAGCATGGTGATCGCAATCACTGGCGGGCTTTGGTATGGATCCACCACGGTCGATGAGCTTCAAGCTCGCGCCGTGGTCTTGTACTTTGCTGCTGTGTTCAGTCTGCTGACCATTGTGATCATTTGGCGCCTCCGCAGGCTGATTCAAATGCACATAGGCAGGCAGAGCCGGTTTTCTCCTGATAACGAGGATGCGCCGCGAGAAAAGTACGTAGTGATTGGTTGTTGGATTGCAGCGCTTTTAGGTTCTGCAATCGTCAGCACGCTTGGTGCTTTGAATCCATCGTACCTGTCAAAGAAGCAGGAACCCCCTAAGGAAGCAAAGTGCTGTGTTTCGCAAATCGAGGTGGTCACAAACCCTGTGCAGCCTCCGGCCTGCTCTGCCAAGCCCCCCTTCAAACGGCAATCAACCGCTTCGAGCAAGCCATGCGCCAAGTAGCCTGGTCTGCATACGATGACGCCAGCGAGAGCTTCTTTCAGACCTATGAAAGCCTTCGGTTCTCGTCAACCCACCGGTCATTCTTGCGATTTCTTCCAGCGTCAGGGGCAAGGTGCCTGGATGTCGGTGCAGGGTCGGGCAGGGATGCGTCTGCCCTTGCAGCACGAGGCTATCAAGTTACTGCGGTCGAACCGAGTCGTGGTCTTCGAGCCCTGGCTATGGCCAAGCATCGCCAAGTCAACATCAGGTGGATCGACGATGCTTTGCCGAACCTTGACAAGGTCAAGGCTCTGGGAGAGGCATACGACTTCGTTCTGCTTAGTGCCGTCTGGATGCACATCGAGCCAAAGGATAGACAGCTGTCGCTGCAAACGCTTAGGCAACTGCTTGGATCACACGGGAGCATCGCGCTAACCTTAAGAATCGGAGACGCGCCCCCCAACAGGCCCATGTACCCGATCAACGTTGACGAATTCATTGCACAGGCGGCCTCTGTCGGGCTCAAGGCGGTGTACCAGAGCCGAAAGTCCGTGGACTCTCTGAAGCGCGAGAAGGTTCGATGGATCAAGCTTGTGCTTCAGTCGCAGACTGAACCGCCTCGGTTGGCCACCGTCGAGCCAAGCGATGGTGCACCACTGGCCTCAAGGACGGAGTGAGCATGGATGTCCTGTTCTTCCTGAAGGAACGCACGTGAATCGCCACGGGTTTCCTGGACACCCGTGAGCAGTTGGGAATGGCGTTGTTCGAACTCGACCGGCGAAGTTCCACCGGCAGCGCCGTTGCGCGGAGACTGGGTCACAACCTTGGGGCGAAATTAGCGCTTTAGTGGCTCAGTTTTCAAACGAAATCAACAAGCAGTGCCGTGAGACGGGACTGCTGTCACGCTGCCCGAGAGTGCGATACGCAACTGCCCCTGATTTCCGGCCGACGCGGCCCGTACGCTGTCACTCGCCTGAGTCAGCGCGGCGAACACACGCGGTACGTGCTCCACGAAGACCTGACCTGTACGGGTCAGGTGCGTGCTCCGTGTGTTGCGGTCGAAGAGACGGACCCCCAGCTCTTCTTCCAACTCCTTGATCGCCCTTGAAAGTGGCGATTGCTCAATGTGTAGCTTCTCAGCGGCTCTGGCGAAATGCAGCTCCTGAGCGACTGCCAAGAAGCACCGAAGGTGCCTCAATTCCATTGTTTTCCCTGAATATTTCCATTCTCGACTCGATGACTATTGTTTTTAGATCGCAGCGACCAGTTCCGGCACCGCTGTGAACAGGTCGGCCTCCAGGCCGTAGTCGGCCACGCTGAAGATCGGCGCCTCGGGGTCCTTGTTGATCGCCACGATCACCTTGGAATCCTTCATGCCAGCCAGGTGCTGGATGGCCCCTGAGATGCCGGCGGCGATGTACAGCTGCGGCGCCACGATCTTGCCGGTCTGGCCCACCTGCAGGTCGTTCGGGGCGTAGCCCGCGTCCACCGCAGCGCGCGAGGCGCCGATGGCCGCACCCAGCTTGTCGGCCAGCGGCGTCATCACTTCGTTGAACTTCTCGCTGCTGCCCAGCGCACGGCCGCCGCTGACGATGATCTTGGCCGCCGTCAGTTCGGGGCGGTCGTTCTTGGCGATCTCGCTGCCCAGGTAGGCGCTCTTGCCATTACCTGTTGCGGCGGTCACGGTTTCCACGGTGGCGCTGCCGCCCTGGACTACGGCGTCAAAGCCCGTGGCGCGCACGGTGATGACTTTGGTGGCGTCGCTGCTCTGCACGGTGGCAATCGCGTTGCCGGCGTAGATCGGGCGCTCGAAGGTGTCGGCGCTGATGACCTTGGTGATGTCGCTGATCTGCGCGACGTCGAGATTGGCGGCCACCCGCGGGGCGACGTTCTTGCCGCCTGCCGTGGCCGGTAACAGGATGTGGCTATAGCCGCTGGCAATCGCCAGAACCTGGGCGGCGATGTTCTCGGCTAGGCCGTGGGCGAAGCCTTCGCCGTCGGCGTGGATGACTTTGCTAACGCCTTGCACCTCAGAGGCAGCCATTGCAGCAGGCATCGAGCGGTATCCTGCGACTAGAACGTGGACCTCACCACTGCCAAAAAAGCTGATCTCTGCTCCAGCCTTGATCGTGTTGAGCGTGGAACTTTTGAGTGACGAACTATCATGTTCGGCGATCACCAGTACGGTCATATCAAATCACCTTCGCTTCGTTTTTCAACTTATTGACCAGTGCGGTGACATCGGGGACCTTCACACCGGCACCGCGCTTGGCCGGCTCTGCGACCTTGATCGTCTTCAGGCGCGGCGTCACATCGACACCCAGTTCTTCGGGCTTGACCGTCTCCAGCGGCTTCTTCTTGGCCTTCATGATGTTGGGCAGCGTCACGTAGCGCGGCTCGTTCAGGCGCAGGTCGGTGGTGACCACCGCCGGCAGGCTCACTTCCAGCGTCTCCAGGCCACCGTCGATTTCGCGCGTGACCTTGGCCTTGTCGCCAGCCACTTCAACTTTGGAAGCAAACGTGGCCTGCGGCAGGTCAGCCAGCGCGGCGAGCATCTGGCCGGTCTGGTTGGCGTCGTCGTCGATGGCCTGTTTGCCCAGGATGATCAGGCTAGGTTGTTCCTTGTCCACCAGGGCCTTGAGCAGCTTGGCCACGGCCAGGGGCTGCAGCTCCACGTCGGTCTCGACCAGGATGGCGCGGTCGGCGCCGATGGCCATGGCCGTGCGCAGCGTTTCCTGGCACTGCGCCACGCCGCAGGAGACGGCGATCACTTCGTTGGCCACGCCCTTTTCCTTCAGGCGCACGGCTTCTTCCACCGCGATTTCGTCAAAGGGGTTCATGCTCATCTTGACGTTGGCGATGTCCACGCCCGTGCCGTCGCTCTTGACTCGCACCTTGACGTTGTAGTCCACGACTCGCTTAACAGATACAAGGATTTTCATATGAGAGTTTCCTGTTTATTTGCAACTCAAAGACAAGGCTTGGAACTCGCGCACTAGACGTAGCGTGCGAGACGTGCACGCCTAGCTGCAGGTCCTTTGTGTAGTAGTCGTTTTGATCGTTAACCGTCTAGACGTTTTTCCGATCAACCAGAAGAGGGGCGTCGACAGTCAGATCGTCCGCGGATATCCATTCGACGGCATCCAGCTTCAGGCGAGTGTGCTGTTTGAAGCAGTCCAGCAGTTCCTTCTCGATCTCTGCCGCCGCTGCGCCCGGCTGCAGCACGCCGCGCAGAGTGATCGTCTCGCGGTGCCCTCGATTGGTGACCACCACCTGGGCGCGTAGTACCCGTGGCAGTTGCATCAGCAGTGTTTCAATGTTGCGCGGATAAATGAAGATCTCGCGGGCCTTCACTGCCTGTCCGACCCGGCCTTTGAGCAGGCTGATCCGTCTGACGAAGCCGTCGGTCGATGCGGCGATTCCTTCCGCCACATCGCCCGTACCAAACCGGACGAGAGGCCAGCCCCGGTCCAGGGTGGTGACCACGACCTCACCGGTTTCGCCCAGTGGCAAGGGAATGCCCGATTGCGGGTCGCAGATCTGAACCAGCCTTCGAGGCTGCACGGTGTAGCCATCCAGCTCCGCTTCTTCGTAGCCGATGAGTCCGAAGTCGCCGGTTGCGTATGCCGAGAAGGTCTTGATGCCGTAGCGGCTCTCAAGCTCGCGCCGCTTGCCCATCCAGTCACCCATTTCCCCGCCGAGCAGCACCGACCTGAGCTTCCAGGCGGCCGGCAGCGCATGGCCCAGCTGCTCCAGTGTGTGGATCAGCGTGATGAAGAAGGCGGTAGAGGCGCAAACGCAGGTGATGCCCAGCTCCAGTATCAGCTGGGCCTGCTGCTCGGCGCCGCCGGGGCCGCATGGAATAACGGTGGCGCCCGTGGCCGCGATGCCCTGGTCCAGCAGGACGCCGGCGGGCACCAGGTGATACGACCAGGTGTTCAGCACCCGGTCCTGGGGACCGAGACCAGCCCGCCAGAAGCAGTGAGCGAAGCCGTGGCCGTCCTGATCGTCATTCAGCCGTGGTTCGTAGATGGGGCCCGGTGACACGAAGATGTGCCGGATCGCCGCCTCGTTGGCGGCCAGGAAACCGCCGAAGGGCGGCGCCTTGCGCTGGCAGTCCAGCAGCGCGTCCTTGCTGGTGACGGGTAGGCGCGCCAGGTCGGCCGCGCTACGGATGTCTTGCGGCGTCAGGCCCGCACGCTCATAGATGTCGCGGATGGCGGGCGCCCGGTCGTAGGCGTACTGCTGAGCTGCGCGCAGTGCGTCAAGCCGGTCCACCGGCAGGGGATGCGTCATGATGGGCCCCTTCGCTTACTGGCCAGTGAAGCGGGGCGAGCGCTTCTCCTGGAACGCCAGCAAGCCTTCGCGCTGGTCGGCGCTATGCGAGTGCACCTCGGAGGCGAGAAGCTCTAGCCGCAACGCGGTCTCGATGGGTTGCTGCAGGCCGTCATCGACCAGTGTCTTCATGCGCCGCAGGCCCAGCGGGCTCTTGATGGCGATTTTGTCCACCAAGGCCTGGGTGGCCGCCTCCAGTTCAGCGGCGTCCACCACCTGGTTGACCAGGCCGGCCGCCACCAGTTCTTCGGCGGTGAAAAAGTCACCGGTGAAAAGCAGGTACTTGGCGCGTGCGGGCCCGATGGCTCGAGGCAGGCGAACCGAACTCCCTCCGCCCGGCAGCAAGCCGTAGTTGGCATGGGCATCGCCGATCTTGACGCCGCGAGCAGCAAGCACCAGGTCGCAGCAGAGCACCAACTCCAGACCTCCGGCGAGGGCCAACCCGTTGAGAGCGGCGATCACCGGCTTGGGAAAGCTATCCAACCGATTCATCGTCGCCAAGACAAGGTCGAGAAAGCGGCGCGGGCCGTCTGCGTCCGATTGCGCTTGGACGAACTTGAGATCGGCCCCCGCACAGAAAGCCCGGCCCGTGCCGGTGAGAACGACCGCCCGCACCTCCGGGTTCTTCTCGGCTTCGTGCAGGGCGTGATCGATGCCGCCGAGCAGTTCCGGCGTGAGGGCGTTCATCGCCTCCGGCCGATTCAGGCGGATCCACTGGGCCCCTTGGCGAACTTCTACGACAACAGCGGGGGGTGGCATTGCTTCTCTTTTCATGGGTTGGCTTTTCACTAGCGGACTCTGCGATTCAACCGTGGTTTAGTAAATCAGGATTCAATATACTGCAAAGTATATGCATTTACTATACAGTAAAACGCGGTCAACTGGAAGAGCACATGAAACAACAGACGTCATCGCTTGGATCTCCTCTGAAGGGGGTCAGCGTCGTGGAATTCGAGGGCATTGGACCGGGGCCATTGGCCGGCTTGCTGCTCATGCAGCTGGGGGCGGAGGTCACCGTGGTGGCACGCCCAGGACCGGGCCAGTTGCCCAAGGACATGACGTCGCGCGAGGATGGTTTGCTGTCTCGCGGCAAGCGCCGAATGGTCCTGAACCTGAAACAGGAAGACGACCGCGCCCGGGCGCTTGAAATCGTTGCGGCCAGTGACGGATTGATCGAAGGCAACCGTCCGGGCGTCATGGAGCGCCTGGGCCTCGGACCGGATGTCTGTGGGCAACTGAACCCGCGTCTCGTGTACGGGCGCATGACCGGTTGGGGTCAGGACGGGCCGCTGGCGCAGGTCGCCGGTCACGATATGAACTATGTGGCGCTTACCGGCCTGATGTCGCTGACGGAGCGTCCTGGCCACCC
>ERZ1292640.642-Hain-H43-02um-R1-642-length-28443-cov-21_pt1 | contig 28443 bp, 18 predicted proteins | sample MGYA00564404_ERZ1292640 | MGnify/ENA primary metagenome ERZ1292640 (study PRJEB36523, sample SAMEA6512636) | groundwater metagenome | collected 2019-01-08 | study: AquaDiva: Metagenomics assemblies of 32 groundwater samples | reverse complement strand
GCCGAGGCCCCAAATCAGTTGTCGTTGTTCACTTAACGTTGGGACACTACTGATCCCCGGTGTATTCCCTGAGCAGGTCGAGATACGTCCGGTACTGGGCGAGCGACACGCCCGGCGGCGTCTGGTGATCGACGCTGGGGATGAACCGGCCGCTCCGCATCAATGGAACGAGCCGCTCGAACTCGGCCCGCATTGCCGCCTCGCCCCGGGCCATCGTCATCTTGTCGAAGTGGCCGACGAGCACGAACTCCGGGTGGACCCGCCGGATCGCCATCCCGTCCACGCCGGCGTTGCGCTCAAGCGGAAGCACGCCTGCTATCCCGGCCCGCTCCAGCCACGGAATCATGCGGGTGACATCGCCGTCCGAGTCCATGATGGACACCACCCCAACCTCGCGCAGGGCCGGGATGACCTTCGCGTAGTACGGGACCATGAACTGGTCGAACATGGCCTCGGAGATCATGGGCCCGTGGTTGTAGCTCATGTCCTCGGCGAACGAGATGAATGCGGGTGCCGCCCCCGCCTTCATGCCGCGGATGATCCGCAGGTGGAAAGCCGCGAGGTCAGCGTTGATCGCGTGGAGCAGTTCGGGCTGCTCGTGGAACGCCACGAGGTGACGCTCGATCCCGAGGAGTGCGCGCGCGAACCAGAAGAACCCGTCGAGTGTGGCCCACGTGACCACCTCCCCGCGTGCCTGCCGCGCGAACCAGGGCCGCATGGCGTCGAGGTGCTTCGCGGGGTCCGGGTAGAGCTCGGATCGCATCCGCCGGTAGTCGTCGAGGGAGCCCACCGGTCCGTGGCCGTGTGGAAGTCCCTCGGATGCCGCCGGCCGCCCGGTCCAGAACCAGAACTGGCGGTACGGATCGTGGCCGAAATACTGCCCGATCTCGAAGGTGTCCGTAAGCGTCGCCGGGAGCCCCTCGCCGTGCCACCGGTCGATGGTCGCGCCCCACCACGTGGCCCACTCCCAGCGCGGCAGGCGATCCACGGGCTGGCCCGCCATCACGGCGCGAAACCGCTCGACGGCATTCATGGTCCCGCGATTATAGTCCCCCGAAGCGTGTACGATGGATTTCACCATGGCTTTCGACATCCCCCCCGCGGACCGGGCCCGCCTGCGCGAACTGGCGAAGCGCCAGGCCGAAATCGCCGCCCTGCCCGTCATGCGCGACCGCGAGCGGATGTGGTATGCGCTCAACGACGGGGAGCCCGGCGCGCGGCCCCCGGTCATGATCGAGTCCTGGACCTTCGACCGGGACTTCATGCCCGAGAGCGTCTTCCAGTGCGTGTCCGAAACCGGCCGCGGGATAGAGAACCAACTGCTGCGCAACATCCGCCAGCACGAGCTGATCGGCGACGACCACGTCTGCCCCTCGACCTTCGACATCGGGTGGTGGGCGCATATCGACCAGTTCGGGGTGAAGATCGAATCCCGGTCCGTCAAGGACTACCAGGGGGTCGAGACCGGGTACGAGTACATCCACCCCATCAAGGACCTCGAGCGGGACTTCGGGATGCTGAAGCCGGCGAAGTGCTCCGTGGACCGCGCAGGCACCCTTGCGTACCAGGCAATCCTCGAGGAATTGCTCGGCGAGTTCCTGCCCGTCCGGATCCGGACCGGAACTTTCGGCCCGACGATGCTCACGAACAACGTGATCCAGCTTATGGGCATGGATGCCTACTTCACCGCCATGTTCGAGGCTCCGGATGCCGTCCACCGGCTCATGGCCTTCCTGCGTGACAACGCACTGGCGATCATGCGCTGGGCGGAAGCCGAGAACCTCCTGCGGCTCAACAACGGGAACCAGGACAGTTTCGGAACGAGCAAGAACTTCACGACCAAACTCCCGGCGCCCGGCCACGACCCCGCGCACGTCCGGCTTCGCGACATGTGGGGGTGCGCGAACAGCCAGGAGACCGTGGGCGTCTCGCCTGCCATGTTCCACGAGTTCTGCTTCCCCTATTACCGCGATGTCGTCGAGCCCATGGGCCTGCTCTACTACGGCTGCTGCGAGCCCACGCACCCGTACTGGGAGGACCTCCGGACCCTCCCGCACCTCAAGAAGATCTCGATCAATCGCTGGTGCGACCAGGGGTTCATGGGCGAGGCGCTCAAGGGCACCGGGGTCGTCTTCTCGCGCAAGCCCGATCCCAACCTGCTCGCCGTGCCGGCCAAGCTCGACGGGGACGCATGGGCGGCGCACATCCGCGAGACCCTCGAGGCGGCGCCGGGCATCCCAATCGAGTTCATCGTCCGCGACGTCTACACCGTCCATGGCGATCTCGGCAACGCCCGCCGCGCCGTCGAGATCGCCCGGCAGGAAATCGACCGCCGCCGCCGGCGTTAACGGCGGTATACGACACCCACCGCATCGACGAGCCCCGCGAGGTAGGCGTAATGCGTCCGCCGCGCCTCGCGGGTGGCGGCGTCGAGGACCACGGCCAGCTCGGCGTGGTCCACGGACCGCGCGGGCGGCTGGTTCGACAGCGCTACGAGGAGCTCGCGGAGCCGGCCGAGCCCGACGAGGTCCGGGTACGCGCGCACCATGGCCGCGGCCCAGTGGACGGCCGCCCCGGGGTCCCGCCGCGCGAGGGCGAGATCGGCCAGGGACTCGAAGAGTCCCGGATGCATGAGCCCCTGCCGGGCGGACGCCGCGAGCCGGCGGCTGGCCTCCGCGGGCGAGCCCCGCGCGAGCTCCCAGGTCCCCAGCGCGTACTGGACCGTCGCGAACATGCCGACCTGCCCGTCGAGCAGGCGCATCGTTTCCCGCGCCGCGTCGACCCGGCCCACCGCGGCCGCCTCCTCCGCCGCCGACACGACGCCCGCGATTCCCGGCAGGGACAGCGTGGCCTCGCGCGGCGACTCCGCCAGTTCGTAGAGCAGGAACCAGCCGTAGCCGGCGTCCACCCGGGGCGACCGGTACAGGAGCCGCGCATGGCCCCGCCACCAATCGCCCCACAAGCCGAGATCCCGCGGGGTCCACGGACGCCGCCGGTACCGCCGCTCGAACGACTCCGTCGTAAAGTTGTGGAGGACGTAGCGGATCCCGAGCTGGCGGATCCTCGCCCCCAGCGCCCGCGGCGTCACCGACGCACGGATGGCCGCGTGGAGCGGGAAGGGCTGGGTGGACGACGCCAGCAGGACTCCGTGGTCCATGATCAGCGGATACGCCTGCCGCTCCCCCACCATGAGGATCCGGCCGGCGCCCCCGGGAACCAGCGCGCGCGCGGCGGCACAGGCGTCGGCGAAGACGGGGAGCCGCCGCGCCAGGTACGGGCCGGGCGCCTCCAGCCCGGTGCCCGCGCGCAGACTCTCCACATACGGCGCCGCGGTCAGCGTGTCCCACGCCTGCGCCGCCACGAACGCGAAGGCCGTCACCCGCATCGCGACCGCCAGCGCGCGCGCCGCGCCGGCCGGGGGTCGTGTCAGCGCGACGGCGACGGGTACGGCGCCGACGGCGAGCAGGGGAAAGAGGTAATGCAGTTTCGGGAACGCGACGGCCCAGGCGGCGAATCCCGCCGCCGCGATGCCGAGCCAGCCCGCACCGCCCGCCCCGCGGCGCGCCGCTACCGCCGCCAGCGGCCACAGGGCCAGCCACAGCGGCGGAAAGCCGTCCGCGAGCGACAGCGTCCACGGGGACGCGATCCGCTCCAGCAGGGATCCGTACCGCCCCTGCTGGCCGACCTCCTGCGTGTACCGCAGGCGGGCCGCCCACTCCCCCGAAGTCATGTCGAAGTACCCGAACACCCCGCCGGCGAACGGATAGAGCGGGTTCCCGGTCTCGAGGGCGCTCCGGAACCAGAACGGTAGAAGGACGGCGAGGAATGCCGCCCCGGCCAGCCCGGCCGCGCGGAGCCGCCGCGCCCGGGGGACGCTCCGGTGCGCGAGCAGGCCGGCGATCAGCAGGGGCAGGTACACCCCGGCCGAGGTCTTCACCGCGGTCATGAGACCCACGAGGAGTCCCGCCAGGACCGCCGCCGCCGTGCGCCTCGTCGACCACCACGCCAGCGCATAGAGCCCCGCCGCGAACCCCAGGGGGCCGAGCACGGCGTCGGCCTTGGCGTTCGCCGTGTACCCCGCGACCAGCGGGTGCGTGACGTAGAGCGCGCCCGCGAGCCAGCCCGCGACGGGGCCGATCGTCCCCGCGAGCACGGGCCCCATCAACGCCCCCAGCGCCGCCGTGACCCACCAGTTCTGGAGCCGGGCGGCGCCCTCCCCCTGGATTGCGAATCCGGCGGCGCGGACCGTCTCCGTGAGCGGCGGCAGGGCGAAGATCAGGTTCCCGGGCATCGGCACCAGCTTGTGGAGCCGCGCGGTCCGTGCGGCGACCGCGAGGTTGTGCTGGAGGCTGTCGCGCAGGGGATCCGTCTCCGGCGCCAGCGCGGCGGGCAGCAGGAGGACCGGGAACACGAGGGCCACCGCCGCGGCGGGCCACGCCCCCCGGTGCGCCTTGAGGGCGGCCGCTGCGCCCCGGGCCGCCGCCATAACCGCCCGGAGCAGCGGCCGGCCCGCCGTCGCCAGGAAGTATGCCGTGATCGCGGCCACGACGGGCGCGGAGAGGAGCCCGGTGAGCGCGGCGCCGACGAGCGCCATTCCACCGGCGCCGAACCCGAGCGCGCCCGCCGTCAGCAGGCGCAGCGCCGGCTCGCCTCTCCGAGGCCGCGCGAACCAGGTCAGCGCGATCCAGCCGCTCCCCGCCAGTCCAGTCAGGATCGCGGCGCCGGCAGCGAGCCCCGCCGCGATCCTCACGAGATTCCCAGCCAGGTCCGCGGCAGGCGGCATCGGCGCCTCCCGCAGATGCCGGAGCGCCAAGGCCATGGCCGCAGAATCGACGGGCACCCGGACCTCGAACAGGACCAGGATCAGCCACGCCCAGCCCAGTGCCAGCAGGGAAAGAGCCGTCACGGCCCGATTCTCCCACGCACCCGACAAGCCGTGCAGGCTACCGGCGCGTGTTCGCCTCGATCATCGTCATGAATCCAGGAAAGCGCGGGGTGAGAGAACTCGCAACCCGGGCACATGGCGGTTGACAACCCGTGCCTCCAATTCCAGGAGGTCACGATCCCCCGTCAGGAGAACGTCCACGCGGCCAGCCAGACAGCACTCCAGGACATGATCGTCGGTCGGATCGCGGCAGATCGCGAGCTTGGTTCGTGCTTCGACCACCTGGGCATCCGCGACGAATGCGGCTGCCGCGGCGATCAGAGCCGTCAGTTGCTCCCTCGTGATCTTCCCCTCCTCGCAGAGCCGGGCTGGCGTCCCGCGGTACTCCTCAAGGAGGGCGGCCGAGACCACGACGACGGCTTCCCTGGAGACCTTTCGGAGGGCGGCCTCGGGAATGCCGCCGAACGCGAGACCGGAAATCAGGACGCTGGTGTCAACGACGACCTTGACGGCCGGCTCTCCTTGCCATCGAACGGATGCGACGAACCGCGCGTTCCACGTCCGCAGGCTTCAAGGTCGTCCGCCGGAACGCCTGCCTGACCACACTCAGCGCCGCGTCAAGCCGTTCATCCCGCGAGAGCACCGAAACCACGAACTCGTCCGGAGCGATCTTCACCGAGGACTTCATTAGATATCTCCTGTCTATCCTACACCCCGCCTACTTCACCGTGTTCGCGATCGCCTTCGCGAAGTTCCGGATCGCCTTTTCCACCCCGCTCGAATCCGCCGCCTTCGCCGTGTCCCCGTATGAGCTCTTCCCCGTCTCCACGTCGATCACGCGAACGCTCAGGTAGTAGTCCCCGAGCATCTTCCCCACCGAACCCACCACCATCCACCTGGCGTTCAGTAGTTTCCCCAGCTTGACCGCGCATTCGGACGTCGTGCACCCGGTCTGCTGGAACGCCTGCTCCGCCAGGATCCGGTCCATGTTCGACTTCTCGATCACGTTCACCTTGCCCGTCTTGATGAGCTCGCTCCGCAACATGTCCGAGATGACGGCCGCGTCGGTCGGCGACACGCCCTGCGCCTGGAGATCCCCGACCGCGACGTTGCGCCCCCCGGCTTGGCTCTTCGGGGATTCCGCCTTCGGCGCCTCCGGCTTCGGCAGTTCTGCCGCCGGCGGGGTCCGTTCAACCACCGGTTCGTCAGGTGGCTGGGTCGCCCTGCGTGCCGCCTCGAAGTCCGCCGCGGTCGGCCCGAACGCGTACCCGACACTCACCTTGTGAGTGAGCCCGACCGGGTGCGCGGCCATGGCGTAGTCGAGGACGAAGGCGTTCAGCTCCGCCGAGAGCCCGAGTGTGAGCTGGCCACCCGCTTCCGAAAGATTCGCGGTGCCGCCCCGGACCGCAAACCGCGGGGCCGGCCGCCACTCGACGCCGAGCGCGATCCGCGATGGCTCCCCTGCGGCGGCCGCCAGCTCCGCCCCGGCGGAGACGTGCGCGGCGGCGAACTTGTATGCCGCGCCGCCGCGAAGCTCGGTCGGCAGTGATTCGTCATAGGTGCCGGCCTCCCCCGCGGTCCGGAGCGCCGGGCCGAGGTTGCGGTACGCGATCCCGGCCGTCACGCCCCCGAAGGCGACCGTCATGCCCAGGTCAGCCGCGACCGTGCTGGCGGCTTCCTTGAACACGGAGTCGTTGACCATTTTCAGCGTGACCCCCGCGCGCACGGGCCCCAACCGCCACGCGGATGCCAGTCCGATGGATGAGACGCTCCGGGACTCGCTGCCGCGGGACTCCCCGTATTCGTCCACGGATTCGTAGTTGGCGGCGTACCCCGAGTACATGCACCCAAGGCTCCAGGATGGCAGGAGAAGCCAGCTCGCGCCCGACCCGATCGTCGTGAACTGGCCGGCATATGCCGACGCGCCGGTCAGCGCCGCCTGTCCCCGGGTCGGCTGGTCCGCGAGGACCGCCGGGTTGCTCCACGCCCGCAGGAGGTCGCTGCCGCCCGTGCTCACCCCGCCCATCCCGATCTGGCGCACGCTGAGCGGAACGTTCAGGTACGACGCCCCCACCGTCTTCGCGGCCCGGGCGCCGGCCGCGAGCACCAGGGCGACGAGGAGGACCGCCGCGCGCCTCATTTCTTCCTCTGGCCAATCACGACGATCTTGCGGTCGTTGACGCCGCCGCCGGACCCGACGACCCAGTACAGGCCCGAACCGAGCCGGACACCGCTGTCGTTGGTGCCGTCGAACCGGACCTTCGCGCTCCCGCCGCCGTCCGCCGCGGCTTTCATGGTTCTGACCAGCGCGCCCGATTCCGAGTAGACCCGGAATTCGACCGCCGCCCCCGGCGTGCCGCTGGCAATGACCCATACCGACGGCGACGCCCCAGCCATCTGGAGCTTGTTCGGCGCGACGATCAGCTTGCCCGGCTTGACCAGGCCCTCGACGATCTCGGTCGCCGACTTCGGCGGCGGCGGGGGCGGTGGAGGTGCGGCCGGGCCCACGCAAGTGACAAACCCCGCCGCCACCGTCCCGACGGGACCGCTCGTGTATCCCCCGACCGAGAAAAGCGTGCCGCCCACCGCCGCCACACCAAGGCTGTCACGGGCCGCGGGGAGCGACGCCTTCGTCACCCACGAATCCGTCGCGGGATCGTAAGCCTCCACCACCGGCACCAGGCCCGTTCCGTTTGACCCACCGACCGCGTAGAGCGTGCCGCCGACCACGGCCACCCCCAGACGAGCCCGTGCCGTCGGCATGCTCGCCTTCGTGGTCCACAATTCCGTGACAGGATCGTAGGCTTCGACCGTGGAAAGGTAGGAGCCCGGGGCTCCCTCACCGCCAACCGCGTAGAGCATGCCACCCACCACGCCGACGGCCAGATGGTACCGCGGGGCAGGCAGACTGGTCTTCGTCGTCCAGGAGTTGGCGGCGGGATTGTAGGCCTCCAGGTCGGACACCGCGCCGGCGCTGTACCCGCCCACGGCATACACGAGCCCGTCGAGGGTGGCAGCGCCCAGCCCGCTTCTCGCCACCGCGAGGCCCGCCTTCGTGACCCAGACACTCGTGGCTGGGTCATAGGCTTCGACGACGGCCAGGGCCGAACCGCCCCCCGCCCCCCCGATTGCCAGGACCGTCGCCCCCACAGACGCGGCGGCCAGGTCGTTTCGCGCCGTCGGCATGGCCGCCATCGTCGCCCAGGTGTTCGTCAGGGCGTCGTAGGCCTCCAGTGTCGCGAGCGCGGGCCCGTTGTATCCGCCGACGGCGTATACCGTCCACCCAGCCGCGGCCACCGCCAGCTCGGCCCGGGCCGTCGGCATCGCGGCCACCGTGCTCCATCCGAGCACGCCCGTACAGGTCCAGACCGGCGGGTCCGGATTGGTGGCAGCCAGTGTCGCGGCGGCGGACGCGGACAGCGCCCCGCCGGTGCCCCAGTCCCATCCCGTCGCGGTCGCCGAAAACCCGACCGTCCCCGCGCCGGAAACGCTGTAGGTCCAGACGTACGTCTGGAAGGCCCCCGGCGCCAGCTCGACGGACCCCGTCGGCACCGGTCCCCCGGCCGCCGCCACGAGCGATCCGCCCGCGTACATCCCCAGCGCGGGCTCGTAGGCCGTCGCCGTGCCGCCACCCGAGTTAGTGACCTGGACCGACACCGTGACCCACTGCCCCACCATGGCCGACGCCGGGGACACCGACACCGCAGCGGCAAGCGCGCCGACGCCCGAGACTCCCGGGATTACCCCGGCCTCCACCGACGACAGGGTGCCCCCCTCGCGCTGGCCGCCCACGGCGTAGATCACGCCGCCGACGGCGGCCGCGGCGAACTCGTACCGCCAGCCCAGGAGATCCGCCTTCGTAGTCCACGTGTTCGTCGCCGGGTCGTAGGCGAACACCAGGGCGTTCGGGCTGGAGTAGTTGCCGCCCATGACGTAGAGCGTGCCGCCCGTGGCGACGACTCCCTGCCCGTAGCCGCCGACCGGCAGGTTCGCCTTCGTCGTCCACGCGTTCGTCGCGGGATCGTAGGCCTCGACCGCCTGCACGGAGCCGCCGTTCAGCCCGCCGACCGCGTAGACCTTCCCGCCCACCGCGGCCGCGCCCCCGAGATAGCGGCCCGTGGGCTCCGGGGCCACCGTCGTCCACGTATCCGTGGCCGTGTCGTAGGCCTCCACGACCGCGAACGCCCCGGACCCGGTGGAGCCCCCGATCGCATAGATGGTGCCGCCCACGGCCGCCGCCTGGAGCATGTACCGGGCGGTGGGCATGCTCGCCTTCGTCGTCCACGTGTCCGTGGCCGGATCGTAGGCCTCCAGCGTCGCGAGGAAGGTGCCACCAACCCCGCCGATCGCGTAGATCGTGCCGCCCACGACGGCGGTGGCCAGCGCCCACCGCGCCGTCGGCATCGGCGCCTTCGTTGTCCAGGTGTCGGTCGCCGGGTCGTAGACCTCGACCACCGCCAGCGCGGGCCCGACGGACCCGCCGATGGCATACAAGCTGGCCCCGACCACGGAGACCGAGAGGTCGCTCCGCGGCGTCGGCAGGCTGGCCTTCGCCGACCACAGGGGATCGGACACCGCCCAGAGGAGCCCGGTCGCAGTCGCCTCCACGGCTCCCCCCAGGGAGGTATCCGACCCGGCACCCGTCACCGAGTACGCGACCGCCCCCAGTCCAGACGCGCTGAATGTCCACGTGAACGACTGCGACGCCCCCGGTGCCAGCGTGACCGGCCCCGCGGGGTTGACGGTCCCGATCTGGGCCACCAGCGCGGCCCCGGTGTTGAGCTGGATCGCGGGGCTGACTCCGGTCGCGTTCCAGCCGCCCGTGTTCAAGACGGTGAGGACCACGTCCGCCCACCGGCCCCGGGCCACGGCGGCGGGACGCGCCGACGCCGTCGCCGCCAGGCTCGCCGGGCCGTACTCGCCGGGCACCAGTCCCACCTCCACCGTGGGCATGTACGACGGGCCGTCGACGCCCCCGATCGTGTAGAGGGAGCCTCCCGACGCCACGGCCGCGAGGATGGTCCGGGCCGTGGGCATGCTCACCTTGGTCGTCCACGTGTCCGTGTTCGGGTCGTAGGCCTCCACCGTCGCGAGACGCGCGAGCACGTCACCGCCGACGGCGTAGATCGATCCGCCGACCGTGGCGGCCGCCAGGTCGGGACGCGCGGTCGGCATTGACGCCTTCGTCGTCCACGTGTCGGTGTTGGGATCGTAGGCCTCCACCTTCGCCGAGGGGCCGACGCCGCCGATCGCGTAGACGGTCCCGCCGGCCACGGCCGAGCCGAACGCGTACCGCGCGGCGGGCATGGCGGCCTTGGTCGTCCAGGTGTCGTTCGCGGGGTCGTAGGCCTCGACCACGGACTGGGGGCCGGCGCCGTATCCCCCGGCCGCGTAGACGAGGCCGTTCACGACGCCGATGCCGAACTGGGACCGGGCGGTCGGCATGCTCGTCTTCGTCGTCCACGAGTCCGTGGCCGGGTCGTACGCCTCGACCGTCGCGATCGCGCCGGCCACGTACCCGCCGATGACGTAGATGGTCCCGCCCACGACGGCCGCCCCAGCCTCGTACCGAGCTGTCGGCATCGCCGTCTTCGTTGTCCACGCCCCGGTCCCGGGTTCGTACCTGAGCATCGACGACAGGACGCCGCCCGCGTCGATGCCGCCGATGGCGTAGACGGCGCCGTCCACGACCGCGGCGGCCACGCCGAACCGTCCGGTCGGCAGGGAGGCCAGCGGCGTCCAGAGGGGGTCGCGGGCGGTGAAGAACCACTGCGTAGCCGACGCCAGCACCGGGAACCCGAGCGCGGCGTCCGTGCCCGTCGCCGTCGCCGTGATGCCGACTTGCCCCGAGCCCGAGGCGCTCAGCGTCCACGTGAAGCTCTGGGATGCGCCGGCGGCCAGCGCGACCGGGCCCGCGGGCGACACGGTCCCGATCTGCTCCACAATCCCCCCTGCCGCGTTGACCTGGAGGAGCGGGGTCACCCCGGTGGCGCTCGCCCCGCCCGTGTTGGTCACCGTGAGCACCACGGTCGTCCACCGCCCCACTGCCACGGACGCCGGGCCGACGGACATCGACGCCGTGAGGTGCGAGAGCGCGGGACTGCACGTGACGAGCCCGGTCACGACCCTCCCCGTGGTGACGCCGCTGGAGTCCATGCCCCCGACGGCGTAGAGGGTGCCGCCGATCGACACCGCGGACAGCAACGACTGTGCCGCGGGGAGATCCGCCCTCGTCGTCCACGTGTCCGTGTTCGGATCGTAAGCCTCGACCGTGGATCGGTAGCTCCCGTCGTTCCCCCCGATGGCGTAGAGGGTCCCGCCCACGACGGCGGCGCCGAGTTCCCACCGGGCCGTGGGCAGGTTCGCCTTCGTCGTCCACGTGTCGGTCGCCGGGTCGTACGCCTCGACCTTGGCGGAGGCGCCCCCGTCGTACCCGCCGATGGCGTAGATGATGCCTCCGGCGACGGCGACCGCCATCGCCGACCGCGCCGTCGGGATCGGGGCCTTCGTCGTCCACGAGTCCGTGGCCGGGTCGTAGGCCTCGACCGTCGTCACGGTGGGTCCGGTGGACCCGCCGATCGCGTAGATCGTGCCACCCACGGCGGCGACGCTCAGGAGGGATCGCGCGGCCGGCAGGGAAGCCTTCGCCACCCACGTGTCCGTGTTCGGGTCGTAGGCCTCGACCGTGGAGACGGGACTCGGGTTCCCTCCCCCGATCGCGTAGATGGTCCCGCCCACGACGGCGGCTCCGAGGCCGAACCGGACGTTGGCCATGTTCGCCTTCGTCGTCCACGCGCCCGTGCCCGGATCGTAGGATTCCACCGCCCACGTCATGCTGGGCCCCGGGATCTGCCCCCCGATCGCGTAGACCTTGTTCCCCAGGGCGACGGCCGCCAGACTCTCGCGCGGCGTCGGCATCGGGGTCGCCGGAGTCCAGTAAATCTCGCCCGTGCACGGCCACGGCTGATCGCCTACCACTCCTGCCTCGACCGTCGCCAGTCCGGAACTCCCGTTGCTGGTTCCGCCCACCGCGTAGAGGGCGCCACCCGTCACAACGACTGTGAGAGAGGCGCGGCCTGTCGGCATATCCGTCTTGGTCGCCCAAGTATCCGATCCCGGGTCGTAGGCCTCCACTGTGGCAAGAAACGCCGTGCCAGACATTCCCCCTCCGGCATAGATAGTGCCGCCGGTCGTGGCGGCGGACAGGTAGTGCCGTGGAGCCGGCATCTCCGCCTTCGTCACCCATGTGTCGGTGTTGGGATCATATGCCTCCACCACCTTGCGAGCGGAAGCACCCGCGAATCCGCCCATCACATAGATCGTCCCACCCATGGCGGCGGCGGCCACGCCGTACCGCGCCGTCGGAAGACCCGTTTTGGTCACCCAGGAATCGGTCGCCGGATCGTAGGCTTCCACGACCGGCAGTTCGGAGACACCGTTGTACCCCCCGATGACGTAGATTGCCCCCCCCACCGCGACCGAGCACATGGCATACCTGGCCGTCGGCATGTCGGCCTTGGTAACCCACGTGTTCGTTGCTGGATCGTAGGCTTCCACCGTGCGGAGGAACACAGTGCCGCTGATCCCTCCGATCGAATAGACGGTCCCGCCCACGACGGAGACGGTGGGGTGGAACCGCGCCGTCGGCATGCTGGCCTTCGTCACCCACGTGTTCGTGTTCGGATCGTAGGCCTCGACCGCGGCGAGGGGGCCGGGGTTCCCTCCCCCAATAGCGTAGATCGTGCCGCCCACGACGCCCCCTCCCAAACCGTAGCGGCTCGTCGGCATCGGAGTCTTCGTCGACCAAGCGAGGTCAGACGCGAGGGCTTGCGACACAGACAGCAGCGCGGCCAGAGCGAGGGCCGCGTGGGCCGGAAGCAGGCGCCAAGTGGTTCTCAAAGCGCGCTCATTGTAACAAAGAGGGTCAAGACCGGCCCTGACGGCGCGCAGGCGGACCGAGAAAGGCGAAGGAGTTTCGACGTCAGTCGCGGACGCGCGCGGCGCGGAAGGTGGTACCGGAGGTCAGCATGATCAGCCCGCCGTCGCCGGACCGGTAGCAGTACGAGTCGACGGAGGAGCCGGCCTTCGGGGGGCGTTCCCCCGGACGAACGCCCGGCGCGACGCGCACCGTCGTGACCTTGAGCCGGAGCGCCGTTCCCGCGGGCGCTAGAGTGCCCTCGACGGTCAGCGCCGGGGTCGCGCCGCCCGGCTCGATCCGTTCCCGGCGCCACGTCCCGTCCGCCGAGAACCGGAGCCGGATCGTGGCGCCGCCCGCATCGCCCTTCCACGTACCTACCAGCCAGCCTGGCAGGGAGGACGCGGAGGCCGATCCCTTCGCGCTTGCCGGACGGGAACGCGCCGACGGCTCGGGCCCCGAGTGCGCGGGGTGCTGCGGCGCCGGGGCGACTGTCGCAGGCGACGGCGTCGAGGCAACCGTCGGACTGGCCGGAGCCTCCTCACCGTCCGTCGCCGGCATCCAGTCGGTGGGCGGAGGCGGCGTGCCCTCGACGCACAGGCAGATGTCCGGAAGCTTCTTCTGGGAGACCGCCGTCTGCACCGCCGGCCCGGGGTCGATCCGCTTCGTGGCCACGTCGACGTCCCAGTTGAAGTCCTCGACGTTCACGCGGTACCGGCCGTCACCCAGCAGGATCGAGGTCCATGTCCACTGCCCGGTGCCCCCGGCGCTCCTGAGCGCCTTCATCACGTACCCGGGCTGGCAGTACCGGCGCACCAGGTACGTGGCCAGCCTGGACTCGCGCTTGGCCTCGGGAGAATCCTGATTCGCCGCGAGGCCGGAGCACGGCCATGCCACGACGACTCCCAGGGCGAGGCAACCGAGCCGGACGGTACGCATCCCGCTCATGGTAACGCCCCCGTCCCCGGGGCGGCAACCGGCGGAAGCAGGCCCTCGAGGTCGACCGGGCCGGCGGTGCGCCGGGCGACGCGCGCGCCGGCGTTGCGGACCGTGAGCGTCGCGTGGTCGCGGGCCAGCACGCCCTCCACGACCTCGTACCGGGGATCGCCGGTCAGGATCGTGTCGCGCAGGTTCGCGGTCCACGTCTCCTGGACCGCCTTGAAGGCCCGGCGGATGGCGTCCGCGCGCTCGTCGTCGATCCGCCAGCCGCCGTCGGCGGCCCGGATCCAGAAACCCACCACGGCGGCCCCCGCCTGCACCGCCTCCCGCGCATCGGCCTCGAGGTCGGCGGGCACGGCGTCCGGTTCCCAGAGGAGGCACGTCACCCGGCCACCGTACATCGCGACCGGGAGGCGGACCGCGCTGGCCGGCGCGGCGTAGACCATGCACCCGGTCACGTCGAACGCGCCCGCGAGCTCGGCGCGCGGCGTCGACCCCGTCCATCCGCCGAAGACGACCTTCCGTCCCCCCGCCGATGACGGCGCCGCCGCCGGCGCCAGCGCCCGCACGAGCGCGCGCGTGGCCTGGCGCCGGCAGTCGAGCCACGCGTCGAACGCGGACCCCTCCTCCACCTTCGCGGGGTCGATGAAGTCGGCGCCCGTCCGCGCGCAGTACCGCTTGAACTGCTGGACGCAGTAGACGCCGAAGCACTCGTCCACGTCGAGCTCGAAGTTGTCGTCGAGCACGAGCCCGTCGAGGGCGTAGTCCGCGAGCAGCCGCTTCAGTTCCGCAAGCTCCGCGGCCTGGTTCTCGGGGTGGTTGAAGCACGCGAGCGGGCGGCCCCAGCGGTCGAGGAGGGGCTTCCCGTCCCGGCCCACGCGCCCCCGCTGGAGGTCGTCGCGCACGACGGTATTGTCGAGGTAGGCGCCGCCCCACACCTTGATGCCGCGGGCGTGGCAAGCCTTGATCAGGTCCGCGAGGAAGTCGCCCCGGTAGCCCTTCGCCAGGGCCGCAACCGGCCGGTCCCCGGGCCGGCCCTTGTACCAGACGGTCCCGTCGGATCCGCGGAGCAGGGGCTGGCAGACCGTGGCGCCGAGCCACGACAGCCAGTCGGCGAGCCCCGCCGGCGAGGCGGCGGCCGAGACCAGCGTGTTCCACGGCAGGTGGACGAGGGTCTCGACCCGCCGTCCCGGCGGAGTCGTGTACCTGGCCTCGACGAGGCCGGTCGCGCCGTTCCGCACGCGCGAGAGGTCCAGCGAGACCCGGACAAAGGTCCCCGCGGGCGTCACCGTGAACGGGACGGGATCGCCGTTCACGGCCACGGTCTTCACGACGGTGCCGGCCGGAAGGGCGAGCGCGACCCGGCCCGAACAGCCGGTCATCGTGTTCGTCAGCTTCGGCTCGAGGAGCCAGCCCAGGAGGTTGTCCAGGAGCCGCCCGGCCTGCGCGGGATCGGCGAAGTGCCGGGCCATCTCGGGGCCGAATCCGAGGAGCGCGGCCCGGCCCGCCCCCCAGTTCCCGAAGACGCCCAGCGCCCGCCCGTCCGCCGTCGCCGCCATGGTCGTCGCGTCGGGCTCGGGATCCAGCACGACGAGCTCCCAGCCGTCGGCGTCGGCCTTCACGTGGCCGGCCCGGAGCGACAGCTCGACCGTGGGACTCGTCTCGAACCCCGCCGCGAGGGGCGTCCCGGGCACGAGCGCGATCTCCTTCAGCTTCGCGCTCTTCGTGCCCCGGACGCGGCAGAGCTTGAGCAGGCCCGGCGTCGCGAAGGGGCCGCCCCACGACCCGTAGAGGGCGCCGCCGGCCGACACCCAGGCCGCCAGCTTCTCGACGTCCCGTTCCGGAAACGACCGGCGGGCGCCGGTCGCGACGAGATCGAACCCGGCGAGCGGCGGCAGCGCCCCGGGCGCCACGTAGGTGACGGCGAACCCGCGGGCGGCGAGCGCGCCGTAGATGGCGGCGTCCCAGTCCCAGCGGTGCTCGGGGGCGACGACGAGCGCGGTCATTCCCTCGTACCGGGAGACGTCCGCGGCGGCCACGCGTACGGGAACGGCGAGACAGAGTCCCGCCGCGAGCACGTGCAGGCAGGTGAGCGATCCAGCGTGACGCATCGTTAGAAGCCCGGAGACTTGTTTCAGTATACAATGCGGCGTCATGGCCCCCGCACCGGACCGCCCGTCGCGCCGCGCCGATGTGGCCTGCCTCGCGATCCTCGCATGCCTGCCGCTCCTCCTCGAGGCCCGCGCCCTCGTCCCCGGCCGCGTCCTGACCTCGGCCGCGCTCCTGTACTGGTACCCGCCCTGGCAGTCCCTGCACGCGGGCCCGGTGCCCGTGGACCCCCTCCAGAGCGACATGGGATTCGTCTTCCACCCGTGGCTCCTCCACGCGCGGCGGGAGATCCGCGCGGGGCGCCTCCCGCTCTGGAATCCCAACGCCGACGCGGGCGTGCCGTTCCTCGCCAACATGCAGTCCGGCGTCTTCTCCCCCTTCACCGCGCTGGCCTACGTCTTCCCGCCGGGTCTCGCGATCGCGCTCGCCGCGGTGGCCAAGTTCGAGGCGGCGGGACTCGGTACCTACCTGTTCCTGCGCCTGCTCGCCACTTCGCCGCCCGCCGCGCTCCTCGGCGCCACGGCCTTCATGTTCTCTGGGTTCGTCGTCGCCTGGCTGGGCTGGTCGCTCGGCAGCGTCGGCGTCTGGCTCCCCGCGCTCTTCGCGGCGGTCGAATGGCTCAGGATCTCGGGTCGGCGACGGGCCGTGGCGGCCCTCGCCGCCGTCGTGGCGGTCCAGTGGTCCGGCGGGCACCCCGAGACCTCGGCCCACATCCTCGGCGCCGCCGGGCTCTGGGCCGGCTGGCGCGCCGTCGCCGGGCGGGGACCGGAGGAGGAAGGCGCGCTCCCGTTCCTCGCCCGGGCGGCGCTCGGTATCTCGCTCGGCACGCTCGCGGCGGCCGTCATCCTCCTTCCCTTCCTCGCCTACCTCCCGGACACGACCGCGTTCGCGGCCCGGCGCGCCGCGGCGGGGATGCCCGTCTGGCCGCTCTCCCTGATCACGAGCCTCCTCGTCCCCCGGTACCTCGGCCACCCGGGCTCGAACACGCTCTGGTGCGAGGCGTTCACCTCGAACTACACCGAACTCAGCGGCACCGTCGGAATCCTGCCCTGGGTCCTCCTCCCCTGCGCCTTCGCCGCGCGCCCGGACCGCCGCCGGGCGCCCCTCTTCTTCGCCGGCCTCGCCCTCGCCTGCCTCCCCGTGATCTACCTCGTGCCGGTCGTCACCCCCCTCCTCGCCTCCCTCCCCGGGATCTCGGTCATGGCCCACGTCCGCCTGATCCTGGTCGTGGGCTTCGCGCTCAGCGTCCTCGCCGGGCTGGGCGCCGACCGGCTCCTCGAAGCGGGCAACGAGGATCGCCGGCGGCTCGCCTGGCCCGTCGCGCTCGTCCTCCTCGCCCTGCTGGCCGGCCTCGGCTGGCGGTTCCGCGCCGACCGTGACGCGATCCTGGCCGGGCACGCCCTCTGGTACGTCCGCGATGAGGTCGTGCGAGCGGCCTCCCTCCTGCTCGCGGGCGGCCTCCTGGTCCGGCACGTCGCGATCCGCCCGCAGGTCGGCGGCTGGGCGACGGCCGCCCTCCTCGCCGTCCAACTGGCCGGTGTCGTGCCGTACGCCTGGAGCTTCTACCCCGTCATCCGCACGGACCAGTTCTTCCCCGCGACGCCGGCCATCGAGTTCCTCACGGCGCGCGCGGGCGAGGGCCGCGTCGTCCTCCCCGTGCCCAACGTCGCCGATGTCTACGGTCTCGCAGACCCCACCGGCTGCGACGCCATGAACCCGGCCCGGACGGCCCGGCTCGTGAACGGCACGAACGACTTCGGACGGTTCGGCAACAATCCCGTGCTCCTCGCGCGGCCCCTGCGCCGGCCCGTGCTCGACCTCCTCGGGGTGCGCTACCTCCTGACGTGGGCGGACGACCGGGCGCCCGCGCCGGGACTCGTCCGGGTCTACCGCGGCCCCGACGCCGCGATCTGGCGCAACCCGACGGCCCTGCCGCTCGCGTTCCTGGTCCCGCGGACGCGGCGCGTCGCGGACGAGGAAGCCCTCCGGCTCCTGGAGTCAGGCGGCGTGGATCCGCGCCGGACGGCCCTCGTCGCAGACGGCGAAGAGCTCGCGGGAGGACCAGGAACGTGCCGAATCGACTCCCACGGACCCGGGAAGCTCGCGGTCTCCACCTCGGCAAAGGCGGCGAGCTTCCTCGTCTTCGTCGAGACCTGGGACCGCGGGTGGGTCGCGACCGTGGACGGCGTCCGCGCGCGCGTGGTCCGTGCCGACTACGCCTTCTGCGGCGTGGCCGTCCCAGCGAGCGCCCACCGCGTCGAGTTCGCCTACCGGCCGGCCGCGTTCACGGTCGGGCTCGCGCTCAGCCTGCTGGCGCTGGCCGGGATCGTGGCGCTGGCCCTTCGACTCGGGGACTCGCTCAGGGCCCCGGTCCGGAAATGACCGTGGCGCGGAACCTCGTCGTCTTCTTCACGGACCAACAGCGCTGGGATTCCTGCGGCTGTTACGGCAATCCCTTGGGGCTCACGCCCCGCCTCGACGCCATGGCCGCGCGCGGCACCCGGTTCGAGCACGCGTTCACCGTCCAGCCCGTCTGCGCGCCCGCGCGCGCCTGCCTCCAGACCGGACTCTACGCGACGCGGCACGGGGTCTGGCGCAATGCGATCCCGCTCGACCCCGCGCTCCCGACGCTGGCGCGCGCGTTCCGCGCCGCGGGAGGATTCGCCGGATACATCGGCAAGTGGCATCTGGGTGATTCCGCCTGCCACGGCCAGACGCTCGGGGACCAGGATCCCGTGCCGCCGCGGCTCCGCGGCGGCTACGACGACCACTGGCTCGCGGCGGACGTCCTCGAGTTCTGCTCGCACCCGTACCGGCTCCGGCTCTTCGACGGCGACGGGAAGATCGTCGAGCGCCCCGGTTACCGCGTCGATGCCCAGACCGACCTGGTCCTCGAGGCGCTCGAGGACCGGGCGCACCATCCGGACCGGCCCTTCCTGCTATTTGTCAGCTACCTCGAGCCGCACTTCCAGAACGACCTCGACCTCTTTGTCGGCCCCCGGGGCGAGGCGGAGGCGCTCGCGCGGAAGGGCTGGATGCCGCCGGACCTGGCCGCCCTGCAAGGCAGCGCCGCCCTCCACCTCCCCGGCTACCTCTCGTGCGTGGCCTCGCTCGACCGCAACCTCGGCCGGGTGCTCGACCAGCTGGCGAAGACCGGGATGGACCACGACACCGCCGTCCTCTTCACGAGCGACCACGGCTGCCACTTCAAGACGCGCAACGGGGAGTACAAGCGGTCGTGCCACGAGTCGTCGATCCGGATCCCGGCCGTGATGCAGGGGCCGGGGTTCGACGGCGGCGGGAAGGTGGACGAGATGGTCACGCTCCTGGACCTCCACGCGTCACTGCTGGAGGCGACCGGCCTTCCCCTCCTGCCCGGGTGTGATGGGCTCGCCACGCAACGGCTGGTGGAGGGGCGGCGCGACGGCTGGCCCGACGACGTCTTCGTCCAGATCAGCGAGTCCCAGGTCGGCCGCGCGATCCGGACCCGGCGGTGGAAGTACTCGGTGACCGCGCCCGGCGTGAAGGGCTGGGACGTGCCGGCCAGCGCCGGCTATGTGGACGAGTGCCTGTACGACCTCGACCGGGACCCCGCGGAACTCGAGAACCTCGTGGGCCGGCCGGAGTTCCGGGCCGTCCGCGACGACCTCGCGGCGCGGCTCCTCCGGCGGATGCGGGGGGCTGGCGAGCCGGCCCCAGCGCTCTCCTTCACCCGCTGAGCCCTGACAGAGCAGGCCTGACTACCGCGTCATTCCATCCAACAACCTTACTGGACAAGCGGATTCCCGGTATCCTCTCCCCCCCCGCGAAGTCTCTTTGCCCACCCCCTGGCAATCCCGTCTCTCGCCCTCTGGAAACCCTTCCGCCTAAGGTGTAGCCTGCTCATCGGAGGTGTAACCGCATGTCCATGCGCTTTCTCTCTCATGCTTGCTCAGTCTTTCCTCTCCGAGCTGCGAACCCATGTCCAGAAGTCCCAAGCATGCCTCGACAAGCGCTCCCCGAGGATGCAGCGTACTGGCCGAGGAGGCACAGCATGAACGCTGAGCAACGCGATGCGTAGCTACGAGGTATCTCTCGAGATTGCCGGGCCAACAGCCATGTTCACCAGACCGGATACGGGCGCGACTCCGATCTCCTATCCGGTACCGACGTACTCCGCCGCGAAGGGTATTTTCGAGTCGATCCTTCGCCTCAAGTCCGTCATCGTCCGCCCTGTGCGCGTGGAAGTCTGCTCCCCGATCGTCTACCACCGGTACATGACCAACTATGGTGGCCCGCTCCGTAAGGGGGGGGTGCTCAAGACCGGGGGATCATATCAGCTCGCAGCAACCGTCTTGATCAACGTGTGCTTCCGCCTCTACGCAGAGCCTGAACCGATCTCTGATGGACTCCGGGATACCAACAACGCCCATGCATATCAAGAGATGTTCAGACGCCGACTCATGCGGGGCCAGTGGCACCATGTCCCATGTCTCGGATGGAAGGAATTCGTCCCCACGTATGCCGGAGAGCTCCGCCCGGAGACCACGGTCTTCAAGGACATCAATCTGTCCCTGCCGTCGTTCCTCTTCACCGTGTGGGATGCGCCCTGCAAGGGGAAGTACGCGCCAAGCTTTACACAAGATGCGAAGGTGCAAGACGGGGTTCTTCGCTATGCTCAATGAGCTTCGGATCCTGGCAGAATCCCTGAAAAGTGCCGGCATCAAGCCGCCAGCGAGGCACGAGAACCTGAAAGCGCTTCGCAAGGGTTCTGTGTTCATCTTGCGGATCGGGAGAAACGGCCTCGTGACGGAGTGCGAAGAGTGCCCTTTCGACCCCAACCAGGATCCTCTCTGGACGATCGACTCTGGGAACAACGGGGTAAGTTTCCCTGGGTTCAACCTTGCGCTGAATCCGAGTCCGGAGACGATGCGGTTTCTCGCGGGTTGCCTCCGTGATCTCCCGAAGCAGTTAGTTAAGACAGGACTGGCCAAGGACTGTAGCTCTGATTTCCTCCCCATGAGATCCATTCTTGAACGTTGTGCACAGTCAGATGCGTCCATTGAGGGATTCCTGAAGAGCTCCCGCACAGCGCTTGAAGCGTTGCTGAACAGTGGGAGAATGTCGAAGCTTGGCAGCAGGATTTTCGAGAAGGCAAAGAAGGATCGTGAGGCAAAACTCACCGTCATCCTCGATTCTGATCAGATCGGGAACGCGCACCCCGTCGCTTCACAGGGAACCGAGCAGTTCATCAACAAGTGGCTGCTTGACCACCGGCCCACATTCACGGCTGGAGGAAAAGGAGCTGCACCGAGCAAGAGTCAGAGGGATGCCTATGGAGAAACAGGACGGATCAAGAAGGCATTCCCAACCGCTCGCCTCCCACAGATCGGAGAAACCGTTCTCTACTCGATGAGCAGTGAGTCCCCATGCCAAGAGCGTTACGGGCAATCGGAATCGGACAGCTTCCCGGTAACGGAAGGGCTGACTGACTCGATGAGGGAAGCCCTTGAATTCGTTGTTCACCGTTCTCGCGAAGGAAGAACATGGGCGAGAATTCCTCCATCAGGGGGAGACACGGGGAAGGACGATCTTCTGATCGCCTACCTGTCCTGCCGCCCCGACAACCAGGGAGTCCTTGCCAACCTGCTTGGATTCGACTCCACCGACGCGGATTACGGGCTGAACTTTTGGGAGCAGGCGAGCGCGAGCGTCATCCAGGCGCTCCGGGGCATTCCATCCGGTCCGTCCGCGGATGATATCCACGTCCTCGTGCTCTCTGAAGTGGATCGCGGACGCAAGCGAGTGGTGCTTGCAAGGAGCATTTCGGCCATGACAATCCAGCAGTGCGTGCTGGACTGGAACCGCGATGCCGGGAACACACCTGATGTCCGCATCCTCTCGCCCAAGAAGGAAGTCGGCCTTGTGGCGCCCCGCCCCCCGTTTCCGGGAGAGATTCTCCGGTGCCTGCGGAGGACATGGCTTCGGCAAGCCCAGAGACCGACGGACGCAGCCGTCACTCCCGGATGCCGTCTCGCCCAGGTCTACGCGGTCTTTCTGGACCGCGACAAGGTTGAAGCGACGCGTCTCCTTGAACTCTCCCTCCTCCGTTGCTCGGGACTTCTGATGACCCTCGGTGAGCTGCAGGCTCGATCGGAGCAGGCACGCGCGTGCCCCAACGCCAGACGGGACGTGCTGGTCGTTCTGCCCACGCTCGGCATCCTTCTCAACATGACTGGACGGAAAAAGGAGGTCTATATGAGCGAATCCGCGTTCCTGCTCGGGCGCCTGTTCTCACTGCTCGATGGATTGCATGCCATCTACTGCAAAGACATTCGCAAAGGTCACATGCCGGGCCGCCTTCTCGGGAACTCCTTGTTGGCCACCGCACTCGAGCAACCGGTCACGGCCCTCGACGTCTGCAGCCAGCGGATGTTGCCGTATCAGGCATGGGCGGCAACCACGACTTCGACCGACCATGCGGGACTCGCCCGATGGCATCTCGGCCAAATGCAGCAGATCGCGGAAGCCATTCACAAACATGGCCTCCCGCAAAGTACGACTCCACAGGACCGGGCGGAAATGATGCTGGGATACCTTGCGCGACACGAAAAGCCATCAACCAAGGAGGAAACATCATGATCACGCGCACGACCGGACTGCTCGTCCTCGAGGTCAGGAATTCGAACCCGAACGGTGATCCCGATCGGGACAGCGATCCGCGCCAGAGGCCCGATGGGCTGGGGGAGATATCCCCGGTCTCAGTCAAGCGGAAAGCGCGGGATCTCATTTCCGACAAGGAAGGGCCCGTCTGGAAGGAACTGGGGAAGAACCTCGATGTCGAATGCCACGATATCCTTGAGTCCCGCGAAAGAGATCGATCCGCGATCAAGAAGCTCCTATCCGAGAAGGATGGTGTACGCAAGTTCCACAAACGATACTGGGACGCCCGGGTCTTTGGCAATACTTTCCTCGAGGAAGCCGACAAGGATGAAGTGGCGCAGTCGGCGGTGCGATCCGGAGTAGTCCACTTCGGATTGGGCGTGTCCGTTGCGCCGATCGAGATCGAGCGGCTCACGCTGACTAACAAGTCCGGAGTAGAAGAAGGGAAGACGCGCGGCATGGCACCGATGGGATTCCGCATTGTCCGTCATGCCGTGTATTGGATGCCATTCTTCGTCAATCCGACGGCAGCCGGCAAGACCTTCTGTACCGACGAGGATGTAGCTTTGCTCTTCCGAGTCCTTCCGCATATCTATGACCACACGCGCTCGGCGATTCGGCCGATGGTCGGAATCCTTCATGCCTGGGTGATCGAGCACAAGTCGCCACTCGGGTCCTTCTCCGACTTCCAGATGCTTGATGCGCTCAGGCCCAAACTGAAGCCAGAGATCAAGCAACCACAGACCATCGATGACTACCTGATCCCCTCGTGGGAGGATGTCCCGGAAGACCTTCGAAAGAAGGCAGCTAGAGGAAGGGACCTCCTCGCCGGATGACCGACGAGAAAAGCGGGATGCTCGCCCACAGTGGTGTCGGTGAGCGCCCGCCGCAGACGTATCATGACCACGTGACTGCGGTGGAGTCTCGGGCATCATCCTCTGCGGCAGGAGTGGATGAGCACCGTTCTCCGCGTGGCCACGAATGGGATGGCGTCTCGGTGGTTCGGCTCGCCGCCGAGTACCATGACCTGGGAAAACTCGACGGTGCGAATCAGCGCGTCTTGCAGAAACACATACCGCGTACCAGTTCCAAGGAACCGCTTCCGATCAACCACGTAGACGCGGGAGTCGCCCACTTGATGAGCATGATGGCGCCGAGTTCGGCACTTCTGGCCTACTCCCACCATCGAGGGCTGCCATGTATCTCCATCGAGGAGCGGAAACGGGAGAATGGAGGGCCGTTTAGAGACGAGAAGACCGAAGCCCGAACAGGAAAATTCTTGGCGGAGTACCTAGCGATCCACAGAACACAGGTTGCGGGATCGGCGACCGCGGCGCCGCGAACGCTACGCAATGCGACACCCATGGAATATAGGATCGCGCTGTCCTGCCTCGTGGATGCGGACCACACGGACACCGGCTGTCATCGGACCGGAAGCCCTTTTCCATCCGCTCCGCCGCTTCTCCCCAAACTTCGGCTTGAGCAACTGGACTCCTACGTGCAGTCGCTCGGGGAAAGGCACCGCGGAGCCAGAGACCGACTCCGGGCCGCCATTTACGACGCTTGCCGAAATGCACCCGTCGATCCGCCTTTCCGCGCCTGTGACAGTCCTGTCGGCACCGGCAAGACCACCGCCGTGATGGCCCACATGCTCTCTGTCGCTGCCGCACGAGGGCTGCGCAGGATCTTCGTCGTACTCCCCTACACCAACATAATCACGCAGTCGGTCTCCACATACCGGAAAGCCCTGACCGCTCCCGGGGAAGCGCCCACCGCCGTCGTGGCGGAACATCACCACCGCGCCGAATCAGAACACCTTGCACTGCGCGATCTCTCAGCACGGTGGGACGCGCCGATCGTGGTAACGACGGCGGTGCAGTTTTTCGAGACCCTCGCCGCAGCGCACCCCAGTGGGCTGCGAAAGCTCCACCAGATCCCTGGATCGGGCATCCTGATTGACGAGGCCCACGCAGCTCTGCCCGCGCACTTGTGGCCGATGGCGTGGCACTGGCTTCAGGAGCTTGTCGAGAAGTGGGATTGCTCGGTGGTTCTGTCGTCCGGTTCTCTGGCGCGCTTCTGGGAGATACGGGACTTCTCCGGAAGCGCCAGCCCGATCCCAGATCTTGTCCCGGACGCATTGCGGGAAGAAGCCCACCGCGCGGAAACCGGCCGAATCAACTACCAGCGGGCAGATCGGAATCTCGACCATGACGCCTTGGTATCGGAAGTGCTTAAGGCACCGGGGCCACGGCTGGTCATCATGAATACCGTGCAGGCGGCAGCCGTTATCGCAAATGAGCTTCGAGCACAGGTTGGACGAGGGAAAGTGGAACACATGTCAACCGCACTGACGCCGCATGATCGAGATCCCATTGTCAGCAGAGTTCTTGCTCGCCTGGGCAACGGTCTGGATGACGATTGGACCTTCGTCGCCACCAGTTGCGCAGAGGCAGGCCTTGACCTATCGTTCCGCACCGCATTCCGAGAATCCGCCGGTCTCGTCCACCTTATCCAGGTCGGCGGGCGAGCTAATCGCGAGGCCAGGGATTCGGCTGCAACGGTTCACGACTTCCAGACTGCGGATCCCCTCCTCCCTCACCATCCCACGTTTCGACTACCCGCAACGATATTGGGAGAGCTTTTCCGCGAAGGAAAGGTCGCCACCGCGCACTGTACAGAGGCCATGCTGAGGGAGCTGCGTCGCCACCCCACTCGGCAAGCTGAGGATGTCCGGCACAAGGAAAATGCCAAGGATTTCCCCGCGGTCGAATCCGGATTCAAGGTCATCGAAACGGCGAAGACGATAACGATCATCATTGACCAAGCTGTGGTCAAAGCCATCGAGTCGGGAGAGAGAGTGGACTGGAGGACAGTTCAAGACCAGAGCGTTCAAGTATGGGCGGACAAAATGGAGTCGTTGCCGGTTCGTCCCATTGACAAGGAAGAAAGCCTCTATGCGTGGATTGGCAGAGCCGGCAGCTATGACACGTTTCTCGGATATATGGCCAGTGTCCTCCCACTTGCCAGGAGAGATCCCAGAACCCTGATCATATGAGCGACTACGAAGCCTGTGACCGCCAATCCCCTTCACGCCTCAGCTCGATCACCGCGTCGGAAAGGCGGATGTCCCTGCCTTCGAACTGCTTCCTGAATTCGCGGAGGCGGCCCAGCACCTCCCGTATCCCCTGGGGATCGTCTGATCCGCCGATGGCGGTCTCCGGCGTGATGGTCATCTCGATGTCGACGGGGCCTTCCGGCACCTCCGGCGGCACGGCGATGTCCACCCGGTGGTCCTTGGAAACGACGGCTTTGATCTTCAGCGGGCCCATGGCTACCCCTACTGTACCGTGAACCCCGGTGGCCCGCCAACCCAGATCCCGATCTCGGCGCTTAACCACTTCACCTTCTGTCCGAGACGGTGCGCGCTGATCCACGTCGAGGGGGTTTTCGTGGAGAACGCCTCGACACTCCGTGGCCGCGTGGCGCACGAAGAAGTAGACGACGCCGGGGCCGAGGAACGGCCGGGCGTGCGGATTGTTCGCGGCCTCCCACTGTTCTCTGACCGCTTGGGGCTCTCCGGCAGGGCGGATGTAGTTGAATTCCGGCCCGCAGCCGACGGTCCCGAGATCCCCTACCCCATCGAGTACAAACGGGGGCCGCGGAGGCAGTGGAAGAACGACGACCTCCATGCCTGCGCGCAGGGCCTCTGCTTGGAGGACATGTTCGGTGTGCCCGTGCCACGGGGAGCCATCTTTCACATCGCTTCGCGCAGACGCCGGGAGGTGGAGTTCACGCCCGAACTCCGGTCCGCAGTCGCGCAGACCATCCAAGATATCCGCCGTCTGCTGGCCGCTGGCTTCACCCCCCCTGCGATCCGTCAGCCCCACTGCGACGGGTGCTCTCTTAACAGACTCTGCTTGCCCGAAATCACCGAGCAACCGGACCCGGTTCGGCGGGCCTCCGCCGCCGTGTTCCATCCCCGGGACTAACCGTGGAGATCGTACAGAACACGCTCTACGTCACGACCGAGGGCGCATACCTGCATCGCGACCATCTGACGCTCAAGGTCGAAGTGGAGAAGGAACTCAAGCTCGCGGTACCGATCCATCACCTTCAGTCGGTCGTACTGATGGGGCACGTGATGATGAGCCCCTCGGCAATGGAGCTTTGCGCGACGGAGGGCGTCGCCGTCTCTTTCCTATCCCCGACCGGCCGGCTGCTCGCCCGCGTGGACGCGCCGGGATCGGGCAATGTCCTGCTTCGCCGCGAACAGCACCGGTGGGCCGACCGGCCAGACAAGGCCAGGGAAATCGCACGGCAGTTCGTGGCCGGCAAAATCAACAACGGCAGGGCGCTTCTACTGCGCGCCGCCCGCGAGTCCGAGGCGGAAGAGGACGCACAACCTCTGGAGAGAACCGGCATCTCCATGCTGGGAAGCCTCCAGGCACTCGAGCGAGCCGCGTCCCTCGACGAGATACGCGGGATCGAAGGCGAAGCAGCCGCCGGATACTTCGAGGTCTTCCCGCGCCTGCTCAAGCCGGGCCAGCGCGAGGCCTTGCCCATGTCGGGCCGCAACCGGCGTCCGCCGCTTGACCCGGTCAATGCCCTGCTTTCATTCACTTACGCCCTGCTTGTGCACGACTGCGCGTCCGCCCTGGCGAGCGTCGGCCTTGACCCTTCGGTGGGATTCCTCCATGCCGACCGGCCGGGACGCCCCTCGCTCGCCTTGGACCTGATGGAGGAGTTCCGGCCACTGATCGCGGATCGGCTCGTGGTCGCCATGATCAACCGCAAGCAGGCTCAGCCCAAAGACTTCGCCAAGCGGGATGGCGGTGCCGTCGAGATGAAGGACAGTTTCCGCCGGGATCTGATCTCCGCCTACCAGGAACGCAAGCAGGAAGAAGTCATGCATCCGCTCCTCAAGCAGAATACGCGCGTCGGGCTGCTGCCCTTCCTCCAGGCCCGCATCCTGGCTCGCCATATCCGGGGGGACATCCCCTCCTACGTTCCATGCCTGCTCCGATGATTGGAGCCTGATCGTGCTCGTCCTTGTAACCTACGATGTCAACACGGAAAACAAGGAAGGACGGAGGCGCCTGCGGAAGGTGGCCCTCGCCTGTAAGGACTACGGCCAGCGGGTACAGTTCTCGGTCTTCGAGTGCGTCGTAAGTGACGCCGAGCTGGTAAGACTTCGAGCCCGCCTGGTCAAGCTCATTGACAACGGAAAGGACAACCTCCGGATCTACCTCCTTGACGAAGCCGCCAGGAAGCGTGTAGAGCACTACGGTATCAGCAGGTCGGTAGACTTCGAGGGATCGTTGCAGGTGTAGCGCGGACCTGAAGCTCCGGCGGAAAGCCGGTTGGTTCGCGAACTCCACAAATTAACGAGACGCCAAGGAAATCTGGTGAATCCGAGGCTTCGCCGTCGGAGAATGACACCCCAGGGAGCTCGGAGTACGCGGAAACCGCCCCTACGACCCTTTCGGGGCAAGCGGATTGTAAGATGAAGTATCGTCCGGCCGAAAGGCCGGACGCGGATTGAAACATCTCCAGATGATTGACCCCTATGACCAGGTGGGTGTATCGTCCGGCCGAAAGGCCGGACGCGGATTGAAACCCGCTCAATCAGGCGCTCCTTCGCCTGGCGCATGGGTATCGTCCGGCCGAAAGGCCGGACGCGGATTGAAACGTCCTCGTCGGCCACGTCCTGGGTAAAGATGTCGGTATCGTCCGGCCGAAAGGCCGGACGCGGATTGAAACGATGATCAACCGCAACAGGCCGAGCATCTGACGGCGTATCGTCCGGCCGAAAGGCCGGACGCGGATTGAAACGCCATCCGGATCACGTCCTTCGTCAGGAAGAGGGTATCGTCCGGCCGAAAGGCCGGACGCGGATTGAAACTTCTTCCACCCCTTCTCCCCCAGCCACCACTCCAGTATCGTCCGGCCGAAA
>ERZ1292640.640-Hain-H43-02um-R1-640-length-28526-cov-6_pt1 | contig 28526 bp, 21 predicted proteins | sample MGYA00564404_ERZ1292640 | MGnify/ENA primary metagenome ERZ1292640 (study PRJEB36523, sample SAMEA6512636) | groundwater metagenome | collected 2019-01-08 | study: AquaDiva: Metagenomics assemblies of 32 groundwater samples | reverse complement strand
CGGATTTGAACCGGAGAATGGAGGTTTTGCAGACCTCTGCCTTACCACTTGGCTACGGCGCCCTGTCGGGAATGATCGCTCACATCGGCTGATCGGGAAGGAGAAATGGAGCGGGAAACGGGATTCGAACCCGCGACTTCGACCTTGGCAAGGTCGCACTCTACCACTGAGTTATTCCCGCTCAACTGACGTCTACGGTACCACAGGCCACGCGCGGGATTCAAGGCGAGCGGGTGCATGTACGCTAGGTATCGGCGTCAAATGCGTTGGGAAACACCTCGATTGTGGGTCGATCTCCGGCCGTTCCGAGGATGGAGACGACATCGAACCGCAGCAACGTGTCGCGCAACCGGTGGGTGGCGATGTAGTGCCTGGCCATCGTGATAATTCGGCGCTGCTTCCAGGCGGTGACCGACTCGGCCGGATGCCCGCAGTCGAGGGTGCTTCGCGCCTTCACCTCAACGAACACCACCGTGTGGCCGTCGCGCGCCACGATGTCGATTTCGCCAACTCTGGTGCGGTATCGGCGTGCAATAATTGCGTACCCGCGGCGCTCGAGTGCTTCACAGGCCAGATCTTCGCCGATCTTTCCCAGTCCAGCCGTGGCAGGCGATGTCATGCCACCTCGAATGAGCAAGAAGAACGCCAAGAACTCCCATGCGCCGATCTATAATGTGTCGGCTCTTGCCTGACGGTTGCCGCGACCCTGTCGTGGTGCGGCGCGGATTTCAGTCCCCTTCCGAAGCCCCTTCCATCGCCGAGCACCGGGTCGCATGCGCGCCTGGCCGCACGTCGCCGGTGCCCTCGGGGCGGGCCGTCGCAAAGCTTGTTTGTCGTCGCAGTAACCGCGCGTTCGTGGCGCGCGCACAAGGGGGATTCCATGAAGGTTCTCGTCTTTGGTGGCAGTGGCAAGATGGGCACGGCCGTCGCCTTCGATCTGATGAAGGACGATGCCGTCACGGCGATTGGACTGGTGGGCCGACGCCGCGACGCCCTCGAGCAGACCCGCAACCGGCTCAAGAGCCCGAAGGTGGCGCTGCACGTCCTCGACATCGAGAAGAAAGACGACGTGATGGCGCTGATGAAACAGTACGATGTCGGCGTCAATACCCTGCCCGACCGTCATACCAGCTACCTTGTGGTTGACGCCGCCGTCCGCGTAGGTCACAACATCGTCGACATGCTGGAGGAGTATCACCGTCGACCCGACGCCTACGAAGTCGAAGGACTGGTGCTCCCACCCGGCATGACGCTGGACGCGTATGGCGACTGGATTCACGAAACGGCCATCAAGAACCATGTCACCTTTCTGGACGGCATCGGCTTCGCGCCTGGGATCAGCAACATCACCTGTGGTGAGGCCATCCGGAAACTCGACGTCGCCGAATCGGTGATCGCCCGCGTCGGCGGGATCCCGGCCAAGGAAGCGGCCGCGCGCCACCCGCTGCGTTACATGATCACGTGGGCGTTCTGGCACGTCCTGCGTGAGTACATGATCAAGGTGTACGTGCTCAAGGGCGGACAGAAAGTGGAGGTGTGGGCGGCGACGGACCGCGAGCGCTTCCAGTTCGACAGGCTCGGCAAGAATGAGCCGCTCGAATGCGCTATCACGCCGGGCATGCCCAGCTTTATCTACACACGAACGCAACTCCAGGAGTTCGCCGAGAAGACCGTACGCTGGCCCGGGCACTGGGATGGCGTTCAGACGCTGAAGGAGTGCGGCATGCTGGACATCGAGCCGCAGACTTTCGGGGGGACGACGATCGTGCCGCGCGACTTTCTCCTGTCGCGCATCGAGCCACGCCTGCGCGCGAATCCGGGCGAAACCGACGTCTGCGTGATGTACAACACGGTCGTCGGCACGAAGAACGGCGTGAAGACGCGCATTTCGTACCACATGTGGGACGAGGCCGACACGGTCAACGGGATTTCCTCGATGGGCCGGGTGACCGGCTACTCGGCCGCCATTGGCGCCGTGATGATCGGCAAGGGCATGATCAAGGAAACGGGCATCGTCGCGCCCGAAGACTGCTTCTACGGCGAGAACTACAACTACTTCATGAAGGAACTCGAGAAGCGGAACATCGTCGTGCTCGAAACGACCGAGAAGATCGCGTAGCAGGAGATTACGGCGCGATCAACGCCTCTGGTGCTCGACCTCCGTCAACGCTCCGTCGACGATGCGAAGGGCGATGTCGGCTTGATCCGTGGTCAGGATCAGAGGAGGCGAAAACCGGAGGGTGTTCAATCCTGCCCCGAGCAGCAATAGACCGCGCCGGAAGCACGCGTCAACGACGGCGTCGCGCTCGGTGACGGCCCGCTCCTTCGTCTCGCGGTTCCGCACCAACTCGACGCCAATCATCAGACCCTTGCCGCGCACGTCACCGATGATCCGATGACGCGTGGCCAGATCCTGCAGCCCCTCTTTCAGATAGGCGCCGACCGTCTCGGCATTCGCCACGAGGGACTCGCGCAAGAGCTTGATCGTCGCAAGCGCGGCGGCGCACGAGACCGGGTTGCCGCCAAACGTACTGGCGTGCGCTCCGGGCGGCCAGGCCATCACCTCGGCTCGGGCCGCGGTGATCCCCAGCGGCATGCCTGAAGCTATGCCTTTCGCCAGCGTAATCACATCTGGCCTCAACCCGAAGTGTTCGCACGCGAACATCCGACCGGTGCGACCCATGCCGCACTGAACCTCATCGGCGACCAGGAGCATCCCATGCTGTTTCGTGAGAGCCGAGAGCCGCTGCAGAAACTGCGCCGGGGGCACCAGGTACCCGCCCTCACCCTGGATGGGCTCGACGATGATGGCCGCCACCTCATCGGGCGATACCAGATGCACCAGAATCTTGTTCTCGATGTAGTCCAGACACTCGGCCTCACAGCTGTCCGGCTTGAGCTTCAGCGGGCAGCGGTAGCAGTCTGCGTACGGTGCGTGGTGCACCCCGGGCATCACCGGGCCGAATCCTCGGCGCTGGATGGCCTTGCTGGCCGTCAGCGACACCGAACCCATCGTGCGCCCATGAAAAGCTCCCAGAAACGCGATGAAATTCTGGCGCCGTGTCGAATGCCGGGCCAGTTTGATGGCAGCCTCGACGGCCTCCGCACCGGAGTTGCCAAAGAACGACCGCACATCGCCGTCGATGGGCACCATGGCGTCCAGCTCTTCGGCCAGCCGGACTTGGGGCTCGTAGTAGAAGTCGGTGCCCGACATGTGCAGGAACTTCTGGGCCTGATCGGTGATGGCCTTGACGACCTCCGGGTGGGAGTGCCCGGTCGAGGTGACCGCGATCCCGGCCGCGCAGTCGAGAAACCGATTGCCATCAACGTCCTCGACAACCGCGCCCTCGCCGCGAGCCATCACGAACGGGTATGAGCGCGTGTACGAGGGCGAAACGTGCTTCGAATCTCGTTCGATGATGGCCCGGGCCTTTGGACCCGGAAGTGGTGTCTTGAGTTCAGGACAGGTCATGATGATTTCGTGCCCACCTTCCAGCGTGTCCCCGTGGAAGAGTCCTCGAGGATGATGCCGCGCGCAGAGAGTTCCTGTCGGATGCGATCGGCGGAGGCGAAGTCGCGCCGGCTGCGGGCCGCCTGGCGATCCGCGATCAGGCGCTCGATCTCCTCGGGCGACACGGCGGCGGCGGCATCCTCAGCCCGGCGCAGCGTCATCACCCCCAGGATGCGATCGATCTCGTCGAACGCGTGGCGAATCACCGCCACGTCGGGCTCGCCCACGTCATTGGCATCGATCGCGGTATTCATCGCGCGAATCAGCTCAAAGAGCACGCCGAGTGCTCCGGCCGTGTTCAGATCCTGCTCGATCATCGAGCCAAAGTCGGCCCGCCCCTGCGCGACGCGCGCTGAAACGGCATCATGCGCAGGGCCGCCCCGGATGGTGACGAGCCGCGCCAGAAAGTCCATCAGCCGCTGCACGGCTTCTTCGGCCTGCTGCAGACTGGTCCACGAGAACTTGAGCTGCTTGCGGTAGTGGGTCGACATGTAGAGATACCGCAAGGCCGACGGCCTGAACCCCCTGGCCACGACGTCCGACAGGTTGAACACATTGCCGATCGACTTCGACATCTTCTCTTCGTCGATCAGCAGGTGCTCCACATGAACCCAGAACCGCGAGAACAGGGTCTTGGTGGCGCCTTCGCTCTGCGCGATTTCGTTCTCGTGGTGCGGGAACATCAGGTCGACGCCGCCTGCGTGAAGATCGATCGGGGCGCCGTCGAGCAGCCGCAGCGCCATCGCCGAGCACTCCAGATGCCAGCCTGGACGGCCGGGGCCCTGGCCGAAATCCCACGTGGGCTCATCGGGACGGGTGGCTTTCCAGAGCACGAAGTCGCGCACATCTTCTTTGGCGTACGAATCGGTGTCGATGCGTGCGCCCGGCTGGATGCCGCCGTGGTCGATCCGGGCCAGCTTGCCGTAGTCGGCAAACGTCGAGATCTTGAAGTAGATTGACCCGTCGCTTCGGTACGTATGACCGTTGCGCTCCAGGCTGGTGATGAGGTCGGTCATGGCACGCAGATTCGCCTCGTCTGTGGCACGTGGCGTCTCCTCTGCGGGCTCCAGACCCAGGACGCCGGCATCTTCCCGGAACGCGGTGATGTAGCGGTCGGTGAATTCGCGAAGCGGCAGCCCGGCATTCTGCGCGCCGGCGATGGTCTTGTCGTCGACGTCGGTGAAGTTCGTCACCTGTCGCACCTGGTACCCGCATTGGTACTTCAACGCACGACGCAACACATCGAGGCAGACGAAGGAACGGAAGTTCCCGATGTGGCCCCGGTTGTACACGGTCAATCCGCACGTGTACATCCGCACGGTGTTGTCGCGCAGCGGCGCGAAGTCTTCCTCGCGGCGGGTCAGCGTGTTGTAGAGGCGCATCATGGTCTGTGACACTCCCGCGTCAGCGCGGCCTGGGCCGGCTCAGTCCCGCAATCGGCGTCTGCCCGCAGGTCACGCTGGCGTCGAACGTCGTGGCGGAGGTGCACAACGACACCTCGATGGGCGAGGCGTCCTGATGCGGCGTCCCGGCGATGGCCTCGCCAAACGCCGCGCCGATCGCTGTCGCGATGTCTCGAGCCTCGGCCTCGCCGAATCCAATCGCCTGAGCCATGCGCGCGGTCAGGTCGCCGGCCGTGGAGGCGTACTGACCGTCGCGAGGAAAGCTCGCCGAAAAACACAGTGTCGTGTCCGTGCCGGTTTCGTTCATGGATATCGTGATTCTAGACCGAAATCATGTCGAACAGGGACCGGGCCCGCTCGCAATCGTGCGCGATCTGGGTCTTCAGCGCCTCGGCCGAGTCGAATCGCCGCTCGTCTCTCAAGCGTTGGACGAAAAACAGGCGGGCCCGTTCGCCGTAGAAATCGCGGCCGCCGCTCAACAAATGCGTCTCGATTCCAGGTGCGCCTGCTGCCTCGAATGTCGGTCGCACGCCGATGTTGGTCACCGCAGGAAATAGACGTCCATTGGAACGGAACACGGTCGCGTAGACCCCGTGCGGAGGAAGCAGCTCGTTCGGCGTGTTCAGATTGGCCGTGGGAAACCCGATCTGGCGGCCTCTCGCGTCTCCGGCCACGACCTCTCCATCGACGAAATAGTGGTGACCCAGCAGGGCGCCGGCTTCGTCGACGCGCCCCTCGCTGACCAGGCGGCGTATCCGTGTGCTGCTGACCACGAAGTCGCGGTAGCGCACCGGGTCGATTTTCTCGGCCCGAAAGCCGTACTGCCCGCCCAGGGTGCGCAACGTGGAGAAGTTGCCGGTGCGCTCGCGCCCAAACAGAAAGTTCGCGCCGACCCAGACTTCGGCCACCCGTAGCCAGTCAACCAACACGGCTTGCACGAACAGGTGCGGCTCCCAGTGCGCCATTTCCTCGGTGAACCGGACGATGGCCATGCCCTGCATGCCGGCCGATTCCAACGCCTCGACTTTCTGGGCCTCGGTCATCAGCAGCCTGGGCGTCTTGTCGGGACGAATCACGCGACTCGGGTGCGGATCGAAGGTGAGCACCACCGGTGTCGCGCCGCGCTCGTAGGCCGCCCGGTGCACCCGCTCGACAATCTTCATGTGCCCGCGGTGCAGGCCATCGAAGTTGCCCACGGCCAGCACGGGCGATCGCCAGGCCGCGGGGCGGGGATTGTCCGGAAAGCGGATCACGTCCACCCGTCGATCATACCGGGATTCGCTAGATGTCGAACGTCAGCCCGTCGTAGGCCAGCTCGACACCGTCGGGCAAGGCGGCGTTGGTGGCCGCGTGCGGCAGGTCGTGACAGATGTGTGTGAACCACGTGCGGCCCGGCTTCAGGCGCTTCACGACTCCAAGCGCTTCGGCCACCGTGAAGTGCGTGGGGTGTGGGCGGTGCCGCAGCGCATCGAGCACCAGGGTGTCGAGGCCTTCCAGCAGTGGCCACGAGGCGTCGGGAATGGCATTGCAGTCGGTCAGGTAGGCGAAGGCGCCGATGCGGAACCCGAGGACGCTGCGCCGGCCGTGCAGGACGGGCACGGGATGAATCTCTTGGTGGCCTATCGAAAACGGCCCGGCCAGCGGGTACAGGTGCAGCTTCGGAATCCCGCCGCCTTGCTCGTTCGACTCGAACACGTACGAGAAGGTCCGGCGCAGATCCTTCATCGTGTACGGATCGCCATAACACGGGATAGAGGTCTTCTGCAGCATGTTGAAGCGGCGCACTTCGTCGAGGCCCATCACGTGATCGGCATGGCTGTGGGTAAACAGAATGGCGTCGACGCGATCGATGGACATCCGCAACGCCTGCGCCCGGAGATCTGGTGTGGTGTCCACCAGCACGCGCAGGCCATCACTGAGTTCAAGGTAGATGGAAGGACGCGAGCGCGTATCGCGCGGATCGGCCGACCTGCAAACGTCGCAGCGGCAGCCGATCATGGGCACACCGTGCGACGTGCCGGATCCCAAAAACGTGACGCGTCCGGCCCTGGCACTCACGAGGTAGCGGCCGGCGGAACCGCGGCGCCGGTGTCCCGCAGGGCTGCCACGTAGCGCATGCGCAGGTCGTACAGCACCTGGTCGAGCAACGACCGTTCCTGCGCGGTCAGGTTGCCTCGCGTCTTCTGATCGAGCATGGCCAGAATCGCGATCATCTGCGCCGCGCCTTCGAGATTGAGCGGCCTTTTCTCGCCAGAGACCGGATCAGGATAGTCGCCGAAATGCACGGCCGCCGTGGTGGTCAGGGAAATCACGAAGCCGCTGAAGCTGGCCGCCGGGTCTTCCGACACGTCCTTGCCTCCCTGCAGAGTACACCTGCCGCCGATGGTCTCGTCGAGCCGAAGGAGGTCAATCGGCCGGCGCCGGACCCTGCGACGCGCATGGTAGCATACCGGCCATGGCCTCATCGACGCGTGCCGCCGAGGAATTCGCCCGACTGGTCGACCTGGTGCGCATGCTGCGCGGTTCGGACGGATGCCCGTGGGACCGCGTGCAGACGCTGCAGACGCTGCGGCCGTTTGTGCTCGAAGAAACCTACGAAGTGCTGGAGGCCCTCGACCGCGACGACCACGCCGCACTGCGCGAGGAGTTGGGCGACTTCATCTTCGAAGCGGTGCTGCTGGCCCAGGTGTGCACCGAATCGGGCGCGTTCACAGTGGCTGATTCCCTGAAATTCATCTCCGACAAACTCGTGCGGCGCCACCCGCACGTCTTTGGTCCCGCCGACGGCAGCCAAGCCGTGTCCGAGCAGGATCGGCCCCGCACGCCGGAGGCGGTCCTGGCGCGGTGGGAGGACGTGAAGGGACGCGAGACCAGCCACTCGGGCAAGCCCCGCACCACACTGGGTGGTGTGCCCCGCGCATTGCCCGCCTTGCTTCGGGCCCACGAGATCGGTCTGCGAGCCTCCGCCGTCGGATTCGACTGGGAACGGGCCTCCGACGTGCTGGCCAAGATCGAAGAGGAGGTTGCCGAATTGCGGCAATCGATCGAGGCCGGCCAAGCCGCCAACCGCACACACGCCGAGGAAGAGATGGGCGACCTGTTGTTTGCCCTCGCCAATCTGTCGCGCAAGCTCGGGATCGAGCCCGAGTCCGCGCTGCGCTCGGCCGACGACAAGTTCACGCGACGATTCGAGGCGCTGGAGTCCGCCATCCGCGCGACCGGACGCCGGCTGGGCGACTGCTCGCTGGCCGAGATGGAGGACGAGTGGGCGCGCGTCAAGCAGGCGGAACGGTCGGTCGCGTTTTCGAGCCGATCGTCAGACGTTTCCCGCTGAACGTGGTGGCAACCAGAGACCGCCCGTCGGTCTCGAGTGAAATAGCGCCATCCTGATCGGTGCGCAGCAGCGGCACACCCAGAATGCGATACCGCCCAAGCACGGCCGCGTGCGGGTGGCCGTAGCGGTTGCCGCGTCCCACGCTCACAACAGCCAGCGACGGGGCCAACGCGCGCAGCCATGGCCAACTGCTCGACGAGCTGCTGCCGTGGTGTGGTGCCTGGACCACCCTGATGGGCACCGGCGGAATCAGCGGCGCCATCAGGGCTTCCCCGCCCACCTCGATATCCCCGGGCAACACGATCGACACCTGCCCGAACCGCAGCTCGATGACGACCGAATCGTCGTTGCGCACGCGCTGGCGTTCCCAGTCAGGTAGCGGGGGATGCCACGCAACCACGTCGACACCTCCCAGCTGAAGCCGGTCGCCACGTTGGACCATGCGCCACGCGCCTCGATTCTGCTGCACCAGCTCGTGCAGCATCCTCAGGAGCGGGTGCGGCGGCACCGGCACGCCTTCCCACACCTCGATTGGGGCGAGGTCGCGCACCAGTGATGGCGCCCCGCCGGCGTGGTCCAGGTCGCCGTGGGTCACGACCAGATGCGTGACCCGCCGCACACCCAGTGCCCAGATGACGGGCTCGACCACCCGCCGGCCGATGTCGAAGCGGCTGCCGCCCGCGCCTCCGGCATCCACCAGCATGGCGTGCCCCGATGGAAAGCGCACGAGCGCGGCGTCGCCCTGCCCCACGTCGATCATCGTGACGCGCAGCAGGCCGGCGCCACCGAACCGGCTAGGCGGCGAGACGACGATCCAGATCGCGGCGGCCGTTGCGGCCGTGATGCCTGCTGCACGCATCCGGAGACACCAGTTCGACGCCGATGGCCAGCGCACCCGGGCGTGCCGCGCGCCAAACCAGACCACCCAGGCGCCGTAGTAGATCACGATGGCGGTGGCATCCGGCGGGGGCAGGCGTGTGGTGGCCCATGGCATCAGATCCACCAGACGCGCACTGTCCACCAGTCCCCACGCCCCCCAGTGCGCCACCAAGGCTGCGGCCCCGGATGCGGCCGGCGCGACAGGCGCAAGCGCCAGCACGGCGATGCCCGCCACCTCCACCACGGTCATCAGCGGGATGGCGGCGAAGTTCAGCAATAGTCCTGCCGCCGTGACGCGGGAAAACACCAGGGCTCCGATCGGGAACAGCGCAAGCTCGGCGGCTAGCGAGGCGGCAAACACCGCCAATGCGGCGCGCAGCAGGCCGGGCAGGGCGGCGGCCCGCGACAGCACCAGCGGAGCGCCAACCAGAATGCCGAGCGTGGCTCCATAGGTGAGCCACGCGCCGGCGTCATAGACCATCAGCGGATCGACGGCCAGACAGACACCGGCCGTGACCGCCAGGGTGTTCAGTGGCCGGCTGCGTTGATCGATGGCGTGGGCGAGCAGGAAAATCACAGCCATCAGCGTGGCGCGTACCACAGATGGTCCTCCCCCAACCAGATACGCATAACCCACAAGAATGGTGGCCACCGCCATTTCGGCCACGCCGGTTCTGGCGGTCAGTACCCGCACGATGCCGAACATCAGGCCGGCCAGAATGGCGATGTTTCCGCCGGAAATCGCCAGCACGTGATACGTTCCCGCCTGTTGCAGCCGCTCCTCGGTTTCCGCATCCAGCCCAGCCCGATCCCCGAGAATCACGGCCCGCACAATCGCACCCGAGCGCGCGCTGTAGCGTCCGACGTCAGTGTCCAACACGTCGCGTGCCCAGACGCGCAATCGGGCCGCCAGTTCGGCCGCCACCGAACCGCGTTCGATCACGTGAACCAGCAGGCCGCTTTTTGCAAAGCCCACCAGCGTGATGCCCCGTCGAGCGAGCGCTCGTTCCTGATCGGGGACTCCCGGATTCAGATAGCGCGCCGGCCGCCGAAGAAACGCGGGCAAACGCAGCACTCGCCCACCGCGCCATTGTCGGGCGGCGGCACCGTCGACCTCCCCTGTGACCGTCAGCGCGATGCCGCCGTCGGTCTTCAGACGGCGCCCGTCAATCTCCACATCGATGGCGTCGAGCATCACACGCACGCCCGATTCGGACACGGCCGCATCGCTCGTCAGCCGCGCCGTCAACATCAGCGGTTCGCCCGGGTCATCTTGAATCGCCTCTGCTCCCCGTGCCGCCACCAGCGCCGCCCGCAGCGACGTATGCATCGCTGCCCATTGGGAGACCGCTCCAACGGCCACGCCGCAGGCAAGAAACCCGCACAACACCGCCACGGTGCAAGCCGCCTTTGCACGTTCAGTCAGGCACAGGCACGAGGCGAGCCATGCCAGCGTGATGGCGGTGGCGGCCACACGCGCCGGCACGTGATGCGCGCCACCCACCGCCACGCCTATCAGCAGGGCCATGGCCGGCGGAACAGCTGGATATCGCATACACGAAGACAGGCAACCGGCATGCCGGCTTTGCGATGCGTTCGAAATGGAGGGATTCGCAGGCCAGCCTGATCGAGACCGCACGCGTGTTGCAGATTCTGTGTGTGGACGCCCGCTATGGTATGGCAGTTCCTGCGTGGTAGTCCTGCAGGGCCCGCACGTCCAACGCGTCGTTGCCCAGCGCCCGAATGCCGCTGACAGCCGCGGCGGCGCCCGTCAACGTCGTGATGCAGGGCACGCCATGCAGCATGGCGGCTCGCCGCACGGTGCGATCGTCAAAGTACGAGGCCCGGCCAAGCGGGGTGTTGATGATCATGTGGATCTGCCCGTTCACGACCTGGTCGGCCACGTTGGGCCGCCCCTCGTTCACCTTGAATACCGTGGCGGCCTCCACGCCGTGGGCCCTCAGGTAGGCCGCTGTGCCGCGAGTGGCTACCAGGCGAAATCCCAGTTCAGCGAGCTCTCGCGCCGTGCCGAGCACGTTCGGCTTGTCGTGGTTGTTCACGCTGATGAAGACGGTACCCGACGTTGGCAGTTCCTGCCCCACCGATAACTGTGCCTTGGCAAACGCCGCACCAAACGACGTGGCCCCCCCCATCACCTCGCCGGTCGACTTCATTTCCGGGCCAAGGATGGTGTCGACACCGGGGAACCGGATAAACGGAAACACCGGCGACTTCACGAACACACCGTCCACGGTCAGGTCGCGTGTGAACCCCAGATCGGCCAGCGTCCGGCCCGCCATCACCCGCGCTGCCAGCTTTGCCAGCGGCACCCCGGTGGCCTTCGACAAGTAGGGCACCGTTCGCGATGCGCGCGGATTCACCTCGAGCACGTACACGACGTCGCTCTTGATCGCGAACTGGGCGTTCATCAGACCCACCACGCCCAGCGCGCGCGCGATGCGACGCGTGTAGTCGCGAATAATGTCGAGATGGCGCTCGGCCACCAGATACGGCGGCACCACGCACGAGCTGTCGCCCGAGTGGATGCCGGCCTCCTCGATGTGTTCCATCACGCCGCCAATCACGACAGCCCCAGTCGCGTCGGCTACCGCATCCACGTCCAGCTCGAAGGCGTCTTCCAGGAACCGATCGATCAGGATCGGATGCTCCGGCGACGCGTCCACCGCATGCACCATGTACCGGTCGAGCGCGCCCGGGTCGTACACGATGGCCATCGCGCGACCGCCAAGCACGTAGGACGGGCGCACCACCACCGGGTACCCAATCCCGCCGGCCACGTCGCGGGCTTCCTCGCGCGAGATCGCGGTACCACTGGCTGGCTGCGGAATCTGCAGCTCGTGCAGCAGCGCCGAGAATCGCTTCCGGTCCTCGGCCAGGTCGATGGAATCGGGCGATGTGCCCATCACCCGCACGCCGGCCCCCTGCAGCGCCAGAGACAGCTTCAGCGGCGTCTGCCCGCCAAACTGGACGAGGCATGCCACCTCGCCGCCCCCAGCGCGCTCCTTGTGCACGATGGCCAGCACGTCTTCCAGCGTCAGCGGCTCGAAATAGAGGCGATCGGAGGTGTCGTAATCGGTGGAGACCGTTTCCGGGTTGCAGTTCACCATTACGGTCTCGAAGCCTTCCTGGCCGAGACCGAACACGGCGTGACAGCAGCAGTAATCGAACTCGAGCCCCTGTCCAATGCGATTCGGCCCGCTGCCCAGGATGATCGCCTTCGGTCTGGGCGTCGGATCGGCTTCGCACTCGTCTTCGTAGGTGCCGTACATGTACGGCGTAAACGACTCGAATTCTGCCGCACACGTATCGATGCGCTTGTAGACCGGCCGTACACCGAGCTGCTCCCGCCGCTCGCGCACGGCCGTCTCGGTGGCGCCCACGCAGATCGCGATCTGGGCGTCGCCGAACCCGTCCCGCTTCGCCTGCCGCACCCTCTGAGCCGTCAGGCCGGCCAGCGTCAGGCCCTTCAAATCGGCGCGATGCGCCACCAGTTCGGCAAACTGGGTGAGGAACCAGGGATCGATGCGCGTCAGGTCGTGCAGGTCGGCCACCGGCCAGCCGCGTTCCAACGCCTCGAACAGGGCCCAGAGGCGACGGTCGTTCGGTGTCCGCAGCCGCTGCCGCAGCCCATCGTCATCTTCCTCGCGGCAGTCGGCCGCGTCGAACAACAGACTGGACCGCCCCATCTCGAGCGAACGACAGCCCTTGAGGAAGGCTTCCTTGAAGGTGCGGCCGATGGCCATCACCTCGCCCACCGACTTCATCTGCGTAGTGAGGGCACGGTCGGCTTCTGGGAACTTCTCGAAGTTCCAGCGCGGGATCTTCACGACCACGTAATCGATGGTGGGCTCAAACGACGCCGGCGTCAGGCGGGTGATGTCGTTGGAAATCTCGTCGAGGCGGTACCCCAACGCGAGTTTGGCCGCGATTTTGGCAATCGGGAAACCCGTGGCCTTCGACGCGAGCGCCGACGACCGCGACACGCGCGGGTTCATTTCAATGGCGATCATCCGGCCGTCGTACGGGTTGATGGCAAACTGGATGTTCGACCCACCGGTTTCCACGCCCACCTTGCGGATGATCTTCCGCGCCGCGTCGCGCATCCGCTGGTATTCCTTGTCAGTCAACGTCAGCGCCGGCGCCACGGTGATGCTGTCGCCGGTGTGCACGCCCATCGGATCGATGTTCTCGATCGAGCAGATCACGACGAAGTTGTCGGCGATGTCGCGCATCACCTCGAGCTCGAATTCCTTCCAGCCGATCACCGACTCTTCGACCAGTAGCTCGTGAACCGGGCTCATGGTCAGGCCGCGTTGCACCACGTCGTGGAATTCGTCGATGTTGTACGCGATGCCGCCGCCGATGCCGCCTAAGGTAAACGACGGGCGGATGATGGCTGGAAACCCCGTGGTCTGCACCAGCCCGAGCGCCTCGTCGATCGACCGCGCGTACCCGCTCAGGGGCACGTCCACGCCAATCTCGCGCATGGCGTCGCGGAACTTCAGACGGTCCTCGGCCATCTCGATCGCCTCGACCGAGGCGCCAATCAGGCGCACCCCGTACCGATCGAGTGCCCCGTTTTTCGCGAGCGCCACGGCAAGGTTCAGCGCCGTCTGTCCGCCAACGGTCGGCAGCACGGCATCGGGCCGTTCGCGCGCGATGATGGCTTCGACAATTCCGGGGGTCAAGGGCTCCACGTAGGTGCGGTTGGCCAGGTCTGGATCCGTCATGATGGTGGCCGGATTGCTGTTGACCAGCACCACCTCGAGTCCCTCGGCGCGCAGCGCTTTGCACGCCTGCGAGCCCGAGTAGTCGAACTCGCACGCCTGACCGATCACAATCGGGCCGGCGCCGAGCACGAGGACCCGCTTCACATCCTGCCGGCGCGGCATCTACCGGCGCTCCATGGCGTCGATAAACGACCCGAACAGGTAGTCGGCATCGTGGGGTCCGGGCGAGGCCTCGGGATGGTACTGCACGGCGAACACCGGCCGCTCGCGATGCCTGAAGCCTTCAAGCGTGCCGTCGTACAGGTTCACGTGCGTGACGATCACTTCGGCGGGCAGCGAGGCCGGATCCACGGCGAATCCATGATTCTGTGACGTGATTTCCACGCGCCCTGTCTCGACCTGGCGTACCGGGTGATTCAAACCGCGATGCCCGAATTTCAGCTTGAAGGTGCGCGCACCGAGCGCCAGGCCAAGCAGTTGATGCCCGAGGCAGATCCCGAACAGCGGCACGCCGCGCGTGAGCAGGGTCTTCACGTTGGACACGATGTACGGCAATGCCGCGGGATCGCCGGGGCCGTTGCTCAGGAACACGCCATCAGGCCCGTCCTCCAGCAGGGTCTCGGCTGGGGTCCCCGCCGGGTAGACGCGGACGGCGCAGTCGTGAGCCGCGAAGCGCCGCAGGATGTTCCATTTCATGCCGAAATCGTACGCGGCCACCCGGAGGCGCCTTGCCGGGCGGCGCCCAGGCTCCACATCGTACCCGTCGGTGCCGCCCGCCGCGCCAGGCGCAGGCCAGTCGAACGCCTTCGCACAGGTCACGTCGCGAACCAGATCGGCGCCGATCATGGATGGTACCCGACGCGCCCGCTCCACCAACTCCACACCGTCCTGCTCGCCAGTCGCCATCGCGCCGCGCAGCACGCCCGCCGACCGGAGCTTGCGCGTCAGGGCGCGCGTGTCGATGCCGGCAATGGCAACGATGCCGTGGGCGATCAGGTAGGAGCGTAACGTGCCGGTGGCGCGCCAGTTGCTCGCGATGGGTGATTGCGCGCGCATCACAAACCCAGCCACCTGCGGCGCGCGCGACTCCACATCGGCGTCCGTCACACCGTAATTGCCGATCTCCGGGCACGTCATGGTCACGATCTGCCCGGCGTAGGAGGGATCGGTCAGGATTTCCTGGTAGCCGGTCATGCCGGTGTTGAACACGACCTCGCCTTGCGCGATGCCTTCCGCGCCGGCGGCCGTGCCCTGGAACCAGGATCCATCTTCCAAGGCGAGAACGGCCTTCACCGCGTAGGATTCCTCTCGAGTGACGCCGTCAAGCGCTTGCGTTCGCCCTTCGCGACGGTGACAGAGGCCGACCACGGGCGGAATCCCGCCAGCCGCAGCTCGACAGTGTGTGCCCCCGGTACGACATGGGTGATGGCAATGGGCGTGACACCCACGTCCTTGCCGTCCAGCAGCACACGGGCGGCAGGAGGACGGCTTTCGATCGAGATGACGGTGGCAGCCACTACTGGTGCGGGCGGGGCTGATGCCGGCGCCGGCGTTGCCGGTCGTACGACGTCGGCCGGTGGAATCCGGCGCAGCGTAACCGCGATGACCGCCGACGGCTTCGCCCTGCTGATGGTCACCACACGCTGCACGGGAACAGATCCCGCGCGGCTGATCCGGATGGTGTGCTCACCCGCAGCCAGATCGCGGATATTTCTCGGCGTCACTCCACGGCGCTGGCCGTCCACGAAGACGTCAGCCCCCGTTGGAGTGGATCGTACGGTGATGCGCCCCTTTGCCGAACTGGGCACCGGTGTCGTTGGTGTTGCTGCTGTCTTGGTTGGCGACGTCGTCGACGGCTTGGCTGCTGCGGCAGGAGCCGGCTGCGGTTTCACGGCCGCAGTGGGGCGCGGCGACGGTGCCACCGGCCCTGCCCCCACAAGGGCCGCCGCGACCGGGGACCGGGCGGGCGGTGGCGCCGACACTGACCCCACAGGCGCCGCCACAGTAGCCGCCGCCGCCGGAGGACGGGAGAGTGGTGGCGCCGGATTGGCCGGTCCACTGGCAACGGGAGCAGGGGCGGTCGGCCTGCTTCCTAGGTAGTAGCCTCCCGCCAGGCCCAGCAGCAGACCGGCTGCAGCCCCGATCGCGACGAGCGCAACCCGCCGATTGCGAAGCGCCGGCTGGGCCGTCTCCGCCAGGCGGCGCGACGGGCGGGACGACTGGGACGAACCGGGATCGATGGCCCTCGGCACCAAGGGTTCACTCGTCAAAAGCCCCGGATCGCGAGCCAGTTCCAGGTCCGATTCGTCTTCGCGCGGCTGGCTCGGTCGCGAGGCGGCCGGCGGAACCATCGCCGCCGGCGGAGGCGCAACCGGCGCCGACTCGACACCAGATGCGAAACCGGCGAATCGGAGACTTTCAGGCCGCGGCGTCCGTGCAAGCTGCACATCGCCGGGGGCGATCGGGACTGCCGGCGCAGACTCGTTGGCCGGCGCCGGACCGATACCTAATCCCTCTGACTCGACCGGACCGGCAGCCCCCAGCGCGGAGACCGACGGCGTTGGACTGGAAGCCGGGCGTTGCCGCCGAGGCGGCTCGGTCGGAGCCGGTTCCGGCGGCACAGGCGCCGCCGCCAGCGATTCATCGCCACGCACCGGGGCTTTGTCGACGACAGACGGTGAACCTGGGGCCCAGTCTCCGGGATCGGCAGGCGTGACGCCAGGCGCGAGCGGCTCAGACGGGAGAAGCGGATCGTCGAGCCCGGGCAGTTTTGGCGCGCGTGGGCGTGCGCGCTGCCTGCGGCCCGCCGTGCGGTCGCCGGCGTCTGGCATGGTCGGGGAGGCCGCAAGGGCTGCGGCAAACGCCAACGCGAAATCGGCAGCCATCGCGGGCCTGCGATCGGGATCGGGGTCGAATGCGCTCTCGAACAGTTCCCGTATGGCAGCCAGGTCGGCAACGCGCAACTCGGACAGCCCCGGCAAAGGCTCGTCGGTTCCCGGAAGCGGACGGTTCCCGGTCAACACTTCATAGGCGACCACGGCCAGCGAGAAGACATCGGCGGCGGCGCCCCACTCACCGCCCGACTCCCGCTCGGGAGCGGCGTACGGACGCCGAATCGGTCCGTGCTGACCTATCCGCTCGAGCGCCTTCGACACGCCGAGACCGGTCAGGTGGGTGTCGGCCGGGGTGACCAGCAGATCGCGCGGGTGCAGAGCGCCGTGGAAGATGCCGACCCGCGCCGCCGCGTCGAGCGCCTCGGCCACATGCGTCATCAGCCTGGTCGCATCGGCAGCCGGGGCGGGACCGTACTGCCGGATGGCCGCGTCCAGCGATTCCCCCGTCACGTACTGCTGGGCGAGGTACGCCACGCCGGCCTCAAGGCCGGTCGCCACAGCCTGCGCGATGTGTGGATGATCCAGATCGAGGTCGACCAGGCGCTGCAGTTCAGACGACAACTCCTCGGCCTGTTCCGGGGTGATGTCCAAACTGAACGCCTTGACGGCAACCAGGCGGTCGGCCTCGGGATCGTGGGTGCGAAACACCGGTCCCAGGACGCCAGCGCCTACTTGATGCAGGAGTCGAAACCGGCCGAAAGATGGTGGTGGCGAATACAAGGTGCCTGGGGTCAATGCCGCGTGCGTGACCGAGGGCGATGCTAACACGGAACCCTCGACGCTTCAATCGGTAGCACGAACGTCGCGCAACCCGAGTGCCCCGCGCGCGCTTGACAGGTGCAAGGGGCTCTGAGACAGTAACCGTCAGGTGCACGCGCAATTGGACCCACTCACATCGGGTGCCGTCAGGCTGGCCGTTGATATCCGGCAGTACCCGGGAATTCGGCGGTTGGCGGCCGACTACGCGTACGCGTTCGACAACCTGCGGGAGTTCTTCGCGGGGAACCCGACCGAGCCCGAGGCCTGGCGGACAGTGATCGATCAGGTGCAGGCTCATCCCCGTAATCGGGACGCGCTGGCCGAAGCCTTGTCCGCACAGCAGCAACGGCGCGGAGCCCCGCCCGAAGCGCGAGCCTCGGTAGACCGACTGCGCGATTCCGCCACCGTGGCCGTCGTGACGGGCCAGCAGGCGGGACTGTTCGGTGGGCCGATGTTCACCTTGCTGAAGGCGATCACGGCGCTGAAGCTGGCGGCACGCATCAGGCAGGAGTATGGCGTGCCCGCCGTCGCGGTGTTCTGGATTGATGCCGAGGACCACGACTGGAACGAGGTCAGCGGCTGTCAGGTCCTGGATGGAGACTTGCGGCCGCGAACCGTTCGCCTTCCGCCGCCGGAAGGTGCGGGCAGCGGACCGGTAGCGCGCCTGCCCCTGCACGACGCCGTCACGGCGGCCATCGACGAACTGGCTGTGCTGCTTCCGCCGACCGAGTTTACGGCCACACTGCTGACGCGTCTTCGCAGCGCCTACCGGCCAGATACAGGCATGGCGGAGGCCTTCGGCCGCTGGCTCGAGTTCGTGCTGGGCGAGTTTGGCCTCATCGTGTACGACGCGTCGGACGGCGCCACCAAGCCTCTAGTCGGTCATGTGTTCGCGCGTGAGGTTCAGTTCCCTGGTCGGACCTCGGAGTTGGCCGCAGCGGCCGGCACCCGTCTGGTGGCACGCGGCTACCACTCGCAGGTGATCCCGCACGACGATCACCTGGCGCTGTTCCACCTCGATGGCGGGCGTGATGCCATCCTGCTGCGCAACGGCCGCTATGAAGCGGGTGGCCGATCCTATGACAGGGCCGACTTGCTGGCTGTCGTGGCGTCCACGCCCGAGGCGTTCAGCCCCAACGTGCTGCTGCGGCCGATTGTGCAGGACACCCTGTTCCCCACCGTGGCCTATGTCGCGGGACCCAACGAGCTGGCCTACCTGGGCCAGCTGAAACCGGTGTACGAGCATTTTCATGTGCCCATGCCCCTGATGTACGGGCGCGCCTCGGCCACGTTGCTCGATTCGGCCGGCGTGCGCTTCCTGTCCCGGTACGGCGTCGAGGTGGCCTCGCTGCACGCGCAGGACGAGAGCACGCTCAATCACGTGCTTGAAACCCAGCTGCCGCCCGAGGTGGAACAGGCGTATCAGCACGCCGAAGCCGCCATGCAGGAGCCTCTTCAACGACTGGTCGAGGCGGTCCCGTCCATCGATCCCACGCTCGAGGGTGCGGCACGATCGGTGATGGGCCGCGTGCGGCACGAGTTGCAAGGCCTGCACACCAAGATCATCCATGCGGCCAAGAAGCGCGATGACACGTTGCGCCGGCAGTTCATGCGAACCCAGGCGCAGGCGTTTCCCGGCGGGCATGCGCAGGAGCGCACGATCGGGTTCGTGTATTTCCTCAACCGCTACGGTCCCGGTCTGGTGGATCGGCTGATCGTCGACTTGCCGCTCGAGCCCGGATCGCACTTGATCATCACGGTGTAGAGGCTCACGAGGTGCCGCCTGCCGACAAGCCGCCGCGCGCGCTCGTCTCTGCTGCTAGACCCAGGAAACGCCTGCGGCTCTATCTGGGGCTCGCGGTGGGCCTGCCGCTGCTGGCCCTGCTCATCGTCACGGGTATCTACTACGTCAACTTCGCTCGCTCGATCGACGAACGCCTGCACGGCGAGCGCATGCGGACGCTGCCTCGTGTGTTCGCCAGGCCGTTCGAGGTGCGGCGCGGCCAGTGGCTGTCGGCTCAGCAGATCGTGGATCGTCTCAACGACCTTGGCTACGCCGAGCGCGCCAAGGCTGAACAGCCCGGCGAGTTCTCGCGCATCGGCGACACGCTGACCCTGATCGCCCGGGGAGGCCCGCTGGCCGGCCAGGCGGTACGGATCTCGTTCAACCCGAAGGGGCCTGGTGTGGCCGGGCCCATCGGGCCCGACGGCAGGCCAATCCCGACGCCCGCCATCGAACGCATCGAGGCACTGAGCTCAGGGCCGCTTGATGCATTCCGCCTCGAGCAGCCGTTGCTGACGACGCTCATTACCGCGTCCCGGGAGAAACGGCGGCGGGTGTCGCTCGCCCTGATCCCGCGATACATGGTGCAAGCCGTGCTGGCGATCGAGGATCGGCGCTTCTACGAGCATCCGGGCATCGACCCGATCCGAATCATCGGCGCCATCTTGACCAACCTGCGCGGCGACAAACCCTATCTGGTCGGGGGCAGCACGCTGACGCAGCAACTGGTGAAGAACTTCTTTCTGACGCCTGAGAAGTCGTACAAGCGCAAACTGCAGGAGCAGTTTCTCGCCGTGGTGCTGGAGACACGCGCGACCAAGGACGACATCCTGGAGCTGTATCTGAACGATGTGTACCTTGGACAACGAGGTTCGTTCGCGATCCACGGTGTGGCAGCGGCGTCCCGACTCTTCTTTGGCAAGGACGTCACCAATCTCTCGCTGGCAGAAGCGGCGACCATTGCCGGCGTCATCCAGTCGCCCTACGCCCATTCGCCCTTCTCGTCGGGCACACGCGCCCGCGACAGGCGAAACGTGGTGCTGCAAGCGATGGTGGACTCCGGCTATGTCAGCCAGGCCGCTGCGGAACGGGCCGGACGCGAACCGGTGCAGGTGGTCGCCCACGCGCTCGACACGCAAGCGCCATACTTCGTGGATCTGCTGGGTCAGACGCTAGCCGAACAGTACCCGGGGCTGCTGGCCAGCACACTGCCGGTCGACATCTTTACTTCGCTCGACATCAACTTGCAGCGACTCGCACAGGAGGCGGTGGACACCGGCATCGCGCAGGTCGACCAGCAGCTGGCCCGCCGCCGCATCAAGGCCCGGGCGCAGGTGGCGCTGATCGCCATCGACCCGCGAACCGGGGAGGTGCTGGCGCTGGTCGGCGGCCGCTCCTACAGCCAGTCCCAGTTCAACCGGGCGCTCAACGGCCGGCGACAGCCCGGATCGGTCTTCAAGCCGTTCGTCTACCTGACGGCGTTCGAAGAGGCCGCCGCCGCCGGGCGCACCGACATGACGCCGGCCACGATCGTGAACGACGAGCAGACCACGTTTACGTTCGAAGACAAGGAGTGGACCCCGGGCAACTACGAGGACGAGTACGACGGCATGATTACGCTGCGGCGTGCGCTGGCCCACTCGCGCAACGCGGCCACGGTGAAGGTGGCCCAGATGGCTGGGTTCGACAAGATCGCCGCCTTGTGGACGCGGTTTGGCTCCAGCACCGCGCCGAAGCCGTACCCGTCGATTGCCCTTGGGGTGTTCGAGGCCACGCCGATGGAAGTGGCTACGGCCTACACGGTGTTTCCGAATCTCGGACTGCTGCGACCGCTGCACGCCATCAGCCGCATCACCAACGGACCGTCGGAACTGCGGGTGACATTGCCCGCGGTCAGGCGCGTCACGCGCCCGGAGACCACGTTTCTGGTCACGAATATGATGCGCAGTGTCTTGAACGAGGGGACGGGCGCGTCGGCCAGAGGGATGGGCTTCTCGCTGGATGCCGCCGGCAAGACCGGCACGACCAACGACTTGCGCGATGCGTGGTTCGTGGGATTCACTCCGGAACTGCTGACCGCCGTGTGGGTAGGTTTCGACGACAACCAACCGCTGGGCCTGAGCGGTGCGGTGGCGGCGCTGCCCATCTGGACACACTTCATGATGGCCGCATTGGCGGGCCGGCCCAGCCTGCCGTTTGAGGCGCCCGGTGGCGTCGGCTTTGCGGAGATCGATCGCGACACCGGCAAGATCGCGCAGCCGGCCTGTCCTCGCATCTTTCGTGAGGCCTTCATGCTGGGCACCGAGCCGGCAGAAGCCTGCGAACTGCACCGCTTCTGATTGCTGACTTCCGCATCCCTAATCCCTAATCCCTAATCCCTAACCCCTACGCCCTAGTCCCTGCATATAATCGCCTTATGCAAGAGGCTGTCTTCGCCGCCGTGGTTCGGGCCCTCGAGCGGGGCGACCACGCGGCGCTGGTGACCATTGTGGCGACCAACGGCTCGACACCCCAGCGGGTTGGGGCCAAGATGCTGGTGCACGAAGACGGCCGCACGATTGGCACCATCGGCGGCGGGTGCTACGAAAGCGATGCGTGCGGCAAGGCGCGCGAGATCATCCGAACCCGGCGCGGCCGCGTCGTGCGATACGACTTAAGTGACGACCTGGCCGCCGAGAACGGGCTCATCTGCGGAGGACAGATGGAGGTGTTCATCGAACCGCTCGATCCGGCTCCGCATCTGTACGTCGTCGGTGCCGGCCACGTCAGCCAGCATCTGGCGCACATGGCGCACACCGCCGGCTTTCGCGTGCACGTCGTGGACGATCGCGAGAAGTTCGCCAATCGCGATCGGTTCCCCGACGCCATCGAGATTGCGGCGGCGCACATTCCTGACTGGCTGCGCCAGACCGACCTGCCGGCAGCGGCATTCGTGGTTATTGTGACGCGCGGACATACGTACGACCTGGACGCGTTGCGGGCGCTCTCGGGTTGCGACATCCGCTACGTCGGCATGATCGGCAGCCGGGCGAAGGTGGCCCGCATCATCACGGCGCTGACCGGCGAAGGCGTATCCGCCGCGTGGCTGGCCCGGGTGCACATGCCGATCGGCCTGCGCATCGGCGCCATCACGCCCGAAGAGATTGCCGTCAGCATCGTCGCCGAACTCATCGCGATCAGACGGGGGGCCGTCATGCAAGACGATCCGGCTCCGATCGGACCGCGTCGATCCGAGGAAAGGGCGTAGCGTGTGGCGTCCCTGCTGATCCGCGGCGGCACGATTCTGACGATGAACGATGGGATGGCGATCGTCCACGGCGATGTGTCTGTGCGGGACGGCCTCATCGCGACGGTCGGCCAATCCGGGCACCACGATCCGCACGACACGGTGATTGACGCTAGCGGAGCGCTCGTGCTGCCCGGCTTTGTGCAAACGCACGTGCACCTCTGCCAGACCCTGTTTCGGGGGTTTGCCGACGACCTGGCGCTGATCGACTGGTTGCGCCTGCGCGTGTGGCCGATGGAGGCCGCCCACACGCCGGCCTCGCTTCGTGCGTCCACCAGACTCGCCGCCTACGAACTGCTGGCCACCGGCACCACCACCGTGTTGACCATGGAGACGGTGCACGACACCGACTCGGTGTTCGAGACGGTGGCCGCGACCGGGCTGCGGGCCATCATCGGCAAGTGCATGATGGACGCCGATGCGCAGGTGCCCGGACGGCTGCTCGAGAAGACCCGGGCCTCGATCGACGAAAGCCTGGCGTTGCGGCAGCGATGGAACGGCGCCGCTAACGGGCGGTTGCGGGCGGCCTTTGCCCCCAGGTTCGCCGTGTCGTGCTCGCGCGAGCTGCTCGAAGCGGTCGGCGAACTCTCCACCACGCACGACACCATTGTGCACACCCATGCCTCAGAACAGCAGGCGGAAATCGCCCTGGTGGAACGCCACACCGGCCGGCGGAATCTCGAGTATTTCGCCGACGTCGGCCTCACCTCGTCACGGCTCTGCGTCGCGCATTGCGTCTGGGTCGACGACCACGAGCAGGCGCTGATCGCCGAACGCGATGTGAAGGTGCTGCACTGCCCCAGCTCCAACCTGAAACTGGGCAGCGGGCTGGCACCCATCGCGGAACTGCGGGCCCGCGGCGTGTGCGTCTCGCTCGGGTCGGATGGAGCCGCGTGCAACAACCGCCTCGACATGTTCGAGGAGATGCGTCTGGCCGCCGTGCTGCAGGCCGTGCGCAAAGGGCCCGGCACGCTGCCGGCTCGAGAGGCCGTCTGGATGGCCACCCGCGAGGGCGCCCGCGCCCTGGGGCTCGAAGCGGAGATTGGGTCGATTGAACCCGGCAAGCGCGCCGATCTGATTGTCGTGGACCTGAATCGACCCCATTTGGCACCCGGGCCCGATCCCTACTCGACGTTGGTCTATGCCGCCCGGGGTACCGACGTACGGGCCACGGTCGTGGATGGCGAGGTGCTGGTTCGCGACTTCCGGCCGGTGTTCCTGGATCCGGTTGGGATTGCCGCTGAAGCCCGTTCCGAGGCACGCGCGCTGGTGTCTCGGGCGGGGATCTGAACGAGTCTGGCGGCCATTGGTATAATGGTCTGTGGGAGTTCGCTCAGGTAGTCCCCGGTTGGCATGGACAGAGAAACGCCTTCACTAAGCGAGCGGTCGCGTCGCATCCTGTCGACGCTGGTGCGCGAGCACATCGAATCTGGCGAGCCGATACCCTCACAGATTCTGGTGCGCCGCGGTGGGCTTGGTCTGTCTTCGGCCACCATCAGGCACGTGCTGGCCCAATTGGAGGAGCTGGGGTATGTCCGCCAGCCCCACACCTCGGCCGGTCGAATCCCGACGGGTCTCGGCTACCGTTCCTACGTCGACGTGCTGCTCCAGCGTCCCAGACCCTCGCGCGCGTCGGTCTCTGTCGAAGCGCAACTGCTCGAGCAACTCGGACGCGTGCCGGACCCGGACACTGTGCTGTCTGCCGTGCCGCACATGTTGTCGCAGGCGTCTCACCACGTTGCCTTCGCCGTGATGCCGGCCTCCGACTCGGCCTCGTTCAACCGAATCGAGTTCGTGCCGCTGGGGGCGGGCCGCGTCCTGGTGATCGTCGTGGCGCACACGTCCCAGGTCAGCCACAAGGTGATCGAGTTCGAAGAGCCATTGGCGGCATCCGATCTCGAACAGGCGGCCAACTATCTGAACGCGGAGTTCGCGGGGCTGACGCTGACCGAGGTCCGCGACCGGATCATGCGCGCACTGTCGGAAGACCGGATCCTGTACGACCGGCTGATGGCGCGGGCGCTTCGGCTGGCCAAGTCGAGTTTCGACGACGTCGGGCAGCGGCAATCCGTGTTTGTGGAGGGCGCCTCATCGCTGGTCGATGAAGTATCGGCGCCCTACAGCGGGATCACGCTGACGGCATTGAGCCTGCTGGTCCGCATGATTGAGGACAAAGACCGGCTGGTTCGCCTGTTGTCGGAGTACATGGACGGCCCCGGCCTCACCGTGGTGATTGGCGCGGAGCATTCGGAACCCGGCCTGCAGCCGTTCAGCCTGGTGGCCTCCACCTACTCGGATGGCCAGAGCACGGGCACCGTCGGCCTGATTGGCCCGATGCGCATGCACTACTCGCGGGCCATCTCCATGGTGGACAGGGTCGCCCAAGCCGTGTCGCGCGTGCTGGCTGGTTCGCCCTCTGCCGATCCGCCGGCCGAATCGTAATCGCACCCACTGCTCATGACAGACGACGAATTACACGTGCAGACGGGCAGCGTCCCGAACTGCGAGATCCCACCGCCGCCCGATGACGCGGGCGGCGAGTCGCCGGATTCCGGCCAAGCCCAGCCGTCTCCCTCCGCCACGGCGCTGCAGGACGAGCGGGACAAGTACTTCGACCTGCTGCTGCGGAAAACCGCAGAGTTCGACAACTACCGGAAGCGGATCGAGCGGGAGCGCCGCGTTCAGGGCGATCGCGCGGCCGCTGACGTGCTGCTCGATCTGCTGCCCATCGTGGACGATCTGGAACGGGCGTTGAAGGCCGGCGCCACCGAAGAACACGCCGGCGCGTACCGGAAAGGCGTGGAGTTGATCTACCGGCAGGTACAGGATCTGTTGACGCGGCGCGGTGTGAAGGCCATCGAGGCACTTGGCGCCGACTTCGACCCGCATCTGCACCAGGCGGTGGTGTCGGATACCGCCCAGGACAGGCGCGACGGCGAAGTGATCGAAGAACTCCGGCGAGGCTACCTGATCGGCAACCGGCTGCTGCGGCCGGCCATGGTGAAGGTGGCACGGGCGTGACGCGGCGAGACTACTACGACATTCTCGGCGTGGCGCGCGCGGCCTCCGATCAGGAGATCAAGAGCGCGTACCGCAAACTGGCCCTCCAGCATCATCCCGATCGCAATCCGGGCAGCAAAGAGGCCGAAGAGAAGTTCAAGGAAGCTGCCGAGGCCTACTCGGTGCTGGCCGACGCCGACAAGCGCGCCGCGTACGACCGGTTCGGTCACGCGGGCGTCGGCGCGGCCACCGGAGGCGGTTTCGACCCCACCGTGTTTTCCGGGTTCGAGGATATTCTGGGCGGCCTGGGCGATGTGTTCGGGTTTGGCGACATCTTCGGCGGCGGCCGCCGTCGCGGAGGGCCGCAGCGTGGCTCGGATCTGCGTTACGACATGGAGATTTCGTTTGTCGAGGCGGCGCGCGGCGTCGAAAGCAGCATCCAGATTCCCCGCCTCGAACCATGCGAGACGTGCAGCGGATCGGGCGCGGCGCCGGGCACCAAACCGTCCCGTTGTTCGCAGTGCCAGGGCCGCGGACAGCTTCGCTACCAGCAGGGGTTCTTCGTGGTCTCCCGAACCTGTGGGCAATGCGGAGGTTCCGGCACGGTCATCGCCAAGCCGTGCGAACGCTGCCGCGGTACCGGGCAGCTGACCCGCGACCGGAAACTGACGGTGAAGATCCCGGCAGGCATCGCCACCGGCCAGCGGTTGCGACTGTACGGGGAAGGCGAAGTTGGCGCGCAGGGCGGACCACCCGGCGATCTCTACGTGGTCGTCCAGGTGCAGGAACACGAGATCTTTCGCCGCGACGGCGACGACATCTACTGCCAGGTGGCGGTGAACTTCCCCACGCTGGTGCTAGGCGGGGAGATCCGTGTTCCGACACTGGATGGCGACGAGCCGCTGCGGATTCCAGAAGGATCAGAGGCGGGCACCGTCTTCCGCCTTCGCGGCAAAGGGCTGCCCAATGTGGGCGGGCGCGGCCGCGGCGACCTGCACGTCATGGTCCAGGCGAGAACGCCGCGCAAGCTGACCAAGGCACAGCGCGCCGCCTTCGAGCAACTGGCCAAATCGCTCCCCGTCGAAGCTGCCGAGGCACGCACGCGCGAGGCGGACACCGACGATCGCGGGGTGTTCGACCGGGTGAAGGATCTGTTCAGCTGATGTCCAACTGGCCGGCTCTCGATCTCAGCTTCCCCGCCTGGCCGGCATCTGAGATTCCACTCCCGGAGTTGGTGGCGGCGGCGCTCGACGGTCTCGACGTGGTCGCCATCGAGGAGACAGACGACAGCCACTGGTACGGAACTGCTGATTCGGCTCGTCTACCCGGGCGGACACCTGATTCTGAGCGGGATCACCGAAGCAGAATCCACCAGCGTCGTCGCCGCGTTCACCGCGCTCGGCACAGTCGAGTGCCAGACACGCGAGGACGAGTGGGTGGGGCTAGTTCTCACAGGTCCCCCCACACCGCCTGCAGCACCGCCACCGCAATCGTTGGAGCGGCGTCGGCCCGAAGCGTCCGTCGGCCCAAGGTCACCAGTTGGCAACCGGCCCTGGTGGCACTTGCGATTTCCTGAGGCGTCCATCCGCCTTCCGGACCGACCAGCACCAAAGCGGAGGTGATCTGGCTTCCCCGACCCAGATTCTGGATCGAGCCTGCTGGCGCCTGCGCGGCCGGCTCGACCAGCATGATCCGCAGTTGCGAGGTGTCGGCACCCAGGCAGGCGGCCAGGCTGGCCGGCGGCCGTACCTCGGGCACAACCGCGCGCCCACACTGCTTAACTGACGAGATGGCGATGCGCTGCCACCGCTGCTGGCGGGACCGCTGGCTCGCAGAGGCGGCCGGCACATCGATCCTGTCGGTCACGATCGGTTGAATCAGCGCCACCCCCAGCATGACGGCGTCCCGGATGATGTCGTCCAGCTTGTCGCCCTTGAGCAGGGCGGGCGCCAGTGTCAGCCGGACCCGCGGTTCAGGCGCCGCGCCGGCCGGCCCCAGCACCTCCAAGCGAACGACATCCTTGTGAGCCGCACTCACTCGGGCGATGCACTGATAGCCTCGACCATCGAACACGCACACCTCTGCGCCGACGCGCAACCTGAGCACGCGCGTGAGGTGCGCGGCTTCGTCGGCCGGCAATTCGACGTTGGCCAAACCGGGCCGAAGCTCGGGCGCGTAGAAGCGGGGCGGCATCAAGCAATTATAGCCAAGCCGATCTATACTCCAGACAGTCCGACATGTTCTTTCGCGGTCAGACCATCGGGAAGTACAAGATCCTCTCAGCCCTCGGCAGCGGCGGGTTCGGAACAGTCTATCTGGCGGAGGATACTTGGATTGGCAAGAAGGTTGCCCTGAAGGTCCCGCATCGCCAGAGCGTGAATTTCGGCGAATTGCTGCGCGAACCCCGGCTGCTTGCCAGCCTGAACCACCCGAACATCGTGACCGTCCTGACCGCGGAGAAGCAGGACAACGTCTTCTTCATCGTAATGGAGTATGTGCCGGGAGAAACCCTCGAGAATATGATCGGCCGCGACGGCGCGCTCGATCTGACGCAGGCACTCGATTTCACGTGTCAGATCTGCAACGCCGTCGATCATGCCCACAGCCAGGGCGTCATCCATCGCGACCTGCGCCCGGCCAATGTTCTGGTCACCGAGAACGGCCTGCTGAAGGTGGCCGACTTCGGTACGTCCCGATTCCTGGAACTGGCGGCCCACGGCACAACGGTGATCGGCAGCCCGCCGTACATGGCGCCCGAGCAGTTCAAGGGGCGCGCCACCTTCGCGTCAGACATCTACTCGCTTGGCGTCACGATGTACCAGATGCTGACAGGCACACTGCCGTATCTCACGCCGGCGCCGGCCGATCTGGAGAAGCTGATGCGAGGCGACCTGGTGTCGCCGCCCCGCGTGCGCAATACCCGTAT
>ERZ1292640.639-Hain-H43-02um-R1-639-length-28527-cov-6_pt1 | contig 28527 bp, 25 predicted proteins | sample MGYA00564404_ERZ1292640 | MGnify/ENA primary metagenome ERZ1292640 (study PRJEB36523, sample SAMEA6512636) | groundwater metagenome | collected 2019-01-08 | study: AquaDiva: Metagenomics assemblies of 32 groundwater samples | reverse complement strand
AGAGCGACGCAGCCTACCCCGAGCGAAGCTTTTCCACGCTGGGGAAAAGCGAGCGATCCCGAGCAAAATTGTCCAGGCATACGTTGATCTATAAAATCTACTTGAGCGAGCAGAATTACGCAAGAGATTAATACTTAAAATTAAATATACACGCGGGGAATGCGGCTGCCTAAACCGCAGACAATTTCATAGGAGATGGTTTGGGAGAGTTTTGCTAATTCATCAACAGTTACTGAATTTTTACCTTGCTTACCGATAAGAACAACTTCCGAGCCTGCCTTAATATTGTTTTTCCCAACATCTACAAGCAGCTGGTCCATGCAAACCCTACCGCTTACTTTAAAACGCTTCCCTCCAATAAGTACAGGAGCGATATTAGAAAGATTCCGCGGATAACCGTCACCGTAGCCGATTGGAATAGTGACGATATTAGTATTATGTTTGGTCACATAATCATGCCCATAACTTAACCCGTATCCGGCAGGAAGTTTTTTAGTATAGACCACCTTAGATTTAAGGCTTAATACCGGCTCAAGTTTTACTTTTAGAGTTGCGCGGGGAGAAAGGCCGTAAAGGGCAAGGCCGGGCCTGACCATATTAAAATGACTTTCTTTATAACCCATCACGCCCATACTGTTTGCAGCATGTAAAAGCGGTATACGTACACCAACTAGTGCCAATTGCCTGACTACTTTGTTAAACGCCTCTAGCTGCTGCAAAGTAAAACTCCGGTTAATATCCGCACAGGCAAGATGCGTAAAAAGCCCCTCGATAAAAAGTGTTTTAAATTGATGCATGACAATAATTGCTTTTTTAGCTTCTTCAGGAAGAAACCCGATGCGCCCCATTCCAGTATCAATTTTAATATGCACACACAGGTTTTGTTTACGTTTGATGGCAACTTTATTTAATGCGCGCGCAAAATCAAGGCTTGATACCGTAGGGGTAAGCTTGAAATCAAAAAGCGGCAAAATATCTTTATTTAAAACTAAACCTAAAATAAGTATGGGGACCTTTATCCCTGATTGGCGCAACTTAACCCCTTCATCAATAGAAGCAACGCCAAAATATTCTACTTCCTCCTGTGCTAATTTTTGCGCCACCTGAACAAGACCATGGCCGTAAGCATCGGCTTTTACACAAGCCATAACCTTGGTATACACCGGGATAATATTACGCAAAGATTGAAAATTTTTTGATAGGCTTACTAAACTAACTTCTGCCCAAGTTTGACGGTAAATAATCTGCATAATTATTTCACCTGGCAATCCTGAGGATAAAGATAAAGCGGGAGAATTTTCTTAGCATCGGAGATTTCTCCTGCGTTAATTTTATCTAATGCGATCTGGATGAGCCCGCGGCAACGAGGGTGCCAATAATCCTTATCCATAAATAAAGCAAGCTCGCCTAATTTTCTACGGATATCTTCCTGATAAACAGCCAAACCATCTCCGCAAAACGCCGTAGGAACTTTGTTTAGCTTCTTTATAAATTCCTCTTTGGGCAGCAATTGATAGGAAGAAGGCCTCTTTATTTTACCGTCAACTACTTTATAGAAACTCGTATAAACCATTCCTCTTTTAGCGTCGATAACCGGCGCAATGATGAGGTTTTTTTCTAAGGATTTTGCGGCATTATGCGCTAATATATCAAGGCTAGACACAGGGATAACAGGCTTCTTTAATGAAAACGCCAGCCCTTTCATAGCAGCCAACCCAATACGCAATCCGGTAAAAGACCCCGGGCCTACCCCGCAGGCAAAATAATCAATATCACCTATCTTCCATTGCATAACCTTCAAGATCCTGTCTAAATGTAGAGATAATAGCGTTGAAAGCAGCCTACCGGTTTCAATAGAATATTCGCAGAGCCTTTGCTCTTCCCAAACTGCAACGCATAAAAACTTTGTGCTGGTATCAAATGCGATTATCTTCATGTTTTTAATTTTACTCGCCTTGGCAAAGAGTGTCAATGGAATTGACAACTCTCATCTCTCCTGTTAATATAAGAAACATGTTCGAGCATATTATTTTTTCCCATCATGATACTGAAACACGCCAGATATTCTATGAGGTCTTCTCCGACTTAGGATACAAAGTCAATACTGTGCTTTCGCATCATGACGTGCTTAATACTTTTAAAATCGAGCGCCCTCAATACGTCGTACTTGATCCGAAAATATCTGACGTAAGCGCTGAAGAAACCGCCTGTAAAATTTCTTCCTTATCTCCTGAAACACGTATCATCATCTTAGACCCCGATAAAGATAAAACTCTGGTTATCCAACAAGTCGTTAAAACCATACGGGAAAATTACACTGTCCAAGATAAAGCGACTTCAATTGGGGGATTAAAACTCAAAGCAAATGTGCTTATTGTTGACGACGAAAAAGAATCCGCACTTTTATTACAAAAACACTTACAACGTAAGGGTTACAATATCGACATTGCATTTTCCGGAGAAGAAGCGCTAGCTAAATTAAAAAGTAATACTCCCCCTGAAATTATATTCTTAGATATCCACATGCCCGGCATAGACGGATTGGTAGTACTTAAGGAAATAAAAAATCATAGCCAATCAACTAAAGTTATTATGACTTCCGCAATGGAAGACAAGGCGATCATCAATGAGGCTGTGCGCATCGGAGCAGACGGATATCTGGTAAAACCCTTTAACCTTGACCAACTTGAAACAATGATCTTTAAAAGTATGATCAAGGATTACCTGTAAAACAACTCAAAATATTTTTGTAATGTTCTCCTTGCGCCTCTATTTTAATTAATCTTTCCTTATCGGATATTAGCGAAAATTTTATCTCAAGATAATCCGCGGGAATAAAAAAACCTTTAAGTTTTTTGGCCCATTCAATAACGGTTAAAGCCTCATCGTAAAAATACTCCTCACTTCCCAAAGTAGCGAACTCTCCCGCCTCATGAAGCCGATAAAGGTCAAGGTGATTTATCTGAATATTTTTCCCTTGGTATTGACGCATCAGCACAAATGTCGGGCTAAGCACTTTATCTTGATTTATGCCCTGGCCTTCGGCAAGGCCCTTTACAAAAACAGTTTTTCCTGAGCCTAAATCCCCCTCAAGAAGAAGGATATCCCCTCTACTCAAAAATTTAGAGAGGCTCTTACCAATTTTTATTGTTTCTTTTACGCTACGGCTTAATATGCGCATTAAAATGAGTATAACCTTGACGAAGAATTTTTAGCGGGGCCCCATACTGGTCTAAAACTTTTAAACCCATTTCTTTCTTAGTAATCATTCCTACCCAGCTGTAAATTGCATCGCGTTCTAAAAGCAATTTCTTACCGGCTTCCGGAGAAAGCGCAAACAAAAGCTCAAAATCTTCTCCGTCAGATAACGCGGAAGTTAAATTCCTTGAGAAACGCCCCTGGGGGATGCGCTCTCCATAAACAACTGCCCCTACATTACTTTCTTTAAGCATATGCCCTAAATCTTGTAAGAATCCGTCAGAGATATCAATCATAGAGTGTATTTTAAAGTTTTTTGCTAAATACCTTGCTTCTTTGATCCTGGGAATAAAACGTAAATGCTTTCCTGATATAGAACCACCAAGACAACCGGTAATAAAGATCATGTCACCATTTCTTGCTCCGCTTCTTAAGGCTAACGATTTTTTTTCTATCACGCCTACAACACTAACATCTAAAACTATTTTTTTTGAAACGCTTAAATCCCCTCCAACAATATTAACTTTATATTCCTTAGCAAGGTCGTTTATCCCCCGGTGCAAATCTTTAAAAAAATGCCTGCATTTATCAGCTGGAACTCCAAGACTTACCATGGCATAACGAGGAATTCCTGCACAAGCAGCAATATCACTTAATGATACTGCCAGGGCTTTGCGGCCGATAAGATAGGGATTTTCTTTTGATTTAAAATCAACTCCCTCAACCAACATATCTTGCGTCAGGAGAAGAAAATTTTTTGCATCAAAAGAGACAACCGCGCAATCATCGCCGATCCCCTTAAAAACACTGCGGTCTACTTTGGTGTTTTTTTTGATCATATCAATTAACCCAAATTCACCGATCTTATCTAGCCGCATCTTTTACTTCCCCCAAATAAACCAAACAAATAAATAAGCAGCTGTCACTGCCACAAGAGTAAACGGAAGGCCGATCTTAGCAAACTCCTTAAAGCTTACCTTATAACCTTCTTTCTTAAGCAGGCCGCAGGCAACAATATTAGCCGATGCTCCTATTGGAGTAATATTACCACCTAAACTTGCGCCGATAAGCAGGCCAAAAAGAAAAAGCTCAGGCGAAACCGAAAGCTTTAAAGCCATGGTAATTGCAACCGGAAGCATCGCCGCTAAAAACGGGACATTATCAATAAAAGCAGAGAGAACTACCGAAATAAAAACAATGGCAGTGTATCCAAGAAAAATATTGGTCCCGACGGCCTTAGAGAGAAAATCCGCGATTAACTCAACCCATCCGGTTAGGGTAATACTACCAACCAAAATAAAAATACCTGCCAAAAAAATTGTTGTATCCCAATCTAATGCCCTTATTCCCTCAATTACCGATTCGTTTTTAATAATTTTTTTCCAGAAAATACTGACCACCGCAGCTAAAACGCATAAAATTCCGGCCATATAAGAAAAACCTGTATCTAAAAAAGAACTCTGCGCTAAAAGTATAATTAGAGACACCAATATTACTGTTGGTACCCAGGAACGCACCTTTTCAACCGGAATAAGCGCAGCTTTTTCTTTATTTTTGCGAAAAATATTATAAAGAACAAAAAATGAAAAAAATGCCCCGATTTCTACCGCAAAAAAAATACTCGGTTTTCCCCGGTAAAAAAAGAAATCCCCGAAATTCATCTTAGCAAAGCCTCCTAAAAGCATGCTGGGAGGATCTCCTATAAGCGTAGCAGTTCCCTGTAAATTACTTGATACGGCAATAGCAATCATCATCTTCACCGGGTTTAACTTAATTTTTTTAGAAAGTGACAGCGCAATAGGAGCAACAATTAAAACAGTAGCCACATTTTCTACAAACGCAGAAATAAAACCGGTTAAAGCGCAGATAAAAAGAATTGACCAGGTAGTATTTTTAGCTCGATCAACAATCACCTCTGCTATAAAAGCCGGAACCCGGCTTTCCATAAAAATATCCGCTACTACCAAGGTGCCGACAAATATCCCCATCACGTTCCAATTAATAGAGCTAAATGCCTCCTGCAAAGAAATTATGCCAAAAATTACCAAAATTCCTGCACCAACTGATGCTACTACACTTCTTTTATGAGGTAGAAATATAAAAAGAAGATAGGCGATTATAAAAATAGCTAAAGCTGCGATTTGCTTGAAACCCATACACTTCCTTTCTGTTTTACCTAATTCAACCTACGCGGTTGAAAATTTTAACCGCGCAGGTTAACAAGTTATTATAATTGAGTTTGGAGAGTACGTAAAAGGTTTTTTAAGCAGGCTTCATTACTTTTGAAAAAGCACTCACAACTGCCGGATCAAATTGGGTGCCGGAGTTTTCCTGAACTATGCGGATAGCTTTCTCTTCGGAAAAAGCTTTACGGTAGGGGCGGTCTGATACAAGAGCCTGGTAAACATCAGCGACTGCGATAATACGGGCACCTATGGGAATCTCATCGCGTCGCAAACCACGCGGATAACCTTTACCATCCCAACGCTCATGATGATATAGCATTAGCGGAATGAGCGGATGTAAAAAATGGATCGGACGGATTATATCTACTCCTATCTGTGGATGCTTACGAATAACCTGCATCTCTAAAACAGTAAGTTTTCCCGGTTTAAGCAATATCTTTTCACTAATCCCTACTTTCCCTAAATCATGTAAAACCGCTGCCTCGCGGATAAGTTCTACATCATCCCGCGAAAGAGCAATGGCCTTAGCAATATCAGTAGCATAGCGCACAGTCATCTCTGTATGCTCTCCCGTATAATGATCCTTTACTTCAATAGTTTTTGCAAACGCAAATATTGCCTCTCGTAAGCTCTGGTTAGCGCGCGTATTTAATTTATCAAGGCGATTCTTTAAAAATTCTATCTGGGTATTTTTCTGTGTGCTATTTTTAGAAATTAAGGTTTTTGGCTTATTATTAAGTTCTAAAGATGAATACACACGATTGCCTCCGCTTTCTTTAGCCTTATTGATAATTTTATCTGCCAGGTCAACTAACTCTTCGCCTTTAGTAGCCCTATCTTCGGGATAAGATGCCACAGCGATACTAAGCTTTAGTTTTACCGAATGCTCACGATTGCCAAAATTGTACAAACTCACGGCATCAAGAAAGCGTTGAGCAAGGGAAAGTGAAGTATCACGATCAGTACCGGGAGAAACTACTACAAACTCCTCTCCACCATAACGCACCACTACATCATACTGACGTACCATTTTCTTAAGCTGTGTTGCCAATTGTTTTATTACTATGTCCCCGAAATGTGTTCCGTAAACATCATTTATCGATTTAAAATAATCAATATCAAGCATAATAACCGAAAGGGGGCTGGCATAACGTTTAGCCCGGTAAAATTCCGCCTCAATAATATCAGATAGATACCGGTGATTATAAAGCCCGGTATACATATCAATAAGCATAAGCTTCTTTAATTTTTCATTAGTCTTATTAACTTCCTGGGTTAGCTGTTCCCTTTCCTTTTCTGCTAATGTCCGCGCGCTAACATCAATTATCGATACAAAAATCTTCTCAAGAGATTCAACGCATCCCGGTGCAACCATCCATTTAAGATGCACGAATTTTTTTTCACCGTCTAAAGCATAATTAATAGTATCTATTTCAAAAGTATTTTTTCCTTCTGCTAAAGCAATAATTCCTTCAGAAAAAGCGTCAAAAGAATCATTGCCAAAGAATTGCTCAAGGCCGAGTGAAAAATCATTCTTATTTTTTGCCCTATACAACTCCAAAGTAGCATTATTAACATCAAGGATCTTTACTGAAGTCGCGCAATGAATAACCGCCAGAGGCTGATTCTTGAAAAAACTACGAAAATCATTAATACCTTTTTGCTTTAGGTTATCGATATAGCGCTTAACTTCCGAAAAATCTTCTACCCATAAAGAAACCGGTGAATTTTCAAAAAGGCTGCGGTAACGCACTTCGCTATCATTAAGCGCTCCTTCTATAAATTTACGGGTAGTAATATCCCGCACGTATTCAATCACTCCGGTTAATTTTTTTGTATCGGCATCTAATATCGGAAAGGTGTATAAATCAAACCATCCGATAATTTTTCCGTCGGCATCCCTCTTAGGCACGATTTCAAATCCGGCTTGCTGGGTTTTTAGTGTTTTATGGGCTGGACATAATTGGCAAGGTTCTTTTCTGCCGTGGTAAGCTTCGTAACATTTTTTCCCCAACAGGGGAAACGAATGTTTATACCATTTTTCCATTACCGCATTAACCCGGATAATATTCATTTCCGTATCCAGGACACTTAAACCATCCTGGATGCTGTCAAAAACCCTTGCCAGAAAATATTCTCCCTTATACAATGCATCTTCCACCTGCTTACGCTCGGTAATATCTTCAATAGTACCGTCATAAAAAAGCGGTTTTCCTTCGTTATTAAAAAAAGAGACCGAACTATTTTTTACCCAGCGCAACAGGCCGTCTTTTCTTATAATGCGGTGCTCAAGTACGTATCTTCCCCCCGCCCTTTTTACCTTTTCAATATAATCGACTACTGCGAAACGATCATCTTCATGCACCATCTCTAACCAAAGAAACTTATTATTATCAAATTCTTCCGGCCGATATCCGGTAACTGAAAAGCATCCTAAACCGTGAACTGTATTTCCCGATTCACCATCTTTAAAACATACCGAATATGCGTAATCCTGGATTGAATCTGCTATTTTCTGATAACTCTCTCTGCTGCATTTCAGCTCATCGCTTACCTGCTTTAAACCTGTAATATCCTCGATGGTAAGCAGAAGATAGTCTATCTCTGCGCGGTCATTTTTCACCGGCACAGCAGTAACCTGGCACACCTTATTATTACGGAATGTCCCGGTTTGAATAACATGCGCCTGGCCGTTTGATAATGCCTTAAGCGCAGGGCAGTCAGAGCAAGGAGTACTCCTGGGAGGCGAATAGAATGTTTCAAAACAACGCGGAGTATCTTCTAATTTAATTTCAGGAAACCAGGAGCGGATAGTTTTATTCATCCAAAGCACCTTAAGCTGCGGAGAAATTATCACAATCCCCGTAGCCACCCCTTCCAGGATTGAATCTGCCCAAAGAGTACAAGATGCTTTTTCTTTTAATTCTTCCATAAATTAAACGGCGTTATAAAGTTTTTTCCTGTTGAAGTACTTTTTTAAATTTTTCTATTACTTCCGGATCAAACTGCCCTCCTGAATCACGGCAAAGTATATCAATGGCTTTTTGTCGATCAAACGCCTTCCGGTAAGGCCGGTCTGAAACTAACGCCTGATAGGCATCAGCTGCTGCGATTATCCGCGCGCCAATCGGGATTTCTTCTTTTCTTAATCTCGAAGGATAACCTTTACCATCCCAACGCTCATGATGATGCAATACAAGCGGTATAACCGGATGCAAAGAATGTATCGGCCGTATTATTTCAGCTCCGATTTCGGGGTGTTTTATTATTTTTTTAAATTCCCGGCTGTTAAGCTTTGCTTTTTTACCAAGTATACTCTCACTAATCCCGATTTTACCTAAATCATGAAGGGCTGCTGCCTGGCGTACATGTTCAATCTGTTGACGCGAAAGATTCATCATGCGCGCGATTTCCGTAGCATAGTAAGCAGTCTTTTCAACATGCTCTCCGGTATATTGGTCTTTTGCTTCAATCGTTTTTGCAAAAGCAAAAACTGCTTCTACTAAACTCTGATTAGCGCGGCTGGTAAGCTTTACTATTTTATCTTTTAGGATTTCAATGTTATCTTTTTCTTTATTTTTAAATTTGATTGTCCTTAACCGCGTTATATCCAAGGAGGAATAAATTCTGCTGCCCCCTCCTTCTTTTACCTTATTTAATATTTTGTCTGCGGCATCAACAAGCTGCATCCCATTTTTTGCCTCATCTTCCGGATAAGAAGCAACCGCAATGCTTAATTTTATCTTTACACTATGCTCTTTATTACCAAAACTGAAAGAATTAACCGCATCCATAAACCTTTTAGACAAAAGAAGGGCTGTAGCCCGGTCTGTACTGGGTGAAACAATGATAAATTCCTCTCCGCCAAATCTGACTACTATATCATAACGCCTGACAGCGCGTTTAAGCTGCTTAGCCATCTGTTTTAAAACAAGATCTCCAAACTGATGCCCGTAAACGTCATTTATGGACTTAAAATAATCAATATCCAACATCATCACTGAAAGCGGCTCGTTGTAACGCTTGGAACGGTAGAATTCCGCTTCAATAATATCGATAAGGTAGCGATGATTATAAAGCCCGGTATGTGAATCACGAAGCGTTAAGTTTTTTAAACGGCGGTTTGTTTTTAATAACGCTTCATTTAAACGCAGGCGTTCAGCTTCAAAGTTCTTACGCTCGCTTATATCTACAAAACTTTCAAGCAAGTATTCGCGGCCGCCTAATTTTACCGAAGCTACGCTTTTTAGAATAGGAGTTTGCTTACCATCCGCACGCACCAGGACCTTTTCAGAATTATCTGCCGTCTGCCCTAAATCACAGATCGGACAATTATGTTCCTGGGAAGGACAAATAAATTGGTGGCAGATTTTACCGATAATTTGTTCTTTGGGTATCCCGATCATACGGGCAGCGACAATATTAACATCAAAAATCCTGCGCGAGCTAGCCTCAATCACAAGTAAACCGACCCTCGCGTTATCCCATAACACTTGCAGACGCTCAGAACTTTCTTTAAAAGCTTGTTCGAGTTTCTTTTTCTCTGTTATATCAAGAGAATATTCGATTACTTGAGAAACGTTACCATCGCTATCAAAAACCGGAAAAGCATGTATCTCTACATTGTGCGCATTTCCTTGGACGTCATAATGCAGATGCTCGAGTAACACCGGTTGCTTTGTGCGCTTTATTTCTTCAATAGTACAACCCTCAACATTATCTTTACAGGGTGTTTTACTATTATGCAATAACTCATAGCAGGTAGATCCGGGGCAAATATTACCGAGTTTAGCCGCAGAATTTGCCAATTGAATAGTCTTATCCTTAACGTCAATTACGCAGAACGGGTGAGTAAGGGACTCAATAACGTTCTTCAGGAAGCCTTCTCCGGAAAAATCTACTTTATTATTAAGGGTTTCTTCTAGCATAATAGGTTTAAAATGGAATAGGCATCCTCCTCCTTACGGAAGGGGATGCCTATAAATTTAGCTTATTTTATCCACGATTCTTCATCCTTTAGTGGCTGGTAGATAAAATATAGCATATTGGCACAAGAAAGTCAAACAAAGAGCGATAATATATTTTTGCTGTAACTTATTATTTTACAAAGAGTTTTATTCCAAGATTTCAAACAATTCTAAGTAAATCCTTGGCTAATTTCTCGCCTGAAAGCAGCATTCCGCCAAAAATCGGCCCCATCCTTGGAGCCCCAAACACCGCATTTGCGCACATTCCACAAACATATAGGCCCGGGCAAACTTCTTTAGTATTCTTCACTATGGTATCTTCCCCTACATCTGCCCACATTGACTGCTCACCCATAATTTTACCTGTTTTTGTCTTAATTCGGATACCTGACTTACGTTCCACAATCCGCACAACCTCCGCAGCATGCCCGGTTGCATCAACAACTGCCTTTGCGCGCATAGTAATCGGATCTACATGCAAATTTGCCATTCCAACTGAACTCCAATTAAGCACAAGACCGGTAATTTTCTTCTGCCTGACCATAACATCCTCAGCGCTAATTAGATTAAAAATCTTCAATCCCGCCTGCACAGCTTTTGAACATATCGTTGAAACTGCCTCTATTGAATCCGCAGTATAATATCCCGGGCTATACTCTTTACTTCTAATCCCGAATACGTTTAGAAGACGTAAGGCTTTTTCCTGAACCACTATCTCATTAAACATTACCCCGCCACCCCACATCCCTCCGCCAATTGAAAGCTTGCGCTCAAACAAAACTACTTTCTTCTTTGCCTTAGCAAGGAAATACCCTAAACATAACCCTGCAGGGCCTCCTCCTACAATAGCCACGTCTACATCTAAAGCATCAATTAGTTTCTTCTGGTAAGTATCAATGATCGCCTGCGAAATTTTTACTTCATCGAGTTTCATAGTTTCCCCCCGTTTTTAGTCCCTGAAATTAATACACTCCTGGCATTACGCTATTACAATACCTACACTTCCCGTCCCGAATATTATTTTCAAGTATATCAAATCCCTCCCGTTTTACCAGCAATTTCCCGCAAGAATAACAAGAGGTATCATTACCAAAACCAAGGACATTCCCGGCATAAACAAAACGCAATCCTGCAGCCTTACCTATATCTATTGCTACTTTAATAGTAACTTCCGGAGTAGAATCGTAATTCTTAAAACGATAATCCGGATGAAACCTGGATAAATGCCAGGGAATATCACAGCTTACAGAAGCAATAAAATCGGCAATCTGCTTAAGCTCGCCTTCTGAATCGTTTTCTCCCGGTACTATTAGGGTAGTAATTTCAACCCAAATTCCTAACTCATGCATCAACCTTATAGAATCAAGCACGGGTTTGAGGCTAGAAGCACAAATATTCCGATATGCACTTTCGCGAAAAAATTTTAAATCCACATTTGCCGCATCTAGATAAGGCTTAATTACTTCAATACACTGACGGCTCATATAACCGTTAGTAACAAAAACATTGTATAAACCTTTAGCTTTAGCAAGTTTTGCGATATCAAGGGCGTATTCAAAAAATATTGTCGGCTCGGTATAGGTATAGGAAATACTCCGGCAATTATTAATAACCGCCTGCTCTATAATTTCTTGAGGCATTACCTCATCTTCTCGGGCACTTACTCCTCCGCTATAGTTTTTCTGCGATATACTCCAATTCTGACAAAATCCACAGCGGAAATTACAACCTAAAGTAGCCAAGGAAAAACTTCTTGAGCCGGGCAGAAATTGATATAAAGGTTTTTTTTCGATCGGATCAATATTAAGCGCTATCGGATGGGCATAAGTATAAGTATAAAGTTTACCTGCCTTGTTCTGTCTAACTCCGCAAAATCCAAACTTTCCTTCGCTAATACTGCAATTATGGCTGCAAAGATAACAGCGCACAGAACCATTTTCTTCTTTATTATAAAATAGGGCTTCTTTCATATTGAGTATACTTTAAAATCTTCCCGCGCGCAAGCAGTTCCTGTTAATTCTCGGCTACCATCTTTTCCCTTTATAATATCTAGGATGGCTTCTTGGCCTAAAGAAGCATCACCGTAAGAAATAACAATTCTCACTGCGAGGCTTAATATACCATCTCTATAGCCCCCTCTTAAAATCCCGCTAGGGCCAGCGATATTTTTTGGCACAAATAAGACATCACTCTTCTTTGCGTATCTTTCTAATTCTTCGTTTTCTTTTTGATCTCTTCCTATAACTAACTTTATTTCCTCCGTTAAGCGAAAATGCCTGCCGAGCTTTAACAATTCTACATTATCTAGATCCAACTGCTGATATTTTATCAAATCTTTAAGCCGTTTTGTAAATTCTGGGTCGGTCAGCAAACATCCTCCGGCAGGCTGAGAGAATTTTTCTACTTTAAATTCTTTGGCAAGCGAAAACTGGTTACTCCTTCCCCTGCCGTTAAAAGAAAGTAATTTGTCACGGTTAAGCCAACCAATTTGCTCGGCAATAGTAACAGGTAATAACCTTGCTGAAAGCGGCCGCACAATATAACCCTCAAGCCCGCTCTCTTTACTAATAATTTCAAGAGCCCTACGATTTTGCGACATTGGCCTCTGGCCTAAGACTTCTCCTGTGACTATAAAATTTGCGCCCTCCTTTTGCATATACTCTCCGGCTTTCTTAAGCATCAGGATTTTGCAATCAATGCAGGGATTAATATTCGCGCCAAAACCGTGACGAGGATTTTTAAGCATAACTAAAAAATCATCGCATATATCTACGCGCTTTATATCAGAAGATAGAGCAATTTCTGCTAAATCAATAAGCGATTTATCTTTTTTTACCCGGTGGCAAAAAGGTATTTTAAAATGATACGGCAGGACATTGATTCCTTGTTCTCTTATAACTTTGGCGGCAAGAATACTATCCAGGCCTCCGGAAATAAGGGCCAGGGCAGATATTTGTTCCATTTTAATGCGGGTTTATTTTCGTAGCCAGCAGAATAAAACTAATCCCTGCGATAACTGAAAGCGTAGAAAATAAAGAATTAAAAAATCCTCTTTGTTTATGCAATTCGGGGACTAAATCACAGGCAGCAATATAGATGAACCCTCCGGCGATAAAAGGAAGCAGCGTTACCATAAAACTCTTATCGGAATTAAAAACAAAGTAACCAATAACTGTACCTAAAACACAAACTAAGGCTGTGAGGAAATTTAAATACAACGCTTTCCGGCGGCTTAAGCCTCCATAGACTAAAACCCCAAAATCTCCGAGCTCTTGCGGGATCTCATGCAATATAATTGCCAAAGTAGTAACAAACCCGAACCGCAGATTCAAAGCAAAACTAGCCCCAATAATCAGGCCATCGCTAAAATTATGTATCGTATCTCCGACAAGATTTAAATAAGTAAATGGATGGACCTGACATTCATCTTCGTGGCAATGTCGCCAATGCAGATACTTTTCTAATATAAAAAAGAATATGAATCCTGCGATAACCCAAATGAACACGGAATGGGCATTTGCCTGCTCAAGCGCCTCGGGCAAAAGATGTAAAAACGCCGCCCCGATAAGCCCTCCTACGGAAAAAGATACGAGAATAAAAAGCCAGCGGCTAAGAATATCGCTCTTAATAAAAAAAGTGAATATTCCTATTAAAGAAATAAGGCTTACAGCTATGCTTGCACCGAGAGCCCAAAAGAAATTATCCATTACCCCAAATTCGGCTTTCTTCCTTTGTTTGCTTTTTTAGAACGCCAATTAAGTTTGCCTCTTCTTTTACGTTTACCACCCATACGTCCTCCTTAGCCAGTTAGGCTACACCGGCACATATTCCGATTGTGCCGGGTGTCTCATCAGTTAATATTTATAATATTTAAGCGGTACTGCCTCTTTAACATAGCGCAAAGCCTCTTGCAGGCAAATATTTATTGTCTTTTCCATGGGAGTATTCTCATAGATAGCCAGATCTTGCGCTAAAATTTTATTTTCTGCAGCATACTCATCAACTTCAGAAGCTTGAGCAAGTACTTTGCTAGAAAAAATTGTACCTGAATCTGCTGTATCAATAATACTTATATCAAGTACCATATGGGATTTATTAACATTATTAATCAATCCACCGATCAAACCATTGTTTAGGCCACCGCCTCCACCTATACCAAGCCTGCCGCCTGAAGCATTCGGCTCAAATACAGAAACCGTTACTCTTAATAATAAATCTGCACGATCTTCTACGGTAAAACGGCCTGTTCCGGTTAATTTCTCAATTAACATCAACCTTAAACCTATACCTGCTTGCGAAGAAATTTTACTTGAGATTATCTCAAAATCCGCTATAGAAATTTTTGCTTTAGGCCCGGAATAAACACTCTCTTTAACTGGAGAGGCTTTCTTACCAACTACCGGTAGGAAACTACATCCGCAAAGATAACTGATTATAATAGCTAACGACAAGTAAAAGGCAGGGTTTCCCCTGCCTTTTTGATCTTTTTTATTATAACTTTTTATTGTTCCGGTTTTAATTGTGCCCCCGTATCTTCCTTCATAATCTCTTCTACAGCTTGCGGAACATCCTGGGTTTCCTCAATATTTTCTAACTTTTCTACGCTTATATTTCTTGCAACATTTTTATTATTTTGGCCGATCAAATAATCAATACTTACGGTATCTGAATTTTTTATCTCATCAAATGAATTCACATTTTCAAAAGTCGTTTGAGGCTCAACAGTAAGGGCGATCTCTTTTTCCGTTTCAGTATCATAATCAAGGTATTTTATGTTAATTTGCTGCGCATCTTTATTAACGGAAGCTACCTCACCCCAAAGCCACTGCATTTCCGGTTCTTCCTGCATCACCGGTTCCGGAGCAACAAGAGGTTGAACTTCTGCCTGTTCACCCGGTGTTACATTTGATTCAGCAGCCTGATTATCAGGGTTAGCCTGTTCCTGGGCGAAAAGTAAACCTGTTCCCAACAAAAGAACAAAAATGGAAAAAAACAGTTTACACCGTAAATTCATTAGTTTCCCCCTTTTTTTTGCCCAGCAAGGGCACACCGATGCATATTCCGATTGCACCGAGTGTACCATAGTTAGGCAATACCAGCGTTAAAAAGTATTTTAACAGAATTTACTCTCTTGTCAAGCTTGCGCCCTAATATTAGGCTTTCCTTTACAAACCTGCACACATACCCCGCAGATATATTGATCCACTAATTTTTCTCTCTGAAACTCTTTTAATTTCAAAAAACATGCCTGATGATCAAAATTTTCCGGAGCATCCTTAATCGCCTCAGCAGGACAGGCATTTATACATAGACGGCAATCGCCACAACCAAAGGATTGTTCTTTATCCAGCTTAAACGGCATATCCGTCAAGATTGTAACTAAACGCAACTGACTGCCGGCCTTAGCAGTAACAAGCAGATTATTTCGGCCAAGCCAGCCTAAACCGGATAAAATCGCTAATCTTTTATGCGACAAATGCGCGCTCTGTTTCTGCCAATCTAAAATCTGTGATGCCGCAATAGGCACTGCCCGAAAACCTTTATCTTCGATAAAACGCGCTACTCCTAACGCCAGTTGATCCAAACAAACGTTGACAGTGCGGTAATGATGGAAGTAAAGCCGGGTAGGTTTATCTTCAACATCTTCTAAAACTCCCCGGGAAAGCTTTACTCCTAATGAAATTGCATAATCTAGCGAAGAAATCAGCTTTTTTGAAAGCACAATTGTTTCTTTAATAGGACGGATATCCGCTACTCCAAAAAAATCCGCGCCTGATTTTTGGCAAAATTTCTTCAGCGTTTGGTAATTTTTATTTTTATCCGGAAGTTTAGGCATCTCTAGGAATTTTACGCAAATAAATCATAAGCACCATAATTGCCGTCGGAGTAACCCCTGAAATTCTTGATGCCTGGCCTAAATTCAGCGGCTTAAAAATCAGGAGTTTTTCGCGGATTTCCCGGGAAAGCCCCTGGATGGAGGCATAATCCAAATTTTCAGGCAGGCGTATTTTTTCTAAATGCTTAAAACGTTCCACATCTGCCAGCTGACGGGATATAAATCCAGCATATTTTATCTCAATTTCTATTTCTTTCAAGGCATTTCTCGATATTTCCGGCAGTGCAATTTTACTGCAACCGCTAAGCGCATCTATAGTTACTTGCGGCCTCCTGATAAAATCAGCCAATGTTATTGGTTTTGAAAGTATCGGCAGGCCTTTGCTTTTTAGCGCTTCGTTAATCTCGTTTGATGGCTTAAGCCTTAAATTTTCAAGGTAATCCCTGCCTTCTTTTATCTCTTTGGCCTTTTTCTGCACAGAAATAAAATCTTTTTCTTTTATCAGGCCATAATCGTATCCGTATTTACTTAAACGCAGATCCGCATTATCTTCACGGATGATCAGGCGGTATTCTACCCGGGAAGTAAACATACGGTAAGGCTCCTGCGTTCCCTTAATAGTCAAATCATCAATTAACACCCCGATATAACTTGAGGCGCGGTCAAGTATAAAAGGTTCTTTCTTTTGCACGCGTAAAGCAGCGTTTATCCCGGCAATCAAACCCTGAGCTGCTGCCTCTTCATATCCGGTAGTCCCGTTAATTTGGCCTGCCAGATACAGATTACGAATCAGCTTAGTTTCTAAAGTCGGGTAATTTTGCGTAGGCTCTACAACGCTGTGTTCAATTCCGTAACCATAACATAAAACCTTTGCTTCCTGAAGCCCGTCTATAGAATGCACTATCTTAAGCTGCACATCTTCCGGCAGGCTTGTAGATAGGCCATTGGGATAAATCCAATCAGTAGATTCACCTTCAGGCTCAAGAAAAACTTGATGCCTTTCTTTATCCCTAAATCTGACGATTTTATCTTCTATGGAAGGGCAATAGCGCACTCCGGTGGCTTTAATGATCCCTGTATAAAGCGGGGAGCGATCAAGATTCTCCTGGATAATCTTATGGGTCGTGGTGTTTGTATGGGTAAGGTAACAGGGAACCTGGTTGCGCTTAATAGACGAGGTTAGAAAAGAAAAAGGCACTGGCAAACTATCGCCTTCATGAATTTTTAGGCGGCGAAAATCTAATGTATTTTTATCAAGGCGGCAGCAAGTCCCGGTTTTAAAACGCAACAACTCAAACCCTAGCTTACGAAGATTATGGTCTAACGATATTGCTGACTGCTCTCCGATACGGCCGCCACTTTCATGTTTTAACCCAACATGGATAAGCCCATCAAGAAACGTCCCGGTTGCGATTATTACACAAGTAGAAAAAAACTCTTCTCTTTGACATGTACGCACACCGTAAACTGTGTTATCTTTAACTAATAATTCCGCAACCTCTGCTTCTTTTACCTCGATGTTATCTTGCGCAAGAATTACTCCTTGCATATATCGGACATAATGATGACGGTCGATCTGCGCGCGGGAAGATTGTACAGCAGGCCCTTTAGAGGAATTAAGAATACGGAACTGTATCCCGCAAGTATCGGCAGCTTTGGCCATCTCTCCGCCTAAAGCGTCAATTTCTTTCACAAGCTGGCCCTTACCCACTCCGCCGATAGCCGGATTACAGCTCATCTGTCCAATACTGTTTTTATCCAGCACAAACAAAAGCGTCTTTAACCCCATCCTGCTTGCGGCTAAAGACGCTTCAATGCCGGCATGCCCTGCGCCGATGACTATGATATCGTATGTCATATTAAACTTACAGGGACATTTCTTACAGGGACACTTTTTAAAATATAAATTACATGTTTAAAAGTGTCCCTAAAGTTAAGAAGTGTCCCTAAATATTTACAGCTTCGCCGACTTGATCAATAGCGGCATAATATCGCCTCCAACAAGCTCATTTAAGGAACCTTCTTTTGCTGCCTTCTCTGAAAAACTTAAAGTCCCATCCGGCTTAATATTTCCGCCACAAATAAGAAGCGGAACCGGATCTGCAGAATGCGCCTTAAGCTCGCATGCAGTAGAATGATCCGCAGTTACGGCAATAATTACATCGGTTAGATTAATTTTTCCTAAAAGCGCTTCAAAAAAATGCTTATCAATAGCTTCAATGCTTTCTTTTTTCTTCTTAAAATCACCGTCGTGTGCCGGCTCATCAGGGCCTTTAATATGAATATATATCCCGTCGTATTTTTTAATAGACTCAACCGCTAACTTTGCCCACACGGCGTAATCAACTTCCGGCATCCCGGTTTGCACAGGCACATCAATAATATCTATCCCGGTTAAAAGGGCAATCCCTTTTTCTACCGGCATCTGCACAAAAGAGCCGAATTTTATGTTAAAAAGGCTGTCAATTTTAGGAAATTTCGGCAGCCTGTCTCCTGCATCCCTACTGACAATCATATTACCGGGCATTTTTCCTTCGCTTACCCGTTTTTTATTAAGCGCGGCCTCTTGCAAAACTTTATGCGATTTGAGAGTAAATTCATTAAGCAAAGCGGCTGCTTCTTTTGCCTCGGCAGAATTCTCATATCCATCCATCGGAAAAGATGTTGCCACAATATTTTCAAATTTTTCCTTGGCTATGCCAAACACACCCTCACGGTCATATGCCGGGTCAGTATTAGTTACCCAGCCTGATAGCTTTGACCGCATCCCGCGAATCACCAATACGCCGCGATGCCCGATAGTATTTTTAAATTCAAAAGTCCCGTTAGTCAGGGTAACTTTAGAATTCATTTCCTTAGCTAAAACTGTTGCCTCTTCGTTAGTCAGATTCCTTCCCACCCTACGGTCTTTAATGGTTTTACCGTCATCAGAGACTGTCGCAAAATTAACGCGTAAAGCTAAATCTCCGTCGTTAATTACTAAACCTTCGGCAAAAGCTTCTAGCGGCCCTCTACCGGTATAATATTTATGCGCATCATAGCCAAGCAGGCTGATTACCGCAACATCGGACTCCGGGGCAATGCCTTTTCCTACCGGATAAACAATCCCTGTTTTTCCTTTTTGCGCCATGCGGTCCAAATTCGGAGTCAATGCCGCCTCAAGCGGCGTTTTACCCGAAAAATCTTTTATTGGCCGATCCCCTAATCCATCTAGAACTACATAAAATATCTTCTTCATTAATTTACCCTCTTTCAATTTTTAACACTTCGAAAATCCACAGGCATGACATTTTACACAACCTTCTTCATGGCGCAGCGCACCTCCGCAATCAGGACAAACCCCCACAATCTCTCCGTGATTATCTACCGGTTTTACTGCTTCATCCTGAGAGGAATGTTTCATTGCCATAGCTTCAGATTCTATGTTAACTGCCTGGTTCTGGCCATTAATTAAGCGCTTCTCGATTACACGGGCAATTGCATCAGCGCAGGAAAAAATACGTTTGCCTTTTTCCCAGGAAGGCGAAGGACAACGAATGTTACGCAGCTGCTCAATAATTACTTTTACTTCAACCCCGGAACGAAAAGCCAAAGACACTAATCTTCCTATCGCCTCAAGCTGTGAAGCAGCGCAACCGCCGGCTTTTCCCATTTGGGTAAAAAGCTCAAACGGTTTAGCCTCTCCATCGTTATCGTTATTGATGGTAACGTAAAGATTGCCGCAACCGGTAGCAACCTTAGTGGTTGTTCCGGAAATTACCTCCGGCCTTGGAAGTGGACAGATCTTGCCTATTTCAGTTACGGGTTGCAAAGAAGGCTGTTTTATCGCGGCAATATTAAGTACCTGTTCCTCACGGCTGCGATCACGGTAAATTGTAATTCCTTTGCAATTTAATTCATAGGATAATAGATACGCCTTGCGCACATCATCACTTGTAGCTTCATGCGGCATATTAATAGTCTTAGAAACCGCATTATGTACGTATTTCTGAAATGCTGCCTGCATCCGCACGTGCCATTCAGGAGAAATATCATGGGCAGTAACAAAAACACGCCGCACATCTTCCGGAATCTCGCGAAAATCATGCAAGCTGCCTTTTTCGGCAATTTTCTCCATTAACTGACGGCTGTAAAAACCGCGTTTTCGCGCCACCTCTTCAAAAAGCGGATCTACTTCTACAAGCTTATCATTATCCATAACATTACGATGATAAACTATGGCAAAAAGCGGTTCAATCCCGGAAGAACAAGGGCCTGCTATAATACTTATTGTGCCTGTCGGCGCGATAGTTGTTAATGTAGCATTGCGTACCCTTAGCGGTTTATCTTTACGATCGTATACGCTTCCTTCAAATGCAGGAAAAACCCCTTTTTCCCGCGCCAATTCCTGCGATTTCTTGGTCGCCTCCTGCAAAATAAAAGACATTACTTTTTCAGCCAAAGCAACTGCTTCTTCGCTATTATAAGGAATACCAAGCTGTATAAGTAACGTTGACCACCCCATTACTCCAAGGCCGATTTTACGCGTTGCTTTAGTTGCTTTTTCAATTTCAGCTAAAGGAAATTTATTTACGTCGATAAGGTTATCTAAAAAATGTACTGCCAGGCGGGTAACGGTTTTTAATTTTTCCCAATCTAGTTCTACTTTGCCTTCGTTTGTTTTGCAAAGTTGCGCCAAATTTATTGAGCCCAGGTCACAGCTTTCATAAGGCAGGAGTGGCTGTTCCCCACATGGGTTTGTGCTTTCAATATCACCGAGTTTCGGGGTAGGATTGTCTTTATTCAACTTATCAATAAAGATAATACCGGGCTCTCCATTTTTATGCGCCTGTTTTACTATCAGCTCAAAAATCTCTTTGGCATCTACACTTTTTGTTGCTGATTTTACATGCGGATCGCGCAGATCAAAGCTTGAGCCTTTCTCAAGTGCGCGCATAAATTCATCGGTAATGGCAACGGAAATATTAAAATTATTAATACTCTTACTATCTTCCTTACAAGTAATAAATTCAAAAATATCAGGGTGGTCAACTCTTAATATTCCCATATTAGCGCCGCGGCGTGTGCCTCCCTGTTTTACTGCCTCGGTTGCGGCATCATAAACCCGCATAAAAGAAACCGGCCCCGACGCCACTCCTCCGGTAGTTTTAACAAAAGAGTTTTTTGGGCGAAGCCTTGAAAAAGAAAACCCTGTGCCGCCGCCGGATTTATGGATCATCGCCGTGGCTTTAAGGGTGTCAAATATTGACTCCATGGAATCATTAATGGGAAGCGTAAAGCAAGCGCTAAGCTGCCCCAAGTCTCTTCCGGCATTCATAAGACAGGGAGAATTTGGCAGAAACTCTGCTTCCGTCATCACCTGATAAAAACTCTCTGCCAGGTCAGTTATATCTTTACGGGTTTTACCGTAAAACTTTTCTGCTTCGGCAATGGCATTTGCTACCCTTTTAAACATCTCATCCGGAGTTTCAATTACCTTTCCGGAGGCATCTTTTTTCAGGTAACGCCGTTGTAGCACCTTGAGAGCATTTTCGGATAATTTAAGCGCCATAGCCACCTCGTTGGTTAAAAATAAGGTTTTTATTTTTCAACTGGATTATAGAACTGTACAATCAGCTTGTCAAGCTAAAAATACAATATGTTGTGTTTTAAAATAAGAAATATACAATAAATTGTGTTAAGAACGGACGGGCCCCGTAGACTCCCTGATCACCAATTCCGTAGGTAAGGTGATAATTTGTACTGCGGCAAATTTGTCCTTCATTATGGAATGAAGCAACTTTACTCCTTCCTGCGCCATCTTAACAAGCGGCTGGCGCACAGTAGTCAAAGCTACCGGCCCGTAAAGCCCGGAAGGGTTGTCGTCAAAACCAATAATGGAGAGATCCTTTGGGATCTCTTTTCCTTTTTCCCTGGCCACTGCCATTACTTCTAAAGCCATGGAATCAGAAGCTACAAAAATTGCCGTAGGAGGCTCGGGCAAACTCAAAAGTTCTTCTGTTGCCTGACGCGCCTGGCCCCGGGAATAATCTGTCTTTTTAATATAATCTTTATTTATCTGCATACCTTTTTCTGTCAAAGAATGTTCGTAACCGGATAACCTCTGCGCAGCAGCTTGCGTAATCAAATCGCCGCTAATATGAGCGACCTTGCTATGGCCCATATTAATCAAATAATCAACTGCCGCTTTAGCCCCTGCCTCATTATCCACGGATACAGAGCTGACCAATAAATCCTCAACCTTATTATTAATCACCACGGAAGGCGTACCTTCTATAAGCGCATTTTCAAGTTTAGCGCGATTGCCGATTAAATCAGCAAAAATTATTCCTCCTGTGCCTCTAAGCCCGGCGGTATGCGCGCTTGATGAAATCTGGAGCAATAAATCCAAGTTAAGCGCTTCACACAAAGTTCCGATCCCCCGGATTAGTTCAAGAGCATAGAAAGAATAAAACAATCCTTCGTAATGCGGGATTACCAAAGCTATAACATTGCTTTTACCTGTAGCCAGGCGCTGCGCAAAGATCGAAGGCTGGTATTTTAGCTTTTTTACAGCATCCAGGACCTTAACGCGATTTTTTTCCTTAACAGAGGGGAATTTATTGATTACCCGCGATACGGTGGTAACGGAAACACCGCTTATCCTTGCCACATCTTCTATAGAAATATTTTTGGAGGAAATTTTCCTGGTGCGCACCATAAAGCTCTTCTAGCGGATTATCCTATCTCCTACTGCAATAGGATAAATTTAGTTTTTGCTATCACATGCGGAGAGGTCGCTTCTGACTTCAAGTACCTCTATTTCTCCGATCTCCTGGCCATCGCGCTCTACTTTAAAAAACCTGCCTGAATTTATTCCTTCCCGTGAACCTGAATCTATTACTACAAAATTATTTTCTTTATTAATTGTAACGACTTTTCCGAAGGATTCTTTAGTTGTCTTTCCTGATGGAAGATCCTCATTATTAAGTGACTGGACGATGATCGGAGGAAGCTGGATACTTGTTTCTTTCTTTGACGCTGCAGAAGAGCTACCTCCGCTGATCTCTCCAAGCTCTTGTTTTAACCCGCTGATGCCAGCAAGCCGGTCTTCAAGAAAAATTCCCATTTCATTAAAACGGCGTTCCAATGTAGCGCGGTCTGCCTCTGCTTTAAGAAGCTTTTTATCTACGCTTGTTTTTTGGTCGCTTAGATTTTTAAGCTGGCGCTTAAGCAGAAAATTCTCACTTTTTAAACTTTTTATTGCATCTTGTGATTGCCGCCGCGCGTTTTTCTCAAAAGTCAGTTCAGCAGCCAATGTATCAATCATCTTTTGGTTATAACTGATCTCCTGCTCTAGTTGCTGGCCGCTTGTAGAAAGGCTTTGAATTTCTGTATCGGAATTAGTTTTTTCCCGCTCTACCTGCTCTTTAGTTACCTTAGTTTCTTTAAGCTGAAAACGTAATTTTTCTAACTGAATTTCAAGATCGGCTTTAGATTTTAAAATAGAAGCCCAGTAACCATCGTCAGTCTGCGGGGTAGGCTTTTCTTTTATCTTGGCAACTAGCTCATCCCTTTCTTTGACAATAGTACCGTATTTATGTTCGAGATTTTCTTTTTGCTGATTGAGGGATTTTTCAGTTTCGTCTTTATCATGGCTAATACGCTCTATCTCTTTATTTAATTCGGCAATCTTACTATTAATGGAGGAATTTTCCTGTTTGATTTCGCGGATTTTTTGTTCGTAACTGACTTTTTCCTGCTCGAGGGATAGTTTTTCGCGCTGAAGGTTTTTTATATCAAGTGATTCTTTAAAAGCCACGCTGGCGCTGGCTGCAAGGACTAACGCTCCGGCAATCAGTATGAGATTGGTTTTTTCCATTTAGGATTTGTTAAAGAAGTCCGGCAAAGATCCTTTCAGTCACTAAGCTGGCCGCCCCTAAGCTAACGGCGTTTTCTCTAAGATGAGAATATACTACTTTCAAATCCTCCGTGCTTTCGCGAAATGCCCATTCTTTTATTACTGCGGTAACTTTTTTTAAAAACTCTTCACCTGCTTCTTCAAGGCCGCCGCCAATAACTACAATCTCCGGATTGATAAAATTTACCAAATAGGCGATTTTTATACCAAGCCGCTTGGCAGCTAGCTCTAAAGCTGCAAGCGCAATAGGATTTTTTGATCTTGCGGCAATAAAAACGCTCTTTAAATCTACATTATCTATGTGAGATGAAGTAAGTTTAAAAAATTCTTCTGCCGCCTCTTTTTCTTTCATAAAAAGCTGTTTGGCATGCGCAACAATCCCTAAATCTATCTCCCATCTCTTAATAAAACAACCATTGCCCATTGTACAGTTAAAAAGCTCTTCTTCCTTATAATTAGATATAGCTACTTCTCCGGCATAACCCTGGCTACCGCGGTAAAGCTCGCCATTGATCAACAAGCCACAGCCAACTCCGGAAAACATATAAAGCACGTTACGGTAATCTCTGCCTAAATCCAGCCAATGTTCGCCAAAACAAGCGGCATTAGCGTCATTTTCAATCAACACCGGAAAATCAAACTCTTTCTCTATAAGGCTCCGTAAAGGAATATCCACAGAAGCGTAAGTATAATGATGGTCTACCTTCTGCGGCCAGCGCACTGAACCGTCTTTTTTATTAATCAGGCCGGCAATTCCAACACCAATGCCTTTTATTTGCGGAGTACAATCTTTTGAACGGCGTAAAATTTCCCGAATAACCTCAAGCAGGCATTCTGCGATATCTTTGACTGAAGGCTTTGGCCTGGCAATTTGGGTTTTAGTAATAATATTTCCCTTTAGATCTACCAGTAACCCTACCATATTCATCAGGTTAAGGCCAACGCCAATGGTATAACCACCCTGAGCATTAAGGTCAAGTAGAACCGGCCTCCTGCCACCTTCAGAAACATCATATTCTTTTTCCTGGACCAGTTTATTCCTAAGAAAATCTTCCAGGTAATTAGAGATAGTCACTACGTTTAAATTCATCTCTTTAGAAATATCCGGCCGGCTAATGGGGCCGCGGCGGCGCAAAATCTCAAGTATTTCAATACTGCGGCGTTCTTTTTCGCTATAATTTTCTTTATTTAATATATCGGTGTGCATAGTGTTCCCTTTGTTATAAATACAGTTACATGTATTTTATTTATAATACTAAATCAGGCACAAGTCAAGAATTTTCGTAAAATTTCGTAAAAAAAATATTACTTGACACCGTGGATTTTAATTAATATAGTATATTTAACTGTAATTAGCTATACTAAACTATTATTAGGGTATATTAGGGAGGACACTGATAATGGAAAATAAGTTTCTCACTACCAAAGACGTGCTGGAAAAAACCCAGATCTCAAGAAGCACGCTTTTTCTCTGGTTTAAGCACGGTAAAATTCCGGATGTAAAACGCGACCGTAACGGATTCCGTATTTTTACAAAAGAAGACTTAACCCGTATTATCCGGTATAAAAACCAGTTTCAGCCTGCGCCGACTAAATAGAAAATGGCCTTAATAAACCTCCTGCCACGCACAAAACATAAAAAAGAACAGACTGCTAAAAAAATAGCTGCGCCAGGGAAATTTCCTATAATCATTCCTTTCATTACCACATCTATCCTTATACTCTTATTATGCGGATTAAGCCTTGATGCTGTCAGAAAAAATAAACTGCTTACCTCACTTGAAATTAAGTTAAAAAATACCTCTAAGGAAAAAAGCCGGATAGATGAACTTAATAAAACGGCTTCTTCCCTTGAATCGGAATTATCTTTTTATAAAGATCACTGTGAGCGCAAGATACTCTGGCCAGATACCCTAGAGGCGATTCGAAACGCTATCCCGCAGCAAATATGGCTTACGCAGCTATCAACTGAAAAAAAAGAAACCCCTGTTTTAATTATAAAGGGTTCAGCAGTATCTATGGTTGAAGCAGAAATTATCGATGCCATTTCAGAATTTGCCGAAGGCTTAAAAGCTCCAATCCGATTAAAAAATATGCTTTCAGAAATTAAGGTAGGCGCCTTAAATGCAGAAAGGCGCGGAAACCTCAATTTGATGAATTTTACCTTGCAAGGAAAATTTCGTTAGAATATGGCAATAAAAAACTTAAAACAATTCGCGCTAATTAAAACAATAATTATTCTGGTTATTTTTATAGCAGTCCATGCCTTACTTATTATAAATATACAAAAATCATGGGCCAAAATTGTTGGATTAAAAAATGAGCTCGCAAATAAAACAACATTAGCACAAATAAGCAGCAGCCTCCCCTCTGTTAAAAAAAATGTAGAAAACAAAATTACCGAACTTACAAGAAATCGGGAAGAAATCTTTAAGAAATTTTTTAATAACGATGAAGAGATACTTAAGCATATAAACCGTAGTGCCGAAGCTGCCAATGTAAGCGTTAAAAGCCTCGAACCTCAGGATAAAATAAAAATTATGTCAGGCGATAAAAATACGACTCTTTCAGAATTACCGGTAAAAATCAAACTTAACTGCGATTTTAAGCAACTGCTTATTTTTTTAGCACAGATTGAGAACCCTCAAAAGTATATCCGGATAGAAGAAATCAATATTTTAAATAATTCCCAGGATACCTGGAACCATAGTGTGCAATTATTGCTAAAAGCTCCACTTGCTAATGAAATCCGTCTTTAGGCTAATAATTTTCTTTTTGCTAATATTGCCCTGCCTTGCGCAGGCAGATAATTCCCGTGACCCCTTTATCCCGCTTGTTAACGAAAAAGGGATAATGCGGACAAAATTCCAAAAGCCGCGCATGGAAGAAATAAACATAAAAATTAACCTCTCCGGTATTAGTAAAATAGGAAATACTTTTTATGCCATAATCGAAGGAGAGCTTTTAAAAGAAGGCGACAATTTCAAGGAATTTAAAATAGAAAAAATTGAAGATAACCGGGTAATTTTGAGTTTCGGAGAAAAGCTGTTTGAAATACTCTTAGAAACGGAGAAAAAATTATGAAATACAAATTATGCGCAATTTTTTTAATTATACTAACATCGTTTTTTTTCCTAAATAATTCTTTCTCTCAGGTTGATTCTTCTCAAGTAAGCCTTGATCTTAAGGATGTTGAGCTAAAAGACGCCTTAAAAATTATCTCTCAGGCAAGTGGTTACAATATAGTTTTAGATAATGACGTAAAGGTTAAGGTTTCCGTATCCTTAAAAGAGGTACCATGGCAAACTGCCCTTGATGTAATACTAAAATCTAACGGGCTTACCCACCGCATCCAAAATAATATTATCCGGGTGATGACACTTATGACAGTCCAGAAAGAAGGAGAAACAACCCCGCTTGAAACAAAGATCTTTTCTTTAAATTTTGCCAAAGCCGATAGCCTGCAGAAATCTTTAGCTAAAATGCTCTCCTCCCGCGGCACCATAGAAATCGATATCCCGACTAATTCATTGATTATTACAGACTCTCCGGAAAACCTGAATAAACTTGAAGAAATATCCAAGGACTTGGATAGGCGCACCCCCCAAGTAATGATTGAAGCCTTAATTGTAAGCGTGAAACTTACTGATACAACAATGTTTGGAATAACCTGGACAGCTACTGATAAATCAAGGAGTGAAAGAACGGCAGTACAAAACCTTGCTGCAACGCAAGCAAATCTCGCATTGACTTACGGTAAAACTATCATGCCTGATGTTAATTTTAATGCTTTAATGAATATATATGCTCAGGACAAAAATGTGCATATTTTAGCAAATCCGCGTATTCTTACTCTTGATAACCTGGCCGCGCAGATAGAGATCCTTGAACAAGTCTCTTACCAAAGTTCAACTGCCACTGAACAAGGCACCACAGTAAGCACCCAATTTAAAGATGTAGGAATAAAATTATACGTCACTCCGCATATTACTAAAGATAGGTTCATTCTATTAAGCGCAAAAGCAGAGCAAAGCTATGTAGCTGCTTATACTGCTGATAACCAACCTGCGATAGACTCGCGAAAAGCTGAAACAAATTTTATCCTTAAAGACTCAGAAACCGTAGTAATCGGGGGTTTACGCAAAAAAGATAATACTACCACTATTTACAAGATACCATTTTTAGGCGATTTGCCATTATTAGGAAGGCTGTTTAGAAGAGATACAAAAGAAATCAACGAAACAGAACTAATAATTTTTATCACTCCGCATATTGTTGATGATACCTCCTCCTCTCTTACAAGTAAAGAAAACGATAAGCTGTCCTTAGCCAAAGAAGAGCTTTCGCGTGAAGTTTATGTTTCTAAGCAATTAGAAAAAGAAGCGAAGAAACAGGAGTTAAAGAATAAAAATGAGGAGATTAAAAAACAAAAAGAAATAA
>ERZ1292640.638-Hain-H43-02um-R1-638-length-28568-cov-5_pt1 | contig 28568 bp, 28 predicted proteins | sample MGYA00564404_ERZ1292640 | MGnify/ENA primary metagenome ERZ1292640 (study PRJEB36523, sample SAMEA6512636) | groundwater metagenome | collected 2019-01-08 | study: AquaDiva: Metagenomics assemblies of 32 groundwater samples | reverse complement strand
TTCACTCCCTTTAGCATCGCCACCATTAAGGAATGAGAGCGAAATCCCATTTCTTTGATCGCCCAAGATCGGATCGAAAAAGCAGGGTCAGCATTTGAGCGATAATCATAATAACTTTGCAAGAAAGTAACAGGATCATCAAATTGAAATGGGTCAAAGAGTGCTAATTTCACAACCGCTTTATAACACATTGTGTTATAAATTACAAATCACTCCTTTTGGGCTGATGCACACTGGAAACGCCTAATTGGGGCGCTCTAATTGATTCGTTCCGAACGTTTGACGCTTCTCTGGTTTTGGTGGAGCACCTTCTTGCGAAGTCGGATGGACTTGGGAGTAACCTCAATCCATTCGTCTTCATCAATCCACTCGATGCATTGTTCAAGTGACATTTGCCGGATCCCTGCCAGGGTCACCAAAAACTCTGCGTGGGCAGCCCGGATATTGGTAAGCTTCTTTTCCTTGCAAGGATTTACGTTGAGGTCATTCTCTTTATTGCATTCGCCGATAATCATGCCCTCATAGACTTGTATTCCCGGCCCCACAAAGAGGATACCCCTGTCCTCTAGATTGAGCAGGCCATATTCAACGGTTTCTCCAGAACGATCACTGATCAGCGATCCGGTAAGACGATAAATAATTTCTCCCTTATGGGGGCGGTAGCCCAGGAGTTGAGTGCTGAAAAGTCCTGCTCCTCGGGTCAGGGTGAGATAGCGTGAGCGGATTCCGAGGAGTCCTCTGGCTGGGATTTCAAACTCCAGTCTGACCCGGCTCGAATGGCGATTTTCAAACTTGGTCATGATGCCCTTGCGGCTTAGAAAAAGTTGAGTGACTTCGCTTGCGCTTACTTCGGGAAGATCCAGTACGGCCCGCTCAAAAGGCTCGAGCTTATTGCCTGACTCATCGTTTCGATACAAAACCAACGGTTTACCCACCATAAACTCAAAACCTTCGCGCCTCATTTGTTCAATCAGCACGGCAAACTGAAGCTCGCCCCGACCCAAAATGCGGAATTGATCCGGCTGGGCGGTTTCTTGAAAACGCAAGGCGACGTTATGACAAACTTCCTTGATGAGCCGCTCGCGGAGTTTGCGGGATTGAATAGCATCACCCTCTTTGCCAGAAAGCGGGGAGGTGTTAACAGAAAAAGTCATTCCTAATGTCGGGTGCTCGACATAGATGCGAGGAAGTGGAGTTGGATTGTCTAAACTAGAAAGCGTGTCTCCGATTTCCACAGCCTCACTACCAGCGAGCACTGCTATGTCACCGGCGGTGATTTCGGCAACCTCCGCTTGTTCCAAGCCTTCAAAGGTATAGATTTGCTGAACTTGAAACAACTCAGTCTTGGGCCTATCGAGGTGATCCACACCATGGCGGATGAGTTTTTGATTTTTGCGTGCGGAGCCTGACAGGATACGTCCTACCGCCAATCGACCGACATAGTCGGAGTATGAAAGGTTGGACACCAGCATTTTAAACTCAGAACCGGCTACGATCCGTGGGGCTGGTATAGAGTTCAAAATTAGTTCAAAAAGAGGTTGAAGACTTGCGTGTTTAGTCCTTTCAACAAGATCCATAATCTCGTCAAAATTTGTCGTGCACCAGCCTTCACGGCCGCAAGCGTACACGATTGGAAAATCCAATTGTTCCTCATTGGCTCCAAGGTCAACGAACAAGTCGAAAGTATGGTTGACGACCTCCTGAATCCTGAGTCCGTCGGAGCACTCGGGACGATCTACTTTGTTGATGACGACTAAAATCTTGAGGCCTTGATTCAAGGCCTTTTGAAGAACAAAGCGGGTTTGAGGAAGTGGCCCCTCGGCGGCATCAACCAGTAAAATGGCGCCATCGACCATGCCCATAATACGTTCTACTTCGCCGCCAAAGTCAGCATGCCCAGGCGTATCCACGATGTTTATTTTCATTTCGCCCAGGCGAATAGAAGTGTTCTTAGCCATGATTGTGATTCCGCGCTCACGCTCCAGGTCCATGGAGTCCATGACTCGCTCTTCGAGCGCTTGGTGTCTTTTAAAGGTTCCGGCTTGTCTCAAAAGATGATCAACCAGCGTCGTTTTGCCATGATCAACATGGGCGATAATGCAAATATTACGAATTTTAGTCATAAACAACCACGGTTCTTAGAGCCTTAAGCCCAACACTTTCTCGACATCTTTACTGACATACGGGGCCTCAGTTTACCAGGAAATCAATAATTTCAGTGTTTGTGCAGCGGACAAAGTATCTCTTTTGATGAATTATTGGAATCGATCGATGTTTTGGTAGACAGGGGCGGAGCGGAAAATGTTGGAATAATTCTGAACACCAGAGTGAGTAGGCCGGCACCAATCAGCAAAGCGCCAGACAAACGAGGTACCAGGGTTTTGAATGGGCGGACAAATCTCTGAAAAAGCAGTGGACCGACAAGCAGAGCCGGCAGCGTGCCTGCCCAAAAGGCAACCAGTAGCGCCGCCCCCGCACGCGCATCTTGCGTGCCAGTAGCGGCCAGCAGAAAAGTATACAACCAACCACAAGGAAGAAAAACCGAAAGCAGCCCCACCAAAAAGCTAGCGATGCATCGTGAATGGCCATCCGAGATTCCTCGTAATGCACGTCCGTATAGGGCTTTAAAACAAGAGGGAAGATTAAATTTAAAATGAAGCTTCTGGCCCCGCATTTGGCGAACACCCAATGCTACGAAAACAGCGGCCAAAAGCAGTGTGCCTATGAAAGGCAGAGCATGAAACGCACTCATCGAAAGCAGTCGATCGCCTAGAAATCCAAATAAAGCTCCGAGACTGCAATATCCCAAAAGTCGTCCCAAATGATAGGTCACCGCGGTTTTTCGGTTGTCTGCAACAACGAGCACTAAGGGTCCGCACATAGAAGCGCAGTGGATGCTCCCAAGCGCGCTAGCGATGAACACTGTCATAGGAACGAGGGCTTTTGCGGCGATTGCTTCATTAAAAAAATGGGCCGACAAGCATGACCTCCTGGGTTGACAGTACCTTTGGTACTGGCTGGGCAAGTCGAGTAATCTCAACTGTCTCCATGGTGAGCAACATTTTTCCATTTTTGAGGAACCGTTTAGGAAAAGTAACGAAAATATCGGTACGCATCCGATCCCCGGCTTTGACTACAAGTGGCGACTGCGCCGTAATAACAGTCACTTCTGTAACTCCCTTTGGTTGAACGGTGATGGCTAGATCTTTAATACTTTGATTACTCACCGAAAGGTTGAAGTGATTCATGATTTTTGTTTCGATGCCTGCTGCATTAATTTCTTGATAAGGTGTATCTATAGCCCGGACAAATGAGCTATGAATCGCTTGACGGGTAACCAAGGCAAAGGCAAGCCCCATAAAAGCAATACAAGCCACAAAAGCGTACAAAAGAGGGCGAGGACGTAAGAACCTGATCCGCCGCCGACCAGCAAGTCCTTCTTCCGAATCGTAACGGATCAATCCAATGGGCCTGCCTAGTCTGGTCATCACCTCATTGCAAACATCAATACAGGAAGTACAGCTAACACATTCGAGTTGGGTACCTTGTCGGATATCAATTCCAGTGGGACAGACTTGTACACAGCGAAAACAATTAATACAGTCAGCGCGTTTGCTGTCGTAAGCCACGATGGTCGAGTGCTTATCCATTAGAATGGACTGAAATCGAGCATAAGGACAAAGGAGAGTGCAAAACTGCTCACGAAACCAGCCTAAATCAAAAAGCATCGCCAGCGAGATAAACACCATGGCACCGAAACTGACCGGATTCTCCGATGGCGGATGCCAGATGATTTGGAGAAGATGATCTGTACCTACGAAATAAGCAATGAAGCTATGGCTGACAATCAGCGAGACAACGGAAAAAAGAAACCATTTCGTGAGTTTTTTTGAAAACACATTGAAATTTATTTTGGACTGATCAAGCCTCCTTCGCGCAAGATGATCACCTTCAATCCAGCGTTCAATTTGCCTAAAAACACTATCAATGAATACAGTTTGTGGACACGCCCAACCGCACCAGAGGCGCCCCCACAAGGCGGTCACCAGGGCAAGCGAGAACAGCCCACCGATAAAAAGCAAGACCAGAATCGGCGCATCATGGGCCCAGAAAGTGACCCCAAAAACAGTAAACCGCCGGTCGACGATATTCAACAACAAGGCCTGATGCCCAGATATTTTCAACCAAGGAAGTGTAATCAAGATGAAAATCAGGATTCCATGCACCCAGTTTTTAATGGAGCGAAACCTACCCCTGACGTCGGCTGTATAAACGTAAACACGATTTCCGTTTGCATCCGTTGTTGCTAGCCTTTCGGTGTTGGCCATTTGCTAGGCTATTCCTGATATTCTTGGCCTTGAGGAGCCTTGGCTCCATCAGGCTTGGTGCCTCGAAGCGAGCGCACGAACGCGCCCAGCAAATAGATATCTTTCTCTGGAAGAATCAAACCCCAGGCCTGCATCCCTTTTTCTGGAACTCCGTCATGAATCACTTTTACAATGTCCGCGATTTTTCCATTACCATGAATCCAGAAATGATCAGTCAGGTTAGGGCCAATTATTCCCTGGCCTTTGTCGCCATGACAAGGAAGACAACGGGCGACAAAAATCGCTTTCCCTTGCTTGATGCTGTCTTCGCTTTTCTCGGCCGCTATTGCCTTCGCAAGGTCGGGGAAGCTCCCCGCACCATTGTTGGCCATCTTTTGCGCCTCGATTTTGGCAATTTCCTCACGATACTCGTCTTTAAGCGATGGGCCACTCCAGAGTTGGTAATAGCAAAAATAAATGATTCCAAAAATGATGGTTACAGAAAACAGGATCAGCCACCATTTTGGAAGGTTGTTGTCGAGTTCCTGAATTCCGTCATAACTGTAATTCAAAAGATTATTTTTTATATTTTCATTTTTTTTGCTCATTTTGAGGCCCTTCCTCTAAAAGCGGTAAATGCTCCATTCGGCTGTAATGCGCCCGATTGGATCGTCTAAATAAATGGACGATCAATGCGGTGAAAAACGAAAAGAAAATAATAAGCGCGATACAGCTCAGCCACCGGTACGGATTATTCGCCAACACTTCCCTCATTTTGAGCCTCCCCCTTCAACAGCAGGGTCGCTTTCTACGATTTTGCCCAGACGTTGAAGATAGGCGATCAGAGCGACGATTTCCTTGTCTTCAGTTCCTTTTGGAGCACCTTGGCTCTCTAGTTCTGAGGCAATCGCCGCGGCCTGCAGGCGCGCTTTTTCTTCGGCTTTGGCAATGTCGTCGTCAGAATAAGGTACGCCAAGCGTTTTTAGAACACTGAGCTTGCGCGAAAGAATTTGAAAATCCGTACGCCCCGTGAGCAACCATTGATAGGTTGGCATGATTGATTTTGGCGTCACTTCCCTGGGATCGAGCATATGGCGAAAATGCCACAGATGAGGGTACTTCCCCCCCTCGCGAGCCAAATCCGGGCCGATTCGTTTAGAACCCCATTGAAAGGGATGGTCATACATTGCATCCTCTATTGCCGAGGGCTTGCCATAACGAAGCAATTCGGCGGCCACTGGGCGGATCTGTTGTGAATGGCAAGTATAACAGCCTTCGCGTACATACAGATCTCGTCCCGCAAGCTCAAGCGGTGTGTAGGGACGAGGCTTCATGCTTGATGGCACTACAACATGAGCAGTGAGCGTCGGGACCAATTCTAAGATAGAGCCAACCAAAACAGCGAGAACTGAAAGCACTGTGAATACGGCAGGCAGTCCTTCAAGCCTTCTGTGACGGCTTTCGTGGCCAGAAGGGTTATCAGTAGCCTTGTTGAAAATAGCGGGAGCAGCATGCACTTCTTGCTGAAAATGGCTTGTCCCCAAAGCCATGGTCTTAAACAAATTATATGCTAGAAGAATAAATCCCGTGAGATAAAGCATCCCGCCCAACCCACGGATCCAGTAAAGTGGCAGTATCTGGACAGCCGTCTCTACAAAATCAGGATAAACCAGTTTGCCTGAGCCATCGAGTGCTCGCCACATGAGCCCCTGCGTAATGCCAGAGGTATACATTGAAGCCAGGTATAATATGATTCCGGTGAACCCCACCCAGAAATGGATATTTGCTAGCTTTTCACTATAAAGTTTCGTGTTCCATAGTTTTGGAACAAGATAGTAAAGCATCGCAGCGGACAAGAAACCGTTCCAGCCAAGTGTTCCACCGTGAACATGGGCGACAATCCAATCGGTGTAGTGGGCCAGAAGATTAACAGACTTGATGGCCATCATGGGACCTTCAAAGGTTGCCATGCCATAAAAAGTAATCGCTGCGACCATAAATTTTAGGACTGGCTCACTGCGAACACGGCTCCACACCGGACGAATCGTGAGCAAACCATTAATCATCCCGCCCCAGCTTGGCGCAATCAGCATCACACTGAAAACCATTCCGAGTGTCTGTGCCCATTCCGGCAAAGCGGTATAAAGCAGGTGGTGTGGGCCAGCCCAGATGTAGATAAATACCAACGACCAGAAGTGAACTATGGAAAGCCTGTAGCTATAGATCGGGCGATTGATGATCTTTGGCACGTAATAATACATCAAGCCTAAAAATGGGGTGGTCAGGAAAAACGCCACCGCATTGTGGCCATACCACCATTGCACTAGCGCATCCTGTACGCCCGCATAGACAGGGTAGCTTTTAAACATCGAGACCGGAAGGTTGATCGAGTTCACGATATGTAACAATGCCACGGTCACGATCGTGGCGATGTAAAACCAAATCGCGACATAAATATGCTGCTCGCGTCGCTTAAAAATGGTGCCAAAAAAATTGACCGCAAATACCACCCAGATCAGTGCTATTGCAATCTTGATTGGAAGTTCAAGCTCCGCGTATTCCTTTCCGACAGTCAGGCCCAAAGGAAGCGTAAACGCAGCTGAAACAATAATCGCTTGCCAACCCCAGAAATGGATGTTGCTCAAAGTGTCTGAGAAAAGCCGTGCTTTGAGAAGCCGCTGTGAGGAGTGGTAGACGCCAGCAAAGATCGCGTTTCCAACGAAAGCGAAAATCGCGGCATTTGTATGCAATGGGCGTAAGCGGCCAAAACTGATCCATGGCAATCCAAGATTTAGTTTCCATGAAGCTAGTTCAAAAGCGATGATGACCCCGACGAGCATTCCGACGACGCCCCACACAATAGTAGCGATTACAAATTTCCTGACGATGTTGTCGTCGTAAGTAAAAGTCTCCATTTGGTTTGCTTCAACGTTCATTTTATTTTCCTTTCAGCTGTTTCATCCAACAGCATTCGGTGGGCTGGGGTTTCGAGGTCGTCGTATTGGCCTTGGTGACTTGCCCAAACAAATGCGGCCACGAAAGTAAAAGCTAGCAAAAGCGCTAATGGCAGAAGAATCACGATGATGTTCATTTAATTTTACCCGGTCCATTGAGCGCTGCATGTAATGCGCGAGTTCCCAAAAGCGAAGATCCAAATACAGTGAAGGCGCTAAGTGGCATCAGAGCCGCTGCAAACAGAGGTGTCATATGACCTGTCGCTGCGGCACAGGCGCCAAAGATATTGTAAAACAGCGAAAAAGCGAAGTTACGATGGATTGTGTGCATCGTCTCTCGCGCGATCCGGATTAACCTCACCACAGGATTCAAGCCTGGCATGGTTAGATAGACATCGGCGGTATGTATGCTGATTTCCATGCTGCCATGAACGGCCACACCCACGAAGGCACTAGAAAGCGCCAACGCATCATTAGCACCATCACCGACCATGATCGATCGCGGATTGGAATCCATAAATTTTTTTTTGAATTCGGGTGAAGCCTCAGCGATGAGCTGTTCAGGCCTAAGACCAAGGTCCCGGCCAATAGCCGCAACGGCAGAGTGATTATCGCCTGAAATTAAATAGGGAGTAAAACCAAGCTTCACAAGTTCAGCCGTAGATTCTGCCGAGTCTGTCCGCACTCTATCACCTAGGCGAATATGTCCGATGCGGGTATCCCCGCAAAAAATTCCAACTGCAGTTCCTTCGATCTCGCGTGCCGGTCTCAAAACCAAATGCCGGCCGTTGATTCGCCCCTCAATCCCAAGACCAGGTTGTTCCTTAAAATCTTCAACTAGAAAATTTTCAACTTGCTGATAGGAATTCGCCACTCCTTGCTCTAGGTAACGCAAGAGAGCGTGGGCAATCGGGTGTTTTGATCGGCGTTCCAGTGCTAATATTGAATTTTTGAGGTCGCTGTCAGTTACATCGCCTGCGGTTTGTGACCATTCCAGAACGTCCAGTCGGCCTTCCGTGAGCGTGCCGGTCTTGTCTAACGCTATCGTGCGGGCAAGACTGATTTTCTCCAGCACTTCGGCACCCTTGATCAGGATCCCGTGCCGAGCTGCTTTTCCAAGCGATACGCTGAGTGCAAGTGGAGTGGCGAGCGCAAGGGCGCAGGGACACGTAACAATAATCAGCGCGAGTGCCCGGCTGAATCCTTCCTCAAACGTTGGGGATAGCGCCAAAATGACAAGCGCCATGATGAAAACGACCGTAAGGAACCACTTGGCCGCCCGATCCGCGCTTGTCACGATCGCTGGTTTGCGGGCAGTGCCATTTTCCAATTCTCTCAGGATCTGCCCCAAACGGGTATCTCGCCCGACAGCTGTGACTTCTACTTCGAGAGCTAAACCTTCGTTTACGGTCCCAGCAAAAACAGCGTCACCAAGATCCACTGCCTGTGGAAATGGTTCGCCAGTGAGAATAGCGCAATTGATTTCACCACAACCCCGGCGAATCTTTCCATCGGCAGGCAGGACATCCTGAGTATTTACGCGAATTAAATCACCAGTGATAAGGCTAGTCGCCGGCAGTTCAACGACATTCCCGTTTTCCGGATCGATGCGTCGAGCGATTGTGGGAGCCAGAAATTGATAAAGATGTGAAGTAAATAGAGAGGTCTGCTGAATTCTCCGTAAGGCATAGCGGCTCGAAAGAAGCAGAAATACCAGCATAGCGAGTGAGTCGAAATAAAGATGCGATGAGTGTGTGAGAAGATGAACAAAGCTGACGCCGGTTCCCAGAATAATCGCTAGTACGATGGGTAAATCTATGGATAAGGTGCGCGTTCGGATTGAGGCCCAAGCGCTTTGATAAAAAGGAACCGCGCTATAAAAAACAATTGGAAGAAAAAACAAAAACGAAAGCCATCGAAAGCTGGTCGCGATAGCACCTCCGTTCAAGCCGGAATAAAGGGGAACGGTCATCAACATGATGTTCCCGGCAAGTGCTCCTGCGACACCTAGGCGGATGAGCGCTCGCCTATTTTCCCGCTTTTGCAGCTTCTCGGCGCTTTTATCATGCTGGAGTGGGTGCGGTTTATAACCCAATTTCTCCAATGTTTTGGCCGCGGCACAAAACGAGCCTCCTGTTGACGTGGTAATTCGCAAGACGGACCTGCCAATATCAAGGGATGCGGACACGAGATCTGGCACGAGCATAGGGAGTTTTTCAATTAGCCAAAGGCAGGCAGCGCAATGTACCCCTTCCAGATAAAAATCCATCGCAGTTCCACTGTTTCGCGTGTATTTAGCTTTGAACTCGGTGCTGTCAAGGTATGCGTAAGTTTCATCAGAAAGGATGACCGGTTTGAGCGCTGATTTTATACTATGCTGAAGTCTCAGTTCGTAATAGCGGCCCAACCCGCTGGATGTCAGCAGTTCGTGGACTATTTCACAGCCATGGCAGCAGAAGAGCAGTTCACCAATGACTTTAGTGCCACAATGCACGCAATAAGATCGCTCTGGATGAGCCGGCATTTCTTCTCGAGAGGGTGAGAGTGCTTGCTTAAGAATTCTCATAGCGCCGGTGTTCCTGCATTAAGGAGGCTGTCAATTGTCATCGTTCGCAAACGTCGATCTATCTCCATTCTGATTCCAACCCAAACGGGATGAATGGCACAGGAATGGTTCAAGCTGCATAATCTCGGATTCGCCACACATATATTGATACCAATTCGGAATTGTATGGCCATGACAATATCCATGAGGCTGATTTCTGAAGGTTTGCGCGCTAAGCGAAACCCACCGCTAATACCACGCGTGGAGGTAACGAGTTTTTTACGTACAAGCATCTGGAGAATCTTTGCAAGAAAGGTTTTTGGGATGTGCATAGCCCTTGCAATCTCGGCAATATTCGAGTCACGGTCTTGGTTGCGAGACAAATAAACAATACACCTAATGGCGTAATCTGTTTTTCTGGTGATTAACACCACTTTCTCCCCTCTTGAAACAGGACTTGTTCGATCCTGTTTAACATTCGATCAAATGGGATACAAGAAATTATTTTTGTGAAGGATGCTTGGGTTTTCTTGAACAGAATTAAACGTAAATGCAGGACTCTCTAATATAACTAGTTAAATATATTATATTTAATTTGCCATATATGTTGGCAAATCTGTATTTACTTTTTGTCAAATTAGCAATTTACGCCTTGCGTAATGTCCTCTTAATCGCTATAACGCACCACTATGAAAACGGAACTTAACATTCAAAAATTCACTGACTACCGGGCTTTTTTACTAGCTCATGCCCAAGACATGAAAAAGCAAAGACCCTCATGGAGCTATCGATGCTGGGCCAAGACATTAGGCCTCAACGCAACTTCCTCCATTACAAAGATAATCCAAGGGCAACGTCATCCTGGTCCGCTTATGACTGAAAAACTCATCCAATATTTTTGCTTCCGAGAAAGAGATGCGCATTACTTCCGCGACCTCGTGCGCCTGTATAAAATTCGGCGCGATCCAAAGCTCAGCGTTTTGCTCATGGAAAAAATGGGCAGGCAACATCCTAGCGGCGCAATTAAGATCCTAGACGACCCCACGTTTTCGATCGTCTCCAACTGGTACCACTTTGTAATCCGTGAAATGTGCAGGATGGATTCCTTCTTCGAAGATCCGGATTGGATTTCAAAAAGCCTTCGCTTCAAAGCCACCCCCAGGGAAGTTGGCCAAGCCATTCAAAAACTTCTCCAATCAAACATGCTAATCCGTGACGAGCGCGGGCGGCTACAAGTATCCGATGGGCGCATTCACACAGGTTCCGATACCGCGAGCGAGGCGATCAAACGATATCATGAACAAATGCTCGAAAATGCAAAACAGGGAATCCGCACGATATCCTTGGATGAAAGAGAATTTACAAGTTCTGTTCTGGTTGTAAGGAAGGAAAATCTCTCACGCGCACGCGAAGCAATCAGGGAATTCAAAAATAAGTTTGCAGAACTTTTCGAAGAGGCTAACGGCGAAACTGTTTATGCTTTACAGATCCAGCTTTATCCCATGACCAAGACCAATCCAAAGTCTCAACAAATAACCACGACAACAGACCAAAAAATAGAAAGGAACTAAACCAATGAATACGTTAACTCTTGCTCCTAAAAAATCCATTCGCAAAAGCTTAGCTGTTGCGATGTTATTTTCCCTCTCAGCATTAATCGCTGTACCAACTCAGGCTAAAGAAAGCTCAGTAGGCAACGGAGGACAGAGACGGTCGATGTAAACGGCAGGCCGGTGCTGCGAGACATAGTTAGCAGCGCCGTCTGCCAGTGGCAGTGGGCAAGCGAATGGGGCTCAACTCAGGCTCATTTTCAAAAGATAATGGGTGTTTTGAAATCAAAACACCGCTTTTTTGCCGAATCTGTTGAAAGAAACATCATGGAAGTTAAAGTTTGCATCACTAAAGGAGCGTTACTATTTCATGAGATCCTGCACTCGTTCATCCCGCAGCGGTCCATACAACGTACACGTAAGCTGATGACAGTGGCACAAGAGGTTTCACGCTTGGCAGAAGGTGGCATTCCTAGCACAAGCGGACCATTTTATGATTTTTTAGTTTTTAATTCAATCAGGCTAGTGCCGATTTATTCGGATAATTTTGATTCTTACTATGGCTATTGCAGTAGGGATCCTGATCTTATCAAAGAGCTTTTTGACGAACTTAAACTTGGAAACGTCGATGAGGCAAAAGAGCTACTATTCATAAAAGGAGTTTGTCCAAATGTAAAGGAGAGTGAAACCAGAGTGTCTCCACTGATGGTTGCCGCCAGAAAGGGGTTAGGTGAAATCACTTTGGACCTGCTTGCATTAGGAGCATTCGTAAATTCTAGAGATGTTAACTCTAACACCGCCTTGATATATGCTGCTAGCGATGGGCACAAGGACATCGCACTTACATTGATCCAAGCAGGAGCCAACCTAAATTTTAAATATCTAACAGATAACTGTAGTAATACTGTATTGACATGCGCCGTTCAAAAAGAGTTCAAAGACATCACACTTGCTCTAATCAAGGCAGGAGCCGATTTGGATCTGTATAATCAAGTTGGTGACACCGCTTTGATCTTAGCCACTAAAAAATGGGATATCGATACCGCAAAATCCCTATTGGAAGCCGGAGCTGACCCTAAAATCAAAAACAAAGATCGCCATACAGCTTACGGCATCGCCAAGAATACGTATGGCAAAAACTCAGATATCGCTAAGCTGATTAAGAAATATCTGTAGACCACCCCCACCAACCTTACCACCTTGCCAAGATGCTTAGACTTGGCGAGGTGGTAAGCCCCCCACCGCTTAATTGCTTTTATTCAGCTAAATGGATAAGGTTCGTGCTCATATGAAATATTTGGTGACAGGCGCGGCTGGCTTTATCGGCTCACAGTTCGCCGCCTCGTGCAACAAGCTTGATATCCCGGTAATTTCAGTGGACAAAACATCACATTTTAGTTCACGGCCAGAACACTGCTACGCTGAATTTGGTGAAATCATAGACCGAGACGATCTATTCTGTCATCTTGAGGACCACAAACCAAAGCTGGCGGCAATAATTCACCTTGGCGCCTGCACAAATACGATGGAAACCAACAGACAATATCTCAAGGCCACCAACCTTGAGTACTCAAAAAATCTTTGGCAATACGCTGCAAAAAACAATATCCCTTTCGTCTACGCAAGCAGTGCCGCTACATACGGCGACGGCGCAAAAGGATATGATGACGACGAAGCCATGCTCACCTCGCTTCAGCCCCTAAACCCGTATGGCGAATCCAAGCATTTGTTTGACCTATGGGTTCTCGAGCAGGAAAGGTTAAAGAAAACCCCACCCCGATGGGCGGCGTTCAAATTTTTCAACGTTTACGGCTTTGGCGAGCGCCACAAAGGAGCAATGGCCAGCGTGGTGCTCCATGCGTTTGACCAGATCATTACGGGCGGCAAAGTCCACCTCTTTAGGAGCCACAGGCCTGACATCCAGGACGGCCACCAGAAACGTGACTTCATCCACGTGGATGACACCGTAAGCGTTCTACACTTCGCACTTAACAAACCGCTAGGCAGAGGTATCTTTAACCTCGGGACCGGGCATGCGCGCTCTTTTCTGGATCTTGCCAGAGCTGTTTTCAAGGAACTAGATATCCCAGAAAACATTGAATTCATTGATACCCCGGCTGACCTGAGGCAACGTTATCAGTATTTCACCAAAGCAACGATGATCCGACTGAGGGCGGCTGGCTACATGTTTGATTTTATAAATCTTGAGGATGGAGTATCCAGATACGTAAGACAGTTGAAAAAAACCACATCATGCTGTATCCCACCACATGAAAGGAAATTTTAAATGGCTAACACACGTCAATCAACAAAACGCGCAAGGCAGGCTATAAAACGCCAGAAGCGCAACAGAATGGTAAAGAGCGCAACCCACACGAGCGTGCGCGCTGCTACGGAAGCCATTAAGTCAAAAGACCCTTCAAAGGCCAAGGATTTTTTCCATAAGGCTGAAAGAGCTTTGAGAAAAGCCGCCAGCAAGGGCGCGGTCCCAAAAGAGCGTGTAAACAGAAAGATCAGCAGGCTAGCGGCGCTTTTAAAAAAGACCGCCCCGGCTTCATCCACTCAGGCTTAGTTTCACTAAACGGATTCTTTCTTACAAAGCTGCCTTGCAAAATTGCATAACAAGCGCTGCCCAAACACCAAGCGGTAAAGCCGGTGTTTGTTTAAGCTCATAATCCAAAGCCGCAAGCTCGTGTTGAAGATCAAGCGCCTCGCGAAAACTCCATGCATTACTCCACCGCCTAAGCTTGTCTTGGATATAGCGATTTGGTCGCGCACCACCCACATGGTATAAAATCAGTTGCCTTGCATTCCAAGCGATCAGACCAACAAGCGGGATGGCATCGTCAGGGTTGCCGGCAAAACCAGCTACTCTATGCATTGATTCGCTGTAATCACGTGAGAAAAAACTTTCGACAAATGCCTCGGTCCCCCCGCGTGGCAAGAGCGGATCCATCAATAAATCCTGCAACGAGCCAGCACCACTGATGGCCAGCTTCTCAAGCTCTTGATCGACCACATCAAGGCTCCATGGCTCAAGCGAACAAAGCCGCGTAACCGAGGCTTCATCAAGATTTAAACCACGCCGCTTGGCAAGATATCCTATCCATGTGTCACGCTCGCTCTCGTGGACTTCCTCGCAAGGTACTACGGCAACGTTTTCCACGAGGAGACTGGAAAATTTTCTCCGCTTATCAAGCCCTGGTGAAATAAAAACACAAACGCTGGAGAGTTCTTCCTTTTTCCCGCGCTTTCCAAAAAGCACATCAAGCTGCTCCGGATTCTTTATCGCATGAGCATCACGCACGACTATAAACCTTAGCCCTCCAGTAAGTGAGTAACTAAGAGCTGCGTCAGCTACGGTGCCACCATCAACATCGGAACCATCGAATGTCTGTTCCGACAAACCAAAAAGCGATGAACTCGTGGCCGCAGCAGCATCACCGATAACCACGCGCCTAATGCGCCTGACAAGTTCCCTTACCTTAAACGTCTCCGGGCCGTGGACCCAATACACCGGCCATAACAGGCCTTCTTCAAGCTCCTTTTGCACAGTTTTAGGTTCAAGCTCAGGCATAATTTAAACCTCAAAAAGCAGCCAGCATCGATTCATGCACGTCGCTCATCATGTTTTGTGAAAGCTCCTGAAGAGCTCTATCAAACTCGCTTTCGTTAATCAGTGCAGAAGTGGTTCCCGGCACGTCAAGCTGGTTAGCAGCAGGTATAGGCTTGTTTCTTGAAAAAGTCGATGACCAGACGGTCGACCTCATGCTTGGCTGCGGCCCGGCGCGGCCAGGGGCACGTACAAGCAAAAAACTACAATTAAGCGACACCGAATACTCAGCCGCGACACGACGATCGCTGCTGCCCAAATTAATCGGGTTAAGCCGGTCGGCAGTCCTTACAACACTGATCGCATACTGCGCGGTATTGACCGTGCCCTGTAACAGGGCATCAGCCTGCTCGGCCTGCTGGACTATCCTTACCATGCGGTTTGAGCCCAATGTCCTTATCAGAGAGTTATAAACAAGATTCTCAACACCCGCCTTATAAGTGTTATTCACCACTGGCGAGACATATACTTTTTTTATCCCTTCCTTCTCCAGAAACCCGCTATGCGACGTCTGAAGCGCGTAACCACATGATATACCGTACATTGAAATACACGTAAAAATGAACGCGGCGCCCATTGACTTAAAAATGCCCATACGGCTTAATTCTTAACGATTAAAAATGGCATTTACAAGACTCTCCGACATTTTAAAAAAAGCAGGGACCAGATACAAAGCCCTTTCAAACAGGATCAACGAAGCCACCGCCCTAGGCAGGTGGGAATTAGCTGTAGGAAGTTCCATAGCAAAACATACCAGGGCCTTTCGTGTACAGGATTCGGTTTTATGGGTAGAGGTTGATAATCCCATATGGAAAGCGGAGCTTCATTATCGCAAAAGGCAAATACTGGAAAAATTAAATGAGAGCGGAAACGAGGCCTCTTCACAACCTTTACCAAAAACATTAAAAGACATTTTGTTTCTCGACCGGCGCAAGTCTTCGCCATATAACTCCGCGCATATTAAGGCACAAGACGCCTTAACAAGAAATAAATGATAAAAATCAATGAAAGGATGAGCACATAGGCAAAGCCGCGCCACATCGATGGCTTTTCTATCTTACCAAGAACATGCACATGTGGCGGCAACCCAGAAGTCCGCAACAAAACTTCACCAGCCGGCGGCGGCGCGGAGGACGGTGATACCAACTTCAGCGTGTCTTTAGCGGGGGTGGACTTAGCCTGGAATTCCCTTAGCGCCCGATTACCAAGAATGGCTGTAGAACTATTATCAACGGGGGTCACTTCCTCAAGTTCCGCGATTTCATCCGATGATTCGAGCAAGGTTTTGGTCTGTGTTTCAGTGATCTCCTCATCTGTGCTTGCCACGCTATTTGATATGAGTATCCCAAGCTGCATCGCTACTTCATCCTGTTCGTGCAGGTAAAACCAATAACTGTTGCCGCAACAGACTTCATCCTGCAAACCCAACTCACCATGCCTGATGAGTGCGCATATTTGCTCCCTGTTAAATGGCCCCAATATAGCGTTCTTAGTAGTGCGGGCCAGCCATTGATCGACTTTTTCAGCCTCGGCCATATAGTTCAATTAAAAGCATAACCTTGGAAAGCTAGCAACGTGCGTTTCTCAGCAGCAAGAAAATCTTTGATCGCCGTGTGTTCCGCTTTTCGGAATTGAGCCGGTGTCCCCCAAAAAACGATCTGCCCCTGATAAATAAACGCGATATTATCCGCAAGCAGCAGCGCTGACGGTATATCATGGCTGATGACCAAAGACGTGAGCTTGAGCTCACGCTTCAAAGTCTCAATCAGCTCATCCACCGTGGTCCTCGTAACCGGGTCAAGCCCGGTGGTCGGCTCATCATAAAGCAAAATGGATGGCTCACGGATAATGGCCCGCGCGAGTCCCACGCGCTTTCTCATACCGCCGGAAAGTTCATTCGGGTATTTGTCATAACCGCTGGACATCCCGAGAACGGTGAGCGACTTCTTAACTTTCTCCGCGATTTCCGATTCACTCAAGGTGGTGTGTTCCCTTAAAGGAAAGGCCACGTTCTCGAAAACCGTCATATCATCGAACAAAGCAGCATTTTGAAACAACATACCGAACACCAGCCTGTGCCTTGCAAGCTGGCGGCCTCTCATTTTAGAAATATCCTTGCCCGCGACCCAAACGCTTCCAGAATCCGGCTTCATGAGCCCGAGAATGTGCTTCAATAAAACTGATTTTCCTGCCCCTGATGAGCCAAGTATATAAGTAAGCTTTCCTACAGGGAACTCAAGCGATACGCCTCTCAGCACCTGCTCGGTACCGCCACGGAAGCTTTTATAAATATTTTCAACCTTGATGACTCCTGCAGTTTTATCAGTCATAAATCCGTTCCACCCTTGAAAACGCGGAGGAAAACATGGAGGAAGATACCGCAGTCAAAAACTCATACGGTATTGTTCCTACTTCCTTTGCCTGCCTCCATGGATCTATATGTGGCCCAAGAATTTCAACCCACTCACCTACTTTAGTCCCCGAAGAACAAACCACTGTGGACAAATCCATGCTTACTGTCCCAGCAAAGCGGCTAAGACGGCCGTTTATCCAGGCATAACCTTTATTACCCAAAGCCCTCATAACTCCATCAGCATATCCAGCTCCAACAACAGCTATGTTGGCTTTTTTGTCGCCGGTTATCTTGTATGTGGCTCCATATCCAACGCTTTCACCGTGTTTAAGAGAATGTACCGCAAGCACCGCAGCCTTTATGGTCATAACAGGCTCGATACCACGAACAGGCGCGCCATCCCAGGGGGTTACTCCATAAAGAGAAATTCCAGGCCTGACTAAATCCGTAAGGCCATCAAGCGACCAGCTCTTTTTATTCCATATGGCGGCACTGTTCCCCAAGTGAAACCGAGCGGATGGCAGTAAAGGTGAAAGCACTTTTTTCAAAGTCATGAATTTATCAAGCTGCATCCGACTGATGCGCGAATCAGGTGACTCGGCCATGGCTAAATGGCTCATAATCCCAGAAGGATGCTGTATGGGAGCTTGCATATTCTTAAGCGCACGGACAACCGATCCCAGCGCCGACATGGGAAGACCAAGTCTGTTCATCCCGGTGTTGAATTTCAGTTCATACTGCAGGCGCTTGGGCCAGCCGCCTTTTAAAAACCTCTGCCAGTCTTCCTCATTCACGACCACCGGAATAAGGCAGTATTTTTCGCAAAAAAAACCAAGGGAGTCCGACCAAGGGCTGGCGCCTGAAAAAACTATTATCCTCGTCCGGCGGCCACGCGCCCCTAGCGCCTCGCGGAGTTCAGCCCCCTCGCCAGCTGTCGATACGCCAAAAGCATATAAATTATTCAAGTGCATGAGCTGGCGGGCCACCCAGCCTGCGCCGTGCCCGTAGGCATTTGCTTTTACCATCGGGATTATTCCTTGATCGCCAGCCAGGCTTGAAACAGCTTCATAATTCGTCATTAAAGCTTTTGAATTTAGCGTGGCGATTGCGCGCACAGGGGCGACCGGGGGGGTACCAATACCTACCCATTCGCTGTCCATTTGGTGACTCCGGTTGCGATGCATGATATATGGCCATACTAGCACAGGACTTAATATTTGCATGGAATCTAATTCACATTTGCCAAAAACCTCGCGACATCTCAGCCCGGAAGTGCTGGTTCTAGGTACCGGCATAGCCGGCTTAAGTACTGCAATCAAATTTGCGGACAAAGGCGCTGACGTGCTCGTAGTATGCAAAGCCGATCCATCAGAAGGAGCGACCAGATATGCACAAGGCGGAATAGCTTCCGTCTGGTCAAATCAGGACAGCACCGAGGACCATAAGCGCGACACGCTTTCAGCGGGTGGCGAGTTATGCCATGAGGACATTGTTGAAATCTGCGTGCGCGAGGGCCCAGCAAGAGTCCAAGAACTTATAGATCTCGGTGTTGAATTTACAAAAAGATCCGAAGGTGGATTCGACTTACATCGCGAAGGCGGCCACAGCAAACGCAGGATACTGCATGCTGACGACCTTACTGGCCTGGCCGTGGAACGGACACTGCTCGCAGCAGCGGCCAGCCGAACAAACCTGCGCATAATGGACCACCACATAGCAATCGATCTAATTACCGAAGGCAAGATTTTTAAGAAATGGAGAGGACCCGGCCGATGTTTGGGAGCATATGTCTTGGATGCCGCTACAGGAGATGTCCTCACGGTGTCATCGGAAATCACGGTGCTGGCAACAGGCGGGGCTGGTAAGGCATATCTTTACACATCTAATCCGGATACAGCCACCGGTGATGGGATCGCAATAGCTTACCGGGCAGGCGCACGGGTGGCTAATCTCGAGTTCATGCAGTTTCACCCCACCTGCCTCTACCACCCGGAGGCGCGCACATTCCTCATATCAGAAGCGCTCAGGGGAGAAGGCGCCGTATTAAAAACCATTAATGGTGATGAATTCATGGGCCGCCACCATGAGATGAAATCACTTGCCCCACGCGATATCGTTGCGCGCGCTATCGACATAGAAATGAAGCGCACCGGCGACAAGCACGTGGTACTTGATTGCACGCGCATCCCGGCAGATGAGCTGAAAAATAAATTCCCTAATATTTTTGAAACCTGCCTGCGCTTCGGCATAGACATCACACGCGAACCGATCCCTGTCGTACCGGCCGCGCATTACATGTGCGGCGGCGTGCTTGTCGACTCAAGCACGCAAACCACGATCAATGGTCTTTATGCAGTTGGAGAAGTCGCATGCACCGGCCTTCATGGCGCAAACAGGCTTGCCAGCAACTCGCTTCTTGAAGCCGTGGTGTTCGCACACAGAGCCACGGAACATGGGTTCAGAAAGCTTCGCGAGAGATCAGCGGTCCGTCGCATGGGGCGGCCCGGCTCCCTCCCTCCACAATGGGATTTCGGCCATGCTGTTGAGCTTGAGGAAAGGATAGACATAGCAGCCAACTGGCTTGAGATCCGCCACCTGATGTGGAATTACGTTGGCATCGTCAGGACCAACCGCAGGCTCGATCGCGCCAAACGGCGGATAGATCTCCTTAAAAGCGAGGTCACCGCATATTACTGGAATCACTTCCTCACGAAAGACCTTATAGAGCTGCGCAATCTGCTAACCATAGCTGAACTAATCGTCCAGTGCGCGCTTTTGCGAAAGGAAAGCCGAGGCCTTCACTACACCACGGACTATCCTGAAACCGACAACCAGCTATTTAAGCACGACACGGTTTTATAGATTTTTACACACATATACTGTTCTTGTGTTTGACCGTGCTATCAGCTATTTACGATTTTCGCTATGTCATTAGAATCTTCCGCTGAAAAAATCGTGGCGCCTATCTCTGGCATGCTAGTTAGACTTGAGGATGTCCCGGACCCGGTTTTCTCTCAAAAAATGGTTGGCGACGGCGTCTCCATAGACCCGACATCAAACAAGCTTCTTTCACCAGTGATTGGGAAAGTAGTGCAGATCCATTCTTCAAACCACGCCCTCACCATTCAAACAACGAATGGTTTTGAAATCCTGATCCACATAGGTATCGACACCGTAGGTTTGAAGGGCAAAGGTTTCTCCCCCAAAGTGCGCCCAGGACAATATGTGAAAGTTGGGGACCCGCTTATCGAGTTTGATATGGATTACGTGGCCAGCAACGCCAAAAGCATGATGACACAAGTGCTTGTCACCAACCACGGGCAATCAACCACCCTTGTAACTAGGCAGGGGCGGGTCGAGGCAGGGAGGGATATCGCTTTTGATATCATTTCCAAAACCGACACTGCTGTGGAAAAAAAGATCGCACCACAGGCTGAAGCGCTCAACCACGCGGTTTCCGAACCCATCACTATCCTTAACCAGATGGGGCTTCACGCCCGCCCGGCCGCTATGCTTGCAAACATGGCCAAGCGCTTCGAGTCGAAAATTTCCATCACTAAAGGAGACCAACAGGCGAATATCAAAAGTGTCCTAGGCATTTTAACAATGGAAGTGGCTTATCGTGACTGCGTAAAGATTTCAGCAACCGGGAGTGATTGCCACGAAGCGGTTGATCACATCACGCGACTGCTGCGAAGCGCACCGGGCGAAGATCATGAAATCCCGCAGCAAGCAAGGGGTCCTGAGCCACGCGAACACGATTACACAAAGAATGTAAAAATATTAGCAGGCGTTTCAGCCTCACCGGGACTTGCCGTAGGGAACGTATTCCAGGTTCAACACAAGGAAGTACATGTCGTTGAGCATGGACATGGGGTTCAAAAAGAGCGCGAGGCGCTGTACCGAGCGATAAATAATGCAAAATTACAGATAGAAGCGCTCCAATCCAAGCTTTATGCCGAAGCTGATGCTGGGAAGGCTGCGATTTTCGCCGCTCATTGCGAACTGCTCGACGACCCCGACCTCCTGGCACTTGTTGATCAGGGAATCATAAGTGCGAAAAGCGCCGCGTTTGCTTGGCAAGCGGCCTTCATGGCGCTGGTAAAACGCATGACGGGACTTAAGAACGAGCTTCTTGCGGCAAGAGCAAATGATTTACGTGATGTTGGCCGCCGCGTGCTTGACCTTCTTGCTGGCGTTACGCCGGAAAAACATGAAGTACCAGGTAACGCCATTTTAATCGCGGAAGACCTGACCCCGTCGGATACCGCTAACCTGGACCGCGCCAAGGTCTTGGGGTTTTGCACATTGGCCGGAGGCGCATCATCGCATGTGGCAATTCTTGCACGATCACTTGACATCCCGGCCATCGCAGGAATAGATCCGCGCGCGCTTGAAATCACGAACGGTACGCCGGTGATCTTGGACGGAACACATGGAGTGTTAAGGCTCAACCCTTCCACCGAGGACATAGCAAGCATACATGCACAGCAAGTCACGCTGGCTGATAAGAAAAAACAGGACCTTAAAAAAGCACTGGAACCGGCCATCACGCTGGATGGCCACGCTATTAAAATAGTCGCCAATATTGGCGGTGTTTCGGATGCGAAGGAAACTGTGGCACAAGGCGGACAGGGAGTCGGGCTTTTGCGCTCGGAGTTTTTATTCCTGGAGCGGACCACACCGCCGTCCGAAGAAGAACAATTCCAAGTTTATTCGAATATCGTCAAGGCACTCGGGCCCGAACGGCCACTCATTATTAGAACGCTGGATATAGGCGGCGACAAACCACTTCCATATATGCCGATGGCCAAGGAGGAAAATCCATTTCTTGGTGAACGCGGCATCAGGGTCTCGCTCAACCGCCCGGAACTTTTCAGGCAGCAGATTCGCGCTATTGTAAGAACGTCAAAACTCGGCAAGGTAAGCATGATGTTCCCGATGATCGCCACATTAGAGGAACTGCGCCTGGCAAAAACAATCCTTGAGGAAGAGCGAAGCTCACTTCACATCTCGCCTATTCCTGTAGGCATAATGGTTGAAGTCCCTTCCGCCGCGATAATGGCTGAACATTTTGCCAGAGAAGTCGATTTTTTTTCAATCGGGAGCAATGACCTCACACAATACACGCTGGCAATGGATAGAGGTCACGCAAAGCTGGCTAAATCAGTCGATGGACTTAACCCGTCAATCCTTGCCTTGATCTCGATGACCGTCCAAGGCGCAAGCAAACATGGCATCTGGGTTGGGGTCTGCGGCGGAATCGGCAGCGATCCGCAGGCCGTGCCTCTACTTGTCGGGCTTGGAGTCGAAGAGCTCAGCGTCAGCGTCCCGATGATCGCGTCCATCAAGGCACAAATAAGATCATTAAACAAAAGCAAATGCCAAATGCTTGCGCAACAAGCCCTAGAAAAATGCACATCAGCCGCTGAAGTTAGGGCCCTGGTTTCACAGCAAACCTTACACTAAGGAGAACCATTATGAGTTTCTGGAAAGATAAAATGTTTGCATCAGTCCAACGCCTCGGTAAAGCTCTCATGCTCCCGGTGGCGGTGCTCCCTGCAGCGGGACTTTTACTTGGAATCGGGGCAGCTCATTTTTCATGGCTGCCAGTAGGCGTATCAAGCGTCATGGAGCAAGCCGGTGGAGCGATATTCGGCAACCTTCCGCTGATTTTTGCAATCGGAGTCGCTCTGGGATTCACCGATAACGACGGGGTTGCAGGCCTCGCGTCCACTGTAGGTTTTGCCGTGATGTTGGCCACGATGGGCGTGATAGCCAAACTCATGGGCAACGACACTAAGACAGTCATGGGTATCACCGCAATTGATACCGGCGTTTTCGGCGGTATCGTAATGGGCGCCATCGCAGGCGTTCTTTACAACAGGTACTATAAGATCCAGCTCCCCTCTTACCTTGGCTTCTTTGGCGGAAAGCGCTTCGTTCCCATCGTCACGGCTTTTTCTGCGATTTTTGTCGGTTTGGCGATGAGTCTTGTGTGGCCGCCGATCGGCAGAGGGATCGCCGGGTTTTCACATTGGGCCTCGTCAGGGAGCCCGCTTGCGGCGTTTTCACTTTATGGCCTTGTTGAACGCCTGCTCATCCCATTTGGGCTTCACCATATCTGGAACGTCCCGTTCTTTTTCGAAGTCGGTCAGTACGTGAACTCCGCCACTGGCGAGACGATCCGTGGCGAAATCCACCGCTTCATCGCTGGCGACCCGATGGCCGGCAATCTTGCGGGCGGTTATCTGTTCAAGATGTTCGGCCTCCCCGCCGCAGCGATCGCGATGTGGCGATGCGCGCGCCCGGAAAACCGCGCTAAAGTAGGCGGGATCATGATCTCCGCCGCCCTTACATCGTTTTTAACCGGCATCACGGAGCCGATTGAGTTCTCATTTCTTTTCATCGCGCCGCTTTTATACGTGCTCCACTCGTTTTTGTCCTCCGCTGCTTTTTTCGCCTGCATACTTCTTGGCATCAAGCACGGGACGACTTTCTCACACGGACTCATTGATTACCTGGTGTTGTTTTCCAAATCTTCAAACGCGCTTTGGTTCTGGGTGGTGGGGCCGGCGTGGGGGCTTATGTATTTCGGCATTTTTAAATTCGTAATCACAAAATTTAATCTCATGACCCCCGGCCGCGAGCTAGAAGAGCTCGATATAGAAGCATCACCTACCGAACTCGCCGCCACCGTGAATTCAACGGCACATGAGCTTGTGTTTGCATTCGGCGGGAAAAATAATATCAAGACCCTCGACGCATGCATCACCCGTTTGCGCGTTAGTGTCGCTGACATAAAAAGCGTGGACCAGGAGAAACTAAAGGCCATCGGCGCCGCTGGCGTGGTCGTGATCGGAAGCGGGATCCAGGCGGTCTTCGGCACACGTTCTGAGAACCTAAAAACCGAGATGGAAGAGTACCTTAGCGGGGTCTAAAGCCAGCTAGTCTATTTACACCTAGCCGGCCACAATATCTTTTGTCACCATATCTGCAAAAGCAATGCTGGCCGTGAAAGCCGGAGACACGGCGTTTAGCACATGAGTGGAATCATGTACTTTTTCGATTATGAAACCCATCACTATAAAATCATAGCTATCGCTAGAAAGTTTTGAATGCCTCATCCGATCTAATCGTATATTATAATATGGTTATTATGCAAAACGTCTCATTAACGAAATGCGCGCAGTTGGTTCTTGGGGAATGGCTTGGTGATTTGGCCCGTTACAACGACGGTGTAGTGAGCGCAAAAAATACAAAAAGGGTCGAGGCCATCCATCAGGCGCGCGTGACTTCGCGCAGATTGCGTACCGGGCTCAGTGTTTTTAAGCACGTACTACGTAAAAATTTGGTGATGCCTAAAGACGCGTTAAAGAAATGGCGCAAGTCCATCCGTGCATTGGCAAAAGAACTGAGCAACGCCAGAGATTTAGATGTGCAGATTGATTTCTTAAGTGATTTACGTTTAGGGATGAAACCATTAAAAGAAAAAGCCGGCATCAGCAGGATGATAACTGTTTTGAAAAAAGCCCGTGGCCAAATTCAGCGTAATGCACGTGATGCCGCGCGCGCACTCAATCAGAAAAAAACACTTAATGAAATTCAGTCAGTGCTTGGACAAATGCGCGTTACCAGCACGGCTGATTCAACAATGGAATGCCGGAAGCACGCGAGGACCACTGTTTTATCGAAATTACACGAGCTGCTTGGTTATGAAAAATATGCCATGATGCCATCCATGGTAGCTGAGCTCCATCAAATGAGGATCGCTGCGAAGCGCCTGAGATATACGCTTGAGTGTTTTGAGCCGTTATTGGGAAATGAAGGGAGCGTGTTTATAAAAAAAGTGCGCAAACTTCAAACCGCGCTTGGCAGAGTACATGATTTTGATGTCTGGCTCGGGCAGCTCCCGTTGGCGGAAAAATATCTCATGGAAAAATATTCAATGTTACGGTCCGATAGCTATCGGGAATTCATAGAGCTTTGGAGGAAACTTAAAAGGGAACGGACATGTCAGAGGCTTACCAAGATTCTTTCATGATGAAGCACGTGTTGGGGTTGGCAAGGTCATGTCAGTTTCAGGAGGAACACGGCCGACAGGTGGCAAAGATCGCGCTTGGTATTTTTGACGGCCTTATTCCACTGCATGCACTCGGGAAGAAAGAACGCCTGTGGCTCAAAGCCGGATCGATATTGCACGACATCGGCTGGCAGGCCGGCGGTAAACATCACAAGGAAGCGATGTCCATCATAATTAATTCGCCGCTTTTAAAATTACCGCGCCGTGAGCGCATCATGATAGGTTTGATCGCGCGATACCACAGGCGTGCTCTGCCTTCGAATAAACACCAGTATTACAAGTCGCTCAGCAAGGACAAAAAGAAAACAATCCAGAAACTTGCCGCGATAGTGCGTATTGCTGATGGTCTTGACCGTGCCCACGAAAGTCTTGTCAGAAGCCTAGAATGCAAGATCCTGAAATCAAAAGTCATGTTGCGCATTAATAGCGGCTGTCGCCAGGGTCTTGCTTGCCGGTCGAGCAAGTTGGCGGCGAAAAAGAAATCCGATCTCTTCAGGAAAGTGTTCCGCCGCGATATCGTGATAAGCTGGTGATACGGACGTTAGCTATGCAGGGAATATTTTTTCGAGTTTCAACAGCCGTTCCCAGTTGCGTCTGACATCCTGCTGGTAAGATTTCCAAACTTCAGGCGCTGTTTTTGAAAATCGCTTTTGCAACGAAAGGTATGCTTCAACTGGCTTCAGTTCCTGCGGTTTGACGTTAACCCGGTACCCGTGTCTGTTGAAGATCTCATAAAGTGGAAAGATCCCGGTTTCCACAGCCAGCCTTGATAGCTTGATGGTGTCAGATGGCTCGCTCTTCCAGTTCGGGATGCATGGTGAAAGAATGTGCAGGAAGCGGAATCCCTCGGTTTTTGACGCCGTCTCGATCTTCCGCTTGAAGTCATCCGGATAACCGATGCTCAGCGTGGCTGCATAAGGAATCCCGTGGTCCGCCATGATAGAAACGATGTCTTTTTTATGTTCGCTCTTACCTCCTGGCGTCGTTGTCGTCGATGCGCCTAAAGGTGTTGCTGAGCTCCGCTGTGCGCCGGTGTTTCCGTATACTTCGTTGTCGTAACAGATGTAGATAATATCCTCGTTGCGTTCGGCGGTGGCTGACAGGCAAGCCATCCCAATGTCGAATGTCCCGCCGTCCCCAGCGAAAGCGAGGACCTGGCCTTGCTCACCGTTCATTTTTTGCACGGCCTTCATTCCAGCCGCGACTACAGAGGAGGAAGCAAACGTTGCCGCCAACACCGGCACTTTATAAGATGAAAACGGGAATGAATGTGGCGTCACTATCCCGCAGCATGCCGGGACGGCCATTTTAACGTTCTTGCCCCAGTCACGCATCAGGACATCGCCTATGAAATTAAGGGCGATCGACATTCCGCAACCTGCGCAGTTAGTATTTTCTGAACATAAAATGTCGGATCGGTTTTCACCGGCCATTTGTCATATCCCTTTCCAGATCGATGGGCCCGGGGTCTTCAGGCTTGCAACTTCGTCAATCACTTCTTCAATCTGAGTGGATGTGACATCCATCCCGCCGATTCCTAGGACATAACTTTGTATGAATTTGTTAATGCCCGCGAAACCAAATGCAGCGATAATGTCTTGTGCGAAAATCCCGCCAATCCTATGTGGGGCGCCTAGAGCAAAATTGCGGTCAAGTATCGCGATACGCCCGGCGTTCTTACAAAGCGACAGCAGCGCATCGGTCGGGAACGGCCTGAGCATCTTAATCCGCACCATGCCTATCTTCTGGCCCTTTTCCCTGCGCTGATTTATCACGCGCCTTGCGGTACTGCTTATTGTCGAGCTTGTGATGAGCAGGATCTCGGCGTCTTCGTGACGGTATCCGGTAATGGGATCCGATGGCCTGCGATTAAATATTTTTTCGAAGCGGTCTTGGACCTCTTGATAGCATCCGAAAACATTACTCATGGTGCGTTCCATATCATGGCGGTGTGATGCCGTGATCCTTGGTTGGGTGAGCCCTCCGTGGGTGAATGGTTTTTCAGCACGCAGACGGTGTGGCAGATCAAGCACGGGGAGAAATGCGTCCACTTCCTCCTGGGTTGGCAGCAATGTTGGCATCATCGTGTGGCTCAGTATGAATGCGTCCACGCAAAGCATCGAGGGTAGAAGCACCTTGTGGTTCTCTGAAATATAAAATGACATCAGTATGTGATCCACAAGTTCCTGGTTGTCCTCGCAGTAAATTTGGATCCAGCCCCAGTCGCGGAACATGAGGCTTTCGCCTTGTTCTGCCCAGATATTCCATGGTGGGCCAAGCGTCCTGTTCACTACCTGCATGACTATAGGCAGGCGGTAAAGGGCGGCACATACTATGTTCTCGGCCATGTAAGCCGCACCATTTGATGAAGTGGCGGTGAATGAGCGTGCGCCCTCCATGCTTAGACCTATGCAAGCTGCCATGGCACTGTGCTCGGATTCGACATGGAAGATCCGGCCTTTTTTTATCATTCCTTTTTCAAACAGTGAGACCACGGTTTCAACAACCTCGGTTTGTGGGGTGATGGGATAGATGCCGGTGCCGCAGCCCCTGGCTCCGCGATTAGCATTTCCGCAAAGAGCAAATGTCCAGCCACCGGCGTAGTTAGCGGTGCACAGCTCCTGGATCATTTTGCAGCTCCTTTTATGTGGGTTATGTGTGCTTGGCGGTAATCTATCGCATTTCTTGGGCAGACTTCCATACATACTAGGCAGCCTTTGCAGTTGTCAAGGTTCACATCCACTCTGCTCAGGCTGATCCGGTCAATTGCGCGCTCCGGGCAAAAGAGCTCGCATTTCCCTTCGTGGAAGCCCAGACACCCGTTGCATGATCCGCAACTCAGGCAGCGAAGCGCCTCGTTTTGTCCGGTGTGCTGGTCAAGGCCAAGTGTTATTTCCTCAAAATCTTGGATCCGTTCCACTATAGCGCGTTCCGTGCTCTCAGCCCGGCCGGTGGGCGTGAAGTAGTAAAGCTTCATTTCATCCGGTGTGATGAATGGCTCGCTGTCAGGTTGTTGCGTCTGCGGTTCCGCTGAAAAAAAGCGGTCCACCGCCTGGGCCGCGCGCAGGCCTGATCCAATTGCGTGTGTCCCGGTGCCGTCATTTGTGACCACGACACCGGCGCCGAAAATTTTAGGATTAGAAGTGCCGCCATAGTGGTTTGC
>ERZ1292640.636-Hain-H43-02um-R1-636-length-28573-cov-10_pt1 | contig 28573 bp, 20 predicted proteins | sample MGYA00564404_ERZ1292640 | MGnify/ENA primary metagenome ERZ1292640 (study PRJEB36523, sample SAMEA6512636) | groundwater metagenome | collected 2019-01-08 | study: AquaDiva: Metagenomics assemblies of 32 groundwater samples | reverse complement strand
TGCCGGCCTCGGCCACCTGTTTGCTGCCTTCTTCGACCTTGTCGACGGAGTCGCCTATCAGGGTCTTGATCTCTTTGGCAGCTGCCGCACTTCTCTGGGCCAGGTTTCTGACTTCAGCGGCCACCACCGCAAAGCCTCTGCCCTGTTCCCCGGCCCGGGCCGCTTCGACCGCGGCATTGAGGGCCAGGATGTTGGTCTGGAAGGCGATGCCGTCGATCACGCCGATGATGTCGACGATCTTGCGGGAGGAGGCGTTGATGGCGCCCATGGTGCCCACCACTTCGGCGACCACGCTGCCGCCCTTGACGGCCACGCTGGAGGCGGTGACTGCCAGCTGGTTGGCCTGGCGGGCGTTGTCGGCGTTCTGTTTGACTGTAGACGTCAGCTCTTCCATGGACGCTGCGGTTTCCTCCAGGGAACTGGCCTGCTCTTCGGTCCGGGACGACAGGTCGTGGTTGCCGGCGGCGATTTCGGTGGCGGCCGTTGCAATGGAACCAACGTTGGCACTCACATCGGACACCACGGCCACAAGATTGGCGCTCATCTGATTGAGCGCGCGCATCAACTGCCCGGTTTCATCGGTGGCCGCCGTCGGGAACTTGAGCAGCAAGGAGCCACCGGCAATGGCACGCGCCACCCCACTGGCCTTGTCCAGGGGTTTGAGGATCGTCTGCACAATGAAATAGCCGAACCCTGCCAATGCAAGCGCCGCCAGCCCACACGCCGCGGCGATCAGCACCGGCAACGAACTGGGCTCACCTGCGATCTTGATCAGCGCGCTTGCCTGCCACCAGCCCAATGCCCCCAGAAGCAGCGCCAATGCAGCGCCCATGCCCGTGGTCCATGCGATCCGTTTCCGGATCGAAACAAGCCTGACCAAGGTGAGGACATCGCGCCAGCCGCGCCGCACCACGCTGCCCTGCCGGATGGTCAAATGCGCGGACGCACCTTCCCTGATACTTCGGTAAATTTGCTCGGCTTCGAGGATCTGGCTCCGTTCCGGTTTGCTGCGCACCGACATAAATCCCTGTGTCCTGCCGTCGACCTGAATGGGTGTCACGTTGGCAAGCACCCAGTAGAAGTCGCCGTTTTTGCGCCGGTTTTTGACAAGGCCGGTCCAGGGGAGTCCCCTGCCCAGCGTCGTCCAGAGATCTGCGAACGCTTCTTCCGGCATGTCGGGATGGCGCACGATGTTGTGCGCGCTTCCAATCAGCTCTTCTTTGGTGAAATTGCTAACCTCCACAAACGCAGGGTTGGCATAGGTAATGCGGCCCTTGAGATCCGTCCTGGAAACCAGCGTGGCATCCTCCGGAAGTTCATACTCGGTCGTCGTCACGGGAAAATTACTGCGCACTATAGGCCTTTCTTTGACATGTAATCAGGGGGGTTGATGGAGTGTTCGCAGGCCGCTCGCAGCCTGCTTAAAGGGCGTTCTTCAGGGAATCCAGCGAGTCACCCAGACTGGCGCGCAGGCGGCTGATGGCCTGGCTGTGGAGCTGGCAAACCCGCGACTGCGTCACCTCGAGCACAGCGCCAATTTCCCGCAAATTCAGTTCTTCGTCGTAATACAAACTGAGCAGCAGGCGCTCTCGCTCGGGCATGAGTTCGATGGCTTCAATCAACTGGCGGCGAAAGTCGCCTCTGAGCAGCTGTGTCAGCGGATCGTCGGCCAGGCTCTGGGCGCCCAGGGCTTGCCGGTCCAGAAAGCTGTTCTCCTGATCGCCCTGGTCAAAGTCGTCGTAATAGACCAGCTGGCAACCCTGGATCTCCTGCAGCAGGTGCTGATAGGCGTCCAGGGAAAGCTGCAATTCCTCGGCGATCTCGCCCTCGGTAGCCGGTCGACCCAGCTTTTGTTCCTGGGCCTGGACCGCCCGGGCAACACCGCGGGAGGACTGCCGCAAGCCACGCGACACCCAGTCATTGGCACGCAGTTCATCGAGCATCGCGCCGCGAATACGCTGACTGGCATAGGTTTCAAATTTGGCCCCCTGATCGTCCTTGTAGCGATTGCCGGCATCGAGCAGTCCCATCATGCCCACCTGGATCAGGTCGTCCAGCTCGACGCTGGCCGGCAGCTTGGCAATCAGCTGCAGGGCCAGACGTCGCACCAGCGGCGCGTACTGCGTCAACAAATCAGACGGGCCGGACTTGTCGATTTTTCCCTGGGATGTGTACATCGAGGAACCCTCCTGCATTTTTAACACTCGTGAAACTCGGAATTCGGCTGCCGCATCAATGCACCTCCAGCACGGGACTTTCCCCGCGCATCAACACTGGAGTGCGAGCCAGCCATGGCGCGTGACCACTCCGTGGCGACTGGGGCCAGTGCAAAAAATCAGATGCGATCCGGCAAAAATCCATCGCGGCAGGACTCGTCGGAAATGCTTCAACGACCGTCAGGTTCAATCGCTGCGCCTGGGGCAGACGCGGGTCCGCCCTGACACACCCGGCGGGCTCAAGTGCCACGGCAAGATAGCGGCTCCCCGTCAGCGCGAGGTTCGACAAAATGCGCTGTGCCTCTGCCGCACCAGCCGCATGATTGACCAGCACGCGCATGCGCTGAAACGCATGCGCGTGGCAAAGCCGCTTGATGCAGACATAAGCAGCCGTGATGGACGCCACATTGGGCTGCAACACCACGAAAACATGATCTGCCTGTGCGGCCAGCGGCGAAAGGGCGCCATCCTTGTCAAGCACGGTGTCGATCAACACCAGTCGCCCCTGGCGCAGGGCCGGGGGTGAATCCACCGCGCTGCGCTCATCGAGCAGCAGCACATCCTTGCCCTGCTGCATCAGTGCTGCCGCAAGGTTAAGCGTCACGCTTGTGGCGCCCACAGCCGGCCCGCTGCCAACCACAGCCACCAGCCGCCCGATGCTGCCAGCCATCAGGCGCCGCAGGCCATCCGCCTGATCGGCAATCACTTGCTTCACTGTAGATTCCTCATGCCTGAGCCATCACCCTGCGGGGCTGGGGCGACAGATCGGTACCGTCGGACTCCAACGCGTCGAGCAGCACAAAGAATTTGCCCAGGCCTTCGAGCAGCACCGGACCCGGCACCGGTCGGCCGGGTCGCACCGATCGTCCAGCCAGCCGCGCCAGCACCTTGCGTGCGGCGTCTGCCCAGGTGTCCTGCGCATACTGCAGGCGAAAAACAGTGGTTGAAGCCTGCCCGGCAATCAGCCATTGTTTGCGCATGGTCGCGCCCTCTGGCTGGACTTCGCCCGCGAGCTGCACGATGCCCTGCTTGAGCAGTTTGAAATACGGCTCGGCCGCGATCCGCCAGCCAGGCCACTGCGCCAACTGTTGTGCTGTCGCCTGGATGCCGTTACTGGCCAGCATATAGCTGTGCGCCAACGGCTTGCCGCTGTCTGCGTCGACAATACGCCGCACCACACAGCGCAGGTTGGAACTTTCCCCGTGTGCGTCGGACGTGTCGTTTCCGGCGAGAGGCCGGACAACGACCAGCGCTTCTGCCACCGACACCCATGCGGGTTTTCTGCGATATGTCGTCGCTTGCGGCGTGCTGAAAGTGAGCCCGGCCGCCATTTTGGCGAGTGTGCCTGGCGTTCCATTTACCGTGTCAAGAATGCGAAGGGCAGCGGTTGCAGATGCCGCCCATTGGATGCCGCTGGACCGCCACTGCTCGATCAGCGCGGCGGCAGGGAGACGGGCCAGCAGATGGACAAACGGTTTTCCGGATTTTTGTGCCCAGTCGCACGACAGTGACATGCCAGCCTGGACGGGACCGGCCAGGATCTGCTGCGGTGCAGCGAAGGGACGGCCAGTGCGGTCCGACAGCAGCACGGTGCTAGTGAGCACCCGGGGATCTGCACCGTCCTCGCCTGCGAGGACGGTATCGCCCGTCACTGCCAGGACATAGTCGCTGCAGCCCGCATGAATGTCGGCCAGGGCCTGGGAACGCAATGTCTGCGCAAGCGCTTCTTCCCCAAGCTTGGCGTCGCAGAGCCTGCGCCAGATCGCGCGGGTTTCCTCAAAGCCGATCTGGCCATTGGCAAGCGCGCTGGCATTGGACGCCAGTTCCTGGGCATTGTGGGTCAGTGCCCGAATCAATTGCTGGCATTGCGCGCGCAAGCGTTCGTTGACGGCCTCTGCCTCAGCCACTTCGGCCTCGTTGCCCAGCGGCGCTGGCCGCTCGTCAAGATCTGCTTCACCGGGCACGAACAAGGCGCTCCGGCTTTTGGCATGGAACACGCTGTCCACCAGCGCCCGGCGATCAACCAGCATCAGGTGCTCGGGAACCTTCTGTCCGCTGGAAATATAGTGCACTGGCAGCTGGTGGCGAATGGCCATGTCCAGCAGCACGCCGGGATGGGTGGCCTCGTCCACCTTGGTGAAAATGCAACCTGCCAGATCAGAGCCCTTCGCCGCCTTCCCGCCATGACGGTAGGCCTCGACCACCTCATTGAGCGTATCGCCATGGCTGGAGGCATTGAGCAGCAGCAGGCGCTTGACTGGCCGGCTGGCACTGCAAAGCATGGCAATCTGGTCGGAGACGGCCCGGTCACGCTGACTCATGCCCACGGTGTCGATCAACACCATGTGTTTGTCGCGCAAGCCGGCCAGCACATGCGCCAGGTCAGCCGCATCCTTGACCGCATGTACCGATACACCGAGGATCTGGCCATAAATGCGCAGTTGCTCGTAGGCGCCGATCCGGTAGCTGTCGGTGGTCACCAGAGCCAGCTTGTCTGCACCGAACCGCAGGACGCAACGTGCAGCCAGTTTGGCCGTCGTGGTGGTCTTGCCGACGCCCGTCGGGCCCATCAGGGCATAAACACCACCCTCGTCCATCAATGCATTTTCGTCTTCGAGCACCGGGAGGCGGCGTGCCAGCTCCGCCCTGGCGTGGTCCATGCCGCAGGCATGGCTCAGGCCTGTTGGCAGGTTTTCCAGAATGTCCTTGGCCAGACGCGCACTGAAGCCTGCGCCCAGCAGTGTGCGCAACAGGTGTCCACGCACCGGGTCACGCCTTTGATGCTCGTTCCAGGCCATGCCGGCAAGCTGCTCTTCGATCATCCCGCGCATCGAGTGGATTTCCCGCAGCAGGCTGTTGCCGTCGTCCACGGTCGGCAACGGCGCCACCGCCTGCAGGGGAAGGGTCGGAGGCGGGATCGGAACGGGAAGCGGTGCCACCGGGGCAGCTTCCCTGGCGACGGGGCCATCCATGGTCGCAACAACTTCAACGCCGCCCGCCGTCACGCGGTTGGACAGGACAATGGCGTCGGGGCCCAGCGTCTCGCGAACCAGCCGCAGTGCCTCACGGCTGGATGGCGCTGTAAAACGGTAGTTCTGGGTACCGGGTGTCAGATGGGTCGTCATGCTTTTCCTCCAATGGTGGCCGTCACCTTGATAGTGCGGGTGTCGGGTATCTCAGCGTGGGAAAGCACCTTGAGCTGCGGCAGGCTGCGGCGCAGAAAACGGGCCAGCAGCACACGCAACGGATGCTGGACCACCAGCACGGGCGCCAGACCCAGCTGTGACTGGCGGTCCATGGCCAGCTGGGTTTCCCTCAGCAGACTGTCCGCCAGGCCCGGCTCCAGTCCGCTGCTGTTGGTCAGGGCCTGCAGCAAAACACGATCCAGTGAGCTGTCGAGGCCTATCACCTGCAGCTCCTCGTTGCCCGGGAAAATCTGCTGGACAATCGCGCGGCCCAGTGCCAGCCGGATCAGCGATGTCAGTTCCGTGGTGTCTGTGACCGTCGGTGCGTGCTCGGCAAGCACATCAAGAATGGTGCGCATGTCGCGGATCGGCACGCTCTCGTCGAGCAGGTTCTGGAGCACCTTCTGCAGCGTCGTGAGGGTCAGGGTTTTGGGAACCAGATCCTGAATGAGCATGGGTGACTCTTTCCCGATGCGATCAAGCAGCTGCTGGACTTCCTGCCGCCCCAGCAGTTCGGCCGCGTGCGCGTGAATCAGGTGATTGAGGTGGGTCGCGACGACCGTGCTGGCATCCACCACCGTATAGCCGTAAATCTGGGCCTGCTCGCGCAGGCTGCTGTCGATCCAGATCGCCGGCAGGCCGAAAGCCGGGTCCCGCGTCTGCGTTCCCGGAAGCGTGGCACTGACCTGACCCGGGTTGATGGCCATCCACTGCCCGGGGGACGCCTCGCCCTGGCCGATCTGTACACCCTTGAGTTTGACCACATACGCGTTCGGCTTGATTTCAAGGTTGTCACGGATGTGAACCACGGGCACCAGAAAGCCAATGTCCTGCGCGAATTTTTTACGTATGCTTTTGATGCGCCCCAGCAACTCGCCGTTCTGGGTCTTGTCCACCAGTGAAATCAGGCGGTAGCCCACCTCGAGACCAAGTGGATCCACCAGCGCCACATCGTCCCACGTGGCCTCCTGTGATTCCACGGCGGTTGCCACCGGCGCAGGCGCCGCCACCGCGGTATCTGCGTTCTTCCCGCCTCCTCGCATGACACGCCGGCCGAGCCAGACCAGACCGCCCGCAATGATCAGGAAGGCGAGGTTCGGCATGCCGGGGATCAGGCCCATCAGGCCAATCACGCCCGCCGTCAGGAACAGGACCTGGGGATTGGCAAACAGCTGGCCGGTGAGCTGCCCGCCCACGTCCTCGTCAGTCGTCACGCGCGAGACGATGACACCCGCTGCGGTTGAAATGACCAGAGCCGGGATCTGCGCGACCAGGCCGTCGCCGATGGCAAGCAGGGTGTAGGTCGTGGCGGCATCCGAAAAACCGAGGCCGTGCTGGGCCATGCCGACAATCAGCCCGCCAATGATGTTGATCACCAGGATGAGAAGGCCTGCAACGGCGTCACCGCGGACGAACTTGCTGGCGCCGTCCATCGAACCGTAGAAGTCGGCCTCCTGTGCCACTTCGGCACGGCGCTTGCGCGCCACGTCTTCGCCAATCAGGCCGGCATTGAGGTCGGCGTCGATCGCCATCTGCTTGCCCGGCATCGCATCGAGCGTGAAACGAGCGCCCACCTCGGCGATACGCCCGGCGCCCTTGGTGATGACCATGAAGTTAATCACGACCAGGATGATGAACACCATGACGCCCACGGCAAAGTTGCCGCCGACCAGGAAATGTCCGAACGCCTCGATCACCTTGCCGGCGGCATCCGGACCGGTGTGACCCTCCATCAGCACCACGCGGGTGGAAGCGACATTGAGCGACAGCCGCAGCAGCGTGGTGAACAGCAGCACAGCCGGGAAAGCCGCAAAATCCAGCGCCTTCATGGTGTACATGCTGACCAGCAACACCATGATCGACAGTGCGATATTGAAGGTGAACAACAGGTCCAGCAGAAACGGCGGCAGCGGCAACACCATCATGCTGAGAATCAGGATGATCAGGATGGGGCCAACCAGCCCCTTGCCCTGGTTGCCGGCCAGCATCTGCCTGGGCAGACGCAACAATGAATTCGCCAGTGTCATGCGGGATTTCCAAGAGGATCGAGTGATTCGGGGACCGGCAGGTCACGCGGGGTACGGGGCAGCGCACCACCTTCCGTGCCGGCGCGGTTCAGCTGGTAGGCCCATGCCAGCACTTCGGCCACGGCGGCGTACAGTGCGGCCGGGATTTCCTCGCCCAGCTGGGTGTGACGAAACAGGGCCCGGGTCAAAGGCGGCGCCTCCAGAACCGGCACCTTGTGTTCTTCGGCCATGGCGCGGATACGCAGGGCCACCAGGTCGGAACCTTTGGCAACCACGCGCGGTGCGCGCATGTCCTTGTCGTGGTATTTCAGCGCGACCGCAAAATGAGTCGGGTTGGTGACAACAATGTCGGCCTTGGGCACCTCGGCCATCATGCGGCGCCTGGCCATTTGCTGCTGCTGCCTGCGGATCTGGGCCTTGACCTGCGGATCACCGTCGCTTTCCTTCTGCTCCTGGCGCAGATCCTCGCGCGACATGCGCAGCTTGCGGGCATGGCTCCACAGCTGGTAGGGCACATCGATGAGTGTCACCAGCAACAGCGAAGCGATGATCAGGGCACAACTGCCGGCCACCAGATAAAGGGTATGCGGCAGCGCGGCGCGCGCCGGCTCGTTCATCAAGGCCATGATGGCATCGAGCTTGCCCGAAATGACCCACCAGGCCACGCCACCAACCAGCAGCGACTTGACGATGGTCTTGATCAGTTCGGCCAGCGACTCGGCCGAGAACATGCGACCGATGCCGGCAACGGGATTCAACTTGGAAAAATTGGGCGTCAGTGATTTTCCAGAGAGCAGCCAGCCGCCGAGCATCATCGGCGCCACCAGTGCCGCCACCAGCATCATGAAAAGCACCGGCATCAGCGCCTGCATCGCATGCAGGACGGCCGACCCTGCCTGCACCATCATGTGCGACGCGTCAAAGGCCGAAGCGCGCTCGAATTGCAGGCCGTTGCGCAGCGCACTATCGAAATGTCCACCCATCATGTCTCCCAGTGTCCAAAGGGCGCCAACGCCCGTGGTCAGCATGACAAAGGTCACCAGCTCCCGGGACCGGGCGACCTGCCCCTCCTCGCGCGCCTTTTCCAGACGCCGGGGCGAGGCCGGTTCGGTTTTTTCGAGATCACTTTCTTCCGCCATCAATGCTCCGGAACGACAGACGCCGGAAGGCGCCTCATCTCGAAGATTATTGGGGAAAGCCCCCTGAACTGATCAGGCAAACAGGCCGGGGATAGGCCTGTTCCTTGGGCAATCAGCCGCCTGCGGCGGGCTAGAAACCGAGGCTGGCCAGCAGGTCATCAACCTGGCCCTGATCGTCCACCGCATCGGTGTTTCCCAGTTTGATCTGGGGGCCATTGAGCAGGCCGTGGCCGGCCTCTTGCCGCTTGTCAATGGGGGCGTTGTCAATCAGCAGCTGCAGCAGCTGCGTCTCCATGTCCTTGATCACGTCCATCATTTTCTTGATGACCTGACCGGTCAGGTCCTGAAAGTCCTGGGCCATCATGATTTCCATGAGCTGCGCGTTGGTCGCGCTGGTCTGCTGCGGGACAGCCGCCAGGTAGCTGCGCGTGTCCCTCACCAGCTCACGCGCATCGTCCAGCTCCAGTGGACTGGCAAACCACACGTCCCAGCGCTGGGACAGGCTGATGGCTTGCTTCGACAGGTTGTCCTGGATGGGCTGAGCCACATCGATTGCGTTGAGCGCCCGTTCCGCCGCACGTTCGGTCATCTGGGCGACATAGCTCAGGCGGTCACGCGCATTGGGAATGGCCTCGGCCGCCCGGGCAATGCCCTTATCCAGGCCGAGCTCGCGCATGCCCTCGCGCATCTGGCGCGTCAGATGCCCGATGCGATTGACCAGCTGTTCGGTCGAGTCGCCCACGGCGGCAGGGGAAGTTGTGTCGTGAACCATGTCAAGCACCTTCTTTTTCAATTTTTTCGAAAATCTTGGTGATCTTTTCCTCCAGCGTGATGGCTGTAAACGGCTTGACCACATACCCGTTGGCCCCCGCCTTGGCTGCCGCAATGATGTTTTCCTTCTTTGCTTCCGCCGTCACCATCAGCACCGGCAGCTTGGCGAACGAGGGGTCGGCGCGAATCGCCTGCAACATCGCCAGGCCGTCCATGTTTGGCATGTTCCAGTCAGAGACGACAAAACCGTAGTTGCCGTTGCGGACCTTTTCCAGGCCCACAGCGCCGTCTTCGGCTTCATCCACGTTGACGAACTCCAGCTCCTTGAGCAGGTTGCGAACAATCCTTCGCATGGTCGGGAAATCGTCCACGACCAGAATCTTGATATTTTTGTCGACCACGTTCACTCCAAATTTTGACTACCAACACACATCCACGGGAGGCTCGCAAGGCGCCACCCAAGCGCTCTTCCACTTCGCCTACACCCGATTGCTCCGCGCACCGAGGGACCTCAGGTAGGTCATCACGCGCTGGCTCATTTCCTGCAGCGGGGCGACCTCACACACGGCCCCGATGGCAATCGCCTCGCGCGGCATGCCAAAAACCACACAACTGGCTTCATCCTGTGCCAGCGTATGGGCACCGGCCTGCCGCATGCGCAGCAGGCCTTCGGCACCGTCACGCCCCATGCCCGTCAGAATCACGCCGATGGCATTCTTGCCGGCGTGTATTGCAGCTGAATCAAACAACACATCCACCGAAGGGCGATGCCGGTTCACAGGCGGCTCCTGGTGGACCTGCGCCACGTAATTGGCGCCACTGCGCGTGAGAGACAGATGAAAGCCGCCCGGCGCGATGTAGGCGTGGCCGGGCAGGATTCGCTCGCCATGAATGGCTTCCGACACGGCGATGCGACACAGGCTGTTGAGGCGTTGCGCGAAGGAATTTGTAAAACCTGCCGGCATGTGCTGCGCAATCATGATGCCCGGACTGTCCGGCGGCAGCGGCTGCAGGACCTCGCGGATGGCTTCGGTTCCGCCGGTTGAAGCACCGATGATGATGAGCTTTTCAGTGCTCAGCAGCGGGCTGTGTAGGTGCGGCGCTTCCGCCGCGGCCTCCATGCCTCCTGGTGTTGCAACCCGCTTGGCCGGCAGCAGCCGGGCCGTGGCAGCGATGCGGATTTTCCCCGCGATCAGGTCGGTGTAGGACAACAGGCCATCGCGTATGCCCAGACGTGGCTTGGTGACAAAGTCAATGGCTCCCAGCTCCAGCGCACGCAGCGCGGCTTCAGAACCGCGTTCGGTCAGCGAGGACACCATCACCACGGGCATGGGCCTCAGGCGCATCAGCTTCTCGAGAAATTCGAGCCCGTCCATGCGCGGCATTTCGACATCCAGCGTCATCACGTCGGGGTTGTGCAGCTTGACCAGGTCACGGGCAACCAGTGGATCAGAGGCGGTCGCCACCACCACCATGTCGGGCTGGCTGTTGATGATTTCCGTCATCAAACTGCGTATCAGCGCCGAGTCATCGACACACAACACCCTGATTTTTGGAACGTTCACAGAGCCCACGCATTCTTGTTGGCGGCGTCGCGGGCGACGTCCCTGTCAAAGAGTTCCACCTTGTTGCGCCCTTGTCGTCCTGACAAGGCCTGTGCCAGGGCCTGTTCGCTGCGATCAACCTGTGCAACATCGTCCTGCTGACTGAGCTTTCGCATGGTGACTTTGCCGGTTGCCGGGAAATAGTTGATGCGGCGCGGCAGTTTCCCCCGCAGATCCTGGGCCGCTATCCGGACCTGTTCCATCTGGAGATAACGCAGCACAAAATCGGCATTGCGCTCACCGATATTGAGCATGGTCATATTGGCCAGAACCGCTCCACCGCCGAAAACCTTGGCCTCCAGCCGCTCACGCCTTGCGCCCGCCTTGAACAATTCATTGAGGAGCATTTCCATCGCATAAGCGCCATAACGCATGGCCGAGGCTGCGCCACGAGACTTTGGGTCCGCATCCTCCGGCAGCATGAAGTGATTCATTCCACCCACGCCCGCTGTGCTGTCACGCACGCAGGCCGACACGCACGACCCTAACACGGTTGTCAGCACCATGTCGCTGGACGTGACGAAGTACTCGCCGGGGAGCAACTTCACCGCTGAAATGCCAAACTCACGATCAAAGTAATGGTGGGTGGCGACCGTTTCCATGTGCGCCGAACTCATGTTGCCGCCTTGGTGCTGCTGCCAACCAGCTCATAAATCGTCTGCCCGCGCAGCCGGAAAGTCTGACTGGCGAATGAAAAGTTCTCTGAATGTCCGGCAAACAAAAGGCCATGCGGTTTCAGCAGAGGCGCAAACCGCTGCAGGATTTTTCCCTGGGTGGGCTTGTCAAAATAAATCATCACATTGCGGCAGAAAATCGCATCGAACGGATTCTTGAGTGCCCACTTCGGATCGAGCAGGTTGAGCCGTTCGAACTTCACCATCGCCGCCACTTCCGGCCGCACGCGAACCCGCCCCTCATGCGCTCCCGTTCCTTTGAGGAAAAACCGCTTGAGATAGGTGGGGGGAAGCTTGCTCACCTGTTCGGCAGTGAATACACCCGTCGCCGCCTTGGCCAGAACCTGGGTATCGATATCGGTGGCCACAACACTGGCCGCGCCGGCCCGGGAACCCAGCGCGTCGATCAGCGTCATCGCGATCGAATAGGGCTCCTCTCCGGTGGACGCAGCCGAACACCAGACCGTCAGGGGTTGCGGGCATTTTTTGGCATGATCTGCCAGCACCGGGAAGTGATGCGCCTCACGAAAGAACGCTGTGAGATTGGTGGTCAGCGCATTCGTGAACAGCTGCCACTCGTCACCGTCCGGATTGGCTTCCAGGAAGCCAAGGTAGGTGGAGAACTCCTTGAGCCGCAGCTCACGCAAGCGCCGCGCAAGGCGGCTATAGACCATTTGACGCTTCTGGACGCTCAGCGCTATTCCCGCCCGCTGATGGATCAGCTCGCGTATTCGCGAGAAATCGTGGTCAGTCAGAAGAAAGTCCGGTCCGACCGGCGCAGCTGTAGCGAAATCCGTGTTTGTAGTCATGTTCTTTGATGCCATCGCGCACGCCAGGTAAATCCCATGTGCATCGTGCCAACGGCATACGCTTCAATGTATCCAGCCACCGCCTGTATCGATACACGGAAAAGCGCTCCAAACAGCCTGTTCTTTTTGGTATGCCGGGAAAAGCCGCAACAGGATGGCTGCCCCTGACCGGCGAACGCGCAGCGGCCTGAAGCTAAAGCTTGATGTTCTGCGCCCATGCCAATGCCGCCACATGCGCCTGATTCACGTCCGCGGCCGTCATGAACAAAGCGTCTGCGTGAAGGGCTGCGCACCCATCCTCCTGCTCGCAAGCCTCCACCAGCGCAAGAAACGGTCCGTACGCACCCTCACGGGCAAGCAGGGCCTGCACCACCGCTTCAGGCAAGAGGATCCTGCTCAGCACTTCCTGCATGGGGATTCCCAATAACCGGTCCAGCAGGGAAAACATACCGACAAAAAAGAGGTTTTCCGCCTCGCTTTTCGGGAGCGAGCCCCGGCCGAGCAATTCTGCAAAGTGCCCGCGGACAATCGCGGCCTGCATCAGCGCCGGTGAAAATCCGGTGCTGCTGGTCCCGGCCAACAACAGCGAGAGCCAGCGAAACAGCGGCCTGTAGCCAAGCATGGCCACCGCCAGCCGAAGCGATTCGATCTCGACCTCGATGCCGAAACCAGCGGAGTTGATGTAGCGAAACAGCTTGTAGGAAATGGTTGCGTCGTGTTTGAGAACCTTCTCCAGCTCGCGTACATCGGCATTGTCCTGGACCATTTTCATTAGTTTGAGAATCAGCGCCGTTTGAGGTCCCAGTTCTCCGCGGGGGTTCGACTCGCGAACCGCCAGGCAAAGATTCGGAAAGAAACCGTTCAAGCCCAGTGCCGCACACGCGTCGAACTCCCGCCACCCCGGGAACCGACTCACGATCACGGAAAACGACGACTCGCTGATCTGGGACAGCCTGCTGATGGCCGCCAGGTCCGGGTGATCGGGCGCGACCTCCACCTGCGTGACAATGGACAGCAGGGCCGGGTTCGAGGTCAGACGGGCAAGATCTGCATCCTGCAGAGCGACGCCAAAACCCCGATCGATCAATGACGTGACCAAAGCGATGTGCCCGGCATTCAGCAGGTCGCCTTGCTTGAGAACCAGCACCGTCGTGGCTGGGGGAACGGTTTTCAGCGCCTCGGCGGACAGTAGCTCAGGCACGGTATCCACATACAACAAACCCAACCGGTCTGCGGCATGTTCGCCGACAAAAGCCAGCAGCTGACGCAGGTCGGCCTCGCTGGGGGGAGCGTTGTTTTTTTCCTTCTTCTGCCATCCGAGCTTGTAGCCCAGGACGTTTTGCCGGGGATCAAGCAAGGGAGCGCGCACAAGGTATTTGGTTTCAAACATCAAGCTTCTGACCAGGTGGGAGAACGAAGATAAACCCGCCTTTCGTCGGCAGTGCCGATAGCGGGCCTTTCCTGAAGTAACTGTAAGGAAAGCTGGCGGGATTGATTCCTGAAAGAAGACAAGAAATCATCCCTTTGTTTTCTGATTGCAAAAACGGCCGTTGCTCCGATATCCGGACAACCGTTTTTGTCTTGTTGTCCAGCCCAGGCTCCCGCTGCCGGAGTCTCCCGGCACCAACTTATTTGAGGAACAACTCTAGAGCTTGATGTTCTGCGCCCAGATCGTCGCAGCGAGATGCGCCTGATTGACGCGTTGGGCGTCCATGGACAGCGCACTGGCCAGCGCCGCCGCACCCCCCTCGTCTCGCTCACACGCCTCTGCCAGTGCAAGAAACGGCCCGTACACCCCTTCGCGGGAGCGCAACGCCAGCGCGACGGGCTCCGGCAACACCACCTGACGGAATACCTCGTCGACAGGAATACCCAGCAGTTGGTCCAGCAGGGAAAACGTGCCGACGACAAACAGGTTGTCTGCCTCACTCTTGTGAAGCAGCCCCTGGCCAAGCAGCTCGATAAAGCGCCCGCGAATAATGGCTGCCTGCAACAATGCGGGAGAAAACCCGGATTTGCTGGTGATGGCCAGCAGCAGCGAAAGCCAGCGAAACAGAGGTTTGTAACCCAGCATGGCTACCGCCTGGCGCATGGACTCGATGCGGCCGTCCAGGCCGAATCTCGCGGAATTCATGTGATGGAGCAGTTTTTCGGCAATCGTCGCATCCTGATTCAGGATTTTCTCGAGATGGCGAATGTCGGCGTTGTCCTGAACCAGCTGCATCAGTTGCAGAATCAGCACGGCTTGCGGGCTTGGTTTTTCTGCCGGGTTAGGCGGGCGCGGTGTCAGGCAGATATTCCCGAAGATTCCATTCAAACCCATGAGGGCGCAGGCATCAAACTCCCGCCATCCCGGAAACCGGTTCACCACCACGGAAAGCGGGATTTTCCTGTTCCTGGCGAGCTTGCTGATCGCGGCCAGCTCCGGGTGATCCGCACCAAGCTCGACGTGGGTGACCAGAGGCAACAGCGTCTCGTCTGCCTCCAGACAGGCGAGGTCTGCATCACGCAGGGCCAGCCCAAAGCCCCGCCTGCGCAGCGCCGCAGCCAGTGCCACATGCCCCTCCTCCGCCAGGTCGGCACGATTCAGCACCAGCACCGTGCTTGCAGGCGGCAACGTCTGCAGCGCCGCGGCAGACAGCACTGCGGGAGTGGCGTCGAGAAACAACGTGCCCAGCCTGGCATCGACCACATGCTCGGCGACAAAGGTCAACAGCTGACGCAGCTCCGCCTCACCGGCCATGTCGCCGCTTTCGCCAGTTTTCTGCCATGCGAACTTGTAGCCAATGACCTTTTGCTTGGGGTCAAGCAGGGGGGCTCGAACAAGGTAGCGGTCGGCAGCCATCAGACGCCAAGCCTCGCTGACACAAACACGGCCCGGCACTGTTTCATAATGGTCTTTTTCATTTTTTGACTGTAAGCGGCAAGAGGGACTGCCGATTGCCGGAGAAGAATGAAAATCCTCCCTCATTTTCCCGATTGAAGAGAGAACGGCAGGCATCCCGGCCAACGCACACCGGCCACGGTGGCGCCGCTTTTCGCGTCCAGCATGGCGCCGGACTCTGTCGGTGCCGCGACGACAATTCCGGGTGGCGCATGGCCGGAGCGACGCCCGGAACGTGTGCCCACCGGGCAGGTTAAAGCTTGATGTTCTGCGCCCAGGCAAGCGCCGACAAATGCGCCTCGTTCACATGGGTTGCGGTCATGGACAGGGCTTGCGCAAAATGTGCAGCACGGCCATCCACCTGCTCACTCGCCTCGACCAGCGCCAGAACCGGGCCGTAAACGCCCTCACGCGAGAGCAAGGCCTGCGTCACTGCTTCAGGCAAGGTGAGCTGCCGGAGCACTTCCTGCACCGGAATTCCCAGCAAATGATCGAGAAACGAAAACATGCCAACGACAAACAGGTTTTCCGCCTCTCTCCTCGACAAAAAGTCCTGCCCCAGCAGCTCTGCAAACCGCCCGCGAACCATGGCGGCCTGCATCAGTGCAGGAGAAAACGCCACGGTATTGGTCCTCACCAGCAGGAGCAAAAGCCATCGGAACATGGGCGCATAACCGAGCATGGCGACCGCATGTCGCGGCGAGTCGATTTCAAACTCCAGGCCAAACCCCGCAGAATTGATATACCGCAGCAATTTGTAGGAAAGGGCAACATCGCTTTTGAGGACTTTTTCCACGTGGCGTATGTCGGCATCACCCTGAACCATGTGCATCAGTTGCAGAATCTGCTGCGCTTGAGGGCCCAGCTTTCCCGGCGAACTCGTCTCGCGGCGTGCGGCACATAAATTCCGGAAGATACCGTGGATGCCCGAACCGGTACAAGCGTCGAACTCCTGCCAGCCAGAAATGTCGTCCACGACCAGGGCCATGTCCGGCTGCCTGCGTCGGGTCAGACTGGCTATCGCGCTCAGATCTGGATGGCCATGGGAGAGAAAAATGTAGCTCAGGTGAAGAAGCAGTTGCTCGTTTGCCGTCAGAAAAGCAAGGTCGGCGTCGCGCAGCGCCAGGGCAACCCCTCTGTCCCGAAAGGACGACGCCAGCGCAAGATGGTTTTCAGCGGCCAGATCGTCCGGGTTGAGAATCAGCACCGTGGTTTGCGGCGAGAGGGTTTGCAACACCTCATCGGACAGCCCGGCGAGACCGGTCTCCATAAAAAACAGGCCCGACTTGATTTCGCTGGCGCGCCCGGCCAAAAGGGCCGGCAGCTGATCCGCGCCAGCTCCGCCGGAGGTCTCGCCCGCGGCTCCGTCGCTCTGGCACGCCAGCCTGTAGCCAATGACGTGTTGTTTCGCGTCAAGCAGCGGTACTCTGAAAAGAAAGCTATTTTCGCGTGACAATCTCTGGCGCCAGGTGGTGAGAAGAAGTTATCCCCGTCCTTGATCTATCGCGCAGACAGCGGGCTTTCCAACCGAAACTATAAGCTCGGGACATGAACTTGATCACCCAAGAAAGCCCGAAATCATCCCTCTGTTTCCCTGATTCAGAATCAGGCTGCTGACGGGGAACCGCTGACCGAGTCCGCGTCCTGTGGGTTCTGCGGCAAGGACATGAAGAAGCTGGCGCCGCCCTTGTCAGCAGCGACGGCCCAGACTTCACCGCCATGCAGCTGCGCCACACGCTTGACAATCGCCAGGCCCAAGCCAGTACCAGGAAAATCCACCGACGCGTGCAGGCGCTCGAAGGCCGTGAACAGTTTGCCGCTGTAGGCAGTATCGAAACCTGCGCCATTGTCAGAGACCGAAAGCACGATCTCTGCGGAATTTTTCCCCGGCATGAGGCCCACCCTGATCCAGCTCTGCTCTCTGCGGGAGGTGAATTTCCAGGCATTGTCGAGCAGACAGGCCAGCGCCAGGGAAATCTGGTTTTTGTCACAGACAAGCGGCAGCGCGGGCTCCATCTCAAGCACCAGATGCCGGGTCGGCTCGCGTTTGTGCAACTCGTCCATCAGGCGCTGGCACACGGGGGCCAGGTCCACCCGTTCCGGCGTCATGGGCATGCTGGGCAAATAGGTCAGGGTGCGCAAATCATCAATCAGCCTGGCCAGCTGAAGGCTGCTCGCCTGAATGCGCGCCAGGTAATGGCGGCCCTGTGCATCAAGCGCCGCGCCATGGCGCTCTGCCAGTGTGGTGGCAAATCCGTCGACGACATGCAGCGGCGCCTTCAGCTCGTGCAGCATCGCACTCGTGAAAGCCTGCAGTTCGCCGCGGCTGCGCTGCAGTTCCCCGGTGGCTTGCTCGATACGCATCTCGAGCTCTTCATTGAGCCTGGACAGATGTGCGTCGGCAAGGTGGCGTGCACCCACATCGGCCAGGCTGACCAGCACAGCCGGCCGCAAGGCCCACTGCACGCTGGAGCAGCTCAGCTCAACCAGCATGCGTTCGCCATTGGCTTTCTTCTGGGTACACAGCCGCATTTCCTGCTGAAAGTCACCCGGCGGCAGGGAGTCCAGCAGCGCCCCCCCCTCCCCGTCGGGAAAAAGCGATTCAACAAAAAGCGCCCCCAGCGCCTCCGGCGCCATGCCATACAGCGCGGCAGCAGCGTGGTTGGCGGCCAGCATGTGCCGTGAGCCTGTATCGAACAGCCACATGGCCTGCGGATGGGCGTCGAACAGGGTCTGGTTGCAGGCCTCGCTGCTTCGCAGCAAACGCGAGGCCCGGTGGATGGCGCTGACATCCTTGAGTGTCACCAGCAAGCCATCAGCATGCCGGCGCAGGCAGTAGTTGACCCACTGGTCTTCAAAGGCATGGCGGACGGCAAAGGTGTGGCTTCCCGTTTCCAGCAGCGCCTGTTCGGCGGCGCTGCGGTACTCATCCGCAATCTCTTCCGGTACCGCGTTCCAGAAGTCGGCACCCTGCAAATTGCCAAGCGGGGAATGCATGAGCGCCTGGGCGCAACTGTTGAAGGCCACCACCCTGCCGGTGTTGTCCAGCAGGACAATGCCGTCGGACGACAGGTCGAGGCCGGCTTGCAGGGCCTCTGCGTTGGCCCGCGCCTGCCCGACCTGGACCCCTGGGAGCAGCGCCCGCTGGCCTCCCCTCAGCGACTTCAGCCATGCTTTGAGAAGATTCAGCGGGGCCAAGACCAGGCTTCTTCAAACGAATGGGACGCCGCCCTAGTGCTTCGCCCCAGCCGCACCGAAACCCCGTGGAGGAGGTATGGGCACTAGCGCCATTTGCGGTTAGCCACCAGCAAGGCAGTCACGTACCCATGCAGCCAGTCGAAATTGATCGGTTTTTCAAGGTAGTACGAGTTGGGCGGAAGGCCCCCTCTTTCCGTGACCGTTTCGCGCGGCAAGCCGCTGATCACCAGGATCTGCATGGCCAGCAGTTGCTGGTTGCGCTTGAGGGCGCGCAGCATTTCCATCCCGTCCACGCCGGGCATGTTCAGGTCGGTGATCAAGAGATCCGGGCGCATGCTGGCAATGTCCATCAGGGCCTCCAGGGCAGACGGCATGAAGCTGCAGTCCACCGCCATGTCCCATTCGTCGAAATGGGCCCTGTAGAGCTCGCAGGTGGCCTCATCGTCTTCCACCACCAGGACGCTGAGGCGATTGCGTGGATCCGCGTCCACATGGGCACGTTGCGGACTGTTTTTCTGAAGATAGGCGTTGATGGCGCGCAGGGAGAGCCGGCGGTGGCCTCCCAGAGTTTTCCACGCCTCGATCTCACCCTTCTCGACCAGTGACTGAACGGTGGCGACAGACAAGCCCAGCAGTTTGGCGGCATAGGTGGTCCCGCAATAGTCATCACTGGAGAACTCGCTCGCAGTAATGGCATTGTCGACAGTTTGAGGTTCGCGGGGCATAAAGGAGGCCTATTAAAAAGTACACCTGCAATTTAAACAATTTAATGAATTTAATCAATTGGATTTAATGACCATCAATTCACATCCACTTCTACGACTGACCAGCTGTTCAGCACTCAAGCGGCGGCCCCGCTACCCGGGCAGGGTAAAAAAGAAGGTCGCCCCCTTGCCGGGCTCGGCCTGCGCCCAGACCTTGCCGCCGTGGCGGCCGATCACCCGGCTGACGGTGGCCAGCCCCACACCGGTTCCCGGAAACTCGGTTACGGCATGGAGCCGTTGAAACGTATTGAAGAGTTTGTCGGCATAGGCCATGTCAAAGCCCGCGCCGTTATCCTGCACGAAAAACACGGACAGCCCGGCGGCGTCGGTCGTTCGTCCGACCCGGATATCGGTACGTGACCGCCCGGAAGAAAACTTCCAGGCGTTGCCGAGCAGGTTTTCCATCACCACATGGATCAGCCGCCCGTCGCCCTGGACCTGCAAGCCCTCTTCGATATGGATGCTGGCCACGCGCTCCGGGTTACGGCCCTGGCATTCACCGGTAATTTCTTCTGCCATGGCGCTCAAATCCACCGTTTCATGCCGCAATTGCATGCGCGAGACCTGCGCCAGGGACAGCAGGTCTTCGATCAGCCGCCCCATCTGCGCCACACCCGCGTGGATGCGCGACAGGTAGTGCTGGATCTTTTCGTTCGGGCTGCCGGCATTGAGCTGCTTGGCCAGCAGGCGGCTGAAGCCGTCTACCGTATTCAGCGGTGAACGCAGGTCATGCGAAACCGAATAGGAAAAGGCCTCGAGTTCCTGGTTGGACAGGCGCAACGCTGTTTCAATGTCCTTGATCTCCGTCACGTCGGCATCGATGCCGACCCAGAACAGCACGCCGCCCGCCTCGTCAAGCACCGGAGAGGCCCGGTAAGACATGGTGTGGTAGGTGCCGTCCGCCGCACGCAGGCGCCGCACCCCCATATAAGGCGTCAGCTTGCTGCGCGACGTCTTCCAGTTGGCAGACATGTCGGCCAGGTCGTCGGGGTGCACCACGGAACTCCACTTGAATCCCATCCAGTCAGCCGGAGTCCCACCCATCAATTCGTACCACTTGCGATTCAGGTAGGTCACCTTGCCGTCAGCGTCGACATTCCAGATGATCTGCGGGGCCTGCTCGGCCAGAGCCCGGAACAGGGCCTCCTGCCGCGCCAGCGCGGCGGTCCTTTCAACGACCTTTTCTTCCAGCCCCTGGTTGAGCTGCTGGACCTGCTCAAAAAGCTGGGTGTTTTCAATGGCGATGGACGCCAGTTGCGCGAGTTCAACGCCCACATACTGGTCCTGCAGTGTGAACTCTCCGTCGTATTTGTCGCTCAGTTGCAGCAGTCCGATGTTCTCGCCACTCTGGCCGGTCAGCGGGACCGCCAGCCAGCCCCGCATGGATGGTTCCGTCCCGGCCTCATCTCCAGGGCCGACCCAGTGCGGGTCAGCCTCCAGCGCGGACTGGGTCAGCCGCATCGGCCTGTTGGTTTCGCACACGGCCGCATCCAGGCCACAGTGGTGGGTCAATCGCACCAGGTCGCGGCAGTGGGCATATTTGTCCGAGTGCGACACGGCGTTGACGGTCCGCGCCTGCTCTCCGGAGACCGCCAGGCTCACTACGGCCTGGTGCGCGCCCACCACGGCACGGACCTGGTCCACGGTTTCCTGCAACGTTGCCTCAACGGTGCGGTGGCGCGTGATGGCGTGGGTCGCGTCGGCGGCACGCTGCAGCGTGAACAGGTAATCCTGTACTTCCTTTTCGGCCCTGACCTGTGCGGTGATGTCCAGCGCGACCGCGAAACGCGCCTCGCGGCCCATGTAGGTGATGGCCCGGGCCACCGTCTCCACGGGAAATTCAACGCCGTCCTTGCGCAGATGCAGCCAGCGGCCCGGCTGGCCGATGACGCCTTTGTCGAGGTGCTGCTTCAACCGGGCCCGCTCTGTCTCGGACCGGATATCAAAAAGCGTCAGTTGCAGGAACTCTTCCCTTGAATAGCCGTAGTTCGCCACAGCAGCCTCGTTGACGGCGAGAAACCGGGCGGTCCCGGCGTCGATGATCCACATCGGGACGGGCCCAGCCTTGAACAGGGCCGCATAACGCTGCTCGCTGTCGGTCATGGCCTGCTCGGCGAGTTTGCGCCGGGTAATGTCGCGCTCTACGGCGACGATATGGGTCACCCGCCCCTGTCTGTCCGCGATGGGCACCATGTCCAGGTCCAGCCAGATCTCTTCACCGTTCTTTTTGTAGTTGATCAGCTCCGCGCGCACGGACTCCCCCTTGCGCAGCGCCGCACCGATGCGATCAAGTTCGGTTCGCTGGGTTCCCGGGCCCTGCAGGAAACGCGGCGACCGGCCCAGCGCTTCCTCGCGGCTGTAGCCGGTGCGGCGCTCGAACGCGTTGTTGACGAACACGATGCGCGGCCCGGGCTCATCCAGCGGATCGGCTTCGGTGATCAGCACGATGTCGTTCAGCCGGGAAATGGCGGCCTCCAGCAACCGGAGTTGCGCCTGGGATTCGTGCTGGTCCGTGATGTCCTGCAGCACCCCCATGAGGCGCATGACCTTGCCGTCCCTCAGCATGGCATGTCCCCGCGTACGCACCCAGATGCGTCGACCCTGCGCCGTGACAAGCGGCACTTCCATGTCCCAGGGTGTGCCGTCGGCCAGCGCCGCGGCCAGCGTGGCGCGCGCCAGGGGCTGCATTTCCGGCGGGTGAAACTCGAGCGCCTGTGTCAACCCCAGTGGCACGGACGGATCGAGGTCAAGAATCCGGTACACCTCTGCGGACCAGTAAGGCGTCATGGTTTCCACGGTCAGCTCCCAGCCCCCGATGCGGGCCATCTCGCCGGTCTGTTGCAGCAACTCCGTGTGGCGGGCCACGGCGAGCTCCGCCTGTTTGCGGGCCGTGATGTCCTGAACCACACCGGCACGCCAGACGATCCGGCCGCTGCTGTCGGCATGGGACTCCCCGAGCTGGTGAATCCAGCGGGTCTGGCCGTCCACGGTGAGGATGCGGTACTCCACGTCCATGCGCTGGCCCTCCTGCATGGCGGCCTCCCGCACGCGGATGTAGCCCGCACGGTCTTCCGGATGGATCATCTCAATCACGGTGTCCGGTCGCCCGTCAAAGTCCGCCCGGGTCAGCCCGAAGAGTTCATACACCTCGTCGGACCACCAGAGCAGGCCGGTGACCAGGTTCAGCTCCCAGTTGCCGATCCGCCCCAGCCGCTGGGCATTGAGCAGCTTGCGCTGGACCTCGCTGAGCTGCTCGTAACTGCGCGTCTGCTCCAGCTGCAGTTGTTGCATGCGGGTGATGTCTGAAAACACCATCAGGGCGCCGACGATGCCGCCCGCGCCCTGCATGGGACGGTAGGTGCAGCTGATCAGGCGCCCCACCGGCTCACGCTCGTTGCGCACCAGCATGAGCACAGGGCCACCACTCTCGCCGCGCAGGGCCTTGTGCAGGGGCAAGTCCTCGAAACCGTACAGATCCTGCGTGTCCGGAACAAACAGACCCTGGCGTTGGGGCCACTGCGGCACCAGCACCATGGAGGTGTCATCGATGGCGAACAGCTGGGAGGCGGTCTGGTTGACCAGGATCACCCTTCCGCCGGCGTCCACCGCCAGCAGGCCTTCCTGCATGCTGTTGATGGTCAGCTCCAGCGCAGCATAAGCCTGCTGGTTTCGCGCCAGCTCATTTTCCAGCGCCCTCTCGCGATGCTGCAGCGAGTCAGCCATCAGGTTGAAGCCCGCGGCAATTCTGGAAAATTCACTCTGACTCTCACCCGGTTTCATGGGCACACGCGCATCCAGGATGCCCTTTTCCAGCTCCCGTGTGGCGTGAAGAAGCTGGCGGGCCGGCGCCACGATCGAACGGCTGGCAATCATCCAGGCGATCCAGCCGCCAAGAAGCGCCACCAGTGCAAGCGCCGCCAGCTCCAGCAACAACTGGCGCCGGACAGGCGCGACGATCAGGTCGCGGTCCATGCTGACCGACACAAAAATCGCGGCCTCCGGGTGCGGACTGCTCGGCATGAACGCCCACAAACGCTCATTCCCACGACCGTCCAGGCCTTCGCGCACTCCGGTGCTCATGGACTTGACCGCTTCCTGCAGCACCGGGCTGCGAACCTTGTCGCCCACACGGATGGGCAGGGCTGGTCGGCCAGCCAGCAAGGCGCCCTCGCGGTCCTGAACGCCCAGTGCAGCCCCCGACGGCAGCTGTATACCCGCAATCGTCCCGGCCATCCTGGCCAGATCGAAGGCGGCGTAGACCACCCCCGTCACCTTGTCATCCGCGCCCATGACAGGCAGTGCAAAGGTCAGAACCGGCGTGCCGGCCAACCGTCCAACCGCATAGGTGCCCACGACAAAGCGACGCTGGGCGATGGCATCGCGGAAATAGGGGCGGTCACCCAGAAAGGCTTTCTTGGCGCTCCCCAGTGCGTGACAACGGGTTTGTCCGTCCAGCCCCACAACACCCAGATTGGCGTACTCGGGAAGATGGCGGGTCAGGCTTGAAAAATAGCGGTCACAACCGGCGTTGTTGCCGTCCTGCACCTCCGGCAGCGAGGCCAGCAGGGTCAACACCTGCCGGGCGGAATCGGCCACCCGCTCCTGGCTGGCGGCGGCCAGCGAAGCCGCAAACTGCAGGTTGGCCTTGGCGCGTTCGATCTCCGCGCCGGCATTGTGCAGTGCCTTGAACATCGACAGGCCGAACAGCGGAACAATCGCCACCAGCACCAGCACGACAATGCGCGTGCGCAGGCTGACGTCCGCCCTCATGCGGTGATCCGCTGCGGCATGGGCCGAGGTGGGCGGGACGCGGCCGGACAGGCGCGTGTGGGACGTGACTGAAGGGCTTGGAAAGGGATCAGGACGGTGTTCATGCGGTCGGGGTTGCTGAAACCGGCCGCCAGCGGCCGCTTCCAGATGGACTCTCCCGACTGTAAGTCATCTGCGCAAGCCCCTGCTTGATTCCAGCGACGGGGTCCGCTTCGTCGCAAGGGCCGGCCAGGCGGCCGTCAAGCGGCGGCGATGGACTCGTTGACGCGCAGCCAGTAGTCCTGCAGACGGCTGAGCTTTTCCGTGAAGTCGCCGAAATCGACGGGCTTGCGCACAAAGCCGTTGGCGCCGCTCTGGTAGCAGGCAATGATGTCGGACTGCTCACTCGACGAGGTCAGCATGACCACTGGAACCAGCGCCGTCAGCGGGTTGCTGCGCAGGCTGCGCAAAACATCCAAGCCGGACAGCTTGGGCAGCTTCATGTCGAGCAGGACAAAGGCCGGCTGCTTCTGCGTGTCGCGCCCTGCGTGCGCGCCCTGGCCAAACAGGTAGTCCAGCGCCTCGGCGCCATCGCGCGCGGTCACGATGGCCGTGTCCGTCCCCTGCTCCTGCAAGGTCAGGACCGTGAGCTCCAGGTGGTCGGGGTTGTCCTCCACCACGAGAATGGGTTTGTCATTCATAAAAAACCTTTACGTTCATCGTGATTTCGTTAACATTTTTATCATATTTGTCATATTACAGAAATTTACATAATTGTCCAGTATCCTATGCAAGTTTTTTCCGAGGTCCCCCGACCACCAGAGGCAGTCCTTGAGCGGTCCTGGCCTGGCTACCACCTTGGAACAGACTCTTCTTTCAACTGGCTGCGCAGCTCGGCATAGTCGGGCACCACCGTACGCACAGTGTCCCAAAAACGCGGGCTGTGGTCCATCACCCGCAAATGGCTCAGTTCGTGAACCACCACATAGTCGATCACGGACTGCTTGAAGTGAATCAGCCGCCAGTTCAGCCGGAGGGAGCCATCTGCACTGGCGCTGCCCCAGCGGGTTCCGGCGCTGCTCAGGCTGAGTTTGCGCCATTGCACCCCCAGATGCGGTGCGAAATGGTTGAGACGCTCGGTAAAGACGCGCTTGGCCTGGCGCATCAGCCAGGCCTGCACCGAGTCGCGAATCTGCTCGGCCGTGGCGTCGTGGGCCAGGGCAATGTGCAAGGTCAACCTGGGAACGCCCGGCAGGCTGGTGTGGGACGCGTCTTCCCCGGTATGCAGCACAGCAGCAGACGCAGCACTGTTTTTCAGCTCGCCGCCCACACCCCCAAAGGCGTGCCGCGGATCAATCACCACAATCACCGGCTCTCCGAGAAAAGGCAGGGTCGTGCCGTCTTTCCACTCAATGCGGGCCGACTCCAGCCGGTCGTGGCGCGCGCGGGTTTCCTGCAGCTTCTTGACGATCCAGCCGGACTTTTCCTGCACGGCCTTGTCAATTTCATAGAGGGGCACCCACTTGGGCGCACTGACGACCAGGCCCTCAGCACCCACTGAAAACCCGATGGTGCGCCGCTTGCCGCGCCGGAATTGGTAGCCCACCACCATGCCTTCGAGCAGGGCTTCCCGGGAAGCGGCCGGATGCCGGTAAGTGGCCGGCGCCAGCACCTGCGCCAGGGTCTGGGCGGGTGGATGGTTTGATGCAGTTGCTATGTTTTCGATAGCTGTTGACGCAGGTGCAATAAGGGCCGAAGGCTCATTTGGCGTCGAAGTTGTGGCTTTGACAGGCAAATCTGCCGTGGGTCTGGCTGGCTCCAGGTCAAAGAGGTCCAGCGTGAACTGAAGAAGCCGTTGCATGCTGACCAGTGTAGCTTTGACCAGCCCAGCCGTCAGGCGCCTGAGGCGGTTTCCGGATAGGCCTCGGGGTCGAGCCGCCGCATTTCGGCTTCTATCCAGGCCTCGACTTCGCGCATCAGTTCCTCGGGCTTGCGGCCCACGCTGCTGATGGGCTTGCCGATCGAGATGTCGACGATGCCCGGTTTCTTGATGAAGGCCTTGCGCGGCCAGCATTTGGCCGAGGTCACGGCCACCGGAATCACCGGCGCGCCGGTCTCAATGGCCAGCCGCGTGCCACCGGTCTTGTAGACGCCTTTTTGCCCGCGCGCTATCCGCGTGCCTTCCGGAAACATGATGACCCAGACGCCCTGGCTCATCAGCCGGCGGCCCTGCTCGACCACCTTGTTGAAAGCCTGCGTGCGCTGGCTGCGGTCGATGTGGATCATGTCCATGCGAGCCATGGCCCAGCCGAAAAAGGGCACGTACAGAAGCTCTTTCTTGAACACATAGGCCAGCGGGTGCGGCATCAGTGTCGGCATCGAAAACGTCTCCCAGGTGCTCTGGTGCTTGAGCAGCAGCACGGCCGCGCTGGTCTCGCCGGTCGGCAGGTTTTCCATGCCGGTCACGCGGTTGCGGATGCCGAGGATCACCGTGCCGCCGCTGACGGCCAGGCGCAGCCAGCCGGCGCACAGCCAGTAGATCTGCGTGCTGCTGCCGAACAGCGAAAAAATCAGGACAGCCAGACCCCAGGGAATCACGGTGAGAATCATCCACAGAAGGTGCAGGATGGAGCGAATCAGGGGCATGGCGTGTGTCTTCAGTCGAAATTTTGAATGTTTAAGGGCTGCAGCCCTTAAACATCTGCGCCGGAAGCTACGTTTTTCATAGCGCCGACCGGGGCGCTGCGGTTCAGGATGAACTCCACAAAGGCCGGCAGGTCGGCATGGACCAGCGTGCCGGGCGGCAGGCCCTCCGGCAGGCCACCGTCCCGATACCCTGCCGATTTTCCGGTCAGCACCAGATGCGGCTCGCAACCGGCCGTAGCGCCGGCGAGCAAATCGCGCACCGAGTCGCCGGCGGTCGGCACACCCTTGAGCGGCACGCCAAAACGCGCGCCTATCTGCTCGAACAAGCCGGGCAGGGGTTTGCGGCAGGTGCAGCTTTCTTCCGGGCTGTGCGGACAGTAAAACACCGCATCGATGCGCCCGCCGAGCGCCGCCAGCAGCTTGTGCATCTTGGCGTGCATGGCGTTGAGCGAGGCCACGTCAAACAGGCCGCGCCCCAGGCCCGACTGGTTGGAGGCAATCACCACATGCCAGCCGGCGTGGGTCAGCCGCGCAATCGCCTCGAGCGAGCCCGGCAAGGGCACCCATTCATCCGGCGTCTTGACGAAATCGTCGCTGTCGCTGTTGATGGTGCCGTCGCGGTCGAGGATGACGAGTTTCATGACGATTCGCCTAGCTGGCGAGTTTGGACAGATCGGCGACGCGGTTCATGGCGTCGTGCAGGCTTTTAAGCAGGCCCTGCCGGTTCAGGCGCAAGTCCATCTCTTCGGCGTTCACCATCACACCGTCGAAAAACGCATCGACCGGTGCGCGCAGTGCGGCCAGCGTCTGCAACGAGGCGGTGTAGTCCCCGGCTTCGAACTGGCTGTTGGCCTTGGGTGCCAGCTCTTGCATGGCGGCGTACAAGGCAACTTCAGCGGGCTCCTTGAGCAGCACCTCGCTGACATGGGCATCCACGTCCTGGGCCTTCTTGAGGATGTTGCTGATGCGCTTGTTGGCAGCGGCCAGGGCCGGCGCTTCCGGCAATGCGGCGAAGGCGCGCACCGCGGCCAGGCGCTTGGCCACGTCGCCAAGGCGTTGCGGGCGCAGGGCCAGCACGGCTTCGACTTCCTGCGCGCTGAAGCCCTGCTCGCGCAGGGAGCCGGCGAGGCGGTCATAGATGAAGTCGGTCAACGCGGCAGAGGCGTTGGTGATCTTGTCCCCAAAGACCGGCGTCGCGTCCTCGACCAGCTCGGCCAGCCCCAGCGGCAGATCTTTCTCGACCAGCATGCGGATCACGCCCAGTGCGTGGCGCCGCAACGCAAACGGGTCCTTGTCACCGGTCGGCAGATTGCCGATGCCGAACATGCCCACCAGGGTTTCGAGCTTGTCGGCCAGCGCCACCATCACGCCGATGGTGTTGCGCGGCAATTCGTCGCCGGCAAAACGTGGCTTGTAGTGGTCCTCGATCGCATCGGCCACCTCCGCGCTCAAGCCATCGTTGAGCGCGTAATAACGCCCCATGATGCCCTGCAGCTCCGGGAACTCGCCCACCATGTCGGTCACGAGGTCGGTCTTGGCCAGTTCGGCGGCGCGCTGGACGTCGGCCACATCGGCACCCAAGCGCCTGGCAATCGCTTCGGCAATCGCGCGCACGCGTTGGACGCGCTCCCCTTGGGAGCCCAGCTTGTTGTGATAAACCACCTTGTCCAGCCCCGCCACCCTTGAAGCCAGAGTCTTCTTGCGGTCCTGGTCAAAAAAGAACTTGGCGTCGGCCAGGCGCGGCCGCACCACGCGTTCGTTGCCGCCGATCACGGCGCTCGCGTCATCCGGGCTGATGTTGCTGACCACCAGAAACTTGTTGGTGAGCTTGCCCTTCGCGTCGACCAGCGGAAAGTACTTCTGGTTGGCCTTCATCGTGAGGATCAGGCACTCCTGCGGCACGTCGA